>Ga0181521_10001747_pt1 | contig 26661 bp, 16 predicted proteins | sample PEATcosm2014_Bin_32_FD_119764 | JGI IMG/M metagenome (GOLD analysis project Ga0181521, IMG submission 119764) | Peatland microbial communities from MTU Mesocosm Facility, Houghton, MI, USA - PEATcosm2014_Bin02_60_metaG | ecosystem: Environmental > Terrestrial > Soil > Wetlands > Peat | place...
ATTGCGCCGTTATTGGCGAGGCAAGGACGCGGACGGCCGGCGGCAACGGCTGTTACTGGCGAGCACTGGCACGACAGTACGCAAGGTGACCGAGGTGGTGTACAGCAAGGCTACGGCGGCGCCGCTTACCGTCAACGCGATGCCGGAAAAGACGCGTCTGGTATTTGCTGCACACGGCGAAGTGGTTGCAAGTATGCTGGGGAATGGCAGCAATTGCGAATCGGCACTTGCGGATTTTTCAAAGGTCGGCGTCGATATCGACGCTTTGGCGGCGCAACGGCAAAACGACGGTGCCGATTCGTTCATCAAATCGTGGAACGAGTTAATAGAGGCAACGAAGTCGAGAAGCAACGCGGCTCCCCGGCGCCCGTGAGCGCCCCCGGATCGCCGCGTTCAAGGCATGTCGCGCATCTGCTGCGTCGACACCGGCATCATGTTCTGATTGAGGTGGTACATCACCCATAGCGATCCGCTCAGCGCAATGACGACGAGCACCAGCGTGAAGATCAAGGCCAGAATCGTCCAGCCGCCCTCGGACTTTGCGTTCATGTGCAGAAAGTAAACCATGTGAACTACGATCTGCACGGCCGCGAATGCAAGAACGACGAAGACCGTGACGCTCGGCCTTTCGATGACCTTGCCCATCACCAGCCAAAACGGGATCGCCGTAAGGATGATCGAAAGCGCGAAGCCCGTCAGGTAGCGTTTGAGCGTGGCGTGGTCCGCGCTGTAGCCGCTGCCGTGTCGCTGCGGATCGTGGGTGCCGTCATCATCAGCGTGCGCCGGGCTCCCGGTCGGTGCGCTCATGGCAGCACTCCCATCAGATAGACGAAGGTGAAGACGCCGATCCAGACCACGTCGAGAAAATGCCAGAACATCGATAGGCACATAAGTCGCCGCTGGTTCGCCGCAATCAGTCCGTGCCGCGCGACCTGAATCATCAGGGTGACGAGCCAGACGATGCCGAAACTCACATGCAGACCGTGCGTGCCAACGAGTGTGAAGAAGGACGACAGGAAGGCGCTGCGCTGCGGCCCGGCCCCTTCGTGGATGAGATGCCCGAACTCGTGCAGTTCCACGCCGACGAAGCCGGCACCGAGCAGGCCTGTGACGGCAAGCCAGGCCAGCGTCGCGCCCCGCCGGTTGTCCTGCATCTCCAGCACCGCAAAGCCGTAGGTGATCGACGACAGCAGCAGCAGCGACGTGTTGACTGCCACGGTCGGCAGATCGAACAGGTCGGCCCCCGAAGGCCCGGCTGCATAGCTGCGGCCCAGCACGCCGTAGCACGCGAACAGGCATGCAAAGACGAGACAATCGCTCATCAGGTAGAGCCAGAAGCCGAGCAAGGTACCGTTCTCGGGGTGATGCTCGCCGCTGACGTGGAAGCTCAGGTTTTCGTCGGCGCCCGTGGCGCCAGGGGCAAGAGCCGCAGCGTGATCAGACATGGTCGGCTAGCAGCCTCGTGCGGGCGCCCTCGGTATGGTTGACTTCGTCGACCGGAATTTGATAGTCGCGCTCGTAGTTGAAGGTGTGGACGATCGTTGCCACCATGAGAGTAGCGAAGGCCGCGGCGGCGAGCGGCCACATTTGCCAGATCAGCGCGAATGCGCAAACCGTGCTCAGGACAGCGAGCACAAAGCCCGCGGCGGTGTTTTTCGGCATGTGGATCGGGAGGAAGCCGTCCAGCGGCCGCACGTAGCCGCGCTGCTTCATGTCGTGCCAGGCGTCATTGTCGTGGACCTGCGGCGTGAAGGCGAAGTTGTAGAGCGGCGGGGGCGAGGCGGTCGACCATTCCAGTGTGCGGCCGTCCCACGGATCGCCGGTCGTGTCGCGCAGCGACTCACGCCGCCGGTAACTGACCACCAGCTGCACGAGGAAGGACCCGACGCCCAGCAGGATCAGGAAGGCGCCGAACGCCGCGACCTGGAACCATATCTGAAGCGACGGATCGTCGAAGTGGCTCAGTCTGCGCGTAATGCCCATCAGGCCCAGCACATACAAAGGCATGAAGGCGAAGTAAAAGCCAATGAGCCAGAACCAGAATGAACACTTGCCCCAGAACGGGTCAAGCCGGTAACCGACGGCCTTCGGAAACCAGTAGGTGATCCCAGCCATCAAACCGAACACCACGCCGCCGATGATCACATTGTGGAAGTGCGCGACCAGAAACAGACTGTTGTGCAGCACGAAGTCTGCCGGGGGAACCGCGAGCAGCACGCCCGTCATGCCGCCGATCACAAAAGTGACCATAAAGCCGAGGGTCCAGAGCATGGGCACCTCGAAGCGAATGCGGCCGCGATACATCGTGAAAAGCCAGTTGAAGATTTTCGCGCCGGTCGGGATCGAGATGATCATCGTCGTGATACCGAAGAACGAGTTGACGCTGGCGCCCGAGCCCATCGTGAAGAAGTGGTGCAGCCACACGAGGTACGACAGGATCGTAATGACCACGGACGCGTACACCATCGACGCGTAGCCGAACAGGCGCTTACCGCAGAACGTGGCGACGACTTCGGAGAAGACGCCGAACGCCGGCAGAATGAGGATGTACACCTCCGGATGGCCCCAGATCCAGATCAGATTGACATACATCATGGCGTTGCCGCCAAGGTCGTTGGTGAAGAAGTGCGTACCGACATAGCGGTCCAGCGAAAGCAGAGCGAGTGTGGCGGTCAGCACAGGGAAGGCGACGACAATGAGCGCGTTGGTGCACAGCGCCGTCCAGGTGAAGATCGGCATCTTCATCAGGCCCATGCCGGGTGCGCGCATCTTGACGATCGTCGCGATGAGGTTGACGCCGGACAACATGGTGCCAACGCCCGCAACCTGTAGTGACCAGATGTAGTAGTCGACGCCGACGTCCGGGCTATAGGCCAGGCCCGACAACGGCGGATAGGCGAGCCAGCCGGTGCGCGCGAAATCGCCGACGAACAACGAGATCATCACCAGTCCAGCACCGCAGGCGGTCATCCAGAAGCTGAAGTTATTGAGAAATGGGAACGCCACGTCGCGCGCGCCAATCTGTAGCGGCACGACGAAGTTCATGAGCCCGGTAACGAGAGGCATCGCCACGAAGAAGATCATGATGACGCCGTGCGCCGTGAAGATCTGGTCGTAGTGATGCGGCGGCAGGTACCCCATCGTGTCGCCGAAAGAGATCGCCTGCTGCGCCCGCATCATGATCGCGTCGCCCAAGCCGCGCAGCAGCATCACGAGCCCGAGAACGATGTACATGACGCCGATTTTCTTGTGATCGATGCTGGTGACCCAGTCGCGCCACAGGGGCCCCCAGCCGCGGAAGTAGGTCAGTGCAGCCAGGACGCCCAGGCCGCCGAGCGCGACCACGATGAAGGTGGTCAGCAGGATCGGTTCGTGAATCGGAATCGCCTCCCAGGTGAGGCGGCCGAAGACGAGCTTCGTGAGATCGGGCTGATCGAGCATATTGGACCCGCTTCTCGGTCAATATCGATGGGCAGGCGACCGCGCGGTTGCGGCAGGGTTGCCGGTGGTTTGTATCGCCACCGCGAGGGTTTGGCTCGACATATCGGCGTCGAGCGTCATGGGCGCAGGCAGTCCGGTCAGCCCGTGCCCACCACTCGCATCGACGGACATCATGTCCTTGATGCAGATCGTGCCGGACTCCACGCAGCGGTTGACGATTGCGTTGTACAGGCCGGGCGCGACGGCAGCGTAGCGGCGCACCGGCTCACGTTCGCTGGGCTGTTCGAGCTGAAGATAGCCGTCTCGAGTCAACTCGGTGCCGGTAGCCTTCGCTGTCTGCACCCAGTGATCGAAGTCGGTGGCGCTCATGCCGCGGAACTTGAAATGCATGCCAGAAAAGCCCGCACCGCTGTAGTTGGCGGAAAAACCCTCGTACGCGCCCAGGTGATTGATGACCGCGTGCAGTTGGGTCTCCATGCCGGGCATCGCGTAGATCTGGCCCGCCAGGGCCGGAATGAAGAACGAATTCATCACCGATGACGCCGTGATCCTGAAACGGATCGGCACGTCCACCGGTGCCGCCAGCTCGTTCACAACCGCAATACCCTGGTCCGGATAAACGAAAAGCCACTTCCAGTCGAGTGCTACGACCTCGACCGTGAGCGCCTGGGTTTGGGATGGAACAGTCCGCTGCGCGTCGATCTGCTTGAGTGACCGATACGGGTCGAGCGTATGGGTGCTGATCCAGGTAAGGGCGCCCAGGGCGATGATGATCAGCAATGGCGCCGCCCAGATCACCAGTTCCAGCTGGATGGAATGGTCCCATTCCGGCGCGTAGGTCGCCTCGGTGTTCGATTGCCGATAGCGCCACGCAAAGTACAAGGTCAACAAGATCACCGGTACTATGATCAGCAACATCAACAAGGTGGAAACGACAATAAGGTGCCCTTGCTGCACGGCGACATCACCGGACGGGTTCAGCAGCACCGTGTTGCATCCCGTCAGCAGGGCCGCGGAGGGAAGCAACAACCGTCCACGAAGGTTCTTCAGAAAAGACATATGTGCGACCGGGGTTCGTTCGATAGGCAACAGCGGCATAATCCAAGTGCCTTGGCTAGCAGCGGCTGGGGACACCGTGCTGTATGGCGACATACTACAATTTTTGCGTGGCCATTCGGTATGTTGGAGTAATTTTTCATAATCAGAAGCGAAGATGATGTCCAGCATCGCTCAAGAACACAGCGTTCCTTCTTCGCGCCGCCCCGGACACGATGCGCGCGCCGATCATTCGAAGGTCGCGCCGGGCGAAATTGCGATCGGCGTGGTTATCGGCCGGACGTCCGAGTACTTCGACTACTTCGTATATGGCATTGCGTCGGTGCTGGTATTCCCATCGGTTTTCTTTCCCTTCGAACCGCGCCTGGAGGGAACGCTGTATGCATTTGTCATTTTTTCGTTCGCGTTCATCGCCCGACCGATCGGGTCCTTCGCATTCATGGTTATTCAGCGCCGGTACGGGCGTGGCGCCAAGCTGACCCTGGCGCTGTTCCTGCTCGGCACCTCGACGGCATGCATGGCCTTTTTGCCTGGATACGATACCTTGGGATTCCTGGCCATCGTACTGCTGTCGATCTTTCGCATCGGCCAGGGTATCGCGTTCGGCGGCTCGTGGGATGGCCTGCCGTCGTTGTTGGCGCTCAGTGCGCCGCAGAATCGCCGCGGCTGGTACGCAATGATGGGCCAGCTCGGCGCACCGGTTGGCTTCATCATGGCCAGCGGTTTGTTCTCGTTCCTGTACGCGAGCCTATCGTCGGACGATTTCCTGTCCTGGGGCTGGCGTTATCCGTTCTTCGTGACTTTCGCGATCAATGTGGTGGCGCTGTTTGCGCGCTTGCGGCTGGTGGTGACGAGCGAATTCGAGCAGCTGTTCCATGAGCGCGAGCTCATTCCAGCCGATGGCCGCGAGTTTTTTCGGTCGCAGGGATACGTTGTCGTCATAGGCGCATTCGGGGCGCTGGCGAGTTATGCGCTATTCAACCTTGTCACCGTGTTTCCGCTGTCGTGGATCTGGCTGTATTCGAAGCAGTCGATCACCCAGTTCTTCGGCATCGAGATTTTCGGCGCTTTCCTCGGCGCGGCCGGCATCGTCGCCTCCGGCCTGATTGCCGACCGCATCGGCCGGCGCAGGACGCTCGGTTTGCTCGCAACCCTCATTGCGGTCTTTAGCGGATTTGCGCCGACGCTGCTGGACGGCGGCACGCTCGGACAAGACGTGTTCATTCTGCTGGGGTTCGTCTTGCTAGGGCTGTCCTACGGCCAGGCGGCAGGTGCCATGAATGCGAGCTTCGAGCCCAGATTCCGCTACACGGGCGCCGCGCTTACCTCGGACCTTGCCTGGCTAATTGGCGCTGGATTCGCGCCGCTGGTTGCACTGGGACTATCCGCTCATTTCGGACTCGGCTATGTCAGCCTCTACCTGCTCTCGGGCGCCGCATGCACACTGGCGGCCCTGTGGATCAACCGTGCGATGGAGGTCCGCGACTGACTCGGCCCGTGAAGACAAAATAAAGATCTTCAAACTGCTTGTTCGTTGGTATGGCATCTCCGTTTAGAGCAATCAACTGGCTGCTCCTGGAGCGGTAGACATTACCTTTACGTTTCCAGCTATTGCCGACTGCGGTACATCGGGGCCTGGTGCAAAATATCTCTGGGAAGCGTCTGTGAGCGTGGTAAAGACGGTAAGTGGACAGGGGTACCGTTTATGTGGGAACACAACCCATTTATCTGAGTTGAAACCCTTTGTCCGTGCCGACGTGGATCGCGACCGAGAGCTCTGGCTCGGACGCTCATTGCGCGTCCGCCCAGGATCAGGATGCACCCGCCAAGCGACGTCGATAGCTCGGAGTGTGTGAGTTTGGCGAGGCACGGTTTGTGCAAAACACAGGGTGCCCGGCGTCGAGTCTGCTTTGGCGGTTGCGTAAGGTTGCTCCGGGTCGCGACTTGTCTGCCGCACAGCCAAGTTGACGATCCGGAATCCTTGTTCGGATCCGGGAGGCTGCGCTGTGTCACTGGGGGCGACGACCAAAGCAATCATTGGCCTTTTCGTCTAGCTCGTTACCTTTCCGCCTTTCGCGTCAACGAGAGATGATGGCTTCGCCTAACCTCAGCGAGGCAAGCAGTGCGCTTCGCCTCGAGGTCCGCCGCTTTAAACCCCAACAATGCGCGCTCAGAATCCTCGTACCAACGGCTGGCCTTTTCTGGTGGATAGTCTTTCCTCAGGAGAAATCGACCGGAACAAATCGACGGAATTGAATATCTGTCTGGACCATCGCTCAATGTGGTGACGCGAAGAACCCGACCAGGCGCGCGCGGTAATGCGTCACTCACCGCGGCGTCAAGCAGCTCCGACGCACCAGCGTCTGAGACGGGTCTAAGGCGTGCAGCCAATCGAAGCCACTTGGTGTCGCCAGATTGAATCTTTCCCATCAACGATTCAAAGACATTGCCGTTGCCCTCGGACCACAGACCTTCCCAAAGCACTGCCTTGGCGCCTTCTCGGTCAATTGCAGAATTTAACTCGTCAGCTGTCGGAAGGTGCTTATATGGATCCATCGCAAAAGCAAACGAGCATGTAAACGATAGGATCGCTGACACAACTAGCCCTAATAACAAATTTGTTAGATCGCGAAGATCCATGGCAAATAATCGAACGGGCCGCTGATTCGAGTGAGCAGCGTAGCCTCAAGTCTCGCATGAAGGCGGCGAGACGGGCACCGCCGCCCTCCGCTATCGGGAAGTCGAACGGGTAACGGCGGCCCCGCTGCACCGATCGGGTCGGCGACGGAAAAGTGCGACCGGCGGAGGCGATCAAAGACCTATTTCCGATTGATCGCGATTTGTCGCCGGTTCCCGAAGCGTTGCGCGGGGAAGAGAAACACTCAATCTATCAATGGGTTGGGCATTGACCCCAGCGCCTTGGTCGTATTTCAATCGTCGCTTATTGCACGGAAAGTCAAGGGACCGCGGCAAGTACCTCAGTTCGAGCCGCTTCGCCAAGGCCCGCGTCGAAGGCAATTGCAATGAGCGCGGCGGGGCCGAAGAATACAATCTGACAATCGGGCAGAAGCGCGCCAAGTGCGTACGAAGAGGGTTGGTACCGACGTGTGCCTCCGACCCTGCCCTGGAATCCGTCAGCTGCGGCAAGGACCTCCAGCCGACCTGGGCCACGACGAATCGGCGTGGGCGAAGAACCGGCGCGCTGAAATCAACGATGCCGCGCGATGAGAGCCGTGGAGGCGGACAAAATGTCCCCTGATTCAACATTGCCTTCGGTCACGCTAGCCAGGCTCCAGGAGATCGTTCAACGTGTGAACGCGGCGGAAGACCTGCACGAGGCACTCGAGATCATCGTCCATCGTGTGAAGGCCGCTTTGGACACCGACGTGTGTTCCGTCTTTGTCCGCGATTCGTCCGTGCCTCAATACGTTCTGATGGCGACGGAAGGATTGAATCCAGGTGCGGTGGGCATGGTTCGGATGGCTGCCGACGAAGGGATCGTCGGATTTGTCGCATCGCGCCAGGAACCGGTCAACCTTGCGAATGCGGCTGAACACCCACGCTACCGCTATTTCCCGGAAACCGACGAGCAACGGTTTTCGGGGTTTCTGGCGGTGCCCCTCGTGCATTTCCGCCAGTCCGTGGGCGTGCTCGTCGTCCAGCAAGTATCACAACGCGTCTTTGCCAACGACGAGGTCGCCTTCCTCGTTACGATCGGCGCGCAGCTTGCAGCGACGTTGAGCAATGCGGCCCTCGGCACCACCTTTTTCCCACGTGAGCCGGGCCCGCTTGGACACAGTGAACTGATTCAGGGGATGCCGGGAGCCCCGGGGGTGACAATCGGCAACATTGTCCTTCCGTCCCGGCTTGCCGAACTCGATGCGGTGGCCGACCGCGCAGCCGAGGATGCAGGGCGGGAAGAAGCAATCTTCAGGCGAGCCGTGCATGAAACGCAAGAGGAATTACGCGCCAGTGCGGATCGCATGGAGGGTCGCCTGTCTGCCGAGACACGCGCGATATTCGACGTGTATATCCTGATCCTCGGACAGGACGATCTTGTCGAAGATGTCGTGGCGAGAATTCGCAACGGCAACTGGGCGCCCGGGGCGCTGCGGGACTCGATTGCCGAGCATGCCAAGCTGTTCGAGCAGGCAGAGGATCCCTACCTGCGGACACGGGCCGAGGACATCCGAGCGATCGGTCGTCGCATCCTATCTCACCTGTTCTCCGATGTCACCGAGGTCAAGAAGTATCCGAACAAAGCGGTACTTCTCGGTGACGAGGTCAGTCTTGCCCGCATCGCGGACGTGCCCCCCGGGCAGCTCAAAGGCGTCGTATGTCTGCGCGGCGCGGTGGTCTCACATACGGCTGTTCTCGCCCGGGAACTCGGAATACCGGCTGTAATGGGGCTCGGAATGCGCGATGTAAAAGCCCTGGATGGTCACCCGATCATTGTCGACGGTTATCGTGGCCGCGTTTTCATCGATCCTTTGCCCGCCGTGATTCAGGAATATCAGCGCTTCGTGCAACACGAAGGACAGCTTTCCGCAAAAGTCGCCGCATTGCGCGATCGCGAGGCGATGACGACCGATCGTGTTCAAGTCCGACTCGGATTAAACGTTGGATTGCTGACCGACATCGATGTCGCTGCAAACCTCAGCGTCGACGAGGTCGGGCTTTATCGATCCGAGTTTCCGTTCATGACGCGTGAGACCTTCCCGACGGAAGAGGAGCAGCACGAGATTTATCGCAAGATTCTCCAGGCGTTCGCGCCCAAGCCAGTGACCATGCGAACGCTCGACATCGGTGGCGACAAACCTCTGTCCTACTTCCCCACGAAGGAAGAGAACCCATTTCTGGGATGGCGCGGCATCCGTTTTACCCTGGATCGGCCAGACATCTTCCTGCCCCAACTTCGGGCGATGCTTCGCGCAAACGTTGGATTAAACAACCTGCGCGTCATGTTCCCCATGATCGGGCATCTAAACGAGATCAAAGCGGCCCGAAAGGCGGTCGACCGGGCACGCCGCGAACTTGCCGAGGAAGGATACGAGTCCCCTGCACCGTTGATCGGCGCCATGGTGGAGGTGCCTTCGGCGTTGTTTTCCATTCCGGCTCTTTCCCGCTATGTGGATTTTTTCTCGATCGGCACAAACGACCTCACTCAATACCTGCTTGCGGTGGACAGGAACAATCCCAACGTTGCGCGCTTGTACAACCATTTGGATCCGGCAGTCTTAAGAGCTCTCGACGGCGTGATCCATGATGCACGTCGCTGTGGCAAGCCGGCGAGCGTCTGCGGCGAGATGGCGGCCGATCCCGGCTCGGCGATCCTCCTACTGGGAATGGGCTTGGAAACGTTCAGCATGAGCGCCTTCGCGGTTCTGCGAATCAAATGGGTAATTAGAAGCTTCTCGAGCCAGCACGCCAAAAACATCCTCCACCAAGCCATGCGAATGGAATGTGCCGAATCGGTCCGGATCATGCTCGATGACGAGCTGCGCCGTGCTGGATTGGGCGACCTTGTCCTGGCGTGAATGCGCAGCATTGTTCGGTTCGGCTACATTGGAGCCAGCGAATCGATGCCCCTGTCACGGCAATGCCAGGTATTGAACCGGTGAACCGGCCCAAGGGCCGCGACCGGTGATGCACGACGGCACGAAAGACCGAACGTCGCACCAAGCTGTCCTTGGCGCCGTGGAGTCTGCTACCGATCAACTGGGAGGCGGCTTCGACGCGAGACGTGCGCAGGAGGCGCTCGAGGTTTTCCAGGAACTGCTGGCGGATCAACAGTAGGACCTGAACGGGCGCTTGCGGCAGGCTCCGGGGAGCGAAGCGTTACCTTCGATAATTTGATCTCTGCGATTCGAGGTGGCGGTCGTGCGAGTGGCGCTTGCCCGGTTGCATGCGCGCGGGAGCTTGAACGAAACGACTACGGAGGATTTGCTCGATTTCGCCGTCACGGAGCTCACTGCGGGACGGCCAAGCGGCAGCACCACAGATCCCGAAATTTCCTGCCAAAAGTCGAAAGGGGTTTGCCCCACCTTGACCAGCTCTCCGGTGTTGCTGAGAAACCACCAAATGAGCATCAAAGATGGGTTAAGTTACAGTCGTGACGATCCAGATCCTGTTCGTGATGGCCGTGGTACGGACTGATTGCACAAACGATCCAAATGTTTAACCTTGCGCGGTTCCGACTTGGCCGCATCCTTCTTCACCTGCTTGCAATGGTGAGCGATCGATGCGTTCGTTTCCACGTTGGGGGTATCGTAAGGGAGCTGCGGGGGTAACCTAAATTGAGGGTACGACGCGGTCTCCATCCTCTCCTTCAGATCCGGAGCAAGACGCTAAACGGCGATCTCGAGTCGGCATTTCAGCGCTGAGGCCCGGCATTTGGCGGCAACGCGGAGGTCAAGGGCGCCGCGTAGTACTCCCAGCTTCTGGTTGTCCTTCTATTCAAACAGTTGCCCTTTGCATGCCTGTTGGTCGGCGGGGATGCAGCGTAATCGAAATTGCGTTTGGGATTTGCCTGCAAGATCGCAGTCGCGTTCGATAACATTCAAGCGATTGGCTCTTCCGCGCCGTTGGAGTAGGCTGACCTGCGAGTTTCTCCTGTGTACGCATGGCCTCGGAGGTAAGGCGGTCTACCTCCGCATCGGCTTGTTGGCTCAACGACCGCCAACGAAAAGTCAACCAGCGATGGGGGTGAACGATGGCAACGTATATCAGCTTGGTGAACTTTACCGATCAGGGAATCCGCAACATCAAGGAGTCGCCGGATCGGTTCGCGGCCTTCAAGACTATGGCTGAAAAGATGGGTGTAAGTGTCAAGGGATTCTATTACACGGTCGGACAATACGATATGGTGGCCGTTGTCGAGGGGACGGATGAAGCGGCCACCGCAACACTACTAAAGTTGGGGTCGCTCGGTAACGTGCGCTCTCAGACATTGCGCGGTTTTTCTTTGGATGAAATGAAGAAGATAATCGGCAGCATGCCACGGTGAAACCATTCGGTTGCAAAGCAAATCGCTAGTAATTACCGCTTACCAGCGGCCTAAGTGCTGGCGACAGCTTCTAACACATAGAGGGCCGCGTCCAACGCGGCCCTTTTCGTTGTGGGCCCAGCAGCCGACAGTACGCTGTTGCCAGACTACGTTCCATGGCGCAAGCCGGTAACAGTCTGCGGTGGGCGGGGAAGACCATTGTGACGCCGATCTTCAGTGTTCATGGTGCACCGAATCGGGAGTCGGGGATGATCCACGGAGCAGCAGTCGTGGCGCTGCGGCGCTGGGCCATTCCGGATGGGTCGGCGGGCATGGTGCGTACGTACAACCCAGTAGTGGAGGTGGGGTATGAACAAGCGAGTCTGCGTGACCACTGGCTCGTCGGCCGGCATCGGTGCCGCGACGGCGAGGACCTATGCCCGACAGGGCTGGAACGTCGTGATCAATTTTTCGCGCGACGCGAGCGCCGCGGCGGAGGTCGCGCAGCAGTGCCGCGACCTCGGCGTCGAGGCTCTGGTCGTGCGTGCCGATGTCGCCTCGGACGAAGACTGCCGGCGCTTGGCCGATGAAGTGCAGCAGCGTTTCGGGCGCGCCGACGTCCTGGTAAACAATGCGGGAACGACCAAGGTTGTCGGTATCAAGGATCTCGACGGGCTTTCCGCCGATGACTTCCAGCGCATCTACGGAGTCAACGTCGTCGGCGCATACCAGACTACCCGCGCGTTCGTACCGATGCTGAAGAAGAAGCCGGGATCTGCCGTCGTGAACATCTCGTCGATCGCCTCGTTCATGGGCGTCGGAACCTCGCTTGCGTACATGGCATCCAAAGGGGCCCTGAATGCCCTGACCGTGGGACTCGCTCGCGCGCTCGCTCCCGAAATACGGGTCAACGCGATCGCGCCCGGACTGGTGGAAACGCGCTGGTTGCAGGACGGGCTCGGAGCCGAGCGTTACGCCGCTGCGGTGCAGGGCTACCGGGCGCGCGCCGCGCTGGAAACTATCGTCGATCCACTTGACGTCGCCGATGCAGCGTGGTGGCTCGGTGCCGGTGCTGCGAAGACCACGGGCGAGGTCTTGCTGATTGACGCCGGATTCCGTATCACGAAAGCGTGACCCTCGCATTGATCTTGTCGTTGCACGCACCGCCGTTGCGGCCGCTTCGTACCATCGCCGAAGAGCGGCAAGAAACGGGCTAGCTTGGAATCAGACCATGGGAAGAAATGCAAAGCACGGGGCCGCCACGGGCGTGAATCCCGATTCGTTCCACGATCTCGCTCGATGATGCCGATCTACAGCGCACAATTTCATGCCGTCGGCCGCATCGGGTCTGTTTTCAAAGATCGGAAGTGCCCCTTGTGTGGACCTTGCGGACAGCCGCGGGGCGATTACCGGCCTCCCGCGTTTTGAACGCCTAGGTCGGCCATACCGCCGGCAGCCGGTGAAATGTAACGATCGGCGCCGGCTTCGGCGCTACATCCGGTTAATGCGAATCTGAAAATGTTTGTCCCAGCTGCTCTTCGCAGAACATGAATCACTTCGGTTCCGCAGTGAGCGAAGCCTCGGCGACGTCGGTTTACCGGTAAGTTGAAAGACAGGGTACCGCGCTACGCTCTCTTCTGCATCATGAGCCTGCGATAGATCGTGTTGCGGGAGATACCCAGGGCGCGCGCGGCCGCGGAGACATTGCCTTTGTGATGATCGAGCGTCTCGCGGATGGCTCGCCATTCCAGATCCTCGAGGTTGCGAGTCTCACCGCAGGTGCCAAGGGCCGCTGATGGGTCGGACAGCGATTTGGTTTGAAACTCCGCGAGACCCTCGAGAAAGTCGTCCGGCAGATGTTCGTGTCGGATGATCCGATCCTGGTCGACCATCCGCTCAGCCGTGCGCAGCAGATTGGCTAGCTGGCGCACATTACCGGGCCAGGAGTAGCGCTTGAAAAGAGCAAGGACCTCCGGATCGATAGTGACGTCGGCCAGATTGTTGCGCAGCAAAATCCTCTGGATAATTGCCTCGAGGTCTGAGCGTTCGCGTAGGGGTGGGAGCCGTACTACGAGCCCATTGATCCGGTAATAGAGATCTTCCCGGAACGTCTTGGACTCGAGCAGGCTTCGCAGGTTACAGTGTGTTGCGCACACCAGCGCAATATCGACCGGTATGCTCTTGTCGGTACCCAACGGAGTGACGCGCCGCTCCTCCAATACGCGCAGCAACCGAGGCTGCAGGGAAAGCGGCATGTCGCCAATTTCATCCAGAAATAGGGTGCCAGCGTTCGCGCTAAGGATCTTGCCAGCGTGGCCGCGCTTGCGGCCACCCGTAAACGCACCTTCCATATACCCGAACAATTCCGATTCGATCAGGCCCTCCGGAATCGAAGCACAGTTGATGGCAACGAACGGATTCTGCTGGCGCGGAGAATCGTTGTGGATGGCACGCGCCAGCAATTCCTTGCCGGTGCCGGTTTCGCCAAGGATCAGGATCGAGATGTCCTTGCCGAGCACCTTGTTCAACTGTGTGACCACTCGTGAAACCTGCGCATCGCCCGTGTCCAGATAGCGCAGGCTCGACGCTCCAGCGGGTCGCACAGGCGCGCTCGCGGCTGGCTGCGAAGTGCTGACGGGCTGCGGAGGCAAAAATAACGGCGGTGCACTGTACTCGACTCGCAGATAGACCTTTACCCCGTTGTGTATGCAACAGGAAATGACACCCATCGACGCGCTGCGGTGCTGGTCGATCAGGCTCGACATCGACATGCCAAACAGCGATGAGAAGGTGTGTTCCTGCGGAGCGCGAAGAGAAACGCCGAGCTGAAACTGGCCACTGCGATTAGCAGAAAGGAAATTACCTGCTGGCGTGAACGCGGCGATTCCCTCGACGAGCGTACCGATGAACTCTGGCCGCGAATGGAAGTGGATGCGGACCGCCCGCGGGAAGGTTTCCGCAAATAAATGATTCTCGATCATTTGCGCCGACATGCGCACGAGTGCCAGCGTGTGCTTGTGAAAGGAATGGTGCTCGCCCGAGATGTCCAGCGCGCCCATGATCGATCCCGACGGATCAAACACAGGTGCACACGAGCAGGTCAGGAAGTGATTTACATGCAAAAAATGCTCTCTCGCATGAACGGCCGACGGTTCGCCGACGACAAGCGCCGTACCAATCGCGTTTGTGCCCTTGCTTTGCTCCGACCAGTCGACACCACGCCGCAGCGCCACCTTATCGGCGCGTTGCAAGAAATCGTCGTCGCCACACGAATGCAGGATCAGACCTTTGGCATCGGTCAGGATCACCATGTTGTGTGTGTTAACGATCTGCTGGTAGAGCGTTTCCATCACCGGGACAGCGTGCGATAGCAAGGTCCGGTTTTGCTCGAGGGCGGAAGCAAGTACCGCTGGTACTGCACTTGTGAAGTCGGGCGTGTCGCCCTCGCGGAGGCCAAAGCCATGACTGCGCTCGTGCGAAGCACGAATGAGCGCGTCGAACCCATCCCGAGGCGCGACAGCGCGCCCCGCCACGGATCGGGGGGCCAGGTCTTCCTGCCTCATTTAGCTCCTTCCGTCTCCCTTGCGCCCGCGGCTTGCCATTACCTCCGACGGGATCCCTGTTCCGAGCTTGCGACATCAGGCTACATCAAATTGCTGACTGTTGCATGGGTATGTGACACGTGTCCCAGACTGGAACACTTTTCAACATTGACATCCGGCATTTTCCAAAAATGGGTCTCAAATCAATCCAGTGTTATCGCCTCCCGATGTTGGTACGGTACTTGCGAGGATGAAAGCACCCGAACGGGAAATGCGCCATCCACAGACATATACGGAGGAATAACGATGCTTTACGCTGCCCCAGGCACCGCTGGTGCCAAGATCACCTACAAGTCCCGCTACGAGAACTTCATCGGTGGGAAATGGGTCGCCCCGGTCAAGGGTGAACACTTCGAAGTCATTTCGCCGATCAACGGCAAACCCTATACCCAGGTGGCCCGTTCCACTGCCGAGGACGTCGAGTTGGCCCTTAACGCTGCCCACGCGGCCGCAGACAAATGGGGTCGCACCGCGCCGGCCGACCGGGCCAACATCCTGCTCAAGATTGCTGACCGCATTGAGGCCAACCTCGAGATATTGGCCTACGCAGAGACGGTGGATAACGGCAAGGCGATCCGTGAAACCCTGAACGCCGATATTCCGCTCACCATCGACCATTTCCGCTACTTCGCCGGCTGCGTGCGCGCCCAGGAAGGCACACTGAGCGATATCGACGAAAACACCGTGGCCTATCACTTCCACGAACCGCTGGGAGTCGTCGGCCAGATCATTCCCTGGAACTTCCCAATCCTGATGGCAGCATGGAAACTTGCCCCTGCGCTGGGTGCCGGCAACTGTGTGGTTCTCAAGCCCGCCGAATCGACCCCGATCAGCATCCTGCTCGTGGCCGAACTGATCGCCGATCTTCTGCCCCCCGGCGTGCTCAACATCGTCAACGGCTACGGCCGCGAGGCCGGTCTGCCGCTAGCCACGAGTAAGCGCATTGCCAAGATTGCCTTCACCGGATCCACCACCACCGGCCGTGTCATCGCCCAGGCCGCCGCCAATAACCTGATCCCGGCTACGCTGGAGCTCGGAGGCAAATCGCCCAATATTTTCTTCGCCGATGTTGCGCAGGCCGACGACGACTTCCTCGACAAGGCACTAGAAGGCTTGGTGTTGTTCGCCTTCAACCAGGGCGAGGTGTGCACCTGCCCCTCGCGTGCGTTGATCCAGGAATCCATCTACGACAAGTTCATGGAACGAGCACTGAAGCGCGTCGCCGCCATCAAGCAGGGCAACCCGTTGGATACGGAAACTATGATGGGTGCCCAGGCGTCCAAGGAACAACTGACCAAGATCCTGACCTACCTGGACCTTGGCAAGCAGGAAGGCGCGAAGGTACTGTGCGGCGGCAGCCAGGCGCACCTGAGCGGCGGACTGGAGGGCGGCTACTACGTCCAGCCCACTCTGTTCAAGGGCCACAACAAGATGCGCATTTTCCAGGAGGAAATCTTCGGCCCGGTGCTTGCCGTCACCACCTTCAAGACCGAGGCCGAAGCCCTCGAAATCGCCAACGACACCCTCTATGGACTTGGCGCCGGCGTTTGGTCGCGAGATGGCAATACGGCGTTCCGCATGGGTCGCGCGATCAAGGCGGGCCGCGTGTGGACCAATTGCTACCATGCTTACCCGGCCCATGCCGCGTTCGGTGGTTACAAGGAATCGGGAATCGGCCGCGAGACCCACAAGGTTATGCTGGATCACTACCAACAAACCAAGAACCTACTGGTGAGCTACAGTCCGAAGAAACTTGGCTTCTTCTGATCGGGCCGTCGCATTTCAGCATGCAAATTTCGGGGGCGGGCAACCGCCCCCTTTTGCGCTTGGAGACAGAGATGGTTAACAAAGTCATTGCCACCACGGCAGCACTCGAACTCATAGAATTCCTAAAGAAGAAGCACGGCAAACTAATGTTCCATCAATCCGGTGGCTGCTGCGACAACAGTGCCGCCAACTGCTACCTGCCTGGGGAGCTGACCATCGGCGCGGGCGATGTTTTCCTTGGCGATATCGGCGGCTGCCCTTTCTACATGAGCACATCCCAGTACGAGTACTGGAAACACACCCAGCTCATCATTGACGTTATCGAGGGCCATGGCGGGACCTTCTCCCTGGAAGGGCCCGAGGGCAAGGCGTTCCATACTCGCTCGCGGGTGTTCAGCGAGGCCGAGTGGGCGCAGATTTGCGGAGCGGGATAGCCAATCTGCTTTCGTCTTGTATGTTCAACCGGGACGGACTGCGTGTAGGCAGCGAGGCAAAATGGACTTTCAAGGACGCAGCTCACCATCCGCGACGGCGGGCCAATTCTTCACTTGCGCTTGAGCGACGAGTCGAGGTTTTGCCGAGGACTCATTTGTGGAGGCTTCGAGGAGCGGCTGGAACTCTGGCGCCAGCGCCCTGAGCAGCGAGACGGCAAGTGCGCTGGTGAAGTGATAGCGGGCGGCCTGCGGCCCGGACACGAAAGCGGTCACCGTGCCGTACAGCCGGTCACCCAGGAAGAAGACGAACGTCGCGGTCCGGTCGACTGTCCGGGCTCCAATCAGCTGGTGTCCGGGCCCGAACGACTCGAAGCGGTTGTCGCCGGTTCCGGTCTTGCCGCCGATCGGAAGCGGCGTCCCGTCCGATCGGACGTAGGTGCCGCGCACCATGGTGGCGGTTCCGGTGCCGACGACCCCGGTCAAGGCACGTCGCAGTGTCGCCGCGACCTGCTCCGACATGACTCGCTCCGGCGCCTCGGGCCGATAGGCCATTTCGGTGTCGTACGGTGTGCCGGCAGCAAAGTGCACGCGTTCGAGGTCCGTCGTCGGCTGCTTCACGCCATCATTGAGGATGATCCCCATCAGTGTGGCAAGCGCGTTCGGGCGATCGCCGGAGCTGCCAATCGCGGTGGCCAGTGATGGAACCAGTCGGCCGAACGGATAGCCTTGCCGCTTCCAGTCCTGCAATAGATGGTCGAACGCCTCCTCTTCGATCAGCCCTCGAATGCGTACGTCCTGCTTGCGGGTGTTCGAGGTCTTGAAGAGCCAGGTGTAGGCTTGCTGCCGCTCATCGGCGCTCGCCGCAATGATCTGCGCCCTCGTGGCGCCGGGATGGTGCTGCAGGTAGGCCACCAGCCAAAGCTCAAGCGGATTGACGCCCGCAAGATATCCACGGTCGCTCAACGAAAATTGGTCGGGACCGTATCGGGCGTGCATCTTTTCGGCGGTCTGTCCTTGCGGCACGTCGCGCATGTGGCGTGCGAGGAAACCGCTCATCTGTGCCACTGAGTCCCCGGGCCGTACCGTGCGGAACATCACGACGAGCCGGCGCGCCGCGGGCCGCACACGGCCGGCCAGGCGGTCAAGCGCCTTGTCCGGCGACAGGCCCGCGTATTCGGAGTAGAAGCGATCGAGGTAGACGCTGCCTTCCTGGTCGGCAAAGCGCCGCAATAGATCCTTGCGTACCGGACCGTCGGCAGAACTCAGCACTCCGTCGTGCGCGCCGAAGTCGGCCTCGTAATGCCGAATCACGTCGCGTAGCAGCCGCACGAAGGCCAGATTGATCGAATGCTCGAAGGCGTGTTCGACCGTCGGCATCTGGTTGTCTTCCGAGTGCTCGAAGTTGTGAAAGATGTGGATGCCGCCACCGGTGAAGAACTCTTCGAACGGGCTGGCCGAATACGTACGCTGCATCGCGGCGTCCAGCATCGGCTGTAGCGCGCGGTGCTCCGGCGCGATGCCGGCCAGGTAGCCGGCCGCCCAGCGCCGTAGCGGATCATTGCTCGTCGCCGCCCGCTCCCGGAGCGCTGGGCCCGAGGACGTCGACAGTTCGCGGTACAGGCTCTCTACAATGCCCAGATAGGTAGCAAGAGTTCTTAGCTTGGCGGTGGAGCCGAGGATCAGCTTGGCTCCCGAGTTGATGTCGAACGGCTGGTCCAGGCTGTCGGCGTGAATACGGACCAGATTGCGGTCCTTCCCGCGTTCGTAGAGGACAACACTCCAGGCGACCTTGCCCGGATCCACGTCGCCTAACATCTTGTCGCCGACCAGGCCGCGCGCCCTGACCTCCCGCGGATCGTTCAGTCGCTCGAGGACCGCCGCCACCCGGCTCTGAGCCGCCCCATCGAAGCTGGCATCGGCCGACAGATCCATCCGGTCGAGCCGGTAGACTTCCGGCAGGCCGAGCGCATTCATGAGCTCGGTCCGAACGGCATCGACGGCTTTGCGCTCGACGAACGATCCGGCAGTCGGCGCTGGCGGCGCGGGCGTAAAGACGAGTTGGCGCTTGAGTGCCGCGTCGCGCAAAGCCGGTTCGATCACGCCCGCTGCGGCAAGCGCGCGCAGGTAGGCGTCGGCGAGGATCTCCAGATCCTTTCGTCCCGCATTTAAATAATAGGACGGCCGGCGCTGAGCGATCAGCAGGCTGAGCGCTTCCTTATAGACCTGCGCGCGGCGCCCGGCCTCGTCGGCGGAGGCAACCCGAAGCGAGAGGAGCCCGTTCACCTCGGCGAGATCGACACCGAACCACGCAAGCATCCCGTCGCCGAATCCTATGACTTCGCCGTAGCCAGGTCGGGAGCCCAAGGGCGTCGAGTCGAGGTAGGTGGTGACGATCTCCTGCCGGGCGGAGATCGTTTCGGGACCGTCCAAATACGCGCGCGCAGTGGCGGTGGCCATCTGCCGCATCTTCTCGCCAACGCTTTCGGTACGCCCGGCCGGCGAGTGACGATATTTCTCAATCTGCGTCGCCAGGGTGCTGGCTCCCCCATGCCTGAGGTCCGGGTCGAGGACCCCGCCCAGTCGTTCCGCAGCCGCCAAAACGAACCGACGCCATTCGACGGCCGGGTTGCGATAGGGGTGCTTCGGATCGAGAAGGTCGCGGTCTTCGATGAACCGCAGCGTGTCGACAAGAAGCGCAGGGATCTCGCCGAAACGCTGATAGGCCGCCGACGGAAAGGGTGCGGCTTCGAGCGGCTGGCCCAAGCGATCTTTGAGCACCAGGCCCGCCTGGGCTTTTTCGTGATAGACGGCATAGCCGCCGGCTTCGAGGAAGTTTCGCAATGCCGGCGACTGGCGCGCCTGCCTCGCGACCTCGAACTCGCGGGCCGTCAGCCGCCGTATCAGGGACGGCAGCTCGACGTAACCCAGGCGCTGGTCGTACGGCCCGGACTGCGGAAATTGCATCGCCGGGCTTGGCCCCGGCTTGACCGTGAACGTCAAGTCGGCGACAGCGCGCCAAACAAACAGTGATTCCAGAAGCGGCTGGTTCGCCAGCAGCGCAATTAGCCCGCAGCCCAACAGCAGGCTCCAGAATTCCGCGCGCCCGATCCTTGTGTTGCACGGAAGCTCGGACGATCCGCCGCTCTCGGCAGCGGACTGGGCGACCAAGGCCGGGTCCTGCGGATCCGCGGTCGCTGTGGTCGAGCCGGTTGCGGCGAGTTTCGCTCGCGTGGCGCGCTTGGGGCCGTAGAAGCCGAATCGAAGTGCGGCCCCGGCGCCCATGGCTGCATTCCTCGCCGCAGCGACCGTCGCAGCGATCGAAGAGCTCACCGTTGCTGCACAGACGGAAGAGCGCCGTTCGATGCCTATTCTTAACATGCGGACCTCATTATCGGGCCCTAAGCCCCCCACAAGCGAACGCTACGCCGCGAAATAGGCGGAGGCAATACGTAGCAACGTAGCAACGTAGCAACAGTTAAGGGAATCCCCACGTGCGTTCGGACCCGCCCAGTATGGCGTCTACCTGCTTTCGGCTCAAACCGTGACGCCTCGACTTGACCTTACCTGGGAATCTGGAATTGGCATTCGCTGTCGCCGGGGATTATGTGGTCGGCAGCGGCAGTTCGCGAGCGGCTCGGTTGGATCTGAAGCGGCCGTGAAAATTTGCGCTCATTTGCGAGCACTCGCCGAGGCGCGAGTCTGTTATTAGTAGGCATCGCTCGGGCGCCTATCATCGTAGCTTTGCTGGTCGGAACGAGAGCATTTCGAAGGCGTTATCCAAGGGTTTGGCCGCTGCGCGATCGTCGTCGGCTTGTCATAATCGACACGACAATCGGCGACTTCGGTTCAAAGCCGCTCGACCACCGCTCCCGACCGGTGAACATTTGATACCTGAACGACACCATGGCTGCATTCGGCGCAGGAAGTGACCGACCCGGTGATCTAATACGGCGCCTCTTGGGGGATGGTTCCGTTGTTGTTCTCACCGGTGCGGGGCTGAGCACGTCAAGCGGCATCCCGGATTATCGAGACCGTGATGGACAATGGAAGCGTGTCAAGCCCATTGATCATCGCGATTTCCTGCGTTCCGAAAGCATGCGTAGGCGCTATTGGGCGCGGAGTTTCGAGGGCTGGCCCACCATCGGTTTGGCGAGCCCAAGCCGCGGCCACCATGCTTTGGCCGAGTTCGAGCGTCTGGGCCGCATTATTCTGATCATTACCCAAAACGTAGACGGGTTGCATCAGAAAGCAGGGAGTCGATCGGTACTCGAGCTCCATGGCGGATTGGAGCGGGTGATTTGTTTGTCCTGCCGTCAAACTTTCCGGCGTGCTTCCGTTCAAACATGGATGCGCGAAGCCAATCCACACTGTACGAGCGACGCGGTCCTTGTTGCCCCAGATGGCGATTCCGAAGTTACGGAGAAGTTCTATACCGATTTTCGCATTCCGGCCTGCCCTCTGTGTGGCGGCATGCTCAAGCCGGATGTGGTGTTCTTTGGCGACAGCGTACCTAAGGACCGCGTTAAAGCTGGCATGGATGCCATCGATGCGGCCCGTGCCTTATTGGTAGTCGGATCTTCCCTGATGGTCTATTCGGGATTTCGATTCGCGGCGCATGCGCACCGACTCGGTAAGCCCGTAATGGCCATCAACCTCGGACACACTCGAGCTGACGATCTGCTCTATGCAAAGGCTCAAATAGACTGCGACGAGTTTTTGCACATGGTCCTGACGCAGGGGGTCTTTAGCTGCCAAGCGGCTGGGAATTCAATAAGGTAGGGGGCGAGCGCCGTCCAGCGGTTCAGACTGTACTGGGGTTCTTCACGTTGTTCGCATCGCTGCTTATCGGCACCGGGATCAGCGTGCGCTACGACGGCTCGCTATATCTGATGGCGTTGACCTCAGCGGGCGTCGGTGTCGTGATTTTCGGCACCGCGCGCGTCCTGTCACGGTACCGCGGATCAAAGGCCCGATCGGACGCCCTTTCTCGTCCGACACCAGAAAGAGCGTCCGATACGAAGGACGGCGGCAAACCGTCAAAACTGGCTTCCGGATTCCGGGGTCGCCTCTCAGGTCAGTAGGGACTCCAGGCCTTCTATCATCTTTGCCATCGGGGGCATGGGCGTCATCACCGTTGGGTCCACGCCGATCAGTGTGGACTGTTCCGGCTGCCAGGTGAACGGTCGATGCAAGGCTCGGCCGACGTTCTGCGGACAAGTGGCCAGGACCTGCTCGGCATCCCAGCGAAACAATTCCACGCGCGCGCGCCAGGCCGCTACGTGTACCCATGCCGCGATTGGCTGCAGCGGTTCGTCGCGCAGCGGGTCCGGCACCTGGCGCAATGGATCAACAATCGAAACGGGAAAATTCCAGCAACGAGCGAGCTCTGCACTAACGTCACCGTGATGGTAGCCGAGCTTTGCCCGCTCGGCGTCTGCTCGCTCCAACGCCAACGGGTGGACCTCTGCGTCGAGCTGGCGCATGTCATCGCCTAAGGTCGAGTGCATTACCAAGTGTCCCAGTCCGTGGAACAGGCCGATGGTAAATGCAAGGTCGTGGTCTTGATCTGCCATTTGCGCCAGCCAGCGAGCCGTGCACGCGGTATTCAGGCTGTAGCGCCAAAAACTTGGCAGATCCATGTCGGATGCTGACTTGAATGCTCCGGAGATGCCGAAGCCCATGACCATGTTACGCACCATCCCGAAGCCGAGCATTTGCACTGCATCCTGGACGCTGGCAATGCTGCGCGACGCCCGAAAATACGCCGAATTGGCCAGGCGCAGGATTTTGGCGCTGAGTACCGGGTCGGCGTCGAGTTGTGCGGCAATCTCGCTGGTCGCCACATCGGTGCGCCCGAGACTTTGCATCAGCCCCTGCACGACCTTGGGTACGACGGGCAGTTTGCTAGGCTGGTCGAACAGGGACTTGAGTGACATAGCGGGTCCATGGACGTTTTGAAAACAGAAGGCAAGTGTGTCGGTAGCATCATTTTGACCGTGTAGCCAATTGGTTGGTCCAAGTCAAGCAATTCGATCGACGCCGCAAATTCAAGCTTCGTCTCTTTATTGCCGATATAAGAACATTAAAGGGCAAGAAACCGACGGAAGATGGACAACATTTCGATTCAACCCATCGGCGCCGATTCCCGCTCTGAATTGGCCGGCGTGCCCGTTTCTGCCTATGTCCTTGATGCGTTTGAGCGAAGCTTGCTGTTCCTCGACACGCTTCGACGCCGGGGCAACAGCTACGTCGAACATCGCGATGCCGGCGCACCGCCGTTGCTGACGTTCGATCATGAACTGGTAATGGACGGAAGCACGCTGCCCCGGCCTTGCAATTACGCCTTGCTCCGCATCCTGCCGCACCCGGATTGTCCGGTCGATCCGAGGGCGCGCCCCGTAGTGGTGGTGGACCCGCGCGCAGGCCATGGAGCCGGCATAGGCGGCTTCAAGCGCGAATCCGAAGTTGGTATGGCGATGCGCGCCGGCCATCCGGTGTACTTCGTAACTTTCCGACCTCAACCGGAAGACGGTCAGACCCTGGCGGACGTACTGCAGGCCGAGGCTGTCTTCCTGGAAGTGGTGGTGGCGCGTCACACCCAGTGCGCCACCAAACCGCTGGTGATCGGTAACTGTCAGGCCGGTTGGGCGATGGCCGAGTTGGCCGCCGAGCAGCCGGAGTTGTTCGGGGTGCTGTTCGTGATCGGTGCGCCACTGTCGTACTGGGCGGGCAGCTCGAAGTTGAACCCCATGCGCTACAGCGGCGCCATGCTTGGGGGGGCCTGGCTCGCGGCGCTTGCGTCCGATCTGGGTGCCGACCGCTTCGACGGCGCAAACCTGGTTCACAACTTCGAGAAGCTCAATCCGGCCGCGTCCATGTGGTCGAAGTACTTCCGGCTTTGGTCGCAGGTGGATACCGAGGCCGGGCGCTTCCTGGAATTTGAACGCTGGTGGGGCGGTTTTTTCCGGATGACCGGCGCGGAGATTGAGTCGATAGTCGAGAGCCGCTTTGTCGGCAACCGGCTGGCCCCTGGCTGCAAATCGGCTGGTGAGGAGCATGTCGATCTGCGCAATATCACCGCGCCGGTGGTGGTGTTCGCGTCCTGGGGTGACAACATCACGCCGCCGCCGCAAGCGCTCAATTGGATCATTGACACCTGGGGCGACGAGCGTGCCATCATTGCCGCCGGTCGCGTAATCGTGTACGTGCTTCACGACAGCGTTGGACATCTGGGCCTCTTCGTTGGTGCCGAAGTCGCGCGCAAGGAGCACGACCAGCTCGTCGCCTCCCTGGACGTGATTGAAAGCCTGCCGCCCGGCCTGTACGAGATGACGGTGCGGCTCAAGGACCACAGCGAGGCCATTCGCTGGGAGGATTTGGAGCCCGGCAGCTACACCGTACAGTTCGAACATCGCACCATGGACGCCCTGCGGGCCATCAACCCGGAGGGGCGCGATGAGGAGCAACTCTTTTCTACGGTCGCCAAGGTCTCCCAGATCAATACCGCTCTGTACAAGACCTGGGTGCGGCCGTGGCTGCGCCCATTGTGCCTTCGGCCCATTGCCGACGCCGCGACCCACCTGCACCCCCTGCGGTGGCAGCGGCAAGCCTGCGCCGACGCAAATTCACCCTCATCGGTCATTGCTGCGTGGGCGGAACGGGTGCGCGCGCAACGCCATTCCCTGCCCGAAGACCATCCCGGCCGCCAATGGGAGCGTGCGGTCTCCATATGCATCGAATCCTCGCTGAATCTGTACCGCGACTTGCGCGATCAGTCGGTCGTCCAATGGACACGCCTGTTCTTCGGTCCGATGGGATTTGGCGCCTGGCTGCCTCCGGACCCGCCGCAAGAGGCGCTTGCAGTGGCGCGCGCCAAGGTCGAGCTCGATGAGGTGCGGTGCGCAGTGCTCAAGCAAATTGGCGAGGGCGGCATTGCCCAGGCGGTATGCCGAGTGGTCCTGGCGGGTATGGTCTCCACCGGTTCTTTTGAGCGCCGCAGCCTGCGCGTGGCCCAGTTGCTGGCTGCTCTGCCGCCGGACGAAAGCGCATTGCCTGTCAGCGCAGTCGACTGGCGGCAGCTAATGCGCGAGCAAGCTCGGATCATCGCCGTGGCGCCGATCGAAGCCCTCAACGAGGTCGCGCGCATGTTGCCCGACACCGGGTCGCGCGAACGCGCGCTGGCCGTGGCAGCGGCGGTGATGATGATCGAGCCCACGCTGCACAACCCTCGGTCGGAGATCATCGAACTGCTTATCGGCATGTTGAATGTCGACCCGGATCGGGTGATGAACCTCGCCCGCGAGCTGACAGTGCTGATCGTGCATCCTGCACCGCCCACCGCAACGCCGCTGGGAGTTGCAAGCAGCAAGCCCGCACCGGGCGTCGACCTCGCTGTTCCAGCTTCATAAAGAAACTTCATCTCCGGGTGCCTCCAAGCACGGCCCGAGATGCGGGTCGACTAAGCATCCGAAATGCACACTTGTGTTGTACAAACCCCGCGATCCCAACCCCCTCAGTTGACAGAAAAAAACGCCGTATGCGCCTCTCGCAAATGACGCTTGAGCAGTTTCCCGCTCGGGGTTTTGGGCAGAGCATCGACAAAGATAACGCCCTTGGGTACTTTGAATGACGCCAATGTCGCCTTGCAATGCACCAGCAGCTGCGGCTCGGTAAGCGAATGGCCAGACTTGACCACGACCACGGCAACCACCGCCTCGACCCAATAAGGGTGCGGAACGCCAATTACCGCCACCTCGGACACCTGCGGCAAGCGATATAGGGCCTCCTCGACCTCGCGACTGGCAACGTTCTCGCCACCAGTCTTAATCATGTCTTTCTTTCGATCGACCACCGTGATATAGCCCTCGTCATCAACCGTTGCGAGATCCCCGGAGTGAAACCAGCCGCCTTCGAACGCGGCCGCAGTGCGCTCGTCATCGTGGAAGTAGCCGAGCATCAAGTGCGGGGATCGATGAACGATCTCGCCCACCTCGCCGGGCGCCACGTCCCGCATCGCGTCATCGACGACCCGTGTCTCGACATTCAGCACTGCACGCCCGCACGACCCGGGTTTGCGCAGCTGATCCTCGGGGCCGAGCATCGTCGCCAGCGGTGCGATTTCTGTCTGACCGTAGAGGTTCCACAGACGCACGTTCGGTAGGCGCTGCGCCAGTTCGCGCAGCACTTCGACCGGCATGATCGAGGCCCCGTAGTAGCCTTTGCACAGGCGGGACAGGTCAGTTGCATCAAACAGCGGTGAGCGCAGCAAGGAGATCCAGACGGTCGGTGGCGCGAAGAACGAGCTGATGCCGTGCCGCGCGATCAGCGGCAACAGGTTGTCAGGCACCGGACGGGCCGTGATGACGTTTGTCGCACC
>Ga0181521_10001748_pt1 | contig 26661 bp, 18 predicted proteins | sample PEATcosm2014_Bin_32_FD_119764 | JGI IMG/M metagenome (GOLD analysis project Ga0181521, IMG submission 119764) | Peatland microbial communities from MTU Mesocosm Facility, Houghton, MI, USA - PEATcosm2014_Bin02_60_metaG | ecosystem: Environmental > Terrestrial > Soil > Wetlands > Peat | place...
CGATCACCTTCGGCGAGCTGCCCGTCAACAGTCTCGGTGCTGCAACGCGGCGCGACCTCGTGACTGCGCTCGACGCGGCAGTAGCGGATGCCGGCGTCGTCGCAATCGTGCTCGCCGGGCGGCACGGGCTGTTCTCTGCGGGCGCCGACATCAAGGAGTTCGGCACTCCGGCGATGCTTGCGGCCCCCAACCTCCATGACCTGATCGCCGTGATCGAGTCGAGCCCGAAGCCCGTCGTGGCTGCAATTGAAGGCACGTGCCTCGGCGGCGGCCTCGAGCTCGCGCTCGGCTGCCATTACCGGGTGGCCGCGGAGACCGCCAAGCTCGGGTTTCCGGAGGTCAAGCTCGGTCTGCTGCCCGGAGCCGGCGGCACGCAGCGGTTGCCGCGGCTGATCGGCGTCGAAAGCGCGCTCAATGTCATCCTGTCCGGTGAGGCGCTGCCGGCGACGCTGTTCAAGGGCAGCCCGCTGCTCGACGGGCTTGCGGCCGGCGAGGTTGTCGCAGCCGCGGTCCAGCTCGCGGCGGCCAAGGGCGTCGAGGTGGCGGGTGGCGGCAGGCTGCCGAAGGCGAGCGAGATCAGGGTGCGCGAGCCTAACCTCGAGCCGCTGCTCGGGTTCGCGCGCATGACGGTCAAGGCCGGCTTCGCGAACTTCCCGGCGCCGCTCAAGTGCATCGACGCGATCGAGGCGGCCGCAACCCAGCGTTTCGAGGTGGGGCTCGCGACCGAGCGTCGGCTGTTCGCCGAGCTGATGCTCGGGCCGGTGTCGCGGGCGCTCAGGCACGCGTTCTTGGCGGAGCGCGCTGCGACCAAGATCCCCGACATCGCCGAGTCGACGCAGCTCCGGGAGATCAGGTCGGCGGCCGTGATCGGCGCCGGCACGATGGGGACCGGGATCGCCATCAATTTCCTCAACGCCGGCATCCCGGTGCGCCTGCTGGAAGTTGGCAAGGAGGCGCTCGACAAGGGCGTCGCCCGGATCCGCGACAGCTACGAGGGCCAGGTCAAGAAGGGGCGGCTGACACCCGCGGCCGCGAACGCCAAGGCGGCGCTGCTGACGCCGACGCTCAGCTATGACGACATCGGCGGGGCGGACATCGTGATCGAGGCCGTGTTCGAAGACATGGGCGTCAAGGAGCGCGTGTTCAGGACGCTCGACGGAGTCATGAAACCGGGTGCGATCCTCGCGACCAATACCTCGACGCTGGATGTCAACGTGATTGCCGCGGTCACGAAACGTCCGGGCGATGTGATCGGCACTCATTTCTTCAGTCCTGCCAACGTCATGAAGCTCCTCGAGGTAGTGCGCGGCGCGGCGACCCAGAAAGACGTGCTTGCGACCACGATGAAGCTCGCGAAGACGCTGCGCAAGACCGCCGTCGTCTCCGGCGTCTGCGACGGCTTCATCGGCAATCGGATGATCGAGCAGTATTCCCGGCAGGCGCTGTTCATGCTCGACGAAGGCGCGAGCCCGGCGCAGATCGACCGCGCGATCGAGAAGTTCGGGTTCGCGATGGGACCCTTCCGGATGAGCGACCTCGCCGGCAACGACATAGGCTGGCACATACGCAAACGTCGCTACATCGAGCGCCCCGCGATGGCCTACTCGAAGCTGGGTGACCGCCTCTGCGAGCTCGGTCGCTTCGGCCAGAAGACCGGCGCCGGCTGGTATGACTACAAGCCGGGCGATCGCACCGCCTACCCGGCGCCCGTCGTCGACGACCTGATCGGGAAGTACCGTGCGGAGCTCGGCCTCGCGTCGCGCAGACTCGACGACCACGAGATCGTCGACCGGCTCGTCTACGCGCTGGTCAATGAGGCCGCCAGGATCCTCGAGGAAGGGATCGCGCAACGCGCATCCGACATCGACGTCGTGTACCTGACCGGTTATGGCTTCCCGGTATGGCGCGGCGGACCGATGTGCTATGCGGACGAGGTGGGCCTCTACGCCGTCGTACGCCGCATCGCGGAACTCAAGCGCATTCCCCATGGTGATCCCGGATTCTGGACCCCGGCGCCGCTGCTGGCGCGCCTCGCCGCCGCTGGCGGCTCGTTCAACGCTCCCGGAGCCCGCTCATGACCCGCGAAGCCGTCATCGTTTCGACCGCCCGTACGCCGCTCGCGAAGTCCTGGCGCGGCGCCTTCAACATGACGCACGGCGCGACCCTCGGCGGGCACGTCGTCAAGGCCGCGCTCGAACGCGCCAAGGTCGACCCCGCCGAGGTCGAGGATGTGCTGATGGGCTGTGGGTTGCCCGAAGGTGCGACCGGCAGCAACATCGCGCGCCAGATCGCGCTCAGAGCCGGCTGCCCGACCGGTGTTCCCGGAGTCACCGTCAACCGCTTCTGCTCCTCGGGGCTGCAGACCATCGCGATGGCAGCGCAGCGGATCATCGCCGGCGAGGGCGACATCTTCGTCGCGGGCGGTCTCGAGGCGATCTCGGTCGTGCAGAACGAGGCCAACAGCTACTTCGCCAAGGAAGCCTGGCTCGACAAGCACCAGCCCGACGTCTACTGGAACATGCTGCAGACGGCGGAGGAGGTGGCCAAGCGCTTTGCCATCTCGCGCGAAAGGATGGACGAGTACGGTGCCCGCAGCCAGCAGCGCGCCTGCGCCACGCAGCAGGCCGGTGGCTTCACCGCCGAGATCGCGCCGATTACGGTGACGATGGCCGGCGTCGACAAGGACAGCGGGCGTCTCTACACCAAGGAAGTGACGCTGGTGGACGACGAGGGCCTGCGGCCTGCCACGACAGTCGAGGCGCTCGCCAAGCTTCGCCCGGCGTTGCCGGGAGGCCTGATCTCGGCGGGCAATGCCAGCCAGTTCTCCGACGGAGCCGGTGCCTGCGTCGTCATGAGCAGCGAGCTTGCGGCGCGGCGGGGCTTGGCGCCGCTCGGGGCGTTCCGCGGCTTCGCGGTCGCGGGCTGCGAGCCGGCGGTGATGGGCATAGGTCCCGTGTTCGCGGTTCCGAAGCTGCTGAAGCGCGCCGGACTCGCGGTCGCGGACATCGACCTGTGGGAACTCAACGAAGCATTCGCCGTACAGGTGCTCTACTGTCGCGACACGCTCGGGATCCCGGACGAGAAGCTCAACGTCGACGGTGGTGCGATCGCGATCGGCCATCCGTACGGCATGAGCGGCCAGCGCCTGGTCGGGCACGGGTTGCTCGCAGGCAAGCGGCGGGGCGCGAAGCGCGTCGTGGTGACGATGTGCATCGGTGGCGGCATGGGCGCGGCAGGACTGTTCGAGGTTCTCTGAGCCGGCCGTAACGCGCCTCAGCGCTCAAGAATCGCGGTCACGCCCATCCCGCCTGCGGTGCAGACCGAGACGAGGCCGCGATGGCCGTTGCGCTCGGCGAGAAGCTTGGCGAGCGTGGCGACGATGCGCGCGCCGGTGGCGGCGAACGGATGGCCGATGGCGAGACTCGAGCCCGCGACATTGAGCTTGCCGCGGTCGATCGCGCCCAGCGGCCCGGGGAGCCCTAGCCGGTCGCGGCAGAAGTCGGCCGACTCCCAGGCCTTCAGCGTACACAGCACCTGCGCTGCGAATGCTTCGTGGATTTCGTAGAAGTCGAAATCGCCGAGCCCGAGTCCGGCGTCCTTCAGCATCATCGGCACGGCGTAGGCGGGCGCCATCAGCAGCCCTTCCTTGCCCACGAAGTCGACCGCGTACACCTTCCCGTACGTCAGGTAGGCGGTTATCGGTAACGCGCGCGCCTGTGCCCAGGCCTCGCTCGCAAGCAGCACCGCCGCTGCCCCGTCGGTCAAGGGAGTCGAGTTGCCTGCCGTGAGGGTTCCGCGACCCGACTGATCGAAGGCGGGCGGCAGCTTCGCCAGCTGCTCGAGCGACGGCTTGGGACGGATGTTGTTGTCCCGCGCGAGGCCGTGATACTCGAGGATCAGGTCTTTGTAGAAGCCCTGGTCGTAGGCTGCTGCCGCCTTGATGTGGCTTTGGTAGGCGAGTTCGTCCTGCGCGGCCCGGGTGATGCCCCATTGCTTGGCCATGATCTCGCAGCTCTGCCCCATCGTGAGGCCGGTGCGTGGCTCGGCGACCGATGGCACAACCGGTTTGAAGTGCCGCGGCCGCAGGCCGAGCCACGGCCGCACGCGCGCCCCGAGAGTGCGGCCGCGCGCGCTGGAGAGCAGCAGCTGCTGGTAGTCGCGCGGATAGACGATCGGCGCATCGCTGACGGTGTCGACGCCGCCGGCCATGCCGGCATCGATCTGGCCGAGCGCGATCTTGTTGCCGATCAGAATGGCGGCTTCGAGGCTGGTGCCGCAGGCGCGCTGCAGGTCGAGCCCCGGCGTCTCGGCGGCGAGGCCCGAGCCGAGCACCGACTCGCGCGTCAGGTTCCACTGGCTCGAATGCTTCATGACGGCGCCGGCCGCAACGTCGCCGAGCCGCTCCCCGGCAAGCTTGAACCGGTCAACGACACCCTTGAATGCGGCGGTCAGCATCTGCTGATTGCCAACGTCGGCATAGGCGCCCATGCCGCGGGCAAACGGGATGCGCGACCCGCCGATGATGGCGACGCGCCGGACCTTCGAGCCGATGAGCATGGCGAGACTCCGGGGTTCGGACCACAGGACGCGCGGCGGTCGGCCGCAGGGCCTAGAATGCCACCGTCCGGCGGCGTGCGTCACGGCTTGCCGAATCCACGACCGCGGATCCTCGCCGGTGGATTCCGTCGACCCGGCAGCGCCACGCCCGAATCGCCGGGCCGCGCGACGCGCAGTCCCCGCGCGGGACGGGCCCGAGTTCCGCTGCCGTCGCCGGCCGCGCCGCCAAAGAGCATGATTGTCGGGCCGATCGCGCGGTCCTGCAGAGGGTCTCGAATGCGCACGCTGATTGCCGCGGTGCTGATCGCGGTCGTGATGGCTCCGGGTGCGAGCGAGGCGGCTGGCGGGCCGCCGGTGGCGACGCCTTCGGTCCGGCTCCATGAACTCGTCGAGAGCTACTGGCAGGAATCGCTGGCGCTCGATCCGATCGCGGCGACCTTCGCCGGCGATCATCGTTATGACGACCGGCTACCCAACAGCATCAGCACCGCGCACCTGGCCCTTGAGCTGGCCCTTGAGCGGCGCTACCTGCAGGGACTCGCGGCGATCGACCCCGCCCGGCTCGATGACCAGGACCTGATCACCTACCAGGTCTTCAGCCGCGACCGGCAGATCCGCATCGACGGTTTCCACTATCAATCCGAGCTGCTGCCGTTCGACCAGTTCCGCGGCCTGCCGCAGCTGCTGGCCCAGCTCGGCTCCGGATCGAGCGCACAGCCGTTCCGGACCACCCGTGACTACGACAACTGGCTGCGGCGCATCGACGGCTTCGTAGTCTGGGCGGACCAGGCGATCGTCAACATGCGACGCGGCCTGGCCAGCGGCATCACCCAGCCGAAGGTGCTGATGGAGGCCGTGCTGCCTCAGCTGGGTGAACTCGTCGCGGCGGACCCCACCAAGAGTGTGTTCTTCCGGCCGGTCGCGGAATTCCCGGCGACGGTGCCGGCTGCCGAGCAGGCACGGCTCCGGGCCGCCTACGCCCGGGCGATCAGCCAGCGGCTCAATCCCGCCTACCAGCGTCTTCATGACTTCATTCACGATGAGTATCTGCCGCAGGCGCGCACCACGATCGCCTTCAGCGACCTGCCACTCGGCAAGGAGTGGTATGCCTATCGCATCCGGCTGCTCACGACGACCAGCCTGAGTCCCGAGGCGATCCACGCGATCGGGCTGCAGGAGGTGGCGCGGATCGGCGCCGAGATGGACCGGGTCATCGCCGGGCTCGGGTTCAAGGGCGACCGCCGGGCATTCCTCGATTCCCTGCGCGCCGACCCGCGCTTCTACTACGATCGCGAGGCGGACCTGCTGGACGGATACCAGGCCCTGAAGGCGCGGGTTCGCCAGCATCTTCCTGAGCAGTTCGATCTCGCGCCCAAGGCGGATTTCGAGATCCGCGCGGTCGAACCATTCCGCGCCAAGGCGCAGGCGAGCGCTTCCTACCAGAGCGCCGCGCCCGACGGGTCGCGCCCTGGCATCTTCTATGTCAACACCTACGACCTCAAGTCGCGGCCACGGTACCTGATGGAGTCCATCTACCTCCACGAGGCCGAGCCGGGTCATCACCTGCAGGTGTCGATCAAGCAGGAACTCGGTGATCTGCCGAGCTTCCGCCGCTTCGGGAGCTACGGCGCCTATGACGAAGGCTGGGGCCTGTATGCGGAGTCGCTGGGCCGGGAGCTAGGCCTCTACACCGATCCCTATGACTATTTCGGCGCCTTGTCGGCCGAGAACTGGCGTGCGGTCCGGCTGGTGGTCGACACTGGCATTCACGCCGAGGGCTGGTCCCGACAGCAGGCGCTCGATTACTTGCTGGCAAATTCGGCGCTCGGCGCGACCGATGCCGCCGCGGAGATCGATCGGTACATCGCAATGCCGGGGCAGGCGCTGACCTACAAGCTCGGCGAGCTCAAGATCAAGGAGCTGCGATTGCGGGCCCAGCGCGAACTCGGGCCACGCTACGACCAGCGGCTGTTCCATCATGCGGTGCTGGACGGCGGCTCATTGCCGCTCGATGTACTCGATGCCAAGGTAAGCCGGTGGATCGCCGCGCGCAACGCAGCTCCGTGACATGCGTTTTCAGCTAAGCTCGGATCATGCGGATCCTGATCGTGGAGGATGACGAACTCGTCGCCGACGCGCTGAAGCGCGGCCTCGCGCAGGCCGGATTTGCCGTCGATCACCTCGCGACGGCCGAACAGGCCGAGGCGGCGCTCGCCACCGACGAGTTCGATCTGGCGGTCGTCGACATCGGGCTGCCGCGAACCGACGGGCTCGCCCTCGTGCGGCGCTTGCGGCACAGCGGCAGCGCCCTGCCGGTGCTCATCATCACCGCCCGCGACGCCCTCGCCGACCGGGTCGATGCGCTCGACCTCGGGGCCGACGACTACATGACCAAGCCGTTCGAACTGCCGGAGGTCGCGGCGCGCTGCCGCGCGCTGATTCGGCGCACACGCTCGGCGACGAGCGCCCAGCTGACGATCGGGGCAGTTGCACTCGATCTGGCGAGCCGAACGGTGCAGCTGCACGGTCGTGCGCTTGACGTGACACGGCGCGAGTGGTCCATCCTCGAGTGTCTGGCGCTCGACACCGGGCGGGTGGTCCGCAAGGAACGCCTGCTGCGGGCCATTGCCGGCTGGGACGAGGATCTGACGCCCAATGCGGTCGAGGTCTACGTGTCGCGGTTGCGGGCCAAGCTAGGCGATGCCCTGGCCATCCACACCGTGCGCGGACTCGGTTATCGCCTGGATGACCCCGCAGCCTGAGCCGGCCCAGGGACCTGGATCGCTCGGCCGACGGCTGCTCATCCTGCTGCTCGCGCCGCTCGGCGCGATGCTCCTCGCTGGACTGCTGGTCGACTACCTCTCGAGCGTCGGCCCGACGCGCGGCGCGTTCGATCGCTCGCTCGGCGACACCGCGCTGGTCGTGGCCGCGTATTTGCGCCCCGGGTCGCTGGCCAAGATTCCGGCTGAGCTGCCACCGGAGGTGGCGGCCACGCTGCGCGGCACCGGTGACAGGGCGTTGCGCTTCGCGGTGCGTGATGCGGCGGGGCGGTTGCTCGCCGGGGACCGGGACCTGCCGCTGCCGCCCACGGGTTTTACGCCACGTTCGACGCCGAATCCCGAATTCGCTGACACGCTGCTGGCCGGCGAGCCGACGCGCGTCGTCTGGTACGCGCTCGCGCTCGACAGCGGGTCGACGACTATTGCCGTCGCCGAGCCGACGCGCGCCCGCGACCGGCCGACCCGTGAGCTCGTCACTGTCTCGGTGATCTTCGACGTCCTGCAGCTGGTCGCGGTGGTGCTGCTCGTCATCGTCGGCGTGCGGCGCGGGCTGAAACCGCTGCTCGCGCTCCGCGATCAGCTGGCGGCGCGCTCGGCAGGCGAGCTTGCGCCGCTCGACGAGCGCAGCGTCCCGGTCGAGGTACGCACGCTGGTCGCGTCGCTGAACGCGCTGTTCGGTCGCATGCGGGCGGCCGCCGAGTCGCAGCAGAAGTTCGTGGCCGACGCCGCACACCAGATGCGCACCCCGCTCGCCGGCATTCAGGCGCAGCTCGAGCTGCTCGAGCGCGACCCGCAGGCGGCACCGGTGAGGGACCGCGTCCGCGCGGTCGGCGAGGGAATCCGCCGGCTCGCGCACACCGCGCACCAGCTGCTGACGCTGGCGCGCGCCGAGAGCGCGGCGACCCTTGAGCGGGACTTCCGCACGGTTGACCTGCCGCGGCTGATCGAGCAGACCGTGAGCGCACAGCTCGACCGGGCGCTGGCCAAACCGATCGATCTCGGCGCGGATGCGCAGCCGGCGACCGTGACAGCCATCGACTGGCTGCTGCGCGAATTGCTCAACAACCTCACCGACAACGCGCTCAACTACACGCCGCCGGGTGGCACCGTGACGCTGCGCTGCGGAACGGTCGCGGGTGCCGCGTTCCTGGAGGTCGAGGACGACGGTCCGGGTATCGCGGAGGCCGAGCGGCCGCTGATGACGGAGCGATTCCGCCGCTCGGCGGGCGCGACAGGAATCGGCACCGGGCTGGGGCTCGCCATCGTCAGCGACATCGCCGGGGTGCACGGGGCGCGGCTGTCGATCGGGGCCGGTGCGGGCGGCCGCGGTACCCGGGTCCGGGTCGAGTTTCCGGCGCGCAAGGATCCTGGCGGCTGAACCGACGCGGCGCGCTGCGTTCGTGGACAGCGGCGGGTAGCCGACCCGCGGCCGGAATGCCATCCCGGAGCGGTCCAGATTGGACCGTCGGCGCCTTCCATTACAATGTGCGCCCTTTGCCCGAGGGTTCCGCCGCGTGTCCGCGCCCCGCATCGACCGACGCTTCGAGCTCCATCTGGCCGGGTTGGTCAACTCCGGCGAGCGGGCAGTGCTGGTCGGCGGTCTGAAGGGGGTCGAAAAGGAGTCGCTGCGCGTGACCCCGGACGGCCGGATTTCCCAGCAACCGCATCCGCGCGCGCTCGGTTCGGCGCTGACCCACGAGCACATCACGACCGACTACTCCGAGGCGCTCCTCGAGTTCGTCACGCCGACGTTCACGACCAGCTGGGAACTCCTTCAGTACCTGACCGAGGTCCACCAGTTCGTGTACCGGCACCTCGGCGACGAGCTGCTGTGGGGCACCAGCATGCCAGGTGCGCTTGATGGCGACAGCAGCATCCCGATCGCGCAGTACGGCACCTCCAACGTCGGCCGGATGAAGACCGTGTACCGCATCGGGCTCGGCCTTCGCTACGGGCGCGTCATGCAGGCCATCTCCGGCGTGCATTTCAACTACTCATTCCCGCGGCAGTTCTGGCCAGTGCTCGCCGACGTGCTCGGCAGCCGGGATGCCGGCCAGGACTTCATCTCGTCGATGTATTTCGCGCTGTTGCGCAACTACCGGCGGCACGGCTGGATCGTCCATTACCTGTTCGGCGTATCGCCCGCGGTCTGTCGCTCCTTCGTCGCCGGCCGCCTCGACCACGGCCTCATCGAGCTCGGCGGCGGCACCCTGTACGCGCCGTATGCCACGTCACTGCGGATGAGCGACCTCGGCTATCGCAACAAGAGCCAGGCCGATGTCGCGATCTCGGTGAACTCACTTGCCGACTATGTCCGCGACCTGCGCCGCGCGATCTCGACACCCAGCCCGGAATTCGAACGGCTGGGGGTCGAGGTGGACGGCGAGTGGCGGCAGCTGAATGCCAACCGGCTGCAGATCGAGAACGAGTACTACGCGTTCATCCGGCCGAAGCGCGTGGCGCGGTCCGGCGAGCGCCCGACCAAGGCGCTCAAGCGCGCCGGCGTCGAGTATGTCGAAATGCGCTCGCTTGACGTGAGCGCGCTCGATCCGGTGGGCGTCAACCAGACCAAGCTGCGCTTCCTGGAAGCGTTTGCGGCGTTCTGCACTCTGGCACCGAGTCCGCCGATCGACAACGGCGCGCAGCTCGAGTTCGACCGCAACCACGTCACCGTGGCGCGGCGTGGCCGCGAGCCCGGGCTCAAGCTCAACTGGGACGGTCGCGGCGTCGACATGCGCACCTGGGCGCACGAGATCCTCGATGCGATGCAGGGTACCTGCGAGCTCCTCGACTATGGCGATCCGGAACGGCCGTACAGCGCCGCGCTCGCGGTGCAGGCCCACAAGCTGCTTGATGCCGAGGCGACGCCGTCGGCTCGCCTGCTCAAGGAAATGCGAACCACGGGCGAGTCCTTCGTCGAGCTCGCGCTGAGGATGTCGCGGACCTACAAATCATACTTCACCGAGCTCCATCCGCCGAACGCGGCGCGGATCGCGGCGTTCACGGCCGAGGCGGAGGCCTCGCTCGAGGCCCAGGCGCAGGCGGAGGCGGCCCCGCAGCAACCGTTCCGCGAGTACCTCGCGAACTACCTCGCCGACTGAATGCCCGCATCCGCCGCAGCACGGCCGGGCAGCTGAGCGGCCGGGACGAGCGCTACACTTGCGCGGCGCGCGAGACGGGCCGCCACCGCGAGGCCTGAAGGAGGACTGATGGAACGATTCACGATCTCACTGGACGACGAACTGGCGCGCGATTTCGACGCATTCATCGCCGCCCGCGGCTACGAGAACCGCAGCGAGGCCGTGCGCGACCTGATCCGCGCCCGGCTCGAGGCCGAGGGCCAGGCCGGCACGCGCGGACACTGCGTCGCGAGCCTGTCGTACGTCTACAACCACCATGCGCGCGAGCTCGCCGAGCGGCTCGCCGGCCACCAGCATGCGCACCACGACCTCACGATCGCGAGCCTGCACGTCCACCTCGATCACGACAACTGCCTCGAAAACGTCGTGCTGCAGGGACCGGTCACGGCGGTGCGCGAGCTGGCCGGCCGGCTGACGGCGGAGCCAGGCGTGCGTCACGGCGCCCTCAACGTCGTCACGGTCGAGCGCGTCGAGCGGCATACGCACGCGCCCTACTCCCCGGGGCGCGAGCCGCACGTGCACCTCAAACCCCGGTACTAGGCTGCGGAAAACCGAGCTGCGCCTCCCGCCGGCTGCGGGCGTAGTATGAACGGCGTCGTAATCTTCATACGGGCGTCCGGATGCACTCCCTGCCCGCCGACTGGGCCTCGCTAGCGACCGTGGTGTTTCTGCTCGGCATGAAACACGGCTGCGATGCCGACCACCTGGCGACGATCGACGGCCTGACCCGCGTCGGGCGCCGCGCCGGGGCGCGCCACGCCCCGTACTGCGGGGTGCTCTTTTCGCTCGGCCATGGCGCCGTCGTGCTTGCAATCGCCGCGCTCGTCGGGTGCGCGTCCGAGCAGTGGCGCACGCCTGCATGGCTGGAGCGCAGCGGGGTCGTGATATCGATGTTCTTCCTCGTGCTCCTCGGGGTGCTCAACCTGCGCGCCGTGTTCGCGGCCGCGCCGCACGAGGTCGTTGCGCCCGCGGGCATCAAGGGGCGATGGCTTGGCCGCCTCGCGCAGGTCAAGCGGCCGTGGCTCGTGATGGTCGTCGGCGCGCTGTTCGCGTTGTCGTTCGACACGGTGAGCCAGGCGGCGCTGTTTGCCGCGACCGCGGCCGAGTTCGGTGGGGTGCGCGCGGCGCTCTGGCTGGGCACGCTGTTCCTCGGCGGCATGCTGCTGACGGACGGGTGCAACGGGCTGTGGATCGCGCGCCTGATCGCGCGCTCCGACGAGCTGGCGCGAATCGCATCGCGGGTCATGGGGCTCGCCGTGGGCAGCGTGAGCCTGCTGGTCGCCGCACTCGGCGTGGCGCGACTCGCCGCGCCGTCGTTCGCCCGCTGGAGCGACGGACGCGAACTTTCCTTCGGCGCGCTGGTCGTCGGGCTCGTGCTGCTCAGCTTTCTCGGCGGTCGTGCGCTCGCGCGCCGTCGCGTCCGGGGCCCGCTGCCCGCCTGAATCCGCCCCGCGGCCGTGCAGCCATCGTGCCCGGCGCGCGCGAGCATGCAGCGGGCGCGTCGTTTGCGAGGCCCGGGAACGAGCGTCCCGGTCGCGGGTTTTACATAACCCCGCGGCCGCGCGCGGCGCTGGACAGTTCCGCCGACATGTGACCGAATGGGTGTCGAGCGGAATCCTGCGCGAGCCAAAAAATGTCACGGAATGCGATTAGTCTGGCGTCATGAGCGCCGTCGATCTCTCGCAGACTCATTCCCTGTCCGGTGCCGTCGGGCTCGATGCGGCCAATGACTCGAGCGGGCCCGCGAGCCCCGACCGGAGCGCTGGCGGCCGGAGCTCGGCCGCTGCGGCCGGCTGGGATCCGTTCGAGATCTGGCGCACCCGGGTGCGTGACGCACGTCGTAACGCGCCGCGGCCGGCGAACCCCTGACTCTCCCAGCGGCCTGATTCTGTGCGTCGGTGCGCAGTTCGGTGCGCGCCGCCGGTGTGTACTCAACATATTGATGGTTGGCCCAGGGGGCAGGACGCGTAATCGCGTTCGATACATTGGACCCGCTCGCGACGCAGCAGCTGATTATTTCGGGCCAGTCGGCGACCCAACGCCAGCTTGAGGCCGGCTTCCCGTGGCTCAAGTTCGAGCACGAGCTCGAACGCGAGTTTCGCCGCGAGCAGACGCGGACTCGGCTGCCACAAATCCGCTTCAACCTGTACCTCGGCGCCATCGTGGTCGCGGCCTTCGGCTGCCTGAACCGGCTGGTGCTGGGATCCGGCTCACACACCCTGCTCGACCTGATGCAGTTCGGGCTGCTGCTGCCGGTCTTTGCCGGCGGCATCGCAATCACCTACCTGAAAAGCGGCCGCAAGCTCTATCCGCGGCTGGCGCCGCTGTTTGCGCCGATGGTGGGCCTGATGGTGATTGCGGTCGAGCTCAAGGCCGCGCAGAGCGGCGCGCAGATCGTGTTCGCCATGGTGCTGCTGACGTCAGTGTATCTCTATTACCTGATCGGGCTGCTGTTCTACGAGTCGCTGCGCGCCAACGTGGTCATGTGGTGCGCGTACCTGGTGTTCGGCATCGTTGGCGGCATTGCCGAGACCGACGTCATCTACAACTCGGTGGTGCTGCTGCTCGGCAACGTCGTCGGCGCCACGGTCGCCTACAGCCTCGAGCTGGAGATGCGCACCCACTTCCTCGAGCGGCGCATGCTGGCGGAGACTGCCGCGCGCGATGGCCTGACCGGCATCTACAACCGGCGCCGCTTCGACGAGCACCTGCAGACCTTGTGGATGCAGGCGTTGCGCGAGGGCGCGACGATGGCGCTGGTGATGGTCGACATCGACTTCTTCAAACGCTTCAACGACCGCCAGGGCCATCAGGCCGGCGATGAGTGCCTGAAGTCGGTGGCAGCTGCGCTGGCGCGCGCGGCCCGCCGACCGCTCGATCTTGTTGCACGCTACGGCGGCGAGGAATTCGCGGTACTGCTGTACGACCCGTCACGCCAGTACCTGCACGAAGTGGCAAATCGCATCCATGGCAACGTGGCGGCGCTCAGGATTCCCCACGACGACTCGTCGGTGGGTTCCTTCGTCACCGTCAGTGCCGGCATCGCCTACGTCGCGCCGACGCTCGAGCGCAGCACGCAGGGCTTCGTGCAGCTCGCGGACGAGGCGCTCTACGAGGCCAAGAGTGACGGCCGCAATACGTCCGTGTTCGACGAATCCGCCTACCAGTCGCTCCAGACCGGCGCGTTCCGCGCGGCCCGCACCGCGACCGCCTGACAGGCCGGCCGCACGCGCCCGGGCGCGAGGCTCCGGCCGCGTCCGCCGGGTGGTGCGCAAGGTGCCTGCCCCGCCGCGATCGCTCCCGGGGGCACGGTCGCTGACCCTGCCCTCAAATCCCGGCCTCGCCCGGGCCGCATCGGCGTGTCCACGGCCCGGCCGCAGCCGACGGCGGGCGCGAGTGTTCGCCGCCCTTCCGGCCTGCGGCGGCTGCCGGCACAAAGCGTCGCGACGGACGGGGCGGGAACGCTATGATGCAGTGCGGCGGCTGCTCCGATCGACGGCGGTGGCGACGCCGACCCGCGGGGAACTGCTCATGTCCATCGCACGGCGTCCACCCGGGCGCATCCAGCGTCTGCTGATTGCCAATCGCGGCGAGATCGCGATCCGCGTGATGCGCGCCGCGAACGAACTCGGCATCAGCACGGTTGCAATCTATTCGCGCGAGGACCGCTTCTCCCTGCACCGCACCAAGGCTGACGAAAGCTACCTGGTCGGGGAAGGCAAGGGCCCGATCGACGCCTACCTCGACATCCCGGACATCGTGCGCATCGCCCACGAGGCCCACTGCGACGCCATCCATCCGGGATACGGGTTTCTGTCCGAGAACCCCGACGTCGCCGTCGCCTGCGCCGCTGCCGGGCTCGCGTTCATCGGCCCTGCGCCCGAGACGATGCGCACGCTCGGCAACAAGGTCGCCGCCCGCATCGTCGCGGCCGCTGCCGGCGTACCGGTGATGCCCGCGACTGCGCCGCTGCCGGCGGACCCCGCGACGGTCGTGCAGCTGGCGGCCGGGGTTGGCTACCCGGTCATGCTGAAGGCGAGCTGGGGCGGCGGCGGGCGCGGCATGCGCGTCGTCGAAGGCGCGCACGAGCTGCCCGAGCTGGTCGCGGCAGCGCGCCGCGAGGCCAAGGCCGCCTTCGGCAACGATGAGGTTTATCTGGAGAAGCTGCTGCCCCGCGCGCGCCATGTCGAGGTGCAGCTGCTCGGCGATGCGCACGGCAACCTGGTGCACCTGTGGGAGCGCGACTGCACCGTGCAGCGGCGCAACCAGAAGGTCATCGAGCGCGCACCGGCCGTGTTCATGACTCTCGCGGAGCGCGCCGCGGTGTGCGAGCTCGCGCTCAAGATCGGCCGGGCGGTCCGCTACTGCGGCGCCGGTACCGTCGAGTTCCTGCAGGACGCCGATACCGGCCAGCTGTATTTCATCGAGGTGAACCCGCGCATCCAGGTCGAGCACACGGTGACCGAGGTCATCACCGGCATCGACATCGTCAAGGCGCAGATCCGCATAGCCGAGGGCGCGGTCATCGGCGAGGCAGCTTCCGGCGTGCCGCCGCAAGCGGAGATCCGCGTCACCGGGCACGCGATGCAGTGCCGGATCACGACCGAGGATCCCGAGAACAACTTCATCCCGGACTACGGCACGATCACGGCCTACCGCAGCCCGGCGGGTTTCGGCATCCGGCTCGATGCCGGGACGGCCTACTCCGGAGCGTTCATCGGCCGTTCCTATGACTCGCTGCTCGTCAAGGTGACCGCCTGGGCGCCGACGCCAGAGGAGACGATCCGGCGCATGCACCGGGCGCTGTGGGAGTTCCGGATCCGCGGCGTGGTGACGAACCTGCGCTTCCTCGATCAGGTCATCAACCACCCGCGCTTCGTCAACGGCGAGTACAACACCAGGTTCATCGACTCGACGCCCGAGCTCTTCGACTTCCCGAAGCGCCGCGACCGCGCGACGCGCCTGCTGGGCTTCATCGGCGATCTGATCGTCAACGGCAATCCGGAGGTCCGGAAGCGGCCGCGGCCGATGCGCCGCGCCGCGCCCCGGGTGCCGAAGATCGACCTGCCGCCAGCGCCGAGCGGCACCAAGCAGCTGCTCGACGCCAAAGGCCCGCGCGGACTTGCCGACTGGATGCTGAACAGCGAGCGCGTGCTGATCACCGACACCACGATGCGCGATGCACACCAGTCGCTGCTCGCGACCCGGTTTCGCACGCACGATCTGTGCCTGATCGCGCCCTGCTACTCGAGCCTGCTGCCGCAGCTGTTCTCGGTCGAGTGCTGGGGCGGGGCGACCTTCGACGTGGCAATGCGGTTCCTGCGCGAGGACCCGTGGGAGCGCCTCGCGGCGTTCCGGCAGGCGATGCCGAACCTGCTGCTGCAGATGCTGCTGCGCTCGGCGAACGCGGTCGGCTACACCAACTATCCCGACAACGTCGTGCGCTACTTCGTCCAGCAGGCCGCCGCGGCGGGTGTCGACGTGTTCCGGATCTTCGACTCGCTGAACTGGGTCGACAACATGCGCGTCGCCATCGATGCGGTCGGCGCTGCCGGCAAGGTGGTTGAGGCGGCGATCTGCTACACCGGGAACCTCGCCGACCCGGCCGAACGCAAGTACGACCTCAACTACTACGTGCGCATCGCGAAGCAGCTGGAGCAGGCCGGGGCGCACGTGCTCGGCATCAAGGACATGGCCGGGCTATGCCGGCCGCGTGCCGCGGCGGCGCTCGTCCGCGCGCTCAAGGACGAGATTGCCATCCCGGTGCATTTTCACACGCACGACACCAGCGGCATCGCGGCAGCGAGCGTGCTCGCGGCGGTCGAGGCCGGCTGCGACGCGGTCGATGCGGCCGTCGACGCGATGAGCGGGCTGACCTCGCAGCCGAACCTCGGCTCGATCGCCGAGGCGCTCCGGCACACGCCGCGCGATCCCGGGCTCGATCTCGACAGCCTGCGTCTGGTCTCCTCGTACTGGGAACAGGTACGACACTGCTACGCCGCCTTCGAGAGCGACATTCGCGCCGGCGCCTCCGAGGTCTTCCTGCACGGCATGCCTGGCGGCCAGTACACGAATCTGCGCGAGCAGGCGCGCTCGCTCGGCATCGACGAACACCGTTGGCCAGAGGTTGCGCGCGCCTATGCCGAGGTCAACGAGATGTTCGGTGACATCGTCAAGGTCACGCCGAGCTCCAAGGTCGTCGGCGACATGGCGATCATGATGGTGACCAGCGGGCTGTCGCGGGCCCAGGTCGAGGACCCGGCACACGAGGTCGCGTTCCCGGAGTCCGTGGTGCAGCTGTTCCGCGGCGACATCGGCCAGCCGTACGGCGGCTTTCCGGAGAAGCTGCAGAGCAAGGTGCTGAAGGGCGAGGAGCCGCTGCGCGTGCGGCCGGGGGAGGTGCTGCCGGACACGGACCTCGCGGCGGCGCGCGCCGCGGCCGAAAGGAAGGTCGAGCGCCCGATCAGCGACTACGAGCTCGCCTCGTACCTGATGTACCCGCGGGTGTTCATCGACTACGCGAACGACCGGCGCCAGTACGGTGACGTATCGGTGCTGCCGACGCCGACGTTCTTCTACGGTATGGAGGTCGGCGAGGAGCTGTCGGTCGACCTCGAGCGCGGCAAGACGCTGATCGTGCGGCTGGTCGCGACCAGCGAGGTGCACGAGGACGCCACGCGCACCGTGTTCTTCGAGCTGAACGGCCAGCCGCGCTCGGTTCGCATCCCGGATCGCAGCACGGTTGCCAAGCGCCCGCCGACACGCAAAGCCGAGATCGGCGATCCCAATCAGGTCGGCGCGCCGATGCCGGGGAGCGTCGTGACGATCAGCGTGCAGCACGGCCAGCGGGTGGCGCGCGGCGAGGCGCTGGTCACGCTCGAGGCAATGAAGATGGAGGCCGTGGTGCGCGCCGAGCGCGATGCCCAGGTCGTCGAGGTCATCGTCCGGCCGGGGCAGTACGTCGAGGCAAAGGATCTGCTGCTGACGCTGAGCTAGCAGGGGGGCTGCGCGCGCCGCCGCCGCGGGCCAGCGCCGCAGGGCTCGTACCTGGCCGCATTTGTCACGACGCGCCGCTGCAGGCATTGTCTGGCGTGGCACCGCCCCCGTGCCGCCAGCCGTGGAGAGGACGATGGCCCCGACTCGACCCGTGCGGATGATTGCGGTGGCGCTGGCGCTGGTTCTCGGTGCTGCGGTACCGCTCGCCGCCCGCGCCGAGGGTGCGCCGGCCGCGCACACGACGCCGCGGTCCCCCGCGGAGTACGAGGGCCTCGCGCACGACATCCTAGCCGAACTCGTCGGCACCAATACGACGCACGCGGTCGGCTCGGCTCAGGCGACCGCCAAGCTCGCGGCGCGGCTGATGGCCGCGGGAATACCGGCGAGCGATGTGTATGTCGGCGGACCCCGGCCAGACAAGATGAACCTCGTCGCGCGTCTGCGCGGGCGGGGCAAGGGCAAGCCGGTGCTGTTCAACGGCCATCTCGACGTCGTCGAGGCGAACCGCGAGGCCTGGACGGTCGATCCGTTCCAGCTGACCGAGCAGGACGGCTACTTCTACGGGCGCGGGACCGTCGACATGAAGAACGAGGTCGCCGTCATGGTGACGAACCTGATCCGGCTGCACGCCGAAGGCTACCGGCCGGACCGCGACCTCATCCTTGCGCTCAGCACCGACGAGGAGGCGGGCGGCGACGCCAACGGCGCCGAGTGGCTGCTTCGCGAGCAGCGCCAGCTGGTCGACGCAGGCCTCGTGATCAACACCGATGGCGGCGTCGGCGGCGGGCAGAGCCTGAACGGCGAGCAGTTGTGGATGACGATACAGACGAGCGAGAAGCAGTACGTCACCTACACGCTGACCACCCACGGCGCCGCCGGCCACAGTTCCTTACCCACCCGGGACAACGCGATCGCCCGGCTGGCGCGCGCGCTGGCGCGGCTCGCCGCCTACCAGTTCCCGGTGCGGCTGAGCGAGACCACGCGGGCCTATCTTGAGGCCCTGAAGACCCGGCTCGGCGCCGAGCGGGCCGCAGCCGTCGCCGGCGTGCTCGCCAATCCGCCGGACCCGCAGGCGGCGGATGCGCTGCGGGACACCCCGGCGCTCAATGCCCAGATCCACAGCACCTGTACGGCGACGGTCGTCCAGGGCGGCCAGAGCGAGAGCGCGCTGCCGGTCCAGGCGCGCGCGACGATCCAGTGCCGGCTGCTGCCGGACGAGAAGCCGGACGAGGTCGTCGCGACGCTGAAGCGGGTGGTCGACGACCCGCAGGTCGAGATCGGCGTCGGCTACGCGGCAATCCCGAGTCCCGCAACACCGATGGATGCGGCACTGCTGGCCAAGGTCACGCACATCACGGAGCTGCTGTGGCCGGGCCTCAGCGTCGTGCCGGTCATGTCGGCGGTGGCCTCCGACAACGTCTACTGGCGCGGCGCGGGGCTGCCGACCTTCGGCGTGTCTGGCTCGTTCATGGACCAGGCCGACGTGCGTATGCACGGCATCGACGAGCGCATCGGGGTAACGACGTTCTACAAGTCGCTGGAATTCGGCTATCGCCTGATGAAAGCGCTGACCGGCGGCCGCTGAGCCGGCGCGGCCACCTCACTTCGCTAAGACGTACTGTCCGGGCGCATCCTCGAGGACTTCGTAGCCGGCGGCCGGAGCACCGAGTGCCGGCGGCGGGACGCGCGCGCCCGAATGTGCGGCAAGCCATTTCGCCCAGATCGGCCACCACGAGCCTGGCTGCGGCGCGGTGCTCGTGAACCACGCCTCCGGCGACAGGTGCCGCTCGTGCCGGGTCCGCGTGCGCACGCGGTGCTTGCGCTTGGGGTGCACCGGCCCGCTGATGATGCCGGCGTTGTGGCCGCCGCTGGTCAGCAGGAACGTGAAATCGTCCGAGCGCAGCAGGTTGTCGACCTTGTAGACGCTCTTCCACGGCGCCACGTGATCGGTCTCCGTGCCGACGACGAATGTCGGGATCGTGACGTCGGACAGCCGGATCGGCTCGCCGTTCACCGGGAAACGGCCGCTCGACAGCTCATTGTCGAGGTACAGCCGGTACAGGTACTCGGTGTGCATCTTGTACGGCATGCGCGTGCCGTCGGCATTCCACGCCATCAGGTCGATCATCGGCTCGCGCGCGCCCTTGACGTAGCTGTTCAGCATCGGCTGCCAGATCAGGTCGCGGGGCCGCAGCATCTGGAATGCGCCGCCCATCTGGCGGCTGTCGAGCACGCCTTGCTGGTACATCTGCGCCTCGAGCATCCCGAGCTGGCTGCGGTTGATGAAAATCGCCAGCTCGCCGGGCTCGGAGAAATCGGTCAGCGCGGCAAACAGCGTCATGCTGGCGAGCCGCGTGTCTTCCTCGCGCGCCAGGGTCGCGGCGCCGATGGCGAGCAGCGTGCCACCGATACAGTAGCCGGTCGCATGGATCTTACGGTCGGGGACGATGCTGCTCACCGCGTCGACCGCGGCGCGAAAGCCGAGCCGCACGTAGTCGTCCATCGTGAAGTCGCGATCTCCCGCCGCGGGGTTCTTCCACGAGACGATGAATACCGTGTGTCCCTGCTCGACGAGGTACCTGACCAGCGAGTTCTTCGGCGACAGGTCGAGAATGTAGTACTTCATGATCCACGCCGGCACGATCAGCACGGGCTCGGCGTACACCTCGGCGGTCGTCGGGGAGTACTGGATCAGCTCGATCAGCTCGTTGCGGTACACGACCTTGCCCGGGGTCAGCGCCACGCCCTTGCCTGGCTCGAAGGCCTCGGTGCCGACCGGACCCTGCTTGGCCACGAGGCGTGCGAGGTCCTCGACGAGATTCTGTGCGCCGCGCAGCAGGTTCTGTCCGCCCTCGGCGCGGGTCAGCTCCTGCAGCTCGGGATTGGTGGCCAGATAGTTGTTCGGCGCGAGCGCATCGAGCCACTGGCGCACCGTGAAGTCGACGAGTTCCGCGTGGTAGTGGCGCAGCCCGAGCACGTCCCGCGGCAGCTGCTGCAGCCAGGCGGCACCGTGCTGGAAACTGCGCGCCCAGACGTTGAACGGAAACTGCTGCCAGGCCTCGCCCTCGAAACGCGCGTCCGCCTCGCCGTCGAGCCCCTGCAGCGGGGACAGTTTCTCGCCGCTGGCGGCGCGGCCGGTGAAGCCCAGGGTGTCGACGGCGCGCTTGAGCGCGTCCTGCTGCAGCTCCCACTGGCGCGCAGGGGAGGCGGCGAGCTGCATGGCCCAGTCGGCCCAGGCAGTCGCAAACGGGGTGGGCGACAGGCCGCCCGTCAGTTTGCCGAGCGCGGCGCGGAACGCGAGGTCGATCGCCTCGGTCGTCGCTGCCCGTGCCGGGAGCGCGGCGCCTGGAATAGGCCGCTCCAGGCTCGAGCCGGGCGCCGGGGGAGTCTGAGTGGGAGTGGGAGTGGGAGTGGTCGGGTCGGCCATCGGCGTCTCCAACAGATCGCACAATCTTTTCAGTATAGCCCTTTTTTTGCAGTGCAGCAAAGCCGCCGGGCTGCCCGCCGATGCATCAGATCACGGTGTCCCTGAGCGCAATCGCGGGGTCAGCGAGCCGCAGCGGATCGCATCTGTGACGCTCGGCAATCACCTTCTTGGCGGCCATGTAGTCCTTGGCATCGTTGATGCAGTCAACGGCCAGCAGCTCGCCGCCGCGCAGATAGCAGCAGGCGAAACTCCGCGCCTCCGGCCGGCCGCGCAGCACGACCTGGTCGTAGTCGACGTTCAGGCCGACGATCAGCAGCTTCAGATCAAACTGGTCGGACCAGAACCACGGAACGCGGTCATGGACCGCCGAGCCGCCGGCCATGTTGATCGCCGCGGTCTTGGCCTGTTCGAACGCGTTGTCGACCGATTCGAGGCGCACTCGACGCCCGTAGCGAGGACTCGGCTGGCTCGCGCAGTCGCCGGCCGCGTACACCGACGGGTCACTCGTCCGGCAGTGCTCGTCGACCGCGATTCCATCTGCGCAGGCGAGCCCTGCCGCGGCGGCGAGGCCGGTGACCGGCACCACGCCGATGCCGACGATCACCAGATCAGCCGGGAACTCGCGGCCATCGAGGGTCTCGACCGCGGCCACGCGGCCCGGGTCGCCGGTTCTGCCACGAAAGCCGCTGACCAGCGTCTGCGTATGGATCCGAACGCCCGCGCGTGCGTGCTCGGAGGTGAAAAAGGCCGATACCTCCGGGGCGACGACCCGGCCCATGACGCGATCAGCCATCTCGACCACGTCGACCTCGCTGCCGAGGCCTCTGCAGGTGGCCGCAGCCTCGAGCCCGATGTAGCCGCCCCCGACGACCACGACCGCGCGCGCGATCACGAGCTCCGCGCGGATCCGCTCGACGTCGGCCACGGTCCTCAGGTAGTGGACGCCGGCAAGCCCGTTGCCAGGCACCGTGACCTTGCGCGGGGCGGCGCCGGTCGCGAGCAGCAGGCGGTCATACAAGATCCGCTCGCCGTCCGAGAGACGCACTTCCCGGCGGGCAAGGTCGAGCCCCTCGACCCGCACCCCGAGCCGGAGCTCGGCGCGCGCCTGCTCATAGAAGCTCGCGGGCTTGAGCGCCAGGCGCTCGACCGCCAGTTCCCCGGCCAGGAACTTCTTCGACAGCGGCGGCCGCTGATAGGGCAGGCACGGCTCATCGCCCACGACCACCAGGCGCCCGCCGAAGCCCGCGCGCCGCAGGCTGTCGACCGCCTGGGCGGCAGCCTGGCCGGCGCCCACGATCACGAACGTGTCTTGCATCGTCTTCCCTGGAACGGCCCGCCACTTTAGCCAGCCGCCATGCCGATGCAAGCCGGACAGCCATGCGCGCGGCGCCGGGCGTCGCACCAAAGCCGCGCATCGGGTCCGTTCGCCGCGCTACCGTGGTGCGCTGACGCGGGCCCCGCGCTCGCTAAGTACATGATTTGGGGAGGGACTGCGGCCGGCACGGAAGCTGCAACCGCGGCGGTTGCCCACGATTTTCGTTAGAGTAGACGGGCGACAGGAGCCTGCTGACATGAAAATGATTACCGCGATCATCAAGCCATTCAAGCTCGACGACGTCCGTGCGGCGCTCTCCGAGATCGGCATTTCCGGCATGACCGTCACCGAGGTCAAGGGCTTCGGCCGCCAGCGAGGCCACACCGAGCTGTACCGCGGCGCCGAGTACGTCGTCGACTTCGTGCCGAAGACGCGCGTCGAGGTCGCGGTGAAGGACGAGCTGCTCGATCAGGTCGTGGAAGCGATCGTCGCGGCGGCGCGGACCGGCAAGGTCGGTGACGGCAAGATTTTCCTCTCCGACATCGAGCGCGTGATTCGCATCCGCACCGGCGAATCGGACGAACAGGCACTCTGACGCGCCGCCGCGGTCTCAGTCGCTGCGCTAGACTCGCAGCGATGAACACCGCCGAGGACGAACTCGCCGAGGTCCTCGCCTCGCGCCAGCTCGCGACCGCGAGCCACCACGTGTTCCTGTGCGTCGGCGGCGGCCGGTGCGCCAGCGCCGAGGCGAGCGAGGCGTCGTGGACGTTTCTGAAGCAGCGCCTGCGCGAGCTCGGTCTCGTCGATGCGGCAGGCGGAGTACTCAGGACCAAGGCCGTCTGCCTGAGGATCTGTCGCGGGGGCCCGGTCGCGGTCGTCTATCCGGAAGGCGTCTGGTATCGCGACTGCACGCCGGCGAACCTCGAGCGGATCATCGCCGAGCACCTGATCGGCGGACGACCGGTCGCCGAACTTGCAATCGCCGCGAGCCCGCTGGCGCGCTCTGGGCGGTAGCCGCCGGACTGTTAAACTGCCCACGCTGCCCTGCCGGAGGTGATGCATGACGCGAGGCATTCTGGTGCGCGCGACGGGGGGACCCGAAGTGCTCGAGTGGACCGAGATCACGCTGCCGCGGCTGAAGCGCAACGAGGCGCTCGTGCGGCACACGGCCATCGGCGTCAACTTCATCGACGTCTACGACCGCACCGGGCTCTATCCGGGGCCGCTGCCCATGGGGATCGGTCGCGAGGCCGCCGGGGTGGTCGAGGCCATCGGGCGGGGTGTCAAGAGCGTCGCCGTCGGCGACCGCGTCGCCTACGTACTGTCGAGCCCCGGCTCGTATGCCGAAGCGCGCCACGTGCCCGCCGACCGGCTGGTGCCGCTGCCGCCAACGGTGACCGACCAGCAGGCGGCGGCGATGATGCTGAAGGGCCTGACCGCGCAGTACCTGCTGAGGCGCACCTACAAGGTCAGGAAACGCGATCCGGTCGTGATCCATGCGGCCGCCGGCGGCGTCGGCCTCATTGCGGTGCAGTGGGCCAGGCACCTCGGCGCCCACGTGATCGCGGTGGTCGGCAGCGATGCGAAGGCCGAGCTCGTCCGCGCGCACGGCGCTCACGACGTCATCGTCACGAGCCGCGAGGATCTGGCGGCGCGGGTGAGGCAGATTACCGGCGGCAAGGGCGTGCCGGTCGTGTATGACTCGGTCGGCAAGGACACCTTCCAGGCCTCGCTCGACTGCCTGCGGCCGCTCGGCCTGATGGTGACCTTCGGCAACTCTTCGGGCCCGGTACCGCCGGTCTCGCCGCTCGAGCTCAGCCGCCGCGGCTCGCTGTACCTGACGCGGCCGACGCTGTTTCATTACATTGCGACCAAAGGGGATCTGCACCGCGCCGCGCGCGAGCTCCTCGACGTGGTCGCGAGCGGCGCCGTGCAGATCCGGATCGGGCAGACCTACGCGCTCGCCGACGCGGTGCGGGCGCACAGCGACCTCGAGGCGCGCCGCACAACGGGCTCGACGGTGCTGGTCCCCTGAACGGACTGTGCCGGCTTGTCGGCGCTGCGCTGGTCGCGTGGATACTGGGTTGCGGGGCGGACGCCGTCGCGAGCGAGCGCCCGGCCACGGCGGTGAGCCCGCCGGGCGTGCCGCCCATCGAGGAGCTCGAGGCGCACGGCGCATCGATCGGCCGGATCGACGTCTACGTCCAGAACATCTTCGATCGAGACGATCCGCGCGAGAACCACGGGCTCTACAAGCTCGCCAATGAGCTGCACATCCGCACCCGCGAGCGCACGGTGCGCAAGCAGCTCCTGTTCGCGAGCGGCGAAACGCTGTCCGCCGAGCGGTTGACCGAGACCGAGCGGATCCTGCGCTCACGGATCTACCTGAACGACGCGTGGATCGTGCCGGTCGCCTACGATGCCGTGCGCAACGTCGCCGACCTCGCCGTCACCGTGCGCGATGTCTGGACGCTCGATCCCGGGCTCTCTTTCAGCCGCGCCGGCGGTACCACCCAGTCCTCGATCCAGATCGAGGAGCAGAACCTGCTCGGACTCGGCACCAGCCTCGCGATCATCCGGTCGGAGACGGTCGACCGGACCGGGACGACGTTCAGCTACGCCGACAACAACCTCGGCAACAACTGGTGGCAGCTAGGAGTCAACTACTCCGACAACAGCGACGGCAAGGTCAAGGCGCTGTCGCTTGTCCGGCCGTTCTACGCGCTCGACACCCGCGAGTCCGGTGGCGTGATCATCAACGACGCGACCAGCATCGTGTCGCGCTATTCGAACGGCAACATCTACGACCAGTTCGGGGAGCTCCATAGCCAGGTCCAGGGCTACATCGGCGGGTCGCCGGGGCTGGTCGGCGGCTGGACGCAGCGCTGGTTTGCCGGCGTGCGCTACGACGAGACAACCTTTCAGCAAGATCCCACGGCCGTGATGCAGCCAGCCGCACTGCCGGGGGACCGGAAGTTCGTCTACCCCTGGTTCGGCTGGCAGATAGTCGAAGACCGGTACGTCAAGACCGAGAACCTGGACCTGATCGGCCGGACGGAGGATCAGTACCTCGGACGCTCGCTGTACGCCGAGCTCGGCTATTCGGCGCCGCCGTACGGCGCTGCCGGCCGCTCGTGGCTCGTACAGTCCACCGCGACCGATGGCTGGCAGTCGGACGACCGTCGCTACCTGTTCCTCACCGCTGCGCTCGCCGGGCGCGTCGATGACGGCGCCGCGCACAACGTCAACCTCAGCGCCGGGGGGCGGTACTTCGAGCGGTTCACGGACCGCGAGCTCTTCTACGCCTCGCTGTCGGGCACGACGACCCATCGGCTCGACCCCGACCAGCAAGTGCTGCTCGGTGGCGACAGCGGCCTCAGGGGCTACCCGATCCGGTTCCAGAGCGGCACGTCGAGTGCGCTGCTCACGCTCGAGCAGCGGCTGTACACGAACTGGTATCCGTTCCGGCTGTTGCGCATCGGCGGTGCAGTGTTCTTCGACGCCGGGCGCACCTGGGGCCGCGATGTCGCGGGTGCGGTGCCGCTGGGCCTGCTCAAGGACGTGGGTCTTGGCATCCGCTCCGGCAACAACCGGTCCGGCCTCGGCAACGTGCTGCACGTGGATATCTCGTATGCGCTCGATGCACCCGCCGGGATAAAAAGAGTGCAGATCGGTGCGTCAACCCAGGCACGGTTCTGAGCATGAACACCTACGGCGATGACATCTTCCGCGAGCCGGCGGGCATCGACGTCCACACGCTGCGCAACCTCGGGCCGCTGACGGCGATCGCTGGCCGCTTCCAGGGCACGCGCGGCCTCGACGTCAATCCGAAGGCCGACGGACCGGTGCGGCAGGGATTCGTCGAGACGATCGACCTCGACCCGATCGACCCCCAGGCCAACGGGCCGCAGCTGTATTACGGCCTGCGGTACCACGCGCACATCGTCAAGCCCGGCGAGATCGAGACCTACCACGACCAGGTCGGCTACTGGCTGTGGGAGCCGGCGACCGGCACGATCATCCAGTCACTGACCATTCCGCGCGGCCAGACCGCGCTCGCGATGGGCCGGGCAGCAAAGGACGCAAGCAGCTTCGAGCTGATCGCCCGGCGCGGCGAGACCGCCAACGGCATCTGCTCGAACCCGTTCCTCGAGGACGCGTTCCGGACGATCGAGTACCGCATCCGCGTGACGATCAACGGCGCCGGCAGCTGGTCCTACGACGAAGACACGGTACTGCTGGTGCGTGGCCAGAAAGAGCCGTTTCACCACACCGATCGCAACACGCTCGTCAAGATCGGCGAGCCAGCCCCGAATCCGCTCGCGCGCGGCTGACCTCAGGCGTCGGGCACGACGATCTGGCGCAGCGCACTGCCTGCGGCCAGCCGGTCGAAGCCGTCGTTGAGCTCATCGAGCGACAACCGCCGGTCGAGCAGGCGGTCGACCG
>Ga0181521_10001749_pt1 | contig 26661 bp, 19 predicted proteins | sample PEATcosm2014_Bin_32_FD_119764 | JGI IMG/M metagenome (GOLD analysis project Ga0181521, IMG submission 119764) | Peatland microbial communities from MTU Mesocosm Facility, Houghton, MI, USA - PEATcosm2014_Bin02_60_metaG | ecosystem: Environmental > Terrestrial > Soil > Wetlands > Peat | place...
CATCGGGGTCGACCACTTTCTCAGCCACAGCGCGACGCGGCGCGACGTTGGGCCTGCTGGCCATGCCGGCCTGTGCGGTCCGCTAGGCGTTCGACAGCTGGTAGACCGACGTCTGGCTGTAGGTTTGATTGGGGGTGAGTTCGGTCGAGGGGAAGCCCGGCTGGTTCGGGGAGTTCGGGGAGTGCTGGGTCTCCAGAGCGAACCCGTCGCTCTGCCGGTAGATGTGACCGCCCGTACCCACCAGCGCCCCGGTCAAGAAATTGCCGGAATAGAACTGGAGACCGGGCTGGGTCGTGTAGATGCTTAGCTCGCGTCCGCTCAAGGGGTCCCACGCGCGGGCCGCCAGGATCAACGACGACGGGCTTGTCTGGTTGAGGACCCAGTTCAGGTCATATCCCCGGCACGTGAGCAGCTGCTGGTTGTCTGCATCGCTGAACTGCGGCCCGCCGTTGATGTTCTGGCCGATCGCTGTCGGCCTCGTGAAGTCGAACGGCGTTCCCGCTACGGGCTCGATCACGCCGGTCGGGATCAGGGTCGAGTCGACCGGCGTAAAGCTGTTGGCGTTGATGTGCAGCATCTGGCCGTAGACCGTCCCCGAGGATTCACCCGCCAGGTTCCAGTAGGTGTGGTTGGTGAGGTTGACCACCGTGTCCGCAGTGGTCGTGGCGTGGAACGTGAGTGTCAGCCGGTTTTCGTTGTCAAGGGTGTAGCTCGCGACCGTGGTGAGTGTGCCCGGGAAGCCCATCTCGCCAGCCATGCTCACGCAGGTAAGCCGGAGTGAAACAGTATCGGGGCCCGACGAGGTTGCTGGCATCCAGACTCTCCGATCGAAACCGATCGTCCCGCCGTGCAACGTGTTCACGCCGTCGTTGACTGGTGCCTGGTACTTGACCCCGTCGAGCATGAACTCGCCAAGGGCGATCCGGTTGGCGTACCGGCCGATCAGCGCTCCGAAGTAGACACCGGCACCGGTCGTGTTGCCGGCGTACGCCGCTGGGTTGTAGGCCTCGTAGTCCGCCAACGTGGGGAAGCCCAGCGTGACGTCAGCGGAGCGACCCCGACGGTCGGGGAACGAGATCGATTGGATGATCCCGCCGTAGTTGAAGATCCTGACGACCATCTCGTTGCAGTTGGTCAGCGTATACAGGTTCACGCCCGGCATCTCGGCGGGCGCCGCGCTGATCGTCGGAGCGGAACAGGCGTGACCCGTCTGGTGAGTCAACTGCTCGCGCACGGTGGCTCTGGTCGGCGGGCGAAGACGGCCACCAATCCGATGCTCGCTGCACCCGCAAGTGCGATCATGCGATGTTTCATCTCTCTTCATGCTCCTCTGGTCAGACGGTTCGTTCGACTCGGGCGTCGGGCTCGCCGCTCGTTCCGCATGGGCCAGGCGACCATACACGGCCTGAGGTTCGTCGCGTCGCCCATGGCAACACGACCGAAGGGGCATTGTTACCCCCTTGGGTCACAAAGGACAGAGCGGAGACATCTCGGCGCGGCAGACCCAAGGCCATGGGTGCACGTCTAGGCAATGAGCTGTGACCTTCGAGGCTGGGTGAAGGAGTCTTGGGCGTGATCGCGCTCGTCGTTACGAGAAGGCCGAGTTCCAGGTCCGCACCCTCTGTCGGGCCTGCAGGGTCTCGACCTCCGGCTATCTGCGCGTTCACGGCTTGTGCGGCCGTTCTACCGACGCTGACGGTCTCCTGCAGATGCCGGACGAGCTCACCGATGCCGCGAGGGTCGATGGCGCTTCGGTAGTGACGACGCCCACGCGGGTGCGGCGGCTGCTTGTCGTCCCCGGCGTCACGACCACTGTCCTCTGCGCCTTCTTGTTTTCCCGGACCGAGTTCCTCGGCGCTCTCACGTTCACGACGAACGACTCGATCTATACGCTTCCTGTGGCGCTTGTGAACGTCGAGTCGAGCAACACCCACGGCCAGATCGACTTCGGGGTTCTCATCGCGGGGGCGGTAATCGCTATGATCACCTGCATCATCATCTACGCCGAACTCCATCGCTTCTACGTGCGAGGCCTCGTCTCCGGTGCCGTCAAGGGCTGAAGTACCACGCATGCGCACGGTCGATGGAGCACAGCGAAGGGCCACACCAAGCGATCCTGCCTACCAGCGGTCGGCCCGCGGCGATCCTGGCCCAGGGGCCGCCAATGACCTATCTAGAAGGACATCACGTGCGCGAGACCAATGAAACGCTCGAATGCTGGTTCTTGACCGGGAGCCAGGCACTCTACGGAGATGAGACGCTGCGCCAGGTGGCTCAGCAGTCCAGCGAGATCGTCGCGCTCTTGAATGCCGGGCCGGAGATCGGTGTCCACCTGGTCTGGAAGCCCGTGCTCATCGGATCCGCGGAGATACGCCGAGCATGTATCGAGGCGAGCTCCACCGATGACTGCATCGGTGTCATCGCGTGGATGCACACCTTCTCGCCTGCAAAGGCGTGGATCGCCGGGCTCGACGTCTTGCGGAAGCCCTTGCTGCACTTTCACACCCAGGTGAACCTCTCGTTGCCCTGGGACGAGATCGACATGGACTTCATGAACCTGAACCAGGCGGCGCACGGCGATCGTGAGTTCGGCTACATCGAGACACGGATGGCACTGCGGCGAAAGACGGTAGCCGGCCATGCCAGTGACCCGGTGGTCCGCCAGCGGATCGGCTCCTGGGCGCGCGCCGCGACCGGCTGGCACGCGGCAGGCCAGCTCCGACTCGCCCGCTTCGGCGACAACATGCGCGATGTGGCCGTGACCGAGGGGGACAAGGTCGAGGCACAGCTCCGACTCGGGATCTCCGTCAACACCTACGGCGTGAACGACCTGGTCGCCGCAGTGGAGGCCGCCTCTGCAGCGACCGTCGACGCGATCACTGCCGACTACGAGGCCAGCTACTCGGTCGTGCCCGAGCTCGCGACGGGTGGTGCCCGTCATGACTCGCTGGCCTACGCGGCCCGCATCGAGGCGGGCCTGCGATCTTTTCTCGAAGGCGGCAGGTTCACCGCCTTCACGACGAACTTCGAAGACCTCGGCGGACTGAGGCAGCTCCCCGGCATCGCCGTGCAGCGCCTGATGGCCGAGGGCTATGGATTCGGCGCCGAGGGCGACTGGAAGACTTCAGCGCTCGTGCGGATCCTCAAGGTCATGGGCGCAGGCCAGCCGGGCGGCACTTCGTTCATGGAGGACTACACCTACCATCTCGGTCCCGGAGAGCCGAAGATCCTCGGTGCGCACATGCTCGAGGTCTGCCCGAGCATCGCCACCGGGGCACCGAGCTGCGAGATCCACCCGCTCAGCATCGGCAATCGCGAGGATCCGGTCCGGCTCGTGTTCGACGCCTTGCCGGGCAAGGGCTTCGTGGTCGGACTCTTGGACCTCGGCGACCGGTTCCGGCTCGTCGCGAACGAGATCGAGATCGTGCCCCCCGACGCGCCGCTGCCTAAGCTCCCCGTAGCCCGGGCGGTCTGGAAGCCCGCGCCGAGCTTTTCCACCGCGACAGAGTCGTGGCTGATGGCCGGTGGTCCGCACCACACCGTGTTGAGCACTGCAGTGGCCATAGAGACTCTCGAGGACTTCGCAGTGATCGCCGGCGTCGAGCTGGTCCGTATCGACGACACCACGACCACAGAGAGCTTCAAGCGCGAGCTCCGCTGGAACCAGGCGTACTACCGGCTCGCCCAGGGCCTGGCGCGCTGATGCAGGACACGGTGCGGCGGGACATCCGAAGCTCGGCCTGGACCTCGCAACCGGCACGTCAAGAGGTGGCAGCGTAGAACCACACGCAGCCCGCGTGGAGCCCGCTTTCAATGACACACCGCGGGAGCATCGCAAGAAGGAAGGGCTGTTCGACTCGACGCGGGGACTTCGTTCCGCCTAACTCCGATCGTCCTACGTCGGCAGTTGCCGTGCTCGGATGCCGGTCGGCCGTCATCTGACTGTTTCGAGGTCGTGGGCTTCGCGCCATGTCTCACGGTCGGCGGGCATGAGCCGGCCCTTGGTTCCCCCAACCCTCAGAAAGGGAATGTGTCGTTCGAACAGGAGGCTCCGGTCGTAACCCTTCGGGCAGCCGATGCACGCGCCGACCGCGCGAACATCAACGGGCGGGTGGCGTTTGTGTGAAGCGGGGGCCACGAATGCACCTGCAAGTGCACCTTCGGTGCTCCGCGCACGGGGCTCGGAAGGCGGTACCGCCCGCATTGTGCTCGGCTGGTGTTTGAGGTGCTCGTGGGGTCTTCGCGCCCTCGCCGATCACTCGCACCGCCCGCGCACCTGTCCGCGTCAGATGCCGCTCCATGTGGAGTTGCGGCAACAAGCGGCGCTCCCGTCCACGGTTGCATGCACGACGCCCATCGTCTGAGTGTCTACAGCGGCTCCCTAGCGCCCGAGTTCCTGGAGCGGCCTGCCTCAGGAGTTGACGGCCCGCTGCAGCTGAGAGCGGTAGTTGCTTACCATCAGCTCGGTCAGTTGTTCGAGCGAGGTGTCTTTCGTGAGCTGATCGATGGTGATGCGACCGTCTTGCATGACGTTAACCCGGTCGCAGAGCTCGAAGAGGTGAGCGAAGTTGTGGTCGATGATGATCATCGAGACGCTTCTGCTCGAGGCGAGCCCCCTCACGAGGTCGATGATGAGCCGTGACTCGCGTGCACCCATGGCGGCCAGCGGCTCGTCGAGCAGGAGGATGTCGGCATTTGACCTCGTCGCGCGCGCTACGGCAACCGCCTGCCTCTGGCCTCCCGAGAGCTGGCCCGCCTCGGTATTGATGTTTGGCACGTAGACGTTGATATCGTCGAGGTAGCGCCTGGTGAGTTCCCGCATCTTGCGCTTGTTGAGCAGCCGCAGACCCCCGAACTGGGTGATCTCGTGGTTGAGGAACAGGTTCTCGAAGACGGGCAGCTGGGGAATGAGCGCAAGGTCCTGGTAGACGGTCTCGATTCCATGCGCGCTGGCGTCCTCGACTGATCGGAAATGCACCTCGCGGCCCTTGACCAGGAGGTGACCGTCGTCGGGTGAAAAGAACCCGCTCAAGATCTTGACAAGAGTGCTCTTGCCCGCTCCGTTGTCCCCGACCAGACCGAGAACCTCGCCCGAATGCAGGTTGAGGTCGATACCGCGCAGTACCGAGAGCGGGCCGAAACTCTTCGTCACGCCTCGGGTTTCGAGCACCACTTCGGGGACGTTCGCAGTGCCCTCTCGGGATTCAGCCGCTTCGAGGGCGTCGTTCATCATCTCGTCCCTTCCCTCAGTCCGTTCGCGTGCGCGCGGCAAAGCGGTCGAGCCACCCGTTCAGGGCCATTGCGACGATCATCACGAGGCCGATGTAGACGAAGAAGTCGTTGGAACTGATCCCGATGATCGTGAGACCGGCCTCGAGCACCCCGATGAGAATGGCGCCGATGAACGCACCGATCACGGTGCCCCGGCCGCCGGTGAGGGCAGTCCCGCCGATGACACAGGCACCCACGGCGTAGAGGATGTAGTTGACGCCGGGATTGCCCGGGTCCATGCTGCCGTACTTGACTGCGTCGACAATCCCGACGACCGCGGCCAGGAACGAGCACAAGATGAAGCACAAGATCTTCACACGGCGGACCGGCACGCCGGCCTCGGCGGCGCCCAGCAGGTTGCCACCCGTCGCGATGACCCGCACGCCGAAGCGGCTCCTTCTGAAAACGAACTGGACGATCAAACAGAGAGCGGCCACCCAGATGATCTCCGACCATTGCCAGACGCCGATCACCTGGCCGAAGAAGCCCACATGCGGTATCACGTCCGTTGTCTGCGGCGGGAGCGCCCCTGGGATCGGCGACGCCTCAGCGTCGTTCGAGAAGATGAGAACCATGCCGTACAGGATGAAGTTCGTCGCCAAGGTCCCGACGAACGACGGCACATTCAACAACACCGTGATCAGGCCGTTGATCGCCCCGATCCCGAGGGCGACGATCAGCGCGATGACGATGGCCCATCCCACGGGAAGCCCGAGCTGCCACAGCCAGTACATGACCCAGGGCGTAAACAGGAAGACCTGACCCGCGGAGAGATCGATCTCCCCCAGGACAAGCACGAGCACCTCGCCGACGGCGAGCGCTGCGATCGGCCCTGCGTAGCCGGCGGCGGAATTCAGGCTGAGAGAGGTGACGAACTCCGGCGAGTCGATAGAGAAGAAGATGAACAGGCCGACAAGGATGATGAACGGCGTGGTCTCGCGCTGAGCGACGAAGAAACGCCACAAGTAGCGGCGCAGGCCACCTGATGGTAGCCCGGCCGAGCTCTGGGGCTCGGCCGGGCTCGTTACAATATCGGCCACTTTGGAAGTGACCTCCGATTGCTCTTCTTACCGCCGATTAGTACGGGATTGGCACGGGAGGCTTGGACACCGTTTCCTTTGGAGACGTGCCTTCCCACCGACTGACCCCCAGGTACGGCCCAACGGTCGCCTTGACGACGATGGCGATGCCAGTGTCGGTGTCCGTCGGCTTCATCAGCCCACCCGAGATGTTGTAGAGGAACAATTGCATAAGCGTGTCGAAGCCTTGCAGGTAGGCCTGCTGGTCGACCGTCTGGAGGAGCTTCCCGGCCGCAATGGCGTCCACCACCGGAACACCGGTGTCCCAGCCGGAGCCGCCCACCTTGCCCTTCAGGTGGTTGTTCACGATGAACGTGGCCACAGCGTTGCTGTCGCCGCTGTCGACGGCCATCATGAACTTCACGTCCTTGTTGTCCGTGTACCACGCCTCGATCTTGTTGTACTCGGGCGAGCCTTCCGTGGGCGAAGTCGCGACTTCGATGAAGTCGATCCCCGCCTTCTTGAAGACTGGCTTGGCACCGTCGATCCGCGTCTGGATGTTGAGAGTACCGGGAGTGGCGATGACCCCGGCGACTTTGGAGCCACTGCTCAGGTGCGGCACGCCGTGCTCCAGGATGTGCGTCGCAACCGCGGCTCCGGCTGTCACGTTCGACTGGCCGACGTAGGCCATCCTGTTGTTGACAAAGCCCGTTCCCACGTCCGCGTTGTAGGCAATCACAGGAATGCCGTGATCGAGCGCGGTGTCCGTCGGCGTGTTGAAAGCCGTGTTGTCGATTAGCGGCACGCCGATGCCGTTGCACTTCGAGGCGATCGCGCTGTTCATGGCCGAGACCATCTCGGTGACATTCGAGGTCTCCGATCCGACCCAGCTGAAAGTGCAGCCTGTGAGGGCACAGAAGTCCTGGCAGCCGTAGATCGTCGCAGTGAAGAACGAGTTCGTGGTGACGTGGTTGTCCATCACGAAGTGGTACTTCGGGTGCTTCGCGAAGAACGGATTGTCGCTGTGGCGCGCGTATGTCTGCGCACCGGCTCCCTGCTCACCCAGGATTTCGGCAACGCCTCCGAGCAGCGGCAATGAGGCCACGGCGCCCGCGTTGCGCAGGAAGCGCCGTCTCGACATCTCACGCTGTGCACTGGTGATTTCGTCATGTCCTTCTGCTGTCATGCTGCCCTCCTGTTTCTTGTCCCTGAGATCATCCGTGCCATCGCGCGGACGGGGCCTGCATCCAAATTACTGCTGTCAAAACTGGAAACCTAACAGCAACATTCCCCATTCGCAAGCACAACGAACCCCCCGAGTTCGCGCTGGCCGAGCGATCCCGACCGTGGCTCGTGCGGTGCGCAATGCGGGGCCGAGTCGTCGAGGGTGCCCCCCCGACGACTTGATGCCGATGATCCGGTGAAGGCCCAGTTCAGGGCTGTGAACCGCAGTTGCGCAAACTCGTGCGCCCGCGGCCGGCACGCCTGGGGCATCGAAGCCATCACATGACCAGCACGGCGCGCGCCCGAAGGTTGTCGGCCTTGAGGCGAGCGAGCGCGGTTGGCGCGTCCTCGAGGGCGAAGGCCTCGTAGTGAACCCGAAGCTTGCCAGCTTCGGCGAGGTGCAGGACCTCGTGCATCTGATGGCGCGGGCCGAGGGCGGTGCTGACGAGGCGCTTTTCGTCGAAGGTCCACTCGCCGACCTGGGCGCTGACGCCGAGCACCGCGATGCCACCGGGTTTGAGCACTCTCACGGCCTGTTGAACGACGGCGTCGGAGGGGGCGAAGACGATTGCTGCGTCGGCGCCGCCTCGTGCGGCGAGGACCTCTTCGAGGTTCTCGATGGAAGCGTCGATGACATGCTGCGCACCGAGCTGCTCCGCGAGCTCGAGGTGCTGGCCCGCTCGATCGATGGCGGTGACCTCCGCGCCGGTGAGCAAGGCGAGCTGAACGACGAGGTGTCCGACGCCGCCTACACCGAAAACGGCGACCTCCGCTCCGGGTGAGAGCCCGGCCTTGGCGACAGCGCCGTAGGCGGCGAGGCCGGGACAGAACAACGGCGCCGCCTCGGCATCGCCGAGGTTTTCTGGCACCGGGTAGACGTGCTCGGCTGTCGCGAGCATGTACTCGGCAAATCCACCGTCGATCGTCTCGCCGGCCATCTCCTTATTGGCGCAGAGGTTCTCGCGCGCGGTGAGGCAGTAGGCGCAGCGTCCGCAACAGGACCACAGTGGCTGCACTCCGACGCGCCGGCCGGGTGCGAGTCCCTGGACGCCCGGGCCGAGTTCGACGATCGAGCCGACGATCTCGTGGCCGGGGACGATGGGGAGTATGGCAGGCACGCCGCGGCCCGCCCACTCGCCCTCGATCATGTGCAGCTGCGAGCGACAGACGCCACAGGCATGGACCCGGATCACGATCTGGCCGAAGCCCGGGGTCGGCTCGGCGCGTTCACGCAGCTGGAGAGGCGAACGCTCGAGTGGTGCCAGCGACTCCAGGACCATCGCCTTCATTTCGTTCTCGCCCTCACGTCGTCCTCCTGATCGAAGTGTGCCTCATCGGCGCACCTTGGTGCTGGCTCTGTCACCCCGCCCGGGAGTGCGTGAGACGGCACTCAGGCGACCCGCGACGCCCCGTCGCAGGCGACGATTTCGGTTATCTCCGGCGCGCCGTAACCCCGGGCGGCGAAGGCGTCCGCCACGGCCATCGTGACTGCTTGAACAGCAGCAAGCTCGAGGAGCACGACCGCGGAGCCCCCAAAGCCGCCTCCCGTCATCCGAGCGCCGCATGCGCCGCTGGCAACGGCGACCTCGACGATGGTGTCCAGCTCGGCGCAGGAGACCTCGAAGTCGTCGCGCAGTGACCGGTGTCCCGCAGTGAGCACGGGGCCGACCTCGGCGAGCCGCCCGGACTCAAGGAGCCCGACCACCTTGAGCACGCGGCCTTGCTCGCTGATCACATGACGGGCCCGGCGCCTCACGACGACATCGGCGATCCGGGCGAGGAAGGCATCCATCTTCTCTGGCTCGATGTCACGCAGCGCGGCCACACCGAGCTCCTTAGCGGCCCGCTGGCAGTCGCGGCGGCGACTTGCGTACGCCGAGTCACCGAGGGCGTGTTTCACCCCGGTGTTCACGACGAGCAGCGTCAAACCGGCGGGCTCGAGGTCAAGGGGCACCTGGCGGACCTCGAGGGTGCGCGTGTCGAGGAACAGGGCATGGCCAGCCCGGCAACGTAACGAGGCCGTCTGGTCCATGATGCCGGTCGGCACGCCCACGTACTCGTTCTCGGCCCGCTGGGCGACTCGCACCAGCTCTTGCAGCGACAGCCGTAGGCCGTAGAGGTCGTGGAGCGCCAGCGCGACGGAACACTCGAGCGCCGCGGATGAAGAGAGACCGGCCCCGATCGGCACATCACTGTCGATGTAGATCTCGACGCCGCCAATGTTCTCACCGGCTTCGCGCAGCGCCCAGACGACGCCTAGGACATATGACGCCCACCCGCTCGTCGTCGCCGGTCTCAGCTGGCCAAGCGCGGCGTCGACGACCGAGAACCTGCCACCCTCCAAGCGCTGGGCGGAGGCGACTCTCACGAGGTCGTCGTCGCGCCGGGCGACGCAGGCCTGGGTGGCAAAGGGCAAAGCGAGTGGCAGCACGAAGCCGTCGTTGTAGTCCGTGAACTCACCGATCAGGTTCACTCGTCCGGGAGCCGACCAGATCCCCTCTGGCGGCCGGCCAAAGGCGTGGCGAAAGCCCTCGTCGGACGCCTCAGGAGTGCTCATTGTTGCTGTCTTTGGACAAGGTGCCAGCTGTCAGCGACTATCCTGTCGAGCTCCGGCCTACTCGGAACCCAGCCGAGCTCCCGGCGGGCTCGCTGTGATGAGGCGACGAGCACTGCGGGATCACCCGCGCGTCGGCTGCCGACATGCTCGGCCAGCCTCATTCCGGTCACCCGGCGGGCAGCGGCGATCACCTGGCGGACCGAGAAGCCCTCGCCGTTGCCGAGGTTGTAGACCCGCCACGTGCCCGGTGAGGCCGCGCCGAGCGCCAACAGGTGGGCATCCGCGATGTCGACGACGTGGATGTAGTCGCGTATGCAGGTCCCGTCCGGCGTCGGGTAGTCGTCGCCGAAGACGGCAATGGGCTTGCCTTCGAGGGCAGCCCGCAGGGTCAGCGGGATGAGGTGGGTCTCGGGATCGTGCCGCTCACCAAGGGTTCCGTACGAACCGGCGACGTTGAAGTAACGCAGGCTCACCGCAGCGATACCGTGCCGGGCGGCCTCCTCGTCGAGCATTTGATCAACGGTGGCCTTCGAGGCGCCGTAGGGATTGAGTGGCTCGGTCGGCGCGTCCTCCTCGATCGGCACCCGGGCCGGCTCGCCGTAGACGGCCGCCGAGGAGGAAAAGACGATCTTGCAGATCCCGGCCGCCAGTAGGGCCTCGAGAAGGTGGCGTGTCCCGGCGACATTGTTCGTCTCGTACTTCTGCGGATCAGCGATCGACTCGGCGACCAGCGATGAGGCCGCCAGGTGAACAACGCCGTCGAAAGTCTGCCGAACGAGAGTGCTCGAAGCCTGCTGCACCATGCCGAGCTCGAACCGGGCGCCGTCGGGGACGGCGTCACGATGCCCCGTTGAGAGGTCGTCGATCACCGTGACGTCGTGACCCGCCTCGAGGAGCCTGGCCGCGACGACGCTGCCGATATAGCCGGCACCGCCAGTGACGAGCACGTTCATCTGGACAACTCGAAGTAGACGAGGCGCCGCCCGTCGACGGGACGGGTCATGGTCCTTCTCAACGGCTGCGCGTTGGCGAGGAGGCGCCGGTTCGCGTTGCCCGCACGGCGTCGATACTAGACTGAGCATTCCCGTGACTGCACGCCGCAAGCACGTCCGTGTGCCGCCCGCGTTCCTCCTTCCCGACGATGAGGATGCTCGTCTCATCGGTACATGGGCTAACCGTGGTCGTGTCGATGCCCGGCGTGTCGCGAGGGATCAAAGTAGTTACCCACAGCGTTTCCCCACATCCTGTCCGGCGAGCCCTGGCGAAGGTCGCAAGGCCCTGCGCCTTCGGAGCTGTTCGTCGGGTTGTGCTCGCAGGCTCGGTGCCGTCCGAACAGCTCACAGGCAGGAGGAGCCGCGGTGACGCGAGAGGTGTCCGGTCGTCTTCTCGTCGGGATGATTGCGGTCGCAGCGATCGCTTGTCCGGCGGTCGCCGAAGCGCAGAGCCCGGTTGCGGCTGCGTCGGGCACTGGCGCTGCGGCCCCCTGGTCATGGGGAGGAGCGATTGACCGCTTCGCAGCAGTGCCGACCGCCATCTCGTGTCCCGCGGCGAGTTTCTGCGCTGTTGTGGACTTGGACGGCACCGCTCTTGGCTACAACGGCAGGGCGTGGTCGTTCCCCTACGGCATTGACCCGGAAGGGGGCGGGCTCACCTCTGTGTCCTGTCCGAAGGCGAGCTTCTGCGCCGCGGTGGACGAGAACGACAGCGCTCTCACCTATGACGGGAGCTCGTGGTCGAAGCCGGTCAAGATCGATTCGAGCGGATTCCGCCTGGTCTCCGTATCTTGCGCGTCAGCGACGTTCTGCGTCGCGGTGGACTCGGGAGGTTTCGCCGTCACCTACAACGGCACGTCGTGGAGTCCCCGTTACATAGACGGCGAACAAATCGAACAGGGCCTGGACACTGTGTCGTGCCCCACGGTTAACTTCTGTGCCGCGGTGGACGTGAATGGCAACGTTCTCACCTACAAGACCCGCTCTTGGTCGTCGTCGGCCGTGCCGATCGACCCGAGCGGGTACTACGTGAGCGCGATCTCCTGCCCGACATCGAAGTTCTGCGCCGCAGTGGATGAAGGCGGGAGCGCCTTCACTTACCACTCCGGATCGTGGTCGTCGCCGGCCAGATCCATCGACCCGAGCGGCGGCGGGCTTGCGTCCCTGTCCTGCCCGACATCGAAGTTCTGCACCGCAGCGGACAACAGCGGCAACGTCCTCACCTACAACGGCACGAGGTGGTCGTCCCCCCAGAGCATTGACCCCGACGGAGGCGGCCTCACCTCCGTAGCCTGCCCTGCTGCGAGCCTCTGCGTAGCGGTGGACAAGAGCGGCAACGTCCTCACTTACAACGGCACGAGGTGGTCGTCCCCCCGGAGCATCGACCCCGACGGAGGCGGCCTCACCTCCGTAGCCTGTCCTAGCGCGCGCTTCTGCGTGGCGGTGGACAAGAGGGGCAACGTCCTCGCCTACAACGCCACGAGGTGGTCGTTGCCGCGCAGCATCGACCCGAGTGGAGGCGGGCTCACCTCGGTGTCCTGCCCCACGGCGAGCGTCTGCGTATCCGTGGACAAACGCGGCAACGTCCTCACCTACAAGAACAGCTCCTGGTCGAAACCGGTCAGCGTCGACCCGAGGGGCGGCGGGCTCGCGTCCGTGTCCTGCCCCACGACGAGCGTGTGCGCAGCGGTGGACGACAAGGGCAACGCCCTGACTTACAACGGAACGAGGTGGTCGTCCCCCCACAGCATCGACCCGAGTGGAGGCGGGCTCGCCTCCGTGTCCTGCCCCACGGCGAGCGTGTGCGCAGCGGTGGACGACAAGGGCAACGCCCTGACTTACAACGGAACAAGGTGGTCGTCCCCCCACAGCATCGACCCGAGGGGCGACGGGCTCGCCTCCGTGTCCTGCCCCACGGCGAGCGTCTGTGTGACGGCGGACCTCGGGGGCAACGCCCTGACTTACAACGGCACGAGGTGGTCGTCCCCCCACAGCATCGACCCGAGGGGCGGCGGGCTCGCCTCCGTGTCCTGCCCCACGGCGAGCTTTTGCGCCGCAGTGGACCTCGGGGGCAACGCCCTCACCTACGACAACAGCTCGTGGTCGTTGCCTGACAGCATCGACCCGGGTTTCTCCCTCGAATCAGTCTCGTGTCCGTCGGCGAGCACGTGCACCGCGGTGGACGGCACCTCTATGTTCCGGTGGATGCCGTCCTCGGCGACCAGCATCACCTCGGTTACCCCCAACCTGGTCCTCGGTCAGCCGGTCACCGTCCGAGTGCAGGTCAGCGGGCTGACCACCACTGTGGGGTCTCCGACTCCGATCGGGAAGGTCACCGTCACCGATGGAAGAAGACACTGCCTCGCGGCGCTCGGCGGCTCTCATGGAGTAGCGACCGGCAGCTGCTCGATCACCGAGAAGGCGGCCGGCAGGTATTCGCTGAAGGCGAGCTATCCGGGCGACACGACCTTCCGTTCCAGCTCAACGCCCCAGTCCACCCCGTTCACGATTGGAAAGGCCACCTCCAAGACCTCACTGAAGCTGTCGTCGACGACGGTGACCTATGGACAGGAGCAGACCGAACGCCTGTCTGTCACCGTTTCCCCTCAATTTCCCGGCTTGTCGCCGACCGGGACGGTCGCGATCAGGGAGTCCACGACCGCCCTGTGCACGATCACGCTGTCGTTGGGCAGGGGATCATGCAGACTGTCTGCCAACGAGCTCAAGGCAGGCCTGTATCACCTCGTCGCCACCTACGACGGCAACGGCAACTTCCGCGGTTCGGCTTCGGTCAAGAAGATCCTCAATGTGGTCATATAGCGACACCTTCCCGGACCGCCTCCGTGAGGTCGGGTGATTCTCGCCTTCCCGCCGTCCGCGTGTTCCGGCGATCATCGCAGCGCCATCGTCAGCTCTCAGTTGAGCCGGTCGATACTCACGAACGTCCTGAGCTCCCGAACCGCAGGTCTAAAGGGCCAGAGCTACGCTGCACTCGTGACGCCCGAGAAGTGTCGCCACCGCTGCGTGCCCGAGCCTGAAGGTGGGGTCGACGCCGCGTGAAGGTCGGCGTCGTCTTCCCGCAGACCGAGATCGGGGCGGACCCCGGGGCGATTCGCAGCTACGTCGAGGCCGTGTCGCAGCTCGGTTACCAGCACATCCTCGTGTACGACCATGTGCTTGGCGCCGACACGGCGGTGCACACCGGCTGGCGTGGTCCTTACAACCTGCAGAGCGCATTTCACGAGCCGTTCGTCCTCTACGGCTATCTGGCGGCCATCTCGCGTCTCGAGCTCGTTACCGGGATCGTGATCCTCCCCCAGCGTCAGACCGTGCTCGTCGCCAAGCAAGCGGCAGAGGTCGACCTCCTCTCGCAGGGTCGTTTCCGTCTCGGCGTCGGGCTCGGGTGGAACGCCGTGGAGTACGAGGCGCTCGGCAAGGACTTCTCGAACCGAGGTCAGCGAATCGTGGAGCAGGTCAAGCTCATGCGCCGGCTGTGGACGGAGGAGTCGGTGAGTTTCGAGGGCCAATTCGAGACGGTGACCGGCGCCGGCCTTGCACCTTTACCTGTACAGCGGCCAATCCCCATCTGGTTCGGGGCCATGGCCATCCCGGCGCTGCGACGCGCCGGTCAGTTGGCAGATGGCTGGTTTCCCCAAGTGGTCCCCGGACCGCAGCTCGACGAGGCACTCGCCATCGTCGAAGGGGCAGCCCTCGATGCCGGGCGCGACCCCGCAACGATCGGGATGGAGGGGCGCGTCAACGCAGGCAGTCGTGATCTCGGTCACCTGGTGCAGCAGGCTGGGTCGTGGCGCAATGCCCGCGCGAGCCACCTTTCGCTCAACACCATGGGCGGCGGCCTGGGGGGTGTAGACGACCACATTGCGGTTCTCACCGAGGCCGCCGAGGTGCTGTTCCACACGTGAATGCAGGTGACGGGCGGGCCGGTTCTACAGCACGGCGCACCCAAGACGCGCTCCGCGTGACACCGACCGTGTTCAATTTGGGTATCGCCGTTGTCACGGGTTAAGCTGAGCAATCTCATCGAAGTTGTAGAATGACCAACCCGTACAGCACGACCGAGCACAGTTACGAAGGAAGTGGGACGTGGCAGACCGGGGAGACGCAGGAGACCGGGCGACCATGAACGGGTATCGGCGGCGCTACACCCGGCGCGAGATTCTCCGCTTCGGTGTCATCGGTTCAGGCGTGCTCGGCGCGGGCCCGCTGCTGGCCGCGTGCAGCTCGACTACGTCCTCGCCGACCACGTCCAGCGCGGTGGGCGTCGGCAAGCACAGGCGCGGCGGTACGTTGAACTTTGGCCGTGACACAGGTCCGACTCAACTGGACCCGGCGAACTCCATCGTCGCTGGTGACGTCTACACGCTCGACAAGATCTTCGAGCCGCTGTACGTAACGGGCCCCTCGGGGACGCTCACGCCGTGGCTCGCTCGGGGCCACACAATGAGCTCGGATGGGAAGACGTGGACCTTCGCGCTCCGGCCGGGCGTGAGGTTCTCCGACGGCCGGCCCGTGACCGCAGAGGACGTCGTGTTCTCGATCCACCGCGCCGCCACGGATGCAGCCGGGCCACTCAGCTTCTTGGACTCTGCGGTCAAGTCACTCAAAGCCACCGACTCGAGTACCGTCAGATTCCAGCTGTCCCAGTCGTGGGCCCCCTTCTTGTCGGACATCTCGGTCTTCGCCAACTCGATCCTGCCGAAGGACTTCGGGGGCAAGAGCGAATCCGCCTTCTTTGCCAACCCGATCGGCACTGGGCCCTTCGTGCTCAAGTCATTCGAGAAGGGCGCCGGCGTCGTGCTGGCGAGAAACAAGAACTACTGGCAACCCGGCAAGCCGTACCTCGACGAGGTCAACTTCAGCTACATCCCCGAGGACGACCCGCGCGTCGCGCAGCTCAAGGGGGGCGAGGTCGACGTGATCTCGGCGGTCCCGCCCGCCATGGTCTCCTCGTTGAAGACGGACTCGTCGGTTGTTCTCAAGGAGTTCGGCTCCTGGGCCGTCGACCTGCTCTTGTTCAACGAGAGCGTGCCTCAGTACAAGGACCGCCACGTTCGCCGGGCGATCAACCACGCCATCAACATCCCGCTGCTCGCCAAGGTGACAACCTTTGGGACCGCCGAGCCCGGGAATTCCTTCTTCCCGCCAAGCCTGCAGTACTACAAGAAGGTCCCGACGCTCGGCCATGACCTTGCTGCAGCGAAGGCCGAGCTCGCCAGGTCGGCCTACCCGCGCGGCTTTTCGACCTCGATCCTCGTGCCGAGCGGCAACACCCAGTACGTCGACGCAGCGACTGTCATCCAGTCGGAGCTCGAGCCGCTCAACATCGACGTCTCGATCAGGTCGCTCGACGACGCCGCCTACACCAAGGCGTTCACCAGCTTCAACTACGAGGCGATGATCAACTTCGCCGTCAACGACATCAGCGACCCCGCTGAGATGGCGTCGTTTCAGGTCGATGTCGAGAACGGTGGCTCGCACTCGTTTTGGACCTACTACGACGACCCGACGGCGATCGCTCTCGTTCGCGAGGCCGAGGCCGAGCTCGAGAGCGCGAGACGCGCCGCGCTCTACGCCCAGATCCAGGCGATCGTCGCGCAGGACGCCCCGTATATCGCGCTCGACTACCCACCTAACATCTATGCCTGGTTGCCGAAGTTGCACGGATTCGCGGTGAACCCAGGTGGTGCATACCGCCTGGAGGATGTCTGGTTGAGCTAGGCCAGACGGCCGAGCCGAGCAAGACGACTGATCAGTAGGGTTGTTCCACAGGTTCTTGCATGAGCACTGACTTTGCTCCAGCAAGGTGCGATGGAGTCGAGCACGCAAGGACGTGAGCACGACCGCCCGCGATGAGACGCTCGCTCCAACCCTGTCGCCATGAGAGATCGCACCCGGGCCCGCTCTCTGCGTTTCACATCCAGCCTCGTTCCCGGTGGCGTTGCCAAGATGACTCGCCGAGCCCCATATGCAACTCGATCGTCTTGTTCTCGGTCCGTTCCTCGGCTCAGACCAGGGCGGCTGCGGTGAATTACGATCGGCACGGACGACGAAGCGCGCCAAGGCCAAAGGGAGACTGATGAACCGATCGAGACTTCGTGGCACCGCAGTGATCCTTGCCATCACCGCCGTCATCTCAGGCGCAACAGCTGTCATCGCGACCGGGGCGGCCAACAAGTCGGCAGGGAGGGCTGCCATGGTCGTTGGCAGGGCCGCCCTGGCTCCCTCCATCCCGGCGAACGCCGTCATCGTCCGCCCTGGAGCAGTTCACGTTGGTGTGGCCTTGTCGAGCCCGCCCACCACCTCCACGTGTGAGAAGAGACTGCGGATCGCCTGCTACGAGCCTGCTCAGATTCAGAAGGCCTACAACCTATGGCCGTTGTTCAAGAAGGGCGTTGATGGCAGCGGACAGACGATCGTCATCGTCGACTCCTTCGGCTCGCCCACGATCGCACACGACCTGACCGTCTTCGACAGGACCTTCAAGCTGGCTGCCCCCCCTTCCTTGGAGGTGATCCAGCCTGCCGGGAGGGTCCCGTCCTACACGGAGTCCAGCGACCGCGAGGGCTGGGCCGGCGAGACAACCCTCGACGTCGAGTACGCACATGTCATGGCGCCGGGCGCGAATATTCTCCTGGTTGAGACTCCGACTTCGGAAGACGAAGGAACGAGCGGATTTCCCCAGATTGTCGCGGCGGAGCTGTACGTCATCAACCACCATCTGGGCGGGGTCATCAGCCAGAGCTTCAGCGCCACCGAACAGACCTTCCCCACGGCGCAGGCACTGCTGGCGCTGCGGAATGCGTACCTCGATGCCGCCGAGCCCACCAACAACGTGACCGTACTCGCCGCTTCCGGTGACACCGGCGCGGTCGATGTCGGTCCTGACGGATCGACGTACTACGACTTCCCGGTCACTTCATGGCCGGACAGCGACCCTCTCGTGACGGCAGTCGGCGGCACGCAGCTGCATCTCGACGCCAAGGGCGATCGCACAGGTCCTGACAATGTCTGGAACGACACCTACGACGTCGCCGCTAACGAGTACATCGACGGAGGCGCCGGCCCGAATCCCCTCGCCGGGGGCGGTGGCAAGTCGATCATCTTCGAGCGGCCCGCCTACCAGAACGGGGTAGCGTCAGTAGTGGGCCAGCATCGAGGCGTGCCCGATATCTCTATGAGCGCAGCCTGCGACGGCGCGGTCGACAGCTACCAGAGCTTCCCCGGACAGAGCCCGGGCTGGTACCCGACTTGCGGCACGAGCGAAGCCACGCCGCTGTTCGCGGGTGTCGTCGCGCTGGCCGACCAGGAGGCCGGCTACCCGCTCGGGCTCATCAACCCGGCCCTGTATGCCATGTCGGCAGAGCGGGCACCAGGCATCGTGGACATCACCAGGGGCAGTACCACCGTCTCGTTCACGCAAGATCACAAGCTGAGGATGGTTAAGGGCTTTCCGGCCTTGCAGGGCTACGACCTCGCATCGGGGGTCGGCACGGTCGATGCTGCCGAGTTCGTCCCCGAGCTAGTGGCGACACTGGCTAGTTCTTAGCGCCGCTGCCGGTGCCCAGCGGTTGGGGCTTGGATCCTCGCACGACCGCTGCTTCGTTGACGACCGGAAGGGCCTCGATGTCGGTGAGGCCCGCCCTGTTGAACATCGCGACCCACGCGGGCATCGAAACCGGCCGTTCCTGGAACCGGAACACGTAACGGCCGCTGTTCTTCATGACCCGCCACCAACCGCCGGGACCCTTGCGAAGCAGCAGGGCCAGCTTCGAACCGATGATCTCACGGTCCCGGGCATCGCCGCCGCGCCCGAACATCATGTCGCCGACCACAAGCTTGCCGCCGGGACGCAGCCACTTGAACGCTGCGTTGACGGCGACTTGCTTGTCCCTGTCGCGCAGGTGGTGCAGGGCGTAGTTCGAGACCACTAGATCCACGGAGTTGTCCAACAGCTTCAGGCGCTCGATCGGCACGGCGCGTCCTTCGATATTCGATATGCCTTCCCGCGCGGCGTTCTCGAGCAGCAGGGCGATCATCTCCGCGCTTACATCGACACCGATCACGGTCCTGCAGAGCTTGGCAAGTGCGAGCGTCACCTGTCCCGATCCGCAGCCGAGATCGACGGCGAGCGCTTCAGGACTCGGGTCGGCTTCGCTGAGCACGCGTTCCACGACCTTGACAAGGCCTGGATTGTTGCCTGCACCATGGTCCCAGCTCGCCGCACGGCAGGTCCAGAAACGTCGCTGGCGCGCGATGTTCCGGTCGGCGCCCGACGCCACTTGGTCGCTACCGTTCACGAGCTCGACGGGTTGAAGTTGTAACTGACGGCGTAGAGGAGCGCATCGATGGTGCCGACTTGCTTGCTGTGGAAACTGACCGACAACGATGCTCCTCCGGCGTAAGCCTCCAAAGCGGTCGAACCGCTTGGCACAAAGACCGACTGTGTCACGTCGGCACTGATGGTCGAGGCGAACAGGTCCAGCTGCTCCGTGAGTGACTTCACCACGACGTAGCACCGTCGCGTCGTCTTGATCTCCAGCACGTAGGGGATGCCGGGGACGGAGTAGGTGACCGAGTTCGCGGTGTGCGAGGTCTGTTCCATCACGTTGGAGCCCGACGCCGGGCGCGTGGTGCCAGTGCCGCCGGGGGCGCCAGGCTGGCCTGGCGTGCCCACTATGTGACGGACCGGGTCCATCCAGGACGGGTGGTAGTGCTCGACGATGAGCCCCGCGCCACCGACCGCAACGAGGAAGGCGAGCGTCCAGACGGTCACCCGGAGGAAGGGCGGTGCCGGGAGCTTGCGTTTCGAGCCCGGGTACCAGATCGAACCGTCCGGCAACAACACGCCATAGGCCGGGGCAACCGGGACAGCAGGGATTTCAGCGGTGATAGCCGTACCGCCGCGGGCGTCGGCCGCAGCGCCACCAGGCCACTCGGTGCTCGGCTCGAAAGGGGTGACCGCCGCCCGGCTCGTCGCCGACACAGCGTCTGGGCGCCCTGCCACCACGTGCCTTGTCCTCCAGTCGCGTCTTTCCAAAACGCTACCGCGTCGTTCCCCAGTCCAGCGACCAGCCAAACGCCTCCGCCGGCGATCACAATTACCGTCATTCACGCACGTGGGAGGTTCCACTCTGAGGAATGAGGAAGGGGGGCAATCAAGAGAAGCCGGGTCGCCTCCGCTTCGCCTTCGTGTTCCTGCTGGCGAGAGAACCGGAACCAGCTTCAAAGGGCAGGGCCAACGGGTGCGAGGCTTGCGCGACACCATCACGGTTGGTGTCTCGGGCAACCCAAGTCGTCTGTGACGGGTCATCGAGCGCTTGGCGCACGAACCAGGCTCGACAGGCGAGATCGAGATGGAATCGCTGTTCGGGGTCGTTCAAGTCCCAGCCCGTCAGCTCGGCGATGCGTGCGAGGCGATATCTCAGAGAGTTGCGATGAACATAGAGTTTAGCGGCCGTGGTTTCGAGCGCCCCGAACTCATTAAGATATGCATAGAGAGTCTTCAGCAATTCGCTGCGATGTTCCCGGTCGTAATCGATGAGTGCTCCGACCCAGTGGTCTACAAGGTTCTGCAAGTCAGTCGCGTCCGAGCGCGCCAACAGGCGCCAAACACCGAGCTCATCGAAGATAGCTACCGGCCTGTCGATCACGGAGCTCGTGAGCTTCAGCACGAACTCGGCGTCTGCAAGTGACCTTCTGAGATCCTCCAAACGGTAACGACCGCCCACGCCCAGACGGACCTTGCCGCCGCACTCTGAGCCGAGGACACTGCCGAGCTCGCCCCATTTCAGCTCTTGGGTGACGACCAGCACCACGCCGCTGGAACGAGTGGTCGCGAGGCATTGAATGTCAAGGCGTGCCGTCGCTTTGCGGGCCTTTTCCAGTAGGTCCGACGAGACAGGTTGAGATGTCACCACGAGTACGGCCCGGTGCATTTGGTCGAGGTCGTAGCCAAGCCTTTGAGCGTGCGATCGTACGCGAGCAGCGTCGGGGTCCTCCAACAGCTCGGTGGCGAAGTCGCCCCACAACGCGAGCTCGGCCTCTGCAACGCTGCGATTGTGCAGGAGCTCCCAGCCAAGGACCGTCGCCGCCTGCTCCAGTTCGAAGAGGTTAACGCCGGTCGCCTGTTCGCCTGAGTCGAGAAGGCTGATCGCTCCGAGCATCTCCCCGCGGGGACGGGCGACGGCCACCCACCTGTCGATATTGAACACAGCGACCGCGTGCGGGGCATCTTCGGGGAGTGGGTGTCTCGGCCAAGCCGCATCAGACACCTCACGGCGCGGTCCCACGTCGGAGCTCGCGATGACGCGTCCGGTCCGATCTTCTACGATCACTGCCTTCCCGGTGTGCTGCTGCAGCACTTTCGCGATGCCGGGCGCGCCGTGGCCGTTGCCAGCAGCGGCAATGAACTGGCGGAAGAGCGACGCGACATCTTGGAACTCCGGCTGGCGCCAGAGCTCCGCAAGCGACTCCTGAGCCCCCGACTCGGAGTTGTCCATCGGAGGTACCGTAGCGGTTGGCGCAGCCATTGCCGTCGCGAACCGCTCTGGCGTGCGCCTGTGGTGCGTGGCGGTCGTTGGCGAGTCCTTCAGGGTCACGCCTGTGGGTACCGAGGTGGTCTGCCGTTTCGTGCAGGGTGGCCTTGTCCCACCAGCTCGACCGAGCGCGGTGACTCGGTAGAGACAAGGCCATGCCGCATCGCCGTGGATGCCGCCTCTGTCCGGTTGGCGCAGTTCAGCTGCTTGAGGAGGTTGGCGACGTGGTGCTTGACTCCGTGGACGGAGATCCCGAGCTCTTCTGCGACAGTCTTGTTCGTAGCGCCGTCGACGATGAGTTGCAGCACCGCTTGCTCACGAACGCTGAGCCGGATCGCACGAGGACTTGGGGAACCTCGGAGCTGCCTGAGCAGGAACTCGGCCATCGGAGCCGGCATCGGGAACTCGCGCTCATCGAGCCGGGCCAGCAGTGACCGGAGCATTGGCACCGAAAGGTCCTCTTCGAGGAAGTACCCGTCGGCCGGTAGCCCGGCAGCGGCGGCCAGGTGCGCCGCTTCACTGTCCCGCAACATCAGCACGATCCGAACGGGTGGTCTTGCCGGCCGGCCGGTCGCCTCCAGCTCTGCGGCTGCAGAGCTGCCACCAAGTATCGCGATCGCGGTGGAAGCGGAGCTGGCGGCGAGATAGGTCCACGCCAGAGCGAGCGAACTGAAACTTCTCAGGTCAGTTGCCCACTTCATGGCCTGCAGCATCTCGACCAGGCCGAGCCTCATGACCTCCCGGTCGTCGCAGACGATCATGGCGCGTGCCGTGCTGGCCCCTTCTCCCGGGTGGAGAACCGTCGCTATCGTGCGTGTCATCTCGAGACTCTGATCTCACCCGCCATCCCCGCCGTCTTCAGAAGCAAGGCTGAGCATCGTCAGATCGGGCCCGTCGTCGCGGCCCCGGCGATGCGAGACGACACGACCGGGCGGAAATGGGAGAGGGCCCTCGCAGAGCGAGAGCCCTCTCCCTGCTTCCGACGACCCGAGCTTCGAGTCGTTCAGGGATGTTGCAGGTAGTAACTAGCCGGTGTATCCGGGTGTGCGCCCGTTGGTGTAGGTCACCACGTTGATGCCCGAACCGGGGTCGAGGCAGATAGTCGCCGTTCCTCCGTCGTTGACCGAGACCGGGTACGAGGCAGGGACGTAGAGAACCTCTCCATTGCCCTGGTACAGGATCCCAGTGACTTGTACGGCCTGAATGTCCGTGCTCTCTTCTGTGATCGCGATCGGGATCGGCTTACCGCTCGGGTCCACAGGCGCCGGACCCCAGATCAGCCCGGAGCAGACTTCGCCGGTCGGGTTGGCCATGGTGGGGGTCGCAATCTTCAGGTTCACGGATCCGGTCACGTCTGCGTACGAGTAGTCGAAGGTGAACGTCGAACCCGCCAGGTTGGCGTCCGACGAGGTCTCCTGCTTGCAGATCTTGAACTGCGTCGGGTCCACGGCGTTGTCGAAGGTCACGACCGTCTCGTTTCCTACGTCACCGTAGGGCACTGTCACCGACGCCGGGTTGCCCAAGTGACCGCTCAGAAGCCGCGTGCCGAATGGATCGGTAGCGCTGACTGTCGAGACGTGGACAAGGAAGAAGTCGTTTGAAACGACTCCGGTGGCGGTGTTGATTGTCGAGAGTTCGCTAACTGTCGCGGTTCCTGCAGGGACGTAGATCGGGACTGAGCAAGCTCCACCGGCCACCGTGAACGCCGGACCACCGTTGACCGAGAAGGTCCCGGAGTAGGTCGAGTCGTACGACTTCGGCAGGAAGTTCTTGCAGACCTCGACAACGCCGAGCGGGTCGTTGGTGAACACCGCGTCCGCCAGGCCCTGGCTGAGCTCGGGCACACGGAGGACGGCCTCAGTGGTCGTGCTTCCGGCGTCGAACACACTGGGCGTGACGTAGATGGACGTCACTGACGTGTCCGGGAAGGCCTCCTCGCTGATCGTGACGATCGAGCCGACCGGGATGCCGTCCGGCCACAGGCCAGTCGGCTGCACGCAGGCTTCGCCTGGAGCTGCCACAGCCTGCACGCTCACCACTCCACCGTCGGTGATCGGGGCTGCCCCGGTCGGCGGCGTGAAGGTCCACGACACGTCGTACTTGAACCACTGGCCTGCCAGCGAGCCCTCGTTGTCCGTGAGGATCTTGCAGACCTTGAACAGGTTCAGGGAAGTGTCGTTGGTGAAGTTGGCAGTCGTCTCATATGGTGCGACCACGCTGAACACGGCACTTTGCCCGCCGAGGTTAGAGCTCACCAGGTTGCCCGAAGGCTGAGCGGAAATGCCCGAGACGTAGTACGGGGACTCGGTTCCCTCAGTCACCGTCACGTTGCCTGCCGGCACCGGAATGGCGCCAGTGCACGCACCGACTGCCACTGAGTAGGTCCCGATTGTCGCGCCACCCTCGGAGAGGGTGAACGGGAAGCTGCCTTCAACATAGTTGTCGGACGCCCACTTGCAGACCTCGATCGATCCGTCGCTACCAGCCTGCTGGGGATCGGTCTTGTAGTTGGCGAACCTGATCGTGGCAGCTCCACCGGCCGCGAGCCTTAAAGCGGCCGTCGCAGTCTTCAGAGACTTGCTCACGAGAGACTTGCTCGGGTTCACTGTGATGGATTTCAGGTTCTTGTACGAGGCCGGCGCCGAGGTCTCGGTCACATGAGTGATCCCGGCCCCAACCTTCACTGCCTCGCACTGAGCCGTCAGCTTCAGTGCTTTTCCGTTCACCGAGAACTTGAAAGTCCCGGCGACGTTCTTGCAGACTGTAAGTGTCGGTGTCACGCTCTTGGCTGTCTTCACTGTTGCGCTTGCGCTTCCAGCTACCAAGAAGCTGCTGCCGATGGCGATGACCGGTGCCATCAATAGCAACAGAGCGGAGTGTCTCCGCATTTTCTTATGCACAATATTCTCCTCGCATCATTGTCGCCCCACCCTTGCCCACTTCTACGGGTCCCGGCACGGAGCTACCCCCCCACCGGGGACCCGGTGCGGGACAGCACGTTACTGGCAGCAAACTGCCCGAACTGCTGCTCCTGCAGTATTTCCGCCCGTCAACGCGGCGTCTTGGTGCGGAATGCACAACGTCGCGCTCGTAGTTTCTCCACTGCTGGTCAAAGGTCTGACGAGAGACCTTGAGTTCTGCGGGACGCAACTACCTGACCAGCCACATGGCTAGGCAGCGAGCCTTGCGATTAGGAAAGTGGCGTAGCCGCTGTACGATCTCAGCCTCTCCATAAGGTCACCTCCTATTTGCAGCTGTATCACCAGGAGAGGTCAGAGAAACGCCTGTAGTGGTGGAAGAAAGCTCTCGCACCACTGAGAGATGTCAACCGACTGCGCATAGTGAATGTTGCGCCCCTAGCTCGATCACATCCAAAGGGAGCTGGACGCGAGCCGGTGTTGCGACTATCCCTTGCGTCAGCTTCATGCCCGTCGTATAAAGGTGCACCGCGAGGGAAGAGGAGCAGTTGTGGCGCAGGGGGGACACGTCAAGTGACGCCAGGCAACGAACGGCGTGGGGGAAGTAGTGGAGCCGCCCGGTCCTAAGAGCGTCCGCGCACAAACTGTGACCAACCTCCGCGGGCAAGGGCGTTCTCGCGCTCGGCGGCTGGCAGTACGGCCGCGGTCGCTCGTCGTCTTGAGCTGTGTTGGCGCCTTTATGCTGATTGGCCTGATCGCGGCCGCGTTCTCAACGGGTGAGGGCAGGCCGGCTCGCGCTCTTGGATCCGTGCCTCGCAGGCAGTCCGAGATTCGGGTTGCAGGGAGACTGTCTGATCCGGGCAAGACGGCGGTGCCGGTCGCTGCGTCGAAGAGGCACGAAGCGACGTTCCCGGCTCCTAGCACCGCGACAGACGACCGGCGCGACAAGCCGACGGCGAGCTTGCCAGTGCTCTCGCCGAGCACGACGAGAAGACCGCGCGGTGCCGTGGTGGCGCCCAGTCCAGCGGGCCGCGCAGCGACGGCGTCATCCACCCGACAGCTGATTGGTCAGGCAGCGACGGCGTCACCCGTGCGGCAACTCATGGGTCGCGCAGCGACGGCGTCATCGGCCCGACGACCTAGCCCACTTGACTCAACAGGCACGCTTGTGCCGACCGTGGCGGTGAGCGGGCCGAGCGGGGCGACGACCGGACCGGTTTCCTACATCGTGACGGTGAACGGGCCGACGGACGCTGCCACCCCGACCGGGTCGGTGACCGTCTCGGATGGGGCCGGCGGCAGCTGCGTGATCGCCTCTCTCGACGACACCGGCGGTGGCACCTGCTCGATCATCGAGAACGCCGGGGATGCCACCGACGGCTCCTTCGCCGTCACCGCCAGCTACGGCGGTGACTCGAACTACACATCGGTTACGAGCCCCACGTTCTCCGAGCCCGTCGGCCCGGCCGCGCCGACCGTAGCTCTGAGCGGCCTAGCTGGAGTGACGCAAGGGCTGGTCACTTACACAGTGACGGTGAGCGGAGCCGGCGCCACGCCCACCGGGTCTGTCAGCGTCTCGGATGGGACTGACACCTGCTCGATCCTCCCTCTCGACGACACCGGCAGCGGTATCTGCTCGATCACCGACAACGCCACCGGCTTCAACGTCACTGCCACTTACGGTGGCGACGGGAACTACACCTCGGCAACCGCCGCGCTTACACCGATCGTGACGGTGACCGATGACTCTTCCGGTGTCGTGACAGGCGGTTCGTTCACGTTCACCGCCACCGTCTCCGGCCCGGGAGCGGCTGTGACTCCGTCGGGCACGGTCGCCTGGAGCGTGACAGGCCCTGGCTCCCCGTCGTGCCCGGACTCGACGCTGTCGACGGGCGGGACGGCCACGTGCACGATCACGGGCGTGGTGGCTGGCAGCTATGGCGCCACCGCCGCCTACTCCGGTGATGCCAACTACACCGGCTCCTCGGGCTCTGACACAGAGGCCACCGTGGGCCCGGCCCCCCTCACCATCACCGCCTCGGACGGGTCCATGACCTACGGCGGCACCCCGCCCACCGTCACCGCCGGCTACTCCGGGTTCCAGAACGGAGACGGCCCGGCCAG
>Ga0181521_10001750_pt1 | contig 26649 bp, 20 predicted proteins | sample PEATcosm2014_Bin_32_FD_119764 | JGI IMG/M metagenome (GOLD analysis project Ga0181521, IMG submission 119764) | Peatland microbial communities from MTU Mesocosm Facility, Houghton, MI, USA - PEATcosm2014_Bin02_60_metaG | ecosystem: Environmental > Terrestrial > Soil > Wetlands > Peat | place...
AATCGTCCGGGCATTGAGATTCGCCAATGCGTCAACCATTTGCTCCGCAGGCGTTTCTCCAAGCTCTCCCGCGGCGGATATGGTTGAAAACTTCGTCATTCCTTCAATCTCTGTTTTCTGGCCGGAGCGCACCCGGCGAGCCGGGCCAAGCCGTCAGGGCCAAGGTATCACGGCCAAACGATCGCCCCGAGCCTCGCGACCTAGACCAGGCCAGACTTTCGATCCAAATGATCCGCGCAAAGTGTAGCCAAGGAAAACCGGGAGTCCAGCCTTCCGAGTAGATTTCCTTTGACCAGAGCGTCCGTCAATCAAAGGAAATCCGCCGGATTGAAAAGAATTGTCGATTTTCCTGAAAGCGACAGCGAAAAAAAGTCTGAAGCAAATCACGTTTCAAATCAAGGCGTCTTCGCAGGTGGGCGCCAGCTACCAGCGTATGAGAGCCGAAGCCCAGGTGAAGCCGCCGCCCATCGCCTCGATCATCACAAGGTCGCCCTTTTTGATCCGGCCGTCGTCGCGCGCCACGGCGAGGGCGAGCGGGACCGAGGCGGCGGAGGTGTTCCCATGCATGTCGACCGTGACGACCACCTTGCTGGCGGCGATGCCAAGTTTCTCGGCCGATGCGTCGATGATGCGGCGGTTCGCCTGATGCGGCACGAACCAGTCGAGATCGGCGGCGGTCGTGCCGGTGGCGGCGAAAGCGTCGTTCACGACGTCAGCGACCATTCCCACCGCATGGCGGAACACCTCCCTGCCGGCCATGCGCAGCACGCCGGTGGTTTTCGTCGTCGAGGGGCCGCCGTCGACATAAAGCTTGTCGCGATAACGTCCGTCCGAGCGCAAATGCGAAGTCAGAACGCCGCGATCGCGCGAGGAGCCTTCGGAAGGCTGGGCCTCCAGCACGATCGCCGCGGCGCCGTCGCCGAAGAGGACGCAGGTGGCGCGGTCCTTCCAGTCGAGCAGCCGCGAAAAGGTCTCCGCGCCGATCACCAGAGCGCGCTTGTGCGATCCGGACAGCAGAAACTTGTCGGCCGTGGCGACGGCGAAGACAAAGCCGGAGCACACCGCCTGCAAATCGAAGGCGGCGCCGTGGTTCATGCCGAGCCCCGCCTGAATTTGCGTCGCGACCGCCGGGAATGTGTAGTCCGGGGTCGAGGTGGCGACGATGACGAGATCGATGTCGGCCGCCGTCAGGCCGGCGTCTTTGAGAGCCGCGGTCGCGGCGAACAAGCCTAGCTTTGACGTCGGCTCGTCCTCGGCGGCGATGTGCCGTTGCCTGATGCCGGTGCGCTGGACAATCCATTCGTCGGTCGTGTCGAGGAACTTTTCGAGGTCGGCGTTGCTGAGGATCCGTTTGGGAAGGTAGGAACCCAATCCGACGACAACGGAGCGGAGTTTGCCTGGCGCTGCATCTTTCAAGAGATCATCCATCTGGAAGTCAGTCACGGCTGCGAGGGCGCGGCCGCCGGTTCGCCCGAGACGCCAAGCTTTGCGGGCGCCGGACTCACGTCGTATGAAAGAGAGATCGCATCGCGGATTCGGCCCGGGAGTTCGTGGCGGGCGATCGTATAGGCGATTTCGATCGCCACAGCGGTTCCGAAAACATCGGAATGGCCATGGCTTTTGATGACGACCCCCTCGAGGCCGAGGAAAACGCCGCCATTGACGTTGCGCGGATCCATCTTCTGCTTCAGCGCGGCGAAACCCTTTCGCGCGAGAAGATAGCCGAGCTTGGACATCAGGTCCCCGCTTAACGCTTCGCGCAGATATTGCGCCATCTGGTTGGCGGTGCCCTCGGCCGTCTTCAGCGCGATGTTGCCGGTAAAGCCCTCGGTGACGACGACATCGACCGTTCCCTTGCCGATATCGCCGCCTTCCACGAATCCAACATATTCAAGGTTCGGCAGGGCGGATTCGCGCAAAAGGCGCGAGGCCTTCTTTACTTCCTCGATCCCCTTCATCTCTTCCGAGCCAATATTCAAAAGACCGACGGTCGGACGGTCGACGGCGAAAACGATTCGCGCCATCGCCGAGCCCATGATCGCGAGATTGACGAGGTGGCGCGCGTCGGCGCCGATCGACGCGCCGGCGTCGAGGACGATGGTCCTGCCGCGCACGGTCGGCCAGATCGCCGCGAGCGCCGGCCGCTCCACATGCGGCATGGTATGGAGGCAAGTTTTGGCCATGGCCATCAGCGCACCGGTATTGCCGGCCGAAACCGCGATGTCAGCCTGATTCTTCTTGACCGCCTCGATCGCGAGCCACATCGAGGAATTGCGGCGCCCGGCGCGCAACGCCTGGCTCGGCTTGTCGTCCATGCGCACGGCGACATCGGTATGGTGCAAGGTCGAGACGGCGGCGAGCGCCGGATTCGCCTCGAGATAGGGGCGAATACGTTTTTCGTCGCCAAACAAGGAGAATGCGATGCCTTCGCCCTGCTCGAGCGCGCGGGCTGCTCCCGGAAGCAACACTTCCGGCCCAAAATCGCCGCCCATGGCGTCGAGCGCTATTCGCACTGGCTTCAGCATCAGGTTCGCAACTCGGTTCAAGCGCGCCGCCGCGCCAGCTTCGCGACAGACGACAGGATCATATGACAAGAGTTTGAAACATCACCCTAATTGGCGGCTGTCAGCGGACCGGCCGGCGCCAGGCGAAGCGGTTTTCCAGGGTTCAGATCGTGCGGGTCAGTTGTTTGAATCCGCGCCAGCCGCCGTTCAAATATAGGATAAAGTTCCAACGTGGTAGTGGCGACCCCGACGCGGATGGATTTTTGATGGAAATTCCGCCGTTTCGGTGGCGCTTCTCCTCCCCCGCGAGGCGCCAGGTCTCCCCGGCCGCCTCGCCATCGGGCCTGACGCAGGTCTGTCGCCGCTATTCTTGCGCCAGCGCGGTTTGCGCGTTCAATCGCCGTCTTTGAGCTTTTTTAGCAACGCGAAGGGTGATTCAGCCGCGTCCGGCGCGCCGGAGAATTCGGCGCCCTCGAAGCGAACGCCGGGCTTGCGCGGATAGGGGTCAAGGCTGAGAACGAGGAATTCCTGCACCAAGGCGCCAAGATCGATGCGCCCATCGACGATCGGGTCCGGCGCGTCAAGCTGCGCCGCGAAGGATTGCGCGAGGTCATCGACCGCCTCCGTCTCCAGCACCGCATCTCGCGCAGGCCGGCTCCGCCGTGGAAGACTCTTCCTGGCGCGACCCGCAAAATCCGCGGCGACCTCGGCGTGAATTTCGCTCTCGAATGGCTCGAGGCTGACGACGCAGGTCTGCGCGATCCGCGCCCTCAGCGGGCCAACGACCTTGAATCTCCCCTCCCCCTGTTTGGCGATGTCGAGATCCGCCTCGAGCGATTCGACCGCGATCAGGCCGGCGTTTTTTGCGATCGCCGCGCGCTCGGCGGCGTCTGCCCGAATCGCGATCTGAAGGCCGCCCTCGGGAACTTCATCGACCTCGACGATGCGCGACAGGTCGCTCGCGCCGCTCGCGCGCTCGCCGGCGGGGGCCCGCCGCGCTTTGCCGGGGTTCGGTTCGCCCTTCGATCTCATCGCAGAAGCCTCCTTGCGGTAGATCACGATGATTTTGCATCGAATCGATCCAAAATCGTGAACGTGATCGATTTCCAATAGATTAGAGCGGGATGCGGGCGAAAGAGTGCTTGCACTTTTCTCGTCCCGCTCTGGCGTCAGGCAACCGACGCGGGCTTTGGAAATGGAACCGGACCGTCGGCGAAAGCGTCGAACGAGGCCTCGGCCAGCGCCGCGCGCGCCTTTTCGACGAAGCGGGCGAGGCGCGCCGCGTCCGCGCGGCCCGCATAGACGTTGCGGGCCAGAGTCGCAGCGAGCGCTGGTGCGCCGGCGCGCAGAGCCTGATCATAGGCCACGCCGCGACCGGCAAAAGCCTCGGCGAGGGCCTTCATTCGCTTTGGAACGACGACGTCGCCGACACCCATTTCGCGCAGCGTGGCGTCGAAGTGGGAAAATACCGCGTCGGCGAGGTCCTGCGCCAATTCGGGCGCCGGTGGCGCCATGGCGTTGAGCTGCCGCAGAACAAGCGTCGCATGCAGCGTCATCGCCTCGAACCGCCCCTCGAACGTGTCCGCGATCGCATAATCCGCATAAAGCGCGGGATCGCGCGCTGCCGCCACGATTTCGCCATGCAGGCGGTCGACCAATCGGCGATTGGGGGAGCCGCGAAAGAACCAGGAAAGCATTCTGTAATTTTCCGACTTTGGCCAGTTAAACTTCGCCGCGTTGAAAATGACCTTTGAAGTTCACGTCCACTTAACCTTATAGGGCCTAACTGGGTCCGGCGGACGCGCTTCGGCTCAAGCCTGCGGCGCTACCTTGTTTTTGACATGGGCGGAAGTTAGGCATCGCTCAGCCGCGCCGCAAATGCAACTGATGGCCGGCTTTCGATCGCGTTGACACCTTTAAGGCGGAGACTTCAGGCATGTTGTTCGGCATCGCGGCCCGCGCGCGCAGCAAGACGGCTTCAGCGTCAGGCTTTGGATCAGTCCGCACAAAATTCGCGTTGAAGGCGGCGCTTTCGCTCGGACTCGCTGCCGGACTTCCGCTCGCACTAGGCGGATGTCTCGGCTATGACGGCCAGGTCGTCCACGGATATCAGAGCGACCCGCGCTCGCTCGACCAGGTGAAGGTCGGCGCCTCGGCGGAGCAGATCCTCACGCTTCTCGGAACGCCGACGACGACATCGACGGTCGGCGGCGACGCTTGGTATTATGTAACCCAGGTCACCGACCGGGATGTCGCATTCCTGCAGCCGAAGCTGATCGACCAGCGCGTTTTCGCCGTCTATTTCGACAAGAACAAGAAAGTCGAGCGCGTCGCCAACTATGGGATGCAGGACGGCAAGGTGTTCGATTTCATCTCCCGCACGACGCCGACCGCCGGCGCCGAATCGACCTTCCTCAAAGGCATGTTCCTCAACCTGCTGAAGTTCTAGATCGCGATGAGTTTGGATTGAATCAATCCAAACTCATAAAGGTGATCGATTCCGAAAGTTTGGAGCGCCGGTCGGACCGCCGGCCCCCGGCCGTCGCCGCAATCGCGGCGACGTCGTGGTTTCCTCAGTGCGCCAGCGCCGCGAGCAGCAGGAGCGCGACGATGTTGGTGATCTTGATCGCCGGATTGACCGCCGGACCCGCGGTATCCTTGTAGGGATCGCCGACGGTGTCGCCGGTGACCGACGCCTTGTGCGCGTCCCCGCCCTTGAAGTGCTTCACGCCATCCTTGTCGGTGAAGCCATCCTCGAAGCTCTTCTTGGCGTTGTCCCAGGCGCCGCCGCCGGACGTCATCGAGATGGCGACGAAAAGCCCGTTGACGATGACGCCAAGCAGCGAGGCGCCGAGCGCCGCAAAGGCCGACGCCTTCGAACCGGAGATGAGCAGCACGCCATAATAGACGACGATCGGCGCCAGCACGGGCAGCAGCGACGGGAGGATCATTTCCTTGATCGCCGCCTTGGTCAGCATGTCGACCGCGCGGCCGTAATCCGGTCGCTCCGTGCCGAGCATGATGCCAGGCTTCTCCTTGAACTGGCGGCGCACCTCCTCGACGACGGAGCCGGCCGCCCGCCCAACCGCGGTCATGGCGATGCCGCCGAAGAGATAAGGGATCATCCCGCCGAACAGCAGCCCGGCGACGACATAAGGGTTGGAGATGTCGAACGAGACCGCGCCGATTCCCCTGAAATAAGGGAACTGGTCGGGATTCGCGGCGAAATAGGTCAGATCGTGGCTATAGGCGTTGAACAGCACCAGGGCGCCAAGGCCCGCCGAACCGATCGCGTAGCCTTTGGTCACCGCCTTCGTCGTGTTGCCAACGGCGTCGAGCGCATCCGTCACCTGACGGACCTCCTTCGGCAGCCCCGCCATTTCGGCTATGCCGCCGGCGTTGTCGGTCACTGGCCCGAAAGCGTCGAGCGCGACGATCATGCCGGCGATGCCGAGCATCGTCGTCACCGCGATCGCGATGCCGAAAAGCCCGGCGAGCTGGCTCGTCGCGAGAATGCCAGCGATGATGACGAGGGCCGGCGCCGCCGTCGATTCGAGCGAGACGGCGAGACCCTGAATGACGTTGGTGCCGTGCCCCGTCACGGAGGCCTGCGCGATCGAAACCACCGGGCGCTTGCCGGTGCCGGTGTAATATTCGGTGATGACGACGATGAAGCCGGTGACGATCAGCCCGATGATGCCGCAGGCGAAAAGATGCGCGCCTGAAATCGGCGTTCCGCTGGCGGTTCCGATGGTCCCCCAGCCGACCGTCGCGGTGGTGGCGAGCGCCAGCCCGACGATGGAGAGAAGCCCGGCCGCGATGAGGCCTTTATACAGCGCCCCCATGATCGACTGGTCGGGTCCGAGCTTGACGAAATAGGTGCCGGCGATCGAGGTGACGATGCAGGTCGCGCAGATCGCCAGCGGGTACAGCATGGCGCTGTAAAGAACCGGCTGGCCGACGAAAAAGATGGCGGCGAGGACCATGGTGGCGACGACCGTCACGGCGTAGGTCTCGAACAGGTCCGCCGCCATGCCGGCGCAATCGCCGACATTGTCGCCGACATTGTCGGCGATCGTCGCCGGATTGCGCGGATCGTCCTCGGGAATTCCGGCTTCGACCTTGCCGACGAGATCGGCGCCGACATCCGCCCCCTTGGTGAAGATGCCGCCGCCAAGACGCGCGAAGATCGAAATCAGGGAGGCGCCGAAGCCAAGCGCGACAAGAGAGTCGACCGTCTGGCGCCCGTTCGGCGCATAGCCGAGCGGTCCGGTCAGCACATAGAAATAGCCGGCGACGCCAAGCAGCGCGAGGCCGGCGACGAGCATTCCCGTGACGGCGCCGGCCTTGAACGAAATATCGAGCCCGGCGGCGAGCGACTGCGAGGCGGCCTGCGCGGTCCGCACATTGGCGCGCACCGAGACGTTCATGCCGACGAATCCGGCGGCGCCCGAGAGGATGGCGCCGAGGAAAAAGCCGAAGGCGATCGAGGCCCCCAGAAAATACCAGAAAGCGAGGAAGATGACCGCGCCGACGAGGGCGATGGTGAGGTACTGGCGCTTGAGGTAAGCCTGCGCGCCTTCGGCGATGGCGCCGGCGATCTCCTGCATCCGCGCCGAGCCGGGACTGGCGGCGAGGAGTTCCGACGACGTCCTGACGCCGTACACAATCGATAAGAGCCCCGCCAGGATGACAATGGCGATCATCAGTTTCCACCTTGATGTTTTGTTGCGGCTTTGAAGAGACGTTGTTCGCGCCGGGTGCGCGACATTTACAGAAAGGCTCAAATTGCGCAATCGCGCCGATCAGCGTCCAGTTTGATCCGCCCCCAGGGCGGCGTTTGGAACCGCTTTGGAGCGCCGATCAATGATCCTGCTCAAAAATGCTGAAACGAGGTTCTGGCCATTTGAATCGCCACGCCCCCGGCATCGATGAAGGTCGGGGGCGCCTCCCCGGGCGCGGCTGCCCCGAGCAGGCTGACGCCGATCCCGGCGGCTGCTGCGGCGGCCTCGAATGAAGCGGCCTTCGCGGGCGGAACGGCGCAGAGAATCTCATAATCGTCCCCGCCGGAGCAGATCGCCTCGATCAGCCGCGGGGCCGTTTGCAAGGCGCGCCGCGCCGCGCCCGACAGGGGAATGCGGGCAAGCTCGATCGCCGCCGTCATCCCGGCGAGGCGCAGCATCTTGCCAAGGTCGCCAGCAAGACCATCGGAAACATCCATGGCGGCATGGGCAAAGCCCTTGAGAGCGCCGCGCAGGGCGAGACGCGGCTGCGGCAGGAGATAGCGATCGCGCAGAAAGCCCGCATCGGCGTCGCTTAATGCGCCGATCCAGTCCTGATCGGCGGTCGCGCCTTGGCGCAGCTTCAATCCAAGCGCGGCGTCGCCGATGGTCCCTGTGACATAGATCCGGTCGCCGGCCCTGACGCCGTCGCGGGGGACCATTTTATGCGCTTCGACGGCGCCGATCGCCGTAACGGAAATTGTGAGCGGCCCCGGGGTTTTGACCGTGTCGCCGCCGAGCAGCGGGCAGCGGTAATTCGCCGCATCCTCGCCAAGACCGGCGGCGAAAGCTGCGAGCCATTGCGCCGTCCAGTCCGCCGGCAGCGCGAGGCCAAGGAGAAATCCCACGGGCTCGGCGGCCTTGGCGGCGAGGTCGGACAGATTTACGCGCAAGGCCTTGCGGGCGATGGCGCCGGGCGGATCGTCGCTAAAAAAATGGACCCCGGCGACGAGCAGATCCTTGGTGAGAACGAGTTCGCGCCCCGGCGGGGGCTGCATCAGGGCCGCATCGTCGCGCAGCCGCAGCCCGGCTTCGCCCGCAAGGGGCGCGAAGAAGGTCGCGATCAAATCGTCTTCGGAGAACGGCGCCTGGTGCTTCACGCGACCTGCCTACCGGCGCGAAAAGCGCGCCGTCAGTTGCGCGGCTCGAACTCGCTGGCGCGATAACGCCGCGCGAGACCATCCAGAACCGCATTGACCATGCCGGACTCTTCGCGATCGAAGAACGCGCCCGCGACGTCGACATATTCCTTGATCGACACGCGCGCCGGGATGTCGGCGCGCTTCTTCAATTCATAGGTCCCGGCCCGCAAGATGGCGCGCAGAACCGCGTCGACCCGCGCGAGGGGCCATCCCTCGATCAACGTCTGATCGATCGAGCGGTCGATCGGCCCCTGATCGGCAAGCACGCCGGTCAGAATATCGCGAAAAAACGCGACTTCAGCCGATTTATAGCGTTCGCCCTCGATCTCCTTGCCGAGCCAGAACGATTCGAACTCCGCGCAGGTTTCGTTCAGCCCTTTCTCCGAGACCTCCATTTGGTAGAGCGCCTGCACCGCCGCGAGACGGGCGGCGGAGCGCCCTTCGGCTTTCATCATCGGAGCGCTCCAATATCCTGTTTGAGCATATGGAGGGCGAGCGCAGCGCGGGCCGCATCGCCGCCCTTGTCGCCCTTGTTGCGATCCGCGCGCGCCAGGGCCTGCGCTTCGGTGTCGACGGTCAGGACGCCATTGCCGAGGGCGAGACGGCGGGTTACGCCAAGCTGCATCAAGGCCCGCACGCTCTCGCCGGAGACGATCTCGAAATGATAGGTCTCGCCCCTGATGACGCAACCAAGCGCGATGGCGCCGGCGTAAGGCTCGCCCGCTTTTTGCGCGTGATCGAGCGCGATCTCCATCGCGATCGGGATTTCGAGGGCGCCCGGGACGCTGACGAGATGGTGAGACGCGCCGGCATTGGCGAGAGCCGCCGCGGCACCTTCGAGCAGCATTGCGCCGATGACGTCATAAAAGCGCGCCTCCACGATGAGAAACTTGGCGCCATGGACGTTTGTTTCCGATGAGTCGGCGGAACGGCGCGGGAGAGCCATGGCTGATTTTCAATCTTTCGCGTTTTTGGAAGGGCCGATAGCGTCAATCGCGCAAAGCTCGCCTTCCGAGTAACAAGCCCGGCTCCTTGCGGCAAGCCGAAAGCGCGTGATCGGAAAGACGCGCGTGTTTCCGCCGCATCCGCGCCTCACGACGCGGCTAGCGATCAAGACCCGGCCTCGCCCCCCTGCAGGCTGGAGCCAGACGAAAGCAGTCCCGATGAAATGCGTCGGCCAAGATCAAGCCGCTGACCAGTCCGAGGTTTTCGCGTTCCTGAGCGACCCGGCGACGCATCGGCTCAACGAGCCGGTGACGCGCATCGATACGCATGGCGCCGCGGTCTTCCTCGCCGGCGCCGATGTCTACAAGGTGAAGCGCGCCGTCCATTTTCCCTTCATGGATTTCTCGACACTGGAAAAGCGCCGTCGCGCTTGCGAGAACGAACTCGCCGTCAACAGGGCGAATGCGCCGGACCTCTATCTCGGCCTCGCTCCCATTTCACGCAAAGAAAACGCTCTAATATTCGGTTCTGGCGAAGAAATTATTGAATGGGCCGTGCATTTGCGCCGCTTTGACGAAGAGCGCACCCTGGATCGGCTCGCGGCGCGGGGCGAACTCGATTCAAGGATCGTGGCGAGGCTCGCCGACGTCGTCGTCGCCTCGCACCGGCAGGCGCCTGTCCTGCGCGACAGAGGCGCCACGGCTGCGTTTGCGGCGCGGATCGAAGAAACGATGACAGCTATCGAGGCGGCGCCAGACGTCTTTCCGGGCGCCGCCGCCGCAAGCCTCAAACGCGCAATGCTGCGCGCCTTCGAGGCGGCGCGCCCGCTTCTGCTGCGGCGCGAGGCCGAAGGCTGGGTGCGCCGTTGTCATGGCGATCTTCATTTGCGCAACATCGTCATGATCGGTCCGACGCCGACGCTGTTCGACGCGCTCGAATTCGATGAAAGCTTCGCGATTTGCGACGTTCTGTACGATCTCGCCTTCCTTCTGATGGACCTTTGGACGCGCGGCCTGACCGTCGAAGCCAACGGCCTGATGAACCGCTATCTTTCCGCCAGCGACGCATTCGAGGCGCAGCTTGCAGGCCTCGCCGCGCTGCCGCTTTTCCTGAGCCTGCGCGCCGCGATCCGCGCCAACGTCACAAACCTCGAGGCGTCAAAGACAGCCGCGACGATCGCGGCGGCGCGCCGCCTTTTCGACGCCGCCTGCGCTTTCTTCGAACCGGCCGCGCTTCGTCTCGTCGCAATCGGGGGGCTTTCCGGGACCGGCAAAACATCGCTTGGCCGCGCGCTCGCGCCCGCGATCGGCCGGGCGCCCGGCGCAATTCACCTGCGCAGCGACGTCGAACGAAAGCGGCTCTATCATCTGCCCGAGCTTCAGCGGCTGCCGCAGGACGCCTATCGACCGGATGTGTCGGCGAAGACCTACCAGCGTCTGCGCGATCTCGCCGCGCGCGCCCTGGCGGCGGGCCAAAGCGTGCTGGTCGACGCCGCCCATCTCAAGCCGGAGGAGCGAACCGGCGCCAATGTCGCGGCGCGCGCCGGCGCGCGTTTCACGGGGCTTTGGCTCGAAGCGCCGATGCAGGTCAGGCTGGCGCGCGTTTCGCAGCGCCGGAACGATGCCTCGGACGCCGGGCCCGCGATCGCGGCGGCCCAGGCGGATGAGCCCATCGGAGAGATCGCGTGGCCGCACCTTGATGCGTCGGGGCCGACGCTCATCGATCGCGCGCTCGCCGTCATTAAGGAAGAGGCTTGATGCGCCGACGCGAGGTCAATCCGGGCTCATTGCGCCGTTTCGGCCTTTGCGACCAGTTTCGAGGTTGATTGTCCCGCCGAAAGCTCCGCCAGGACGACCCGGCCGCCCCGCGCCCGGACGATATCGGCGCCGATGACCTTGTCTTCCGTGTAATCGGCGCCCTTGATCAATATGTCCAGCTGCAGAGCCTTGATGAGGTCAAGCGGCGTGTCTTCGTCAAAAATCACCACGGCGGATACGCCCTTGATCGCGCCCATCACGGCCGCGCGGGATTCTTCATTCTGGATCGGGCGGCTTGGCCCTTTGAGGCGTCGCACGGAGGCGTCGGAATTCAGCGCCATGATGAGCCTGTCGCAGGTGGCGGCGGCCTGCTTGATGAGGGAGACGTGGCCCGGGTGCAAAAGATCGAAACAGCCATTGGCGAAGCCGACGGTCAGCTTTTCCCTGGCCCAGGCCCAGCGCTGCGCGACGGCCTGATCGCGGCTGATATGCCGGCCGTCGTTGACCGAAGCTGACGCCAGTTCGGACGCCAGAGAGGCGTAGAGCTCGTCGGGCGTTACGCAAGCGGTGCCGACCTTCGCGACCACGATGCCGGCGGCGTGATTGGCCAGCTTCATCGACTCGAGAATGGAGAGACCCGCGCCCAAAGAGGCCGCGAGAACGGCGATCACGGTATCGCCCGCGCCGGACACGTCGAACACGTCCTGCGCCACCGTGGCGAGATGGATCGGCGCGCCCGAGACCGGGAAGAACGACATGCCTTTTTCCGAACGGGTCAGCAGAATATTCGCCTCGCTCGCCTCCTGAGCGGCGGCGGCGGCCAATTGCGCTTCGCCGTCGCTCTCGCAGGGAAGCCTCGTCGCAGCGGTCAATTCAGCCCGGTTCGGCGTCAGGATCGTCGCGCCGCGATAGGCCGAAAGATCGAGCCGCTTGGGATCGACAAGCACTTTCTTTTGCGTCGCGGCGCAGCGGCCGATGACTTCCCGCAGAATCCGGGTCGTCAGCGCGCCCTTGCCGTAATCGGACAGAACGACGACATCGGCGCGATCGGTCGCATCGATCGCAGCTTCGAGCAGGCGCTCCTCAATGAGGCTGTCGAAGGGCGATGTGTCCTCCTCGTCGACGCGCACGATCTGCTGCCGGGCGCCGAGAACGCGCAGGCGCTTCCCTACAGAATGCTCCTTGCGATCGTCCATTCGGCTTCGGCGATGAGGTGCGGCGCGCCGACGTGCAGCCAGAAGCCGTCAAGTCTTTGCCCATAAAGGCGGCCCTTGCGCGCTGCTTCGTAAAAGAAGGGCGCCAGCGGAAATATCTTGCGGGTCTCGGCGGAAAACAGCTGCGGCTTCACGATGCCGACGCCCGCGTAGACGAAAGGCGCGACCTCCCATTCCGCGCGCCGCGTGAGCCGCCCGTCGGCCGCCATCAGGAAATCGCCGGGCCAGTCGACGCCGATGCTCGCCGTCGTCGCGGCGACAAGCAGCAAAATGTCCATTCGCGACGGATCCCAGACCTCGGCGAGCCGAAGCAGATTCTGCTTTGGTCCCTCAAGCCAGAGCGCGTCCGTGTTGCAGATGAAAAAAGGCTCCGCACCGAGAAGGGGCAGCGCCCTGGCGATGCCGCCGCCCTGGTCGAGCAGCGCGTCGCGCTCGTCGGAGAACAAAATCTCGATGTCTTTGCGCGTCGAAAGATGCGACTCGATCTGATCGGCGAGATGATGGACGTTGACGATGGCGGTCCGCGTGCCGGCGCGCACGAAGCGGTCGAGCATATGATCGATCATCGGCGTCCCCGCCACCTTGATCAGCGGCTTCGGGACGGTGTCCGTCAAGGGCCGCATGCGCGAGCCAAGCCCTGCGGCGAAGACCATCGCTTTGGTCGGCGCGAAGACGGACATATGGATCCTGTTGCATCCGCTCAGGCGGTCTCGAAGATCTGCGGCAGGTTGGTCTCATACCAGATCTTGATCTCCGCCAGAACCGGGTGGTTCAGGTTCTTGACCAGATATTTTTCGACGCGGGGCAGATGGGCGAGGTAGTGCGGCTTATGGTCCCTTGCGTCGAGGCGCGTGAAAATGCCGAGGATCTTGGTCGCCCGCTGCGCGCCCAAAATCGCATAGGCGCGCGCAAAGCCGCCCATGTCGAACGCCTCGTCCGACAGCCGCCGCAGCCGCGCGTAATGGCCAAGCAGCTTCAGTTCGACGGCGGCTGCGACGTCGACGCGTGCGTCCTGCAGCAGCGAGACGACGTCATAGGCGGGATGACCCAGCACGCAGTCCTGGAAATCGACCATGCCGATCTTCGCGACGTCTTCCCTCTCGGGGATCCAGATGAGATTGGGCGAATGATAGTCGCGCAGGGTCCATTTCGACTCCGCGGGCAGCGCCTCCGTCAGGATTTTCCGCCAGAGACTGACGAAGGTCGCCTTGGCGCCGGAGGACAGCTGCACGCGCGCGCGATGGGGCGCATACCAGTCGACAAGCAGCTCGACCTCAATCGAAAGCGCGTCGAGGTCGTAGGCGGGAATGCGGTAGGTCTCCTCGCCCTCGACCGGCAGGACATCGGGCAGGACCAGGCCGTGCAGCTTCGCGAGCGCCGCCGCCGCAAGCGCGTAGCGCTCGAGGTCGACGCCGCCGTCGACCGTAATCGGCTCGGAGCCCAGATCCTCCAGCAGGATCACTCCGGTCGAAAGATCGAAAGCATAGATCTCAGGGGCCGAAAAACCCTCGGCCCGCAAGCCGCGGTCGATCGCGACATAGGGCCTCAAGCCTTCGGCGAGATGGGCGATCGCGCTATAGGGCTTGCCGTAGCGGATCGGCGGTCCATCGGGTCGCCGCGGCGCGATCATCAGGACAGCGCTGGAGCCGTCTTCCTTGACGAGGCGTTCGAAAGATCTGCTTGAGGCGTCGCCCTGCATGAATTGACGCCTCGCGTCCCGCCAGCTCGTCGGCTCGAGGAGTTGCTGGATGGCCTTCGCTTTCGCCAGCCGGCCGGCGAAAGAGCCAAAACCGGTCACGGTCGCCGTTCGCGATGCGCCTGGAGCGCCGCCCTCGCCATGATCGCTGTCGATGGCGAAGTCGATGTCGAGCCGATCGGCGTTGAGATGGTCGCCGCCGCGATCCGGCCATTCGACGAGCACGAGCGCGCCATCGACAGCCTCATCCCAGCCGAGTTCGATCAGATCGCCCGGCTTTCCGATCCGATAGAAATCGGCATGGACGATCGGAGCGGTTTTGCCCTCATAGGATTGCATGAGGAGGAACGTCGGGCTTGGCACTTCAAGATCGGCGTCGCCGGTCAACAGGCGGATCAGCGCGCGGGCGAAGGTTGTCTTGCCAGCGCCGAGGCCCCCCGACAAGGTGACGAGATCGCCGGGGCCGACCAGCTCCGCGATGTCCGCCGCGAGTTCGCGCGTTGCCCGCTCGTCGTCGAGGCGGCGCGGCCAGATCGTCTCAGCCTCAGCCGCCATTGCGTTCGCGCTCCCGCCCGCCTGCGTCCGACTCCTGATTCACGCCGGCGGCGGGAAAGATGCAAGTCACGGTTGTTCCCTCCAGGGGCGCCGACTGGATCAGGATGCGCCCGCCATGCAGTTCCACGAAGGACCGCACGATCGAAAGCCCAAGCCCGACGCCGCGATGGCGCGACCCGGCGGTATGCGTTTTGAAGCGGTCGAAGATATGGTCGACGACGTCGGGCGGAATGCCCCGTCCCTGGTCGCTCACCTTGAACACGATCTCGTCGCCGCGTCGCAGCGCTGCGAGATCGATCGTCTGTCCGGGCGATGAGAAGCCGATCGCATTGGAGAGCAGATTGAACAGAATCTGCCGGATGCGTTTGCCGTCGGCGACGAAGGCGCCGATGCCGTCCATCGCGATGACGCGAAGGGCGAGGTTCGATTCCGCCAGCCGGTCCTGCACGCCCTCGGCCGCGGCCTGCATCGTCTCAGTGATATCGACCTCGTCCAAAGACAGCTCCATCGCGTCGGCGTCGATCGAGGCGAGATCGAGAATGTCGTTGATGATGGCGAGAAGCGCGGATGAGGAACTCGTCACATAGCCCGCATATTCGAGCTGCTTGGCGTTGAGCGGACCGACAGCGGGATCGCCGAGAAACTGAATGAAGCCGATGATGTTGGTCAGCGGCGAGCGCAATTCGTAAGAGACGTGGTGAACGAAATCATTGCGCAGCTTCTCGGCGTCGATCAAGGCCTGATTTCGTTCGGTCAGCGCGCGCTCCACGCTGACGCCCGCCGTGGCGTCGATGAAGGTGAGCAGCGTCGCGCCATCCGGCAGCGGGGCGGCGGCGCAGTCGAGCACCGACCCGTCGCGCCGCGCGAAGCGGCTTTCAAATCCGAGGCGATGATCCGGCAACCCGGCGACGACGGCGCGCAATTCGTCCCAGTCTGAGTCCGCGACGAAAAGCGGCGCGCAGATATGCGCCACGCGGTCGATATGCGGCTGGTCGTCAAGCTGTTCGGGCCGCAGCGCCCAAAGCTCGGCGAAGGCGGGATTGAACAGTTTGAGGCGTCCGTCGCTGCCGAACACGGCGACGCCTTCCTTCAGCGTATCGAGGGTTTCGCTTTGCACGCGAATGGCCGCGTTGAACTGCGACTGGAGATGGAACCTTTCGGTCACGTCGTCGAAGAGGTAAGTGACGCCCCCTTGCGGATTGGGATTGACGACGACGCGAAGCGTGCGCCCATCTGGCAGATACCAGGCTTGCTCCTCCGTCTCCAGCGATTGATAGGCGGCAAAGAGGCTTGCCTGCCAGGCGCGGAAATCGGCCTGCTCGGGCAGCAGGCGCGCCGCCCGCAACCGGTCCAGAATTTCGGAATCGGACGGCCTTTGCTCGAGCCAGGCCTGCTCGAGGCCCCAAAGCTGGCGATAGGCCGCATTGTGGAAAACGAGGCGCTTCGAACGATCGAAGATGACGACCGCGGTTGAGAGCTGATCGAGCGTGCGCGCATGCGCTTGCATCTCGCGCGCCAGCGCATCGCGCGCCGACTCGACTTCGGATACGTCGATAGCCATCCCGACCGACGCTGCGCCGGCGGTCGCATCGATGATGTCGAAGATGCGACGTTCGCCGACGACGATCGCCGGCGCGCGTCCGCGCCAGACTGAGCCCGCCGCCCGCGCTTGCGCGCTCATCTCGCGCGCCTGGCGATCCAGCAGCTCGACGCCGCGCGCGACGGCGTCCGCCTGGTCCCGCGCTTCGACGGCGCGGGCGTAGGCGGCGTTGACTCGGGTGAGGCGCCCTTCCTCGTTGCGCACCCACGCCGGATTGGGCGCAGCGTCGAGCATCGCCCAGAGGGATTCGAGTTCGCCGATCGTTCGCGCCCGCAGCTGTTGCAGGCGGATGACCTCCAGACGTTCGCCGTCCACGTCCCTTATTCGCATGACGGCGCAGCCGTTGACGGGACGGCCTTCGATGTCGAGGCAGCGGCCGGCGCGGGTTGTGACCGAGCAGCGGAACGCCTCGCCGCGCGCGCGCAGCCGGTCGACGCACTCCGCGAGATTTTGCGCTTTCTCCGGCGTCAGCCACGAACCAAAGGCGAGCACGCCCCGGGCGTCGGGCGCATCGGTCACAAGGCTGATATCGCCTTCGATCTCCGCCTCATCGTCGGCCCCGCCCCAGGCGAGGACGATCTGCGATTCGGCCGAAGGGAAGAGCTCCGCGCGGTCGAGGCGCCCCCGCAGAGCGGCGATCTCCGCTTTGAGTTCATCCTCCCGGCGCATCCATCGCCGCCGCCAGCGGGCGTGGAGCACGACGCTCAGCGTCGAAAACAGGATGAGGCCGGCGATCAGCGCGAGTCCGGCAACCTCAGCGCGTTGCTGGGCGGGAACGATGGCGTTGGAATTGCCGGGTCCGTGGCCGAAAAGAGCCAGGCTCGCCGCAACGAACAAGGCGAGGCCGAGCAAGAGGCCAAGCAACGGGCCGGGGCTCAGGCGCAGCCGCGACGGCGGTTTCCAGTCTGTCCCACCCGGTTCGCGCAAGCGCCGCTCCATGCAAGTCTCCGAAACGATACGCGAGTCTCCGAATGATCTGGGTGGAAGCCGACCGCCGCCCGATTCGGCAGCACTTTATCGATACGGAGGATTTTTGAGAATCCGGTTAATATCGGGCGCGGGTGTCGCCCGCTCGGTAGCGGGGCGCCCTCCGCGGTTCAGACGCCTTTGCGCGGCGCCTTTGCGGCGAGAATGCGCAACCAGGGAACGCCGCTGACGAACATCAAGCCGCGGGCGATCGGCGGTCCAAAAACCGGCGCGACCGAAGCAAAGCGCTTCACGAGCTCAGTCGCGACGCGCGAACGCGCCGACCAGCGCGGCGTGGCGGCCCCGGCGTCCGGGTCCGAGCAGTCGAGCCGGCGCAGCAGCCGCGCATAATCGAAAGCGGTCCAACCGCGCTGCAGGAAAAAACCAGCCCGCTCGATCAGATGGTCGACCAGAACAGCCTTGGCTTGCGCATTGCTGTCGCCGGGGCAGCCCGCCTGATAGGCGAGCACATTATGTAACTGCGGCCGCTTCGAGAAAATGTTGCCGCCGTGCATGCGGTAAACGCCAACCGCGTCGTCGATCAGGACGCTGCCGGTGATGGCGTTGACGCCGAGACAGAAATAAAGGTCGGTTCCCGTGCGCAGCCCGCGCAGCGCGGGATTGTCCGCGAAGAGATCGAGGGCGTCGCGGCGAAAGCAATTGCCCGAGGTCGGCGACCAGACCCATTCATTGGTCATCGGGGCGACGAATCTGATCCGCTCCAGGATCGTGCGATCGAATTTTTCAGGCGGCCAGGAAACTTCATAAGCCTCGCCGGCCGCATGACGGTAAGGCCGCACGCTTTCCGCCTTGGCCTTGACGCCGCGGCTCGCGCAAATGACGCGGTTGAACGCCTCCTCCGAGCCCAGCACGACCTGACTGTCGGTTAGCTGAAGCAGGTCGCCCGAGGTGAAGCCGACATGGATTCGCAGCGACAGATGCACGTAAACATGGGTTTCGACGCCATGCGGAAGCAGCATGTCGTCGGCGTCGACGAATATCACGTAAGGGCCGCTCGAGGCGGCCAATCCGTCAAGCGCCGCGGGCGTCTGCCCGTCATTGACCGGGCGCCGGACAATTTTCACCCGCGGATGGCGCGCCTCGATCCCGCGCAGGACTTTCGGGCTTTCATCGGTCGAAGCGTTGTCGACGACGACGCATTCGACGTTGGGATAGGTCTGGGCGAAGATCGAATCGACGGCCGCGTCGAGAAAGCGGCCATAGTTGAAATTGATGACGATGACGCTGACCAATGGCAGGCTGAGGCCCGTCGCGGGCGCCTGCCCCGGCTCCGGTCGAAAGCGTTCCGTCGCGCGCAGTTCGTTCATCGGATGATCCTCTAACGCCCAGACATGGACGATATTTCCGCCATCCGTCAACATTGAGGTGATTTGCAGACGCGCCCGAATGGGCTGTCCAGCGGCGCCGATCCCGGCCGCTTCGGGGCCGCCACCCTCAGTTTCAGGCGCGGCTCAGCTCAAAAAGCCCGCGGCCGGCGCGATCAGAGCTCGTCGTAATGGCGCTGCGCCACGTCCGGATGCGAGCGCAACCGGCCTTTGAGATAATTCGCCCCGGCGTGCTGAAGCAGCGGATTGTCCGGGTCGCTGTCTGGCCCCTTCGCCTCGGCGGCGAATTCCGCCGGGAGGTCGAGAAGGGGCGTCGTCGCCTCATGGCTCGCCCCGAGAAAGAAGGCGGCCGACAGGCGCTCGCGCCCCGGCGGCGGAGCGACCACGCGATGGACGGTGGCGCGCAAATATCCGTTCGAGGCGAGTTCAAGCAGCTCGCCGATATTGACGACGAAGGCGCCCTCGCGCGGCGTCGCCTCGATCCAGGCGCCGCCTGCGGCCTCGACCTCAAGGCCGCCGACGTCATCCTGCAGAATGAACGACAGAAAACCGCTGTCCTTGTGCGGGCCGACGCCCTGCCCGCTCGCGGCGGCGTCCGAAGCCTCGCCCCGCTCCGGATAGCGGATGATCTTGATGTGCTGGTTGGGCGCGCCGCGGTAGATGGGCTCGAAGACGTCCGGGCTCTGTCCCAGCGCCTCGGCGAAGGCGCGCAGCAGTTTGATCGCGACCTCGGTCATGGCGCCCTGCCAGGCCAGCAGAGCCGGCCGCAGCTCCGGCAGCGCCTGCGGCCATTGATTGGGGCCTTGCAGGCGCATCCAGGCCGGATCGCCGGCGCGCCAGCCGCATTCGCGCTCGGCGCCGATGTCGAATTGCTCGCGCCAGTCCGGCTTCCCGCGGGTCATCTCGCGTCCCGCCCGCGTATAGCCGCGGAAATGCGGCGAGTGGATCATTTCGACCGCCTGCTTCTGCGCATCCGGCAGCGCGAAGAAGCGCCGCGCGACGGCGAGCAGGCCGCCATTCTGCGCCGCCGCGACGCCGTGGCCTGTCAGATAGAAAAAGCCGACCTCGCGCGCGGCCCGGCGCAGATCGGCGAGGAAATGCGCGCGTTCCTCAGCGCCAGCCTCCAGCCGGCCAAGATCAATGACGGGAAGGGCGCGGCGGGGCGCGTTCGATTGCGGGACGGCGCCCCGCTGCAAAGCATGCCCGGATGGCTCGCGTCCGCGCCCGCTCGCCGCGGCAAAGGCTGCGCCTTTGCTCGCCGCGAACACGCGCGGCAAGGCGAAGGCGGAGAGCAGCGCTCGCATCAGCCCGAGATCGGAAAGGCGGTTTCGGACTTGATGTTTTCAAGCGCGAAACGCGAGGTGACGTTCTTCAGCGGCATGATCTCGATCAGGCGCTGGTAGAATTCGTCGAAAGCCGCGGTGTCCGGGACGACGACGCGCAGGAGATAATCGACCTCGCCGGCCATGCGGTAGAAATCCATGACCTCCTCCATCGCGGCGAGCACCGCGGCGAAGCGTTTCTGCGCCGCGCCCGAATGGTCGCCGACCTCGATGGTGACGAAAACGGTGATGCCGAGGCCGAGCTTCATCGGGTCGAGCAGCGCGATGCGGCGCTTGATCACGCCGGCGGCCTCGAGACGCTGCAGCCGTTTCCAGCATGGCGTCTGCGACAGGCCGACCCGCGACGCGATCTCGTTGATCGAGAGGGATGCGTCCTTTTGGATGATGCGCAGGATGCGCTTGTCGATCGCGTCCAGAATTTTCGGTTCGCTCATCGCGTTTGTTTCAGTCTATAGAAAATATATTCTGTTACTGAATACAACCGATTTGAAAGCGGATTGCAAGTTCGCTTTTGCGATTGGGCGCGACCCCTCGGAATTTGACTCAGCACTCCGCCAAGATCATAGAATTTATGGTCTAGGCGCATGGCGCCCGAACCCCCGCAACCTTCGCCGCTAGAGCCCAGAATGAAGAGAGCCTCCCATGACCAAGATAGGCGACGCTCCAGGCGACAAAACCGCAAATGTCCTGTGGTTCCTGCCGACCCATGGCGATGGCCGCTATCTCGGCACGTCGCTTGGCGCCCGCGAGGTCTCGCTGCGTTATCTCGCCCAGATCGCACAGGCCGCGGATGAGCTCGGCTATTTCGGCGTGCTGCTGCCGACGGGTCGATCCTGCGAGGATTCCTGGATTGTCGCCTCCGCCCTCGCGCTCCTCACGCGGCGCCTGCGCTTCCTCGTGGCGGTGCGCCCCGGCCTGCAATCGCCGGCGGTCGCCGCGCGGATGACCGCGACCCTCGATCGCATCCTCGACGGCCGGCTCCTCATCAATGTCGTCACCGGCGGCGATCCCGTCGAGAACAAGGGCGACGGCATTTTCCTTGATCACGACGAGCGCTACGCCGTCACCGAGGAATTTCTCCACATCTATTCGCGCCTGCTCGCCGGCGAGAGCGTGACCTTCAGCGGCGCGCATTTGCGCGTCGAGGACAGCCAGTTGCTGTTTCCTCCCGTTCAGCCCGGCGGACCGCCGCTTTATTTCGGCGGCTCTTCGCCGGCCGGGCAGAAGATCGCCGCCCAAACCGTGCAGAAATATCTGACCTGGGGCGAGCCGCCCGCGCAGGTGGCCGAGAAAGTCGCGGCCATGCGCGCCCGCGCCGCCGCCGTCGGCCGAACCTTGAGCTATGGCATTCGCCTGCATGTCATCGTCCGCGAGACGGCGGCGGAGGCCTGGGCCGCGGCCGACAAGCTGATCGCCTATGTCGACGACGCGACCATCGCCGCGGCGCAAAAGGCGTTCGCCCGGATGGACTCAGTCGGTCAGCAGAGAATGTCCGAGCTTCATCAGGGCAGCCGCGAAAAACTCGAGATCAGCCCGAACCTCTGGGCCGGCGTCGGCCTCGTGCGCGGCGGCGCCGGCACCGCCCTCGTCGGCGACGCCGATACGGTGGCCGAGCGCATGCGCGAATATATCGACGCCGGGATCGACACCTTCATCCTGTCCGGCTATCCGCATCTCGAAGAAGCCTATCGCGTCGCCGAACTCGTGCTGCCCCGCCTGCCGCTGGCGCCGGCGACGCACGCGCCGCGCACCGCGGCGTCCCACCGCGGTCCATTCGGCGAGATCGTCGGCAACGCCTTCGCGCCGCCCAGCGCCAGCGCGTCCTGAGCGCCGGCGCACGGGTTCGCTCCTGCTTGCGTCTGGAGAAGATCGGACAGTCCGGCCGCAGCGCGGCTGGACCCGATGGAATGCGAGCAGCGCCAGCGCGCAAACCTGCCGGGTTCACAGCCGCGCAATTCTCGTTTAGAGACTTCCCTTAATCAGGAAGCCCTTCAATCCGCGCGAGAGCGGCTGTCTTCGCTCGCGGCCCGTCAGCAAGACCCGAAACAGGCCGGCCATGGCGCGAACGCTGGCCGACCGTCTGGCGCGATGATCCCGCGCGCCGCCGATCCCAAACGCCCGCCGCGACGGGGAAAGAGATTCTATGCCGAAGCGGACCGACATCTCGACGATCATGATCATCGGCGCGGGGCCGATCATCATCGGGCAGGCCTGCGAGTTCGATTATTCCGGCACGCAGGCCTGCAAGGCGCTGCGCGCGGAAGGCTACCGGATCGTCCTCGTCAACTCCAATCCGGCGACGATCATGACCGATCCCGACATGGCCGACCGCACCTATGTCGAGCCGATCACGCCGGAAATCGTCGCCAAGATCATCGCCAAAGAGCGTTATGCGATTCCGGGCGGCTTCGCCCTGCTGCCGACCATGGGCGGCCAGACGGCGCTGAATTGCGCGCTCTCCTTAAAGAAAATGGGCGTTCTCGACGAGTTCGACGTCGAGATGATCGGGGCCAGCGCCGAGGCGATCGACATGGCCGAGGACCGTGAATTGTTCCGCGAGGCGATGACCCGCATCGGCCTTGAAACGCCGCGCTCGCATCAGGTCAAGACGCTGAGCCAGGCTCTGGCGATCCTCGACGACATCGGCCTGCCCGCCATCATCCGGCCCTCCTTCACCATGGGCGGCACCGGCGGCGGCATCGCCTACAACAAGGCCGAATTCATCGACATCATAGAAAGGGGCATCGACGCCTCGCCGACCAGCGAGGTTCTGGTCGAGGAAAGCGTGCTCGGCTGGAAGGAGTATGAGATGGAGGTGGTCCGCGACAAGGCGGACAATTGCATCACCATCTGCTCGATCGAGAACATCGATCCGATGGGCGTCCATACCGGGGATTCGATCACCGTCGCCCCTGCCCTCACCCTCACCGACAAGGAATACCAGATCATGCGCGACGCCGCGCTCGCGGTGCTGCGCGAGATTGGCGTCGAAACCGGCGGCTCGAATGTGCAGTTCGCCGTCAATCCGGCCGACGGACGCATGATCGTGATCGAGATGAATCCGCGCGTGTCGCGCTCCTCCGCGCTGGCCTCGAAGGCCACCGGCTTTCCGATCGCGAAGGTCGCGGCGAAGCTCGCCGTCGGCTTCACGCTGGACGAGATCGCAAACGACATCACGGGGGGCGCGACGCCGGCCTCCTTCGAGCCCAGCATCGATTATGTCGTGACGAAAATCCCGCGCTTCGCCTTCGAGAAATTTCCCGGCGCCGAAAATATCCTCACCACCGCGATGAAATCCGTCGGCGAGACCATGGCGATCGGCCGCACCTTCGCCGAAAGCCTGCAAAAGGCGCTGCGTTCGCTCGATACGGGGCTCACCGGCCTTGACGAAATCGAGATCGACGGGCTTGGCCTTGGCGACGACATGAATGCGCTGCGCGCCGCGCTTGGACGGCCGACGCCGGACCGCCTGCTGGTCGTCGCCCAGGCGCTGCGCTACGGCATGAGCCCGAAAGAGATCCGCGACGCCTGCATGATCGATCTCTGGTTCATCGAGCGGCTGCAGGAGATTCTCGATCTCGAAGCGCTCGTGCGCGCGCATGGCCTGCCGGACGATAGCGCCAATCTGCGCATGCTTAAGGCGGCCGGCTTTTCCGACGCGCGCCTCGCGGCGCTGTCCGGCATCCCGCGCCCGACCGTGACCGCGCTGCGCCATTCGCTGAACGTCCATCCGGTGTTCAAGCGGATCGACACCTGCGCCGCCGAATTCGCTTCGCCCACGGCCTATATGTATTCGACCTATGCGCCGCCCTTCGCCGGCGCGCCGGCCGACGAGGCGCGCCCGACGGATCGCGAAAAGATCGTCATCCTTGGCGGCGGCCCCAACCGCATTGGCCAGGGCATCGAATTCGACTATTGCTGCTGCCACGCCTCTTTCGCCCTGCGCGACGCGGGCTTTGAAACGATCATGGTCAACTGCAATCCGGAGACGGTGTCGACCGATTACGACACCTCAGACCGGCTCTATTTCGAGCCGCTGACGCCGGAGGATGTGCTCGAAATCATCGCGAAAGAGCAAACGAACGGAAAGCTCAGGGGCGTCATCGTGCAGTTCGGCGGACAGACGCCGCTGAAACTCGCGGATGCGCTGCAAAAGGCCGGAATTCCGATTCTCGGCACCTCGGTCGATTCGATCGATCTCGCCGAGGATCGCGACCGCTTCAAGCGGCTGCTCGACCGCATCGGCCTGAAGCAGCCGTTGAACGGCATCGCCTATTCGGTGGAGCAATCGCGCCTCGTCGCCGCCGAACTCGGGCTGCCGCTCGTGGTGCGTCCCTCCTACGTGCTGGGCGGGCGGGCGATGGCGATCATTCACGACAACGGCGCCTTCGACGATTATCTGCTCGGCACCCTGCCCGGCCTCGTGCCGTCCGACGTCAAGGCGCGCTATCCAAACGACAAGACCGGCCAGATCAACACGGTGCTCGGCAAAAACCCGCTTTTGTTCGACCGCTATCTGTCGGACGCGGTCGAGGTCGACGTCGACGCGCTGTCCGACGGCGTCGACGTGTTCGTCTGCGGCATCATGGAGCATATCGAGGAGGCTGGCATTCATTCGGGCGACAGCGCCTGCTCGCTGCCGCCGCGCTCGCTCTCGCGCGACAAGATCGCCGAACTCGAACGCGAGACCCGCGAACTCGCCCTCGCGCTTGGCGTCGGCGGCCTGATGAACGTGCAATACGCGCTGAAGGACGGCGAAATCTACGTGCTTGAGGTCAATCCGCGCGCGGCGCGGACGGTGCCTTTCGTCGCCAAGGTCATCGGCCAGCCGATCGCCAAGATCGCAGCGCGGGTGATGGCCGGCGAAAGCCTCGCGAGCTTTGGCCTCAAGGCCGCCCGCTTCGATCATGTCGGGGTCAAGGAATCGGTGTTCCCCTTCGCCCGCTTCCCGGGCGTCGACACCGTGCTCGGGCCGGAAATGCGCTCGACCGGCGAGGTCATGGGGCTCGACCGCTCCTTCGCCGTCGCCTTCGCCAAAAGCCAGCTTGGCGGCGGCACAAAAGTGCCGACCTCCGGCAGCGTTTTCGTCTCCGTGCGCGACGTCGACAAGCCGCGCGTCCTCGGCACCGCGAAGCTGCTCGCCGGTCTCGGCTTCAAGATCTTCGGCACCGGCGGCACCGCGCGCTATCTCGCCGGCGAAGGGGTGCCGGCGCAGCGGATCAACAAGGTCTCGGAAGGGCGCCCGCATGTCGTCGACGCCATCAAGAATGGCGGCATCCAGCTCGTGCTCAACACCACCGAAGGCAAACAGGCGCTCGCCGACTCACGCTCGCTGCGCCGCGCGGCGCTGCTGCACAAGGTGCCCTATTACACGACTCTGGCTGGCGCGATCGCCGCCTCGGAGGGGATCAAGGCCTATCTCGCCGGCGATCTCGAAGTGCGCGCGCTGCAAGACTATTTCGGATGACGTCGCGGAGCGCCCGGTCGCGTTCCCGCCGGGGCGCGCGGTCTGCGGCGCGATATGCCGGCGGATCTGTGCTCCGCCACGGTCCGGGGATGCCGGATTGGCGGCCGGAGCGGCTGGATTCGCGGCTGGAGCCATCGGGATTCCTGTTCGGGGACGCGCGAGCATTCTATTTGGCGATGTAAGAATTCTACATGACAGCGCGCCGTCCCATTCTTTATGCGACGAGGCCCTTGCGGCGGCTCGCATGAAGGTGTCTCTTATTCCGCGAACGGGTTCACAGCGGTGAAGCGCTGGATCCCGGCGTTGTCCTGTCGGCGCAGGCGGTGAAGCCGGCCATTTCCCGGACGCGAGAGGATGCTTCGCCTTGGGCGAAGACGTCTGTGTTGTATGAAGAGGATGTGAAAGAGAATCGCGATGGACAAGTTTCCTATGACGGCGGCGGGGCATCTCGCGCTCGAAGACGAGTTGAAGCGGCTCCAGCAGATCGAGCGCCCGCGCATTATTCAAGCGATTGCGGAAGCGCGCTCGCATGGAGATCTGTCGGAGAACGCCGAATATCACTCCGCCAAGGAGGCCCAGTCTCTGAACGAGGGCCGCATCGCCGAGCTTGAGGACAAACTGTCGCGCGCAGAAGTGATCGATATTTCAAAGCTTTCCGGCAGCACTATCATGTTCGGCGCCACGGTGACCCTGGTCGACGAGGACACCGAGGAAGAGAAGACCTATCAGATCGTCGGCGAAAACGAGGCCGACGTGAAATCCGGACGCGTCTCGATCACTTCGCCCACGGCGCGCGCGCTGATCGGCAAAAGGGTTGGCGATTCGGTCGAAGTGAACACGCCGGGCGGCGGCAAGAGCTACGAAATCCTGAAAGTTGCGTTCCGCTGAAGGGACGATGGCGCGCGGCGCTCTGTGATTCAGAGCGCAGGCGCCCGCACGCTCGCGTCGCTGTTTCGAGGCCGGGCGCGGACCCGCGGCCGGCGGACCCGCGCGCCTGTTTCTTTGAATTGATTTAACGCAATTCCGGCGCGGAGCATGCGTTATATAATTCCACCGAGCCGACCGGATCGCGCTATCTACTCGACCACAGATCGAGTTGTCGAAGATGCCAAATATAGTTCACGGCAAGTTTTTGCGCGCAAATCATAGTTAGACATAGGCGATAGGATTTATAGACTTATAAATCGATAGTAACCGCGAAATAAAGAAAAACATTCTCCATGAGTGGTGCTAGTGCGTGGCCAGCACCGTAAGGTTCCATCCAGCCGATAAAGGAGATTTTCGGAATGCCTGATGACATCGAGGTCCGCAGGACTCTCAGCGAGCCCGCGGC
>Ga0181521_10001752_pt1 | contig 26630 bp, 21 predicted proteins | sample PEATcosm2014_Bin_32_FD_119764 | JGI IMG/M metagenome (GOLD analysis project Ga0181521, IMG submission 119764) | Peatland microbial communities from MTU Mesocosm Facility, Houghton, MI, USA - PEATcosm2014_Bin02_60_metaG | ecosystem: Environmental > Terrestrial > Soil > Wetlands > Peat | place...
ATCGTGCGCCCCAGCAGCCGCTCCGCTTCCGGCTGGTTCGGCGTCGCCACCGTGGGCCGCGCTTCAATGCCTTCCCGCAGCGAATCGCCGCCCGCGTTCAACAGCGTCTTGACGTGCTTCTGCCGCGCCAGCCCGATCATCTTCGCGTAAAAGGAAGAGGGCACACCAGGCGGTGTGCTGCCGCACAGCATCAGCCAGTCCGCGCCATCGAGCGCCTCCCGCACCGCCTTTTCCACCCGCGCCACTTCCGCCCCCGTCAGCGCCGGCCCCACTTCGTTCAGGTTCACCGTCAGCCCCTGCTTATCGGTGATGGTGAGGTTGGTGCGGACGGCGTTTTTCACCGGCACCACCACGATCGGGTAGCCGCAGCCGTTGAGCAGGCCTTCCAGCCGCTTGCCGCTGGCGCCGCCCGAAATCAGCACCGCCTGCGTCTCGCCGCCGAAAGCGTGGATCACGCTCGACGCGTTGAGCCCCCGCCCGCCAGCCGATTGCCGGATTGAATTGATGTACGCGCGGTCTTCGAACGCCAACCGGTCGACGCTGAGAATTCGATCGATGGCTGGATTGATGGTAAGAGTGACGATCAAAGACCTATTGTACCGTTGCCGCCCCGTGGCGCACACTTCCGCCTCCCTATCGCAGCCGCAGACTGTTGGTCACTACGGTGACGCTCGACAGGGCCATCGCGGCGGAGGCCAGCATGGGAGAGAGCAGGCCCAGCGCGGCGACCGGGATGCCGAGCGTGTTGTAGGCGAAGGCCCAGAACAGGTTCTGGCGGATGATGCGCATGGTGCGGCGGGAGAGCTCGACGGCGTCGGGCACGCCATTGAGGTTGCCGCGCATGAGCGTGATGTCGCCGGCCTCGATGGCAATGTCGGTTCCAGCTCCCATGGCGATTCCCAGATCCGCCTGAGCCAGCGCGGGAGCGTCGTTGATGCCGTCGCCAACCATGGCCACGCGCTTGCCTGCGGCCTGCAGCTTGCGAATCTCGGCGGCTTTTCGATCGGGCAGCACCTCGGCCAGCACGTGCTCGATAGCGGCCTCGCGGGCCACTCGTTCGGCAACGGCGCGGCTGTCGCCGGTGAGCATCCACACCTCGAGGCCGATGGCCCGCAATCGGGCGACGGCGGCAGCGGCTTCGGGTTTGATGGTGTCGGCGATTTCGAAGCTGCCCGCCGCTGCGCCATCCACGGTCACCGTGACTCCCGGCCGGCCGATAGCAACTTCGCGCCCATCCACGCGGGCGCGCACACCGTGGCCGGCCGTGGCCGCAAACTCAGCCGGTTCGGCCAGCGCGATGCCGCGCGCGGCCGCCGCTTCCACCACGGCTTTGCCGAGCGGGTGCTCGGAATAGCGCTCGGCGCTGGCGGCCAGCCGCAGCAACTCATCTTCGCTGAAGCCCGCAGCCGGCAGAATGGCGGTGACCACCGGCTTGCCATGCGTGAGAGTGCCGGTTTTATCGAGCACCACGGTATCGATGCGATACGCCATCTCGAGCGCTTCCCCGCCCTTAATAAGGATGCCGCGCTCGGCGCCGCGGCCGGTGCCGACCATGATGGCGGTGGGCGTGGCCAGCCCCAGCGCGCACGGGCAGGCGATAATCAGCACCGCTACCGCGTTCACCATGGCCGTGGCAAATGGCCCGAGGAAAAGCCACGCCGCGAAGGTGATGGCCGCGGCAGCGAGCACGCCCAGCGTGAAGTAGCCGCTCACCACGTCCGCCAGCCGCGCCACCGGTGCGCGCGCCCCTTGCGCCTGGCGTACCATTTCGATCATCCGCCGCAGGACGGTGCCGCTCCCCACTTGCGTGGCCGCCAAGCGGAAACTGCCGGAGCGGTTGAAGCTGCCCGCAAACACCGCGCCGCCCGGGCCCTTCTCGACCGGCATGCTTTCGCCGGTGAGCATGGATTCGTCGATGGCCGATTCGCCCGCCACGATGGCGCCGTCCACCGGGATGCGTTCGCCCGGCCGCACCACCACCGTGTCGCCGCGGCGCACTTCCGCCAGCGGGACTTCCACCTCCGCGCCGTCACGTAGGATGCGCGCGCGTGGCGGCTCCAGATCCATCAGCCGCCGTATGGCTGCGCCGGCTTTGGCGCGCGCGCGCGCCTCCAGCAACCGGCCGGTGAGGATCAGCGCGATGATGACGGCGGCGGCTTCAAAGTACACTTCATGGCCGCCGCGCACCGTCTCGTAAACCGAATACAGAAACGCGGTGCCGGTGCCCAGCGCGATCAGCGAATTCATGTTGGCCGAGCGGTGCCGCAATGCGGTCCACGCCGCGGCGTAGAATCCGGCGCCGGAATACAGCACCACCGGCAGCGTCAGCGCCAGTTGCGCCCACGGCCAACGGTGCAGCATGCCGAGCGCCATCACCGGCAGCGCGAAACAGGCGGCAACGATCAGCCGGCGTTGGTAGATCGACTCCGCCGTCGGGCGCGCCGCGCGCTCTGGCACGCTGTAGCCCAGATCCTCTATGGCGCCGATGAAATCGCGTACGCGGGCGCGCGCCGGATCGTACTCGACGGTCGCCGTCTCGGTCGCCAGGTTGACGCTGGCCCGCGCGACGCCGGGGGTCGCGGCGAGGGTGCGCTCGATGGAGCGGGCGCAAGCGGCGCAGGTCATGCCGCCGACGGGCAAATCGATACGCTCTGGCGCGGTGACGCTCATGCGCCTACTTCGTAGCCGAGCTGGCGGATGGCGCTGGCGAGCGTTTCCGGCGTCGCACGCGCGGGGTCGTATTCCACTTCGGCGCTGGCGGAGCTGAGGTCCACGCTGGCCTTGCCGACGCCGGGCGTGGCCGCCAGCTTGCGCTCCACGCTGCGCGCGCAGTTGGCGCACGTCATGCCATGTATGGAGAATTTCACAGTCGAATGGTCCATACTTTATATGATGCGCCTTTGGCCCCCGTCGTCACAGGAGGCGTTTTGACTTTCGCGGATCTGGTTCTGGCGCGCCGCATCGAGGGCGCGCAAACCGCCCAGGCGCTCGGCTGCTCGCCGGGCGGCGCGGCGTCGCTCGAGATCGCCGGCGGCTGCGCCATTTTCGCGGGCGTGGATTCGCCGCTCACCCAGGCCGTCGGGATGGGCCTGAACGGCGCCGTGAGCCAAGCCGAGCTGGACGAACTGGAAACCTTCTTCCGTTGCCGCGGCGCGCGGGTCTCGATCGAAGTCTGCCCGCTCGCCGACGCCCGTTTCCTCGAGATGCTGAGCGCGCGCGGTTACCGCATAGGCCAGTTCGACAACGTGCTGGCGCGCAGCCTCGCCGGAGTCGAACTCGTCATCACTCCGCGCGTTCGCAGAGCGACGCCCAACGAGGCCGACCTGTGGGCGCACACCGTGGGCCGCGGCTTTTTCGAGCAAACCGAGCTGACCACCGAGGAGATGGACGTGGGCCGCTGGGTCTTCGGCATGCCCGGCGCGATGTGCTACCTGGCCTGTGCGGAGGGCGGCACGCCGGCGGGCGGCGCCGCGCTCATCGTCACCCGCGGCCTGGCCACGCTGTTCGCCGATGGTGTGGCGCGCCCCTATCGCCGGCAGCGCCTGCACCAGGAGCTGATTGTGGCGCGGCTCAATGAGGCGCTGGCGCAGGGCTGCGACATGGCCGCCGCCGCCACCGCTCCGGCCGGCGCCTCGCAGCGCAATTACGAGCGCCTCGGCTTCCAGGTGGTTTACACAAGAGTAACGTTAACCCGGTAGCCGGGAGCCAAGCTCAGCGGATTTCGTCGCACGGTTGTTCGTTCGCAGAGAACCGGCGGCAAAGGACCGCCAGCGGCGGGCAGGAACGGGTTTCGGTCGCCCTTGATCTCCGCAATGCCAGGACGGGCGTCTGCTTCCTCTCCACCACACACGAGCACGGCCGGCCGGCATCCTATCCACTCCGAGTAAGGTGAGAATCCGGAGCACTCGGGATCACCTGTTGCTTTCCCAATAGAACTGTGGCATTCTCGTGTTGGTAAACCAAATGACCGTCGCACGGGACGAAGCTGCATGAAACACAAAAGGGATGTCCAGCAAGGAACGCTGGCCCTGATGGTCCTGAAGACCCTCGATGTCTTGGGGCCATTGCACGGCTATGGCATCGCCCGGCGCATCGAGCAGATCAGCGGCGACCTGCTTTCGGTCAATCAGGGCACGCTTTATCCCGTCCTGCTGAGGCTGGAGCAGGAGGGTGCCATCGCATCGGAGTGGGGCCCCTCGGAAAACAACCGCCGGGCGCGCTTTTATCGGCTGACGCGCGCGGGACACAAATTACTGGAAGCCGAAAGACGCGAGTGGGGGCAGACGGCGGCGATCATCGCGCGCTTCTTTGAAGTGAAAGCGAAGGATCTGGCATGAGAGCCCTGAATCGGTTATTCACACGCCTTCTGAACTTCACGACCAGGCGCCGCGGCGACGAACGGCTCAGAGAAGAGATTGAATCGCATATAGCGACCCGGACTGAAGAGAACATCCGCTCCGGCATGACTCCCGAGGAAGCCCGCCGCCACGCCCGCCTGACGTTCGGGGCTGTGGTGGCGGTTCGGGACGACTACCACGACGAAGAGGGCCTGCCATTCGTGGAGAACCTGCTGCTGGACGTTCGTTATGCGTTGCGCGTGCTTCGGAAGTCTCCCGCGTTCGCGGTCGTAGCCTTGGTTACTCTGATGCTGGGAATTGGGGCGAACGTCGTCGTTTTCGGAGTGCTGAATGAGGTGTTGCTACATCCGCTCGATGTGAGCGACCCACAGAGCCTGTATCAGATTCGCCACAAGCCGTGGATGATCGGACGGCTACTGACTACGTCGTATCCCGCGTTTGAGGATTTTCGGCGGCGAAACACCACCTTCAGCGGGATGGCCGGGATTTATGGATATTCTCATGCGGGACTGAGCTGGCGCAACGCGGTGAGGTGGGTCCAGGGCGATGCGGTCACCGGCAATTATTTCGATTTGCTGGGCGTGCAGCCGGAGGCAGGACGGTTCTTCCACGCGGCGGACGAACATGGCCCGGATTCAGCGCCGTATGTGGTGTTGAGCGATGCTCTGTGGCGAAGCGCGTTTGATGCCGATCGGAGCGTAGTCGGGACGACCATGGAACTCGACAAGCATCCGTTTACGGTGGTTGGCGTGGCGCCGGCGCGGTTCCACGGCACCGAGCGGTTTGTGTGGCCGGACTACTGGATGCCCATCGTGATGGAGGGGGCGGATTTCCTGCATAGCCGGACGTCCGTAGCTGTTACGGTGATTGGCCGATTGAAGCCGGGCGTGACAGCGCAGTGGGCGACGGACAATCTGAATGCGATTGCGGCCGAACTGGCGAAGGAGTATCCGGAGACCGACGACGGACAGTCGCTGCGGCTGATCCATCCGGGACTCTACGGGGACGACGGCGATGTGATTCGCGGATTCCTTTGGAGCGTGACCGTGCTGGCGCTGCTGGTGCTGGCGGCGGCATGCGCGAACCTGGCAACTCTGTTTGCGGCGCGCGCGGCGGATCGCAACCGGGAACTGGCGCTCCGCGTGGCCCTTGGATCGAGCCGGTGGCGGCTGGTGAGGCAACTGCTGACCGAGGCGGTGCTGGTATCGTTACTGGGCGGGGCGGCGGGGCTGGTGAGCGCGCGGCTGCTGTTGGGTGTGTTGAACCGGTCGCAGCCGTTTGTTGGCACTCTGACAGTAAGCGTGGATGCGCGTGTGTACATGGCGGGCCTGGCATTGACGCTGGCTAGCGCGCTGTTGTTTGGGATGGCTCCGGCGCGGCAGACGTGGCAGAGCAGTCCGTTGCAAATGATGAAGAACGGACCGGCGGATGCAATGCACTTGCGCCGGTTTGCCCTGCGGGACCTGTTGTTGGGTGCGCAAATTGCAATCTGCACGCTGCTGGTAACGGCCTCGCTGGTAGCGGTGCGCGGCATGGTGCGCGCGCTCGACGCGCCGCTCGGTATCCAGCCGCAGGGCGCGATGCTGGCCGATATCGACCTGAGCCAAGTGGGACAGGCAGGCGACGCGGCGGTCGAGAAAAAGAAGGCGGTGATTGAGGCGCTGCGGAGCATCCCCGGTGTGACGGCCGCGGGTACGGTGAGCCGCACGCCCTTCACCGGCGGATTGCATGGGATTCCGATTTTCCGGCCGGGGACGACAGAGTTCAAGCTGAACAATTCCGTGCTGGCGCCATACGTGTTTACGATGTCGCCGGGATACCTCGAGGCGGCCGGCACACGGCTACTGGGCGGGCGGGATGTCTCATGGCATGACACCACAGAGACGCCGTATGTGGCGATCGTGAACGAAACCTTCGCGCGCAAAATGTGGGGTGCGACGCCGTGGGGCGAAACGCCGGCGATCGGACAGCGCTTCATTCTGAGTGGCAACCTGACGGAAGTGGTGGGCGTGGCCCAGGACGGCAAATATCACGACATGCAAGAGTCGCCACAGCCAGTGGCGTATGTGCCGTTGTCGCAAAGCGAGGACAGCGAAACGGTTTTCGTGGTGCGGTCGCGGCGGGCGCCGAGCGAGATGGCGGCGGCGCTCACACGCACGCTGAGCGGCATCGCGCCGAATGTGCCAATCACGGTCGAGAGCTGGCCCGATTCGCTGGCGGATGAGCTGTTCCCGGCCCGGGCGGCGACGGTGGCACTGGGCGTCATGGGCCTGCTGGCGGCGATGCTGGCGGTGACGGGCATCTTCGGTATGGCGGCCTATAGCGTGAGCCGGCGGACAAAGGAACTGGGCATCCGCGTGGCATTGGGCGCGCGCAGGACGCATGTGATAAGCGCGGCCGTGGGGCGGCCAATCGTGCTGCTCGGCGTGGGATCGGTGGTGGGTCTGCTGGGGGGAATCTGCGCGAGCCCCCTGCTGGGGCAGATCGTGTATCGGGCGAATCCGCGGGATCCCGTGGTCGTGGGCGGCACGGTGCTGACGATGGCGCTGCTCGGCATTGCAGCGTCCGCCATTCCAGCCTGCCGAGGGCTGGCCGTCGATCCATCCAAACTCATGCGGGAAGAGTGAGGCAGGCGAATAGAGCGTGCTTTAAAGAATAGGTTCTAGGTAGGAAAGGTGCGCCCGCAGCCGTAGCGCCGGCGGTCTTCGCCGCCGGTCTTCCTTCTAGCGCCGCCTGCCGCACGAGTGCGTGCGCCACTTGTTCAGATAGGCGAGATTTCCACGGCGGCACGGCCACTACATCTACTCAGGCCGAGGTTGCTCTCATCGTGACGTCCGACAACCGGCTGGTGGTCTGCCTGGTTTGCTTGGCAGTTTGGATTCTGCTCAGCAGCCTGGACGATCTGTTCATCGCACTGGTCGCCATCTTCCCCAAGGGCGAGCCCGGTTGCCGCTGGCCCACGGACTTGGAGGCGGCCGGGATCCCCGAACGCCGGATCGCCATTCTGGTTCCGTTGTGGGACGAGCAGCGGGTGATCGGGCGGATGCTGGAACGTAACCTGGCCGCTATTCAGTACACCAATTACGATTTCTTCGCCGGCGCGTATCCGAACGACACCGTCACCGTGGCCGCGGTGGACGAGGCCGCCCGCCGGTCGTCCCGCGTGCACCTCGCGCTGGTGCCGCACTGCGGACCCACCTCGAAGGGCGATTGCCTGAATGCGATCTTCGACTGCCTGCTCGAGTACGAAGCCGCCCACGGCGTCCGCTACGAAGTGATCGTGACCCACGATGCGGAGGACGTGGTGGCACCGGAATCGCTGCGGCTCGTCAACTGGTTCTCGCGCGATTACCAGATGGTGCAAATCCCCGTGCTGCCATTACCCACCGGCCTCGCCGAGATGACCCACGGCGTCTACTGCGATGAATTCGCCGAATATCAGCAAAAGGACATTCCGGCGCGCCAGCGGCTGGGCGGCTTTCTGCCCTCCAACGGAGTCGGCACCGGGTTCGACCGGAAGGCCCTGGAGCGGCTGGCAGCCACCCGTGGCGGCCGCATCTTCGACCCCGCCTGCCTCACCGAAGACTACGAAAACGGTTTCCGCCTGCACGCGCTCGGCTGCCGGCAGATCTTCGTCCCGCTCCGGCTGCCCACGGCCGCGCCGATGGCCACCCGCGAATATTTTCCGCGCCGGCTGCGCGCCGCCATCCGCCAGCGCAGCCGTTGGGTCGCCGGGATCGCACTGCAAGGCTGGGAGCACCATGGCTGGCGCGCCCCGCTGTGCCAGGTGTATTTCTTTTGGCGCGACCGCAAAGGCCTGGCAGGAAACCTGCTTTCGCCCTTGGCCAATCTGCTGTTCATCTGCTGGTTGGCCGGCTGGCACGGCTTCGGCGGCATTCCCCCATGGGCGGCCCACCTGTGCACCGCGACTTTGGTCCTGTCTCTGGTCCATTTTTCGATCCGCACCACGTTGAGCGCGCGGGTTTATGGCTGGCGGTTCGCCGCCGGCGTGCTGCCACGCATGTTCTGGGGCAACCTGCTGAACAGCGCGGCCACCATTTCCGCCTTGCGCCAGTTCGCCGATGCGCGCCGGCGCGGGCGCGCCCTGGTGTGGCGCAAAACCGATCATAAGTATCCGGCGTACCACCCGCCCGGACAGGGCCGGCTGGGCGAACTGCTGGTGCGCATGCGGGCCATCTCGTTCGAGGACCTCCAGGCAGCGCTCGGCACGTGCCCGCCGGACGTGCGCCTGGGCGAGTATCTGCTCGATCTGCGCAAGCTGAAGGAGGAACAACTCTACCAGGCTTTGAGCGCCCAGGCGGGCCTGGAACTGGGGGTCCCCGATGACGGCGAAGTCGTTTCCGCGGCCACCCGCGCCCTCCCCGCCGAAGTCATCCGCCGCTTCAGCGTGCTTCCTTACCGTGTCGCTTTCGGCCAGCTCCACCTGCTGACCCCCGAAGTGCCCTCGCCGCGCATGACTCGGGAATTGGCCACCTTGTGCCCGCTCGACCTGCGCTTCCGCCTGGTCCGCCCCAAGGAATTCAAGCGCCTGTGCGAGCGGTATCTGGCATGAAAAGGGCGCAGCCAGCCACAAACCCGGCATCTCATCGGTTCCGCCTGACACGCAACCCTTCGTCCCACTCGCCCGGGTCGGGGCCGGTGGACTGCTGGAATCGCGAGTGACGGATCTGCCTTTCAAAGTCGGCGATTCTTCGATCGTGATCCTCCGGTCGCTCCCGGTGTTGGAGTGCCGCCAGTGCGGTGACACCGAGCTGGAGCAGGCAACCATGCCGCGCGTCGATCAGCTCCTCGCCGCCGTGGATGGATCCGCCGAACTGGAAGTCATCCGATGCGCCGCCTAAGGGGCCGGGCACGCCCGGCCCGCGCCCGCTCCGTTCCCCCTTTAGCCCAAGAAACCAATATTGGCGATCGAAAAATTGGCGAGATTCGGGAACACGCCAGCCAGGCCGGAACTCGAAATGCCGAACCAGGAGCATAGCGTGGCGCCATACTGATCGGTCGACGTGGTGGGGATCCATCGTCCCCGCACATCGGTATCGTCCGGACCGCCCAATTGCAAGCTCGGGAACTTGCCAAAGATCCTGCCACCCTGGACGGCGCCTCCGAGCACGAAGTGATGGCCGCCCCAGGCATGGTCGCTGCCGTTGCCGGAGGTGGGCTGGAAGGTGCGATTGAAGTCGGATTCGGTGAACGTGGTAACGCTGTCCGTCACGCCCAGCTCCTCGGTGGCCTCGTAGAACGCGGCCAGCGCCTGGCTCACCTGCGGGTAGAGGTTGTTGAGCGTCGGCAGTTCGCCGGTATGCGTGTCGAAGCCGCCGAGCGAGCAGAAGAATATTTGCCGGCTCATTCCCAAATCGGCCTGCACCTGGATAATCTCGGCCACCTGCTGGAGCTGCGCCGCCAGCGCGGTCTTGGGGAACTGCGTCTTGAGCGCGGTGGACTTGGCTAACGCAGCAGTCAGCGCCTTGGCATCGCCGATGCTGTTGGCCAGCGTGTGGTTGGCCGCCTGCACCAGCTCGACGCCGCTATTCGTCGAAATCAGATTGTTGAAGGCATTCCAGCGCGCTTCCGACGCCGCCGAGGTGTTGAAGCCGGCAAGCTGCAACGATTCACCGGGCGCCACCGCCACCGGGGAAGTATTCGCGCCCGCGCCCTGCAGCACGTTGCCCGCCGTCGACAAGAACACCGGGAACGAAGACGCGTTGAGCTTCTGCGCCGCGACGTAATCGGCGGCCCGTCCGCTCCAACCGGTCGGGCTATTGCCTTGCGCGATGGACGTCTGCCATTCCAACTGCTGATCGGCGTGCGAGAAAAGGTTGTTCGGAATGAAGCCCTGCTGCGCCTGGTACTGCGCTCGAGTGAGCGGCGCCACCAGCGGGCCGACGTTGGCCACCACCGCCAGTTGCTTGCTCGTAAACAACGAAGCCAGCTCGGTGAGCAGAGCGTGGAAGCCGTAGGGCGCGCCGCTCGCATCGCTCACCTGAACCATCGAGCTGGTGGCCAAGCCGAGGGCGCCGCGCGCCGCCTGGTATAACTTGTAGTCCGCATCGTCCAGCGGAATCACACTGTTGTTGGAATCGTTGCCGCCGAACAGGAACACGCAGACCAGCGCGCGGTAGTTGGAGCCGCTCGCGGCCGTGGCCGGCAGCAGGCCGAACGGACGAAGCGCCAGCGTGCCTGCCGAGGCGGCGCCGATGCGAATAAACCCACGTCGCGAATACATGTGCTTGGCTCCTTTACTGAATCACCTGGTAGTCGCTCGAGGTCAGCACCAGGTAGAGAATCGCCTGCGCGCGCGCCATCGGGCTGGTGGCCGCGCCGGCCGCCGCCGCAGCTTGTTCGTACAGTGCGGGCGGCGTGTTGGTGTGCAGGAAAATATAGCCGGCGTAATCGATCATGGCGCTGATGTCGGTGCCGGGGCTGGCGAACGGCGTCAGATCGACGGTGGTGGTTTTGTCCAGGTGCCCGTACAGCGCCGCGTTGACGACGTCGGCCCGCTCGGCCGCGGCTTGCGTCGAATAGAGCTGGAACTCGGGCCCGAGCTGCCCGCTCGAAATCCGGTAGAGCGGCGAAAAGTAGCTGAACACGCTGGGCTCGTAGAACAAGTCCTGCCCCATCAGGTTGGCATCGTTATAGACCGTGCTCGCGGCGCCAAGCGTCGCGTTCAGCCCGCGCAGCAGGTTGGCCATGAACAGCACCGGCTCGCGCAGGTGGCCGAAGCCGGGGTTGGGAGCGGCGCCACTCTCATCGCCGGCGCGCGCTTCCGGGTCGGTCAGAACGGCCGTGATGATCGCCTGCATGTCGCCGCGCACGCCCGCGCCATCATTCTCGAACACGGACGCCACACGCTGTATGTAGGCCGGACTCGGATTACTGGTGACCAGGTGCTGGATCAGTTGCCGGCCGACGAACGGCGCCATGGTGGGCTGCGCCATCAAAGCGTCCAGCAGCGATTCCAGGTCTTGCTCGGCGGTCTGGCCAGCCGGAATCTGTATGCCGCCGAAAATGGTTTTGGCGCTGGTGTCGTGCTCGGCTTCCACCGCGATCATCTGGCCGTAGTAGTAGGCCGGGTTGTTGTTCTTGGGGCTGGCGCCGGGCGCGGTGGGATACGTCCAGCCGGTCAGCATCTTGGCCTGGCTGGTGACTTCCGCCTGGTCGTAAGTGGGAACCGGGTTGCCGTTCGCATCGAGCGCCGGACTGCCGTCGAGCCTGAGCTGGGTCAGGCCCAGCGTGAATAACTGCATCAGTTCGCGCGCGTAATTCTCATTGGCCGACGTGCCCTTGGCGGCGTTTCCCTTATTGTTATTGGCCATGCTGAGATAGTTCCCCATGGCCGGGTTCAGGGTAACCGCCTTGATAATGTCGCGATAATTGGCGAAGGCGTTATCGCGGAGAATCCGCCAGTAGGGCGGAATCGCGTAAGCGGGTTTCACCTGCACTGCCGAGGCCACGAAGATCTCCGACAGGGCGAACGCCACGCGCTGCCGCAGTTGATCCTGCCCGCTGACGGCGTTGGCGAAAAACGCTCGCTGGACCGGTGTCAGATCCCGGTTGGTCTTTCCGGCGGAATCCAGGATGGGCTGGTCCGGCAAGTCGGAGGTGTTCAGCGCGAATTGCGCTGCCAGCCAGGCGTCGATGCCCATCTTTTCCAGTTGCGCGATGGAGGCGGGCGTAGGCCCCCAGGCCGCCTGGTCGAGGAAGCGGCCGGCGGCCAGGTCGCTCATCGCTGCGGACGCCGTCTGGCCGGCAGCGGGGTTGAGCGCCACCATCATAGTGAATGCGGCGGCTAGAAGTGTCTGCTTCATAAGCCCCTCGAAAAGTTCATGTGATGATAACCCGGCGCCTGGCGGAAAGTAGCGCGAAATTCCGCTTTCTGCGGTGGTGGATGAGAAAGGCGATCGATTTGTGTCGCCGGTCTTACGCTCGCCAGCGGCAGGCCACGAAAGGCGATGGCCCGCCCTACCTGGCGAGAATGCGATCGAGATGATGCTGCATGTGAACGAAGTAGTCTTCGATGACGAATTCGAGGGTAACGGGCGCGTCATCCCCAATCCGGCATATTGCCGTGAGACGCTCCGCCGGAATGGCGTCCAGCACGGCAGCCAGCGACTGGTTCAGGCTCTTCCAGAGATCGATCGCGTCGCGCCACGGCGCCGTCGCGTAGCCGCCCATTTTTACCCAGCCCACACCGTCATAAGACGGTCCCGTGAACTCCCCCTCGAGGGCCGCTTTAACGAATCGCACGCGGTTGTTGATCGCGGAATCGGCCAGGTGCCCCAGTTCCTGCTTAACGGACCAGCCTTCCGGATCGGACGGTGGAGCGCCGGCGGATGGTTCCGCGATGGCGCGAAGGCGAGGCTCCGCCTCGGCAATGATGGTTCGCAATCGTTGTGAAAACGCGGTCACAAGTCCAGTGTCGCACGCCGCCACAGCCGTTTGAGGCTGCCTGTGCGACACCGCTTCGCCCGCTTGTCGTCAGGCTCGTTTCCGCCGGCCCTCGACCTGCCCAAAGACGGACCCTTTGCTCTCCAACGGGCCCTTCCTCATGGCAAGCTCGCGGTAGACGTTGACGGCTGCCCGGAGCTGCTTCACCTCTTCGAACAATTCGGCGTTCTCCCTGGTGAGCTGTCTGACCGTCAGCAGCATCAGGCGCGGAGGAATCCGAACCGCTCGAGGGAAATCATGAGTCTGCATGATATCGTTTCGCTACGTAATGGGGGTACCAATTGAATAGTATCGTTAACGCTGCCTTTATGGCTAAACAACGATGCGGGGAGGTTTACGGTCAAAACATTACCCGCAGAATTGGGGAAAAGGTATCACCGCAAAAGGGAGTAGTTGTTGCGTCGGCTCGAAGAATCAAGCGCTTGTGTCAAAAGACACCGGCGGCGAAAACCGACGGCGTTACGGCGCCAACTTATATGCTCACTGCGTTGTCGAGCACGAAGGTGAGGCGTGTTTCGGCCGGGATCTTGACGCGCGGCCCCTTGGTGGCGGCCTCGGCTCCGACTCCCGCCGCGCCACCGGCGCCCGCGCCAATGGCGGCGCCCTTGCCTCCGCCGGCAATGCCGCCAATCACCGCCCCGACGATCGCGCCGCCGGCCGCCATGGCGCCGGTCCTCTGCCCTCGCGACTCGCTTTCCCGCGTGATGGTTTGCGTATTCACGTCCACCACTTTGCCGTTCACCTTCACCGTCCACAGCGCCAGCGTGAGTTCGGCTTTGCCGGAGAATTTGCCGGAGTCCTTGGCGTTCACCAGCTTGACCACCACGTCGGCTCCGCGCGGGATCGCGGTCTGGCCGTCAATCACCACCGGCTCATCGAGAGCAGCGCTGTAATTCTGACCCACGGTCACCTTATCGGAATCCACCGCGTCGATCATCCGCACCGCGAAGTTAGTGCCCTCCGGGAGGATGAGCGGCGCCGGGGCCGCGGAGGGACGGGAGGACACCGAGGGCTCCTCGCCCGGCTTCAGGATTGCGACGGTGTTCCCGCTGTCGCTGCGGCGTGGCGTTGGCGGGCTGGAATCCGCATCGGCACCCGGCGCGCGCTGGAGGGTGGGCTGGCCGGAGTCCGCGGCTGCATCCGGCGCGCGGCGCAGGGTGGGCCTGTCCGAGTCCGCGGCTGCACCCGGGGCGCGGCGCAGGGTGGGCCTGTCCGAGTCCGCGGCTGCATCCGGGGCGCGGCGCAGGGCGGGACGATCGGGATCCACCGGGGCAGGCGCGTTGCCCGAAAACTCGATACGGTATATGTCGGCCACGTCGATAGTCTCGACCGTGCCGGCCGCCTCGATTTTCACCTGGTGCGCCGTGCCGCCCAGGTAGGTGCCGTTGATGACGCGACCGCTCTTCAGCGTGATTACGTCCGCCGAAGCCGCGGTAGCCAGAGCGAGTGCCAATACAGTCGATAACCAACGCATAGGTATCCCTTGGATTTTCCTTCTCATTGTACGACGCACGCCGCAGCCCGCGTGTTTACATCGATTTCGGGGGGTGCGGCGCCTCTTGCCGCAAGACGGAACTCGCCACTGCCCTGCCTTGCTCGATACCCCGCCGGTAGATTTCCTTCCGCTGGCGCCGTCCCAGCCCGCCGTGGCCGGCATGCAAGCGCTCCAACCCTTTGCCCACCAGGTAGGTGCCGGCGTACGCGATAGCGCCTTTGGGAATCAACCCGCCACCGAACGGAATCTTGCCCGCCAGCTCGCGCGCGATCGCCCGCCAGCCAAACGCGCTGGCTCCAATCGAAAGAATCTCCAGCTTTTGCTGGCCGAAGCCCACCGGCTTGTCGCAAGCCGCGGCGATCAGGAACGCCATGCGGAACTGGTTGGCGGTGAGGAAAGCCGTGTCGGAAGCCCATTCGCCGAGCACCCAGGGAAGCTCGATCAAGTTGGGCACGACGTCCGGCAACGCAGTGGCGATGGCGAAGAGGGCGTTTTCGCACGCGACGGCCTGGATGGCGCGATCCACTACCGCGCGGCGGAACACCGGATATCGCCGCGCCAGCGGCAACGTTATGTCTTCCCGGTGGCGGACAATCTCGGCGAGCGTGTCGCCGGCTTCCGCCGGATCGAGTGAGTACGCTCCCGGCGGCGCCTCGAGGCCGGCTTCGCAGATTACCAGATCGACGCGCTCCGGAGCGTCCTCGCCGCCGGAGCGAAAAACCAACTCGCGCGAGCCGCCGCCGCTGGCCAGGAAATCCTCCAGCCGCGCGTACGCGCAGTCGCTGGACGCCACCAGTCCGATTGTCACCAGCCGGCCGGCGCGGCTGCGGACTTCCTCCGGGCTCAGCAGAGCCAGCGCGCTTCGTGCCTGCTTCAGCAAGGTCAGCATAAACTTAGCGGGGCCGTTCGGAACCGCTCAGACGGAACATCACCTGCAAGCCCCTACGCCATTCTACTCCTATCCCGACTCGCTCCACCTCGATCGAGGGCGAGAAGAACTCGAGGATGGTTTCGCTGGAGGGATGGAATTCGAGCGAAGGCGCCACCAGCAAGAGCCGCGGCGGGCCGGCGTCGAGCTCGATGCCCGGGAAGTAGCCGGCCGAAGCGAACTCCCGCCGGTCCAAGTGCCACTTCACGCGGATCCAGTAATCCAGCGCCTGCAGAGGCAGATGCAGATCCGCCGACGCCTTCAATTCCACCACCACCAACCGGCCGGCATGATCCACCGCCAGCAGGTCCAGGATGCCGCGCTCGCCGCCGGCGAATGCGGGCACTTGCCCATAGACCGGCTCGGGCCGCAGCGTCGCGTCCAGGATTTGCAGGTGCGCGCGGGCCTGCGATTCCAGCCACGCCTCCGGGTACTGGCGGTAGAGCGGGTGGCCGCGGTCCGCCGTCTCGGGTGATCGCGCGCGTTCGAGCGCCTCGGCCACGCGTTCGATCTCTTCCATCCGATGCCCGGCAGCCGGACGACGCTGGCCCAGCCCGAACGAGAGATCCTCTCCATCCAACTCGGCGAACTCGATGCCGCGCACGCGCAGGCTGGTGCGGCCTCCGCTCTTGAGCACTTGTTCGACGCCGGGAAGCGCGGCGAGGCCCCGCCAGCGCGCGCCCGCACCGGGAGCCGGGCGGCGAAAGGGTTCCAGGCGGGTATCCAAATTGCCGTGGTCGCGCGGATCCACCGCCGCCACGAAATCCTCGCTCGAGTAGCGAAACAGCTCGAACCGCGCAGCCGCGGCATTGAGGCACAGCAGACGCAGCGCGGCGGCTCCTTCGTGCCCCTCCGGCAGGTACAGCGCCAGCCCTTCCACCGTCACGCGGTGCTCGCGCCGGCGCAGATACGCGAGCCAGATCAAGCCGAAGGACACCACGCCCGCCGCGTCGCCCCCTTCCGGGCAGGCGATGGCCGCCCACCCGTGCTGCCCGTGGCGCAGAAAAGCGCGTGGGAAGGCCGGCGAGAGGCTGTGCTCCAGGTTGGGCTCGGTCGACAGCTCAGCCAGCGTCCACTCGGGGAACTGGCGCCGCAGAAACAGCCGGAAGCGCTCGCGAAAGACCATCCGGCCGCTGCGCCGGCCCATCTCCACGCCCGCCCGCCGCGCCAGGTCCAGCAGGTACATGCGCCCTTCGCGCCGGGCGAACCGCTCCACCACCATCTCGAGGCGCCCGGCCGAAGTAACGCCCACGCCGGTAACCCGCCGCGTCAGGTTGCGGGTGCGGTCCCAGGCTTGCAGCGTGAGACGCGCGCCCCGCAACTCCAGGGCGAAGTTGCCGTCGCCGAGCGGCAGCAGTTCCTCGCCCGGCTCCAGCAGCGCCGGCTGCCGCGCGCCCTCGAGAAACGCTTCGATGGCGGCGCGGGCCTCTTCCCCGCAACAGCCCGCCGCCCGCCGTTCAGGTGGCATCGGAAACCGGATTATAGCGCGCAGCCACGCCGCGATTGTTTTACTCCGCTTTTTCGAGGGCTGAGATCCACGCCTTCGGAGTCGTGCCGAAGGTTCGCCGGAACATCTCTACAAAGGCGCTGGATTGTCGATAACCGATCGCGAACGCGACCTCCTTGATCGAATATCCCGAAACCAGGAGTTCCACCGCCTTCATCAGCCGGACTTGCCGCCGCCACGATTCGAAATCCGTTCCGACTTCTTTTCGAAACGCTCGCTCGATGGTCCTGACGCTCACACCTGCCTCGGCACATAACGCCGCCAGCGGCTTCGATTGGGCCGGGTTTGTCAACACGGCCCCGGCCACCGCCAGCGCCCGCTTTTCTTTTGGCAGGGTCACAAAAGTGGGCATTGGCGATGCGGTTTTGAGATGCAGGATCAGCAGGTCGCGAAGCGCGCGCTCGTGGCGGCTTCGCGCACGCAGTTGCCCGATGCGTACCGCCTCCAGAATCAGCTCCCGCAAGAATGGCGTCACATGGAGCACCACGCAACCGCGCGAGAATGGGGAAGCCAGGCCGGCCCGCACATAGAGCGTGCGCATGGAAACCGGCCCGGGCATGTGAATCCGATGGCAGGTTCGCGCCGGAATCCAGAGCGCAAAGTGAGGCGGAATCAGCCAAACGCTCTGGCCCGCGGATACCTCCATCGCGCCGCGGATTGCGTAAATCAACTGGTCCGCGCCGTGCGCGTGTTCCGGAACGCGAAATCCGCGCGGGTATTCGTAGGCCAGCGTGGCGACGGAGACGCCGCGCTTCGGGTCGAATTCGGTCAGAATTTCGTCGTGTCGCACCAGCCATGTATTATGGCGCAACAACAGTCTTGCGACAAACGGCCGCCTGGTGCATCCTATCCCCATGTCTCAACACTCAGGAGTTGCGAAGTACAACATCATCGGATTCGTGACCATCGTCGATGTCGCCCGCGCGAAGGAATTCTACCGTGACACGCTCGGCCTGCGTCTGGTGAGCGAAGAACCTCCATTCGCGCTGGTGTTCGACGCCAACGGCATCATGCTGCGGCTCGGCATGGGCAAGGAGCGTGCACCGGTCCCAGGCACGGTCTTGGGCTGGCAGGTCCCGGACATGGCCGTCGCGGTTGCCGACCTGACACAAGCCGGAATCCGCTTCGAACGCTACGACTTCCTGAAACAGGACGAGTCGGGCGTCTGGACCGCACCCACCGGCGCAAGGGTGGCCTGGTTCAAGGATCCGGACGGAAACACTCTGAGCATCTCGGAACATCCTGAGCTGAAAAAGTGAGGACCGCGTTACCGGTCGGGCCAGGTCGTGGCGCCGGCTGTTGAGCCGGTCTGAGCCGAGAGTCCGAACTCCGCTTTTGTCGCAGTGCTTCAGTGAACCCTCCGCCCGTGTTCCGGCCGGCCGGCCGGGGTTGGCTCCGGCATGCCACCGGGTCGAGTACCGATAGTACCTCGGTGCCCTACAGCGCCTGATTCTCTCCGCCGATTTTCCTTCCCATGAACATGGAAAATCGCTCAGCGCGGCTTTCAAACCCAGGCAAAGGATCTTTGCCTGGGGAACCGCTGGTCAACCGCGGGCATGCGTTGGCAATCCGGCAGCAGCTCTGGGAACGAGCCCAGAGGCTCTATATGATCGGTGAATTGAGCCTGGCGGCTCAGTTGCTCTCCGAATTGGGTACTGGCAGACACCCACGCCAGGCCGAAGCCTAAAGGGAGGCCGTCAATGGCAGACTTCCTGGCGGGTTTGGGCCGTTCGCTCGATGTCCTCTTGGCCTATCTGGGGATTCATCGCGTCAACGCACTCGACGCGGCCTTTTACGTCCTCGGGGCGACCATCTTCCTGGTGTTTTGTGCGGCTGTGCACTCGGCAATTCGAATAGCCTTCTTGCGCTGTTCCGCCAGGAAATAGCAGCCTGCTGAGCGAGGCGCGCGGTGTCCCTGGTGCTTCCATTGCCGCGTTAACAGGAGCTCTTTCAACTGATCGGATCGGGTGTCAACGGCGGCCAGGCTCAGTGCTACTCGTAGCAAACCAGTTGGTTTCCGCCCTCCGCCAGAGCGAGAATGTAGCTATGGCCGACGCAGAGTCTTCATCACCCGGAGTTCGTCGTGGCTGAGATTGCTGCCAGGCCGGCCTGGATGCTCGCTGCGGAAAAGCTCCTTATCGAGTTGTCGGCGAAGGGAAATCGGCAGCTCACATGAGATCCGCTCTGCGTCCGACCACGATTGACGATCTGGGCAAGGTGCGCCAGTTCCTGCGGCAAGCTTTCCGCGTCAGCCCCAATGCCCCGTTTCTGGATCCTTCCGTGATGACATGGAAATACTGGGATCGCCGGGACGACTGCGAGGGGCCCCGCGCTTATGTGCTGGAACACGATGGCGTGATTGTGGCTCACGCCGGCATCTACCCCCTAACCTTCGACGGGGGGGAAGTACGCGGGATTCAGATGATCGACTGGGCCGCAGCCAACGAATCTCCGGGCGCCGGCGTCGTTCTTTTGCAGAAACTGGGCGCCATGTTCGATTTCATTTATTCGATCGGCGGATCGGATATGACGTGCAAGATCCTGCCCGCTTTCGGATTTGTGGAATACGCCAGGCAGTGGAAAGGCGCCCGCCCGCTGCGGCCCCTCCGACAAATTCTGCAACATCAGAACCGCAACTGGAAGCTGGCGCCCCGCCTGATCAGAAACTTCCTGTGGAGATTGCCGAAGGCTTCGGAAAGACGCTTGGACGAAGGCTGGAAAGCCGAAGAAATCGTCCCCAGCGGGATCCCCGCGAAGCTCTTTTCCCAGAGCATGGCCGAGGCTCGTTGCAGTCCGCGGCCGCCCGCCTTTTTCGACTATTTGCTTCGTTGCCCGGTAACGCAGTTTCGCCTTCACGGTATCCAGGATAATCGCGGGCCGAGGGGGTGTTTTGCGATGGGCGTTCTGCGTGGACAGGCTCGGGTAGCCGGCGTGTGGCTGCACGATCCCGATCCTGAAGCGTGGCAAGCCGCCTTCTCCCTCGCTCAACAGACCGCCAGGGGGCTCGAAGGAGCTTGTGAAATCGTGGCCGCGGGCACCGAAGGCGCCAGCGAGCAGGCAGCCGCCCGGTCCGGTTTGCGCATCATGGGATATACACCTGTCTACCTGCTGAACAAGAAGCGGAAGCTCGCGCTGCCACCGGATTTCCAGTTCCAGTTTGCAGACAATGACGAGTTCTTCCTGGACGTGGGGCAGGCTTCTTACTGGACCTGAAGTGCCCGCGCCAGAGCTTCGAAAGAGGTGGCGCCTTCGAATTCCTCGAAGTCCATCTCCCGCCCGAACTCCTCGCCGATCAGGTTGAGCAGCGTCAGTTGGGCGACCGAATCCCAAGCGCTCAGATTCTGAACGCTGGCAGTCGAATACTGGCTGGGATCCAGCTTCGGGAAGACCAGCGCGAAACAGTGGCCTAGTTTGTCTCTGACATTGTCCATTTATCGTTTACCTCGTGCAGCAGCGGAGGGCAAAGCCGCTCGAAGTCGTCGGACCGCAGATGCAGTTCGCCTTCCGCCAGGGAGCCGCGATCGAAAAACTGAGCGAAGAAAGTCTGCAAAGGGCCGTTTCGATCGGTCGGTATGAATCGAAATCGGATCTCGGAAGCCCCTGTCCTGGCAAACAGTTGCCGGATTGACTGGAACTCGATCCGGCGCGAAAATGCGCGGCAGCTCATGACCCAGACATCGACGCAGCAGAGATCCCTGGTTCGCTGCCCTGCGAGGACGGCGATTCTTCCCAACGGCCCGAAACGATCCTGGTAAGACACGGTGGCGAGGAAAGCGCCCTGCCGCCGGGACAACGATTGCCATTCCGCTTCGGTGTAGCGTACGCCATTGAGATTGAACTGGTTGGTTTTGTTCACCAACTCAAGGGCGCGTTGATCCGAGCCGGCGCCCTCCAAGGTGACCTTTGCCTCGATCCGGGCAAGGAAATCGGCCGAGTCCTCCGCCGCATTCTCCCGCCTGGGTGCGGCGGACGCCCGAATGCTGTTGAGCCGCAGGCGGTCCTCCTCGATGACCTCGTTCTTGCCGAACCTGGCCCTCAGGTGCCAAAGAACTGCCACGACAGCGGCGGGATCGTCGGCCGGGAACCGCAGACACTCGAGAGCGGGATACTTCTCCGAGACTTCGGCCAATTCCATCGGGCTGTCGTCAATAAAAACCACACTGTCGGCCCCTATGTTCCAGGTGTCGAGAATACGCCCCACCGCATCGGACTTGGCACCCCAACCGACCTCAACGGGAAAAACCTGGGAGGGCGGCAGGAGTACGTCGGGCCGCCGAAGCGCAGCCTCCGCCAATTCCAGATCGTTCTTGGAGGCGATGGCCACCAGTACGCCCGAATCGGCGAGGGAAGCCAGCACCTGCTGATAGAGTGCGTGAGCGTGCGACCTGCCCTCGAGCGACCAGGAGATGCCATCCACGCCTACATCTCCCAGAATGCCTTTCCATAGGGTTTGATCGAGGTCGGTGATGACCCCCTTTTTCGGAGCGGCTGGAAAGAGGCAGCCCACGCTGAGCTCCGCTACCGCATCGGCGTGTGTCATGGTGTACGGAAACCCGGCCAGCAAATCCATCCGGACGTCGTGGCGGGCCCCGAATGGCGAAGCGAGCGCCAGAGAGGCGTTACTCGCCAGTCTGATTCCGCCCTGCCCGCACACTCGCTGAAGAAACTGCGTGAGAATCGCGTTCAGCCGAAGTTCGCAAGCACTGGTCTGCGCCGGGGGCACGTGGGTAAGCGGCGGGAGTCCGAGACACGGGGCAACCAGGACTACCGGCATCGTCCCAGCAAGCTCAACTAGGCGCGTCTCGATGCGCTGGCATTTGTCCTCAACCTGCGCGACGATGTCGTCCAGCGTCTCAATTCGCCAGCCTGCCGAGGTGCGGAACCCCAGTCTTTGATCGAGGTCGCTCCACTCGATGACGGCAATGGCGCCATCGCAGCCGTTTTCGCGCGCTCTCTGCAAGTTTCCTTCGAGATCGCCATACAGCCCCGTCCGCACATCGATTTGAGCGCTCGGGAAACGCAGCGCCAAATGTGCTTTGATAAACGTCTCGAGATGCAGCGGCATAAAGCCACAAAGAAGATGGACGGTAATCTTCCGCTCTCCGGCAGCCTGCCCAATAATCTGTAGAGCTTCCCCTAGACGCATCGCTTCGCGATTCCAGCTTAGCGCTATTCTTCCGGCAGGCGGCGATGCCGGTTGCCCGCGGCGTGGCTCGCGGTCCTGGTCTGGATGCCGGCCGCCTAGCCGGGCGATGTGCATGGCTCGAAAGGGTCTGGCACCCAGACCAGCCATCGGTCACAATGAAACATATGAAGGCAACCGCCGGCCTCTTGATTGGCGCGCTAGTTGTTTCCGGGCAGCAGCCGGCTGCACCCGGGCGGGATTCCCCGCGGCCCGAAGCGGTTTTTACAGTGACCTCCACACTGGTGCAAGTGGACGCCGTGGTGACCGATTCCAAAGGGAACCACATCACCGATCTCACACCGCAAGACTTCCAGGTCTTCGAGGACGGCAAGCTGCAGAAGCTGACCCACTTTTCCTATGTCCGGGTGACCGCGGAGCGCCAAGCGACGCCGGAACTCGAGGCCGCGCGCGCCAAACCTTCGCCCAGGTCCGTCGACACATTGCCGCCTCCACCGCTGGCGCAGCTTCGCCCGGAAGACGTGCGGCGCGCCATCGTGCTGATGGTGGACGACCTTGGCCTTTCCTTCAAAAGCATGGCATTCGTGCGCAAGTCGCTGCGCGAGTTTGTCAACCAACAGATGCAGCCGGGCGACCTGGTGGCGATTTGCCGGACCGGCGCCGGATCGGGCGCCCTGCAGCAATTCGGCGCCGACAAACGGGTGCTTCTGTCGGCGATCGACAGCTTGCGTTGGAACCCCAACGGACGCTTTGGCGGGACGTACTTCGATCCGTATGGCAAGGACGCGTCGTGGGAAGACCTGATCGGCTCCATCCCCAGCGGCGACTCCGGGCCGCAGGACGCGTCTTATGACGGCAGAAGCAACGCGCTCGCCACGGTTGGTACGCTCGGGGCAGTCAACTATATTGTGGGCGCGCTCCGCGATATGCCCGGGCGCAAATCAATCGTCCTGTTCTCCGACGGATTGCAAGTGTTTGAGGCTGGCGTTGGTCCGCACATGCACGGATCGGCCGCGCAGGAGGCGCACGAGAGCCAGGATAGCTACGCCGACGTTCTGCGCGCTCTGCGGCTCCTGGTCGACCGCGCCAACCGGTCGGGCACCGTGATCTACACCATGCGCGCCACCGGAGCCCAGACTTTGCAACTCGACGCGGAGGACCACCCGGCATTGACTCAGATGGAGGGGCCAGCGACCACCTTGAACAACCAAACCCACCTCGGGGCCGATGGCGGACGGCACCTCAGCAACAATATCCTGCAGCAGAATCTTGCGTACCTGGCGGACCAGACCGGCGGCCTGGCCTACGACAACGGCAACGACCTGAATTGGGGGCTCCAGCGGGTGCTGGACGACCAGGCGGATTACTACCTGCTCGGGTATCACCCGGCTGAGAGTACGTTGCAGGGCAAGAACGGTACGAGCGACTTTCACCGCATCCAGGTGAAAGTGTCGCGCGCCGGGTTGCACGTTCGCGCGCAGTCGGGTTTTTTCGGCCAGACCGACGACCAATCGCTTCCCAAGTTCACCACGCCGATCGAACAATTGCGCGCCGCCATGTTGTCGCCGTTCAAGTCCTCCGCCGTGGGCGTGCGGCTGACGGCACTCTATGCGGAGGTTCCCCAGCAAGGTCCGGTGGTCCGCAATCTTCTGAGAATCGACGCGGCCGACCTGACTTGGAAACACGACTCCGATGGCGGCGACAAGGCACAAATCCTGCTGGTGGCGGTGGCCAACGGCGCGAGCGAACAGCCGCTGGCGGCGCTGGGCCGCGTCTTCGCTCTGCGGGTGGCGCCCGGAAAGATGGACGGCGCGCTGCGGGACGGCGCATTGTACACGCTGGACGTGCCGGTTCCGAACCGCGGTGCATACCAGATTCGCGTAGCGGTGCGGGATGAGGCGACGGCCAAGGTTGGATCGGCCACGCAGTTTGTCGAGATCCCGGATTTGAAAAAGACGGGATTCGCGCTGACCAGCGTGGTCCTGAAGGATGCCGGACGGCTGCCGGGCATCACGCCGGCGCTGCGGCAGTTCAAGCAGGGAAGCTCGCTCGAATTCCTTTGCGCGGTCGAGAACGGGAAGAAGAAGCCGGATGGGGACCTGGACGCGCGCATGCGCGTTCTGCGCGATGGCAAGCAAGTGTACTCGGCGCCGGCCCTGCTTGTGGACGTGCCAGGCAGCGGGCGGGCCGTGTTCGGCGTGCTGAAACTGGCGAACAACATGACGCCCGGCGACTACTATCTGCAAGTGATCGCGACCCGGCAGAAAGGCGCCAAAGCCGCGGCCGCCGGCCAGTGGACGGATTTTACGGTGCTGCCGTGACATCTCAGGGCAGCCATCAGTCAGAATGTGAAGAATATGAAGGCAACCGCCGGCATCTTGATTATTGGCGCGATGTTCGCTTCCGGGCAGCAGCCTGCTGCACCGGCTCCGGACTCCCCGCGGCCAGACGCCATATTCACCGTCACCGCCACCCTGGTGCAAGTGGACGCAGTGGTGACCGATTCCAAAGGGCACCACATCACCGATCTCAAGCCCGAGGACTTCCAGGTCTTCGAGGATGGCAAGCCGCAGAAGCTGACCCACTTCTCGTATGTCCAGGTGACCCCGGAGCGCAAGGCGGCGCCCGAGCCCAAGCCCACGGGGCCCAAGCCTTCGCGCAACGATGTGTCGGCATTGCCGCCGCCGCGCCTGGCGCAGCTTCGCCCGGAGGACGTGCGGCGCACCATCGTGCTGATGGTGGACGACCTCGGCCTGTCCTTTACGGACATGGCATTCGTGCGCAAGTCGCTCCGCAAGTTTGTCGACGAACAGTTGCAGCCGGGCGACCTGGTCGCAATCTGCCGCACCGGCGCCGGGTCGGGCGCTCTGCAGCAATTCACCGTCGATAAGCGGGTGCTGCTGTCGGTCATCGATGGCTTGCGCTACAACTTCAATGGACGTTTTGGGATGAGTGCCTTCGAGCCCTACGGCAGGTACTCGGGGCTGGCCGAGCAACTCGGCGCCGTCCCCCAAACCGGCGGTTACCAGTCGCTCGACGTGTCCTATGACATGGAGAACAACGCCATCGCCACCGTCGGCACGCTTGGGGCGGTCAACTATATCGTCGGTGCGCTCCGCGACATGCCCGGACGCAAATCGATCGTGCTGTTCTCCGACGGCTTTCAGGTGTTTGAACCGCCGACCGGCACGGAGATGCACGCGCCGAACGCGCATGGAGCCACTCCGGTCCCGGTTGATTTTGACGAGGCCCAGCGCGCCCTGCGCCGCCTGATCGACCGGGCCAACCGCTCGGGCACCGTGATCTACACGATGGACGCCCGCGGCCTGCAGACGGGGCAAATGGACGCGCAGGATAATCCGGACCTGGGTCACGGTGGGGCCGAGGCGAACCTGGCGTTGAACAGCCTGACCCATATTGGCGGCGGAAGGGACGTTCTCGACAATGTGCAAAAGGAGAATCTCGCCTACCTCGCGGACAAAACCGGCGGGCTGGCGTACGAGAACGGCAACGACATGAATTGGGCGCTCGACCGGGTGCTGGACGACCAGCAGGGCTACTACCTGCTGGGGTTTCATCCGCCTGATGGCACCTTGCAGGGCAAGGGCCGCCGAAGCGACTATCACACCGTCCAGGTGAAAGTGACGCGCGCGGGGCTGCACGTTCGCTCGCGGTCCGGGTTTTTCGGCGAGACCGACGACGAGACGATTCAGAAGTTCAGCACGCCGATCGAACAATTGCGCGCCACTATGTTGTCGCCGTTCAAGTCATCCGCGGTGGACCTGCGGCTGACGGCGCTGTACGCGGAGGTTCCCAAACAGGGTCCGGTGGTTCGCAATCTTCTGCGCATTAACGCGTCCGGCCTGACCTGGAAGCGCGACGCGCGCGGTAGCGACTGGGCGCAAATCATGCTGGTGGCGATGGCCACCGGAGAGGGCGACCAGCCGCTGGGGGTGATGGGCCGCGTCTTCGATATTCACGTACTGCCCGGAAAGATGAGCGAAGCGCTGCGCGATGGCGCGCTGTATACGCTGGACGTGCCGGTGCCGCAGCGCGGGGCGTACCAGATCCGCGTAGCGGTGCGGGACGAGGTGACGGGCAAGATCGGCTCGGCGACGCAGTTCATCCGGATCCCGGAGCTGAAGAAGACGGGATTCGCCCTGACCAGCGTAGTCTTGCACGATGGCGACCGGACGCCGGACAAGCCCGACCTGCCGGGCATCTCGGCGGCGCTGCGCCAGTTCAAGCAGGGAACCTCGCTCGAGTTTCTGTGCGCGGTCGAGAACGGCCGCAAGAAAGGGCTGCCAGTGGATCTGGCTACGCGGGTGCGCGTTCTGCGCGATGGCAAGGAAGTGTACTCGTCGCCGGCCCGGCTGATCGACCTGCCGACCGGCGGAAGGATCGTGTTCGGCGCGCTGAGACTGGCGGACAACATGAAGCCCGGCGACTACGATCTGCAAGTGATCGCCGCCACACGGAACGGCGCTAAAGCCGCCGCCGCCGGCCAGTGGACGGATTTCACGGTGCTCCCGTAGAGCAGGCGATTCGCAGGCGAAACCGCTCAATGCCCCGCAAATCAGCCCATGCTTGCCTTGGTGCGGCATGCTTAGCTGCTAGTGTAGTGCGTCATGCAGAACAGCCAGTATTCGTCTGGGCGCCCGAGCAAGGTGGGGCAGGCGCTTTCGCCTGCCAACTCCGGATTGGCGCCGAATTGGCGCCCCGGTTTCGGAGCG
>Ga0181521_10001753_pt1 | contig 26590 bp, 33 predicted proteins | sample PEATcosm2014_Bin_32_FD_119764 | JGI IMG/M metagenome (GOLD analysis project Ga0181521, IMG submission 119764) | Peatland microbial communities from MTU Mesocosm Facility, Houghton, MI, USA - PEATcosm2014_Bin02_60_metaG | ecosystem: Environmental > Terrestrial > Soil > Wetlands > Peat | place...
TGCGTTTCAGCCGAGAGTCGCTAGGTGAGTTCTGAGTTGAGTTCTGCGCCAGCGAGGGCAGGGCAATCGCAGCGACCAACCAAATGAGCAACCATAGGATTCGGGCAGCGTTTCGGAACATTGATACCCCCACAAGAATGGCCCAATTGTAGCAGGCCGAAAACAGCCTTAAACGGGCGATGTCCGGTGTAAACGTCTTACCCCACCGGTCGCCGCATCGCGTCTTCGTCGCCGTCGTTCTAGAATCCGTTCTAGAATCTAAGAATGTCTCGCCTGGAACAAATCGTCGATCTCGAAAAGCGTTTTCTTCTCCCCACCTACAACCGTTATCCGGTAGGCTTTGAGCGCGGCAAGGGTGTTTTCCTCTACGATTTCGAAGGCAAGAGGTATCTCGACTTCGTAGCCGGTCTCGGCGTGAATGCGCTCGGGCATGCACATCCGCGCATCGTAAAGACCATCCGCGAGCAGGCAGCCCGCGTAATTCACGTCTCGAATCTCTATTACAACGAATATCAGGGACAAGTCGCCGAGCGCCTGTGCCAGCTTTCAGGCTCTAATTTTGATCGCGTCTTCTTCTCCAACAGCGGCACCGAGGCGATGGAAGGCGCCATCAAGCTGGCGCGTCTCGCCGGACACAAATCCGGTGGCGATGCCAAGTGTCAACTCGTGGCGCTGCAGGGTTCGTATCACGGCCGAACCTTCGGCGCCATGTCCCTGACCGGCCAGGACAAGTACCGCAAAGGTTTTGAGCCGCTGCTCGAAAACGTGACCTTTGTGGCGCAGAACGACATCGAAGCGCTGCACGCTGCCGTCAATGCCAACACCTGCGCCATCGTGCTGGAGCCCATCTTCGGCGAAGGTGGGATCCTGGAGTGTTCCGAGGAATTCCTGCTTGCATGTCGCACGCTTGCCGATCATTATCAGGCCGCGCTCATCTTCGATGAGATCCAGTGTGGCCTCGGCCGCACCGGCAAAATCTTCGCTTTCCAGAGCTTCGGAGTGGTGCCCGACATCGTCACCATCGCCAAGCCGATCGCCGCCGGAGTGCCGCTCGGCGCGTTCCTCTCGAAGGAACATTTCGCCTCCGCGATTTCACCCGGACAACACGGCACCACTTTTGGCGGCGGTCCGCTGGCCTGCCGCGTCGGGCTCGAATATCTGGCGATAGTCGAGGAAGAGCGCCTGCTCGAAAATGTTGTGAAAATTGGCGGCTACCTGCGTCAACAACTCCAGGAACTGGTCGAAAGGTATGCCGCAACCCGCGAAGCGCGCGGCCGCGGATTCATTCAAGGTCTTGTGCTCGACATTCCCGCGCGCCCATTAGTCGAGCAGGGTCTCGCCTATGGCGTGCTCTTTAACGCAACGCAGGATACGGTCCTACGCTTCCTGCCGCCGTTCCTGCTGGAAGAGAAGCACGTGGATAAAGGCATCAGAGTGCTGAAGAAGCTGCTAGGCAAGAAGCGGAAGAAAGCGCAGGGAGTGGCTTCACAGGTTGCTGCAGCGCATTAGCAATGCTTGTAGAGAAAGGGCTTGCACCGTCTTCCCGCCAAGCTACGTAGGATCTGGGTCAAAAAGGAGGGGAGCCAGGTTTCAGCTCCCCCGAAAAGCGATAGAGGCGATATCACTTAGTAAGACTCGGTCTGTGAGGTTTTCGTTGCCCATCGACACGCAAAATCCCGAAAAAAAAATCATTTTCGTCCGGGGGCGTATAAACCCGAGCGCTCCCGGAAACGCCGTTGCAGTCGAGGAGCATTGGCTCGAACTCCCCGACGGACGCATGCGCTATCTCAAGGCCGGGTCGGGACCGCCGCTCATCCTCATTCACGGGCTGATGGGATATTCCTTCTCCTGGAGATTCACCATCCCCGCACTGGCGCCCCATGCGACCGTTTATGCCATCGACAATCTGGGCGCTGGACTCTCGACAGCCAATAAGGGCATGGACTGCACCGTGCGTGCCACCGCCGAGCGAGTCCTTCAGTTCGCGGACGCGCTCAGCATCAAAGATTTCGACCTGCTGGGCACCTCCCACGGCGGAGGCGTCGCCATCATGGTGGCGGCGGTTTGTTCCGAAAGAATTGCGGAACGAGGTTCGGATAGAAGTGCAGAAGGATGTGCAGAGCGCAAAGTTAAAATTGTTGAGCGAAGCAAAGCTCGACGTTTGCAACGACTTATACTCGTCGCGCCCGTCAATCCCTGGTCACCGTATGGCAAGCGGCTAGCGCCCTTCGCGGGCAGTGCTTTCGGTTCCTGCCTCTTCCGCAACACGATTGAGCGCTGGCGCTTGCTCGACTACTTATGGCTGCGCCGCATGTTCAGCGACGGATCAAAAATTCCGCCCGATTCGCTCGAGGGCTACCGCATACCTGTGCTCAAGAATCAAGCCTTTCGTCATGCATCGCACATCGTAAGGAATTGGACGGCGGATCTCGCGGAAGTGGAAAGGTCGCTTCCCAAGATTTGCGATTACCCTACGCTCCTCATCTGGGGAACGAAAGACCGCGCCGTTGATTTCCATTCCGCCGCGCCGCTGCGCCGGAATTTTTGTGATGCCCGTCTGGTGGCGTTCGAGGGCGTCGGTCATTTGCCATACGAAGAGGCGCCCGAGGGCTTCAACCGCGCGCTCATCGACTTCCTCACTAGTACTTCCAGTTCTCAGTCGAACCCGCGCTTCTGAGAACTGGGAACTGAGAACTGGGAACTTGTTTCATCAATTCATGCACCCCACGACTTTTCACTCGCTACGCGCGTTCGTTGCCGACTACGGCTACTGGGCCGTGGCTCTGGCATTGCTGTCGGAGAGCGCCGGCATCCCCGTCCCCGGCGAAGTCACGTTGCTGCTGGCTAGTTTTCTGGCGTATTCCGAACACCAACTCCATCTCGGCTGGATCATAGTGGTTGCCACCTGGGCCGCCACACTCGGCGGCTATCTGGGCTACGCCTTCGGCTACTACGGCGGACGTCCACTGCTTAATCGCTATCAAAGCGTCTCTCGGATTCCGCCGGCCACGCTGAAACGCGGTGAGGAAATGTTTGCCCGCTATGGCGCACCCGCCATTTTCTTTGCCCGCTTCGTCTTCGGCCTGCGCGTTTTCGCCGGACCGCTTGCCGGAGTGCTGCGCATGCGCTGGCGAGTTTTTGCTCTTTTCAACTTCCTCGGCGCGGCCACTTGGGTCACCGCCATTGCCAGCGCTGGCTATCTTTTCGGGCAACATTGGCACAGCCTGTTGCGGGCCATGCAGCGCTTCAATATCGCCGTTCTGATTGCCGCCGTGAGTGTGCTCCTGTTTTTATGGTGGAGATATCGCCGGCAGCCGTCGAGGGAAAATGATTGAGGACAACTTAACGAACTGCGCTAATTTCACTTCGCCAGCTCTGCTTCTGAGCACCAGGTTTCTTCCGTCACTTCCCCTCGCCCCTGCCGTCGTCATATCCTGACAGAAGCACTGCCCGGAACCGAAGAACAACGTGATTAACAACGTGATTTCCGAACGCATGCAAACCAGCCTGAAATCCTCAACTGCGTCCCGCCTTCCGCGGCTGGCACTATCGCAGGTCTGGGTGCGATTCCTGCTTGCCATCGTCGGACTGATGCTGGCTTTTGCTGCGGCCCTGTTCTCCACAGTATTGGGCGAGTCCGGCAACCTCTGGGGAACGATCATCTTGGCGTCGGCGGCCCTACTACTCGCCATCTTCGTCGGCCTGACCACCGTGCCCTACTTGGCGCGGCGGGTCGTCGCCAGCCGCGTCCGCGAAGCCATGGACTACGACGTCACGCGCGCCGGCCTGATCTACATCCTGATCAGCGTCGTCATCGGGATCGCTGCCATCAACACCGGAAATAACCTGCTTTACGTAGTCGTAGCCGCACTGCTCTCCGCCATTCTGGTTTCCGGCATCGCTTCGGCGCTAGTGCTGCGTAGTCTCGAGCTCGACGTCCATTTGCCCGAACATGTTTTTGCCGGGCGTCCGATGCTGGCGCGCCTGCTGTTGCGCAACACAAGTTCGTGGCTGCCATCTCTTTCCGTGCGCGTGGTTCCTGCCAAGCGCAAGAATAAAGACCACTGGGGTTGGGAAGCCTCTACCTTCGGCTGGCCCCGCAATCGCGCGCCCCAGGACCAATGGCTCCACCTGCCCGACCGTCGCCTGCGGCGCGTGCGCGAAGAAGCAGAAAAACCCATCCTGCGAGAATCCGTCTATTTCCCTTTTCTCGCTCCCGCACAGGAACTCCGCGCCGACCTGGAACTCAGCTTCCCGGCCCGCGGCCGCTACTGCGAAAAAAACTTCGGTCTGGCCACCCGCTTTCCCTTTTCCTTCCTGATGAAGACCCGACGCATTAACCTGGCCCGCGAAGTCATCGTCTATCCCGTCGTCGAGCCCGCCGAACAATTCCTCGAGGTTCTTCCCATGGTCACCGGTGAGTTCGAAACGTTTGTCAGCGGCCGCGGCTACGATCTTTACCGCATCCGTGAATACATGCCCGACGACTCGGCCCGCCACGTCGACTGGAAAGCGACCGCCCGCACCGGCTCGCTCAAAGTGCGTGAGTTCAGCCGCGAAGATGAGCGCAAGCTCCGCATCGTATTCGACAACCCCGCACCGCGAGTCCTGCAGCCCGCAGTGTATGAGCGAGCGGTGTGTCTGGCGGCTTCTCTGGGATGGCACTTCGACCACGAAGACGTCGAAGTCTCTTTCGTCGCGCCCGGTCTGGAACCAACCGAAGACGTCTTCACTTTCCTCCGGTACCTGGCGCTGGTCGAGCCGCAGGAGGCGACCCCGGTGTTCGGTCGTCTTCGGGCCAGTGAAGATTACAATCTGATCGTGACCGCCCGCGACGCCGCCGAGATTCCCGCCGCCTTGGCCGCCAGATCCTACGTCATTTCCTTGGGCACGGGCCAAAAAACGTAGCCTGTTTTAGAAAACAATTTCTCCCAGAGTCTGGCCTGCCTTCTCATTTTTCTCTTTCCCGCCTGGCGATTTTCGACATACAAAAATCACCCGCTCATTCTAAAGGACTTGATGACTGGTAACAGAAATTTGGTCACAAATTCCCCTGATTCTCCAAGGCCAAAAGCATTAGGTCACCAAGGAGATCAGAATGGCAAAACAAACGGTAACACTGCTCATCCGGTCCATGAACGCCAAAGGCAAGCGTGCTTGGGTTGAAGTCAAATGGCAAGAAAAACTATGAAGAGGGCACCATTTTTTATTTGCGCTGGCTGCCGAAAGGGGCGAACAACTACACCTACGAATCGCTGGGCAATACTGGCTTGCAATTCGCTCAACTCCAGAAAGTCGGCAAGGAACTAGAACTTATCAAGAAAGAAGATGCTTAGTCTTTTCAATCTCTTTGACATACGTGTCATCCTCGTGCTGTTTGCCGATGGTTTTAGCGAGCCACCAAACAATTAGGATTACAATCCCAATCGACAATAACCATCCCATACTGGTTCTCCGTCTCGAAGAAAGCGTCGGCTCATTGAGTGTTTCAGCAAACTCTCGTCACTTCTGACCATCGCCATGACACGACCTGCACACGCCTGATCCTTTGCAAAACCCACAAGAGGGTTTATTCGGATTGATAGGGCCGTTACCGGGATGTGCAGAACTGCCGGTCCTTTGCAGAATTTGCACCGCCCAGTGCTGCTACAATCGCTGTATTGCTTCGCCATATCACCTTGGATGACTTCAAAGGCGACATAGACTATATGCTATGTACTGAAGCGAGCAAAGCGGAAAAGATCGGGTCGTGCTTAAAGGCGTCACCGATCCCCGGAAACCGCTGGGTCATGCAATCAAGCGTCGGCGGCTCAAGCTGGGGCTGACTCAGGAACAGCTTGCCGAGGCTGCCGACCTCCACTGCACCTATATTTCCGGGATAGAGCGGGGCGTCCGCAATGTTTCAATCGTGAATCTGTTTCAGATCGCCACGGCGCTGAAGGTCCGGGTACGGGACTTGGTGAGAGAATTCTGATCGTGTCCTTCTGCCTTCTGCGCCTCCTGAACCGAAACTAGCTCATAATATCGGGGGATGTGCCCCCTCTCACCTAACCAGTCGGTTGTCACGGATCGCGAGCCCGATCAGGAGAAAAACCTCGACCCCAATGGCCCCCGCATCCGCTGCCCGCTTTGCGGCTGGTCGCCCCGCAAAGAAGACCGATGGTCTTGTACCTGCGGGCATGTGTGGAACATGTTCGACACGGGAGGAGTCTGCCCAGCCTGCCTGCATCAGTGGACTGCAACCCAGTGTCTCTCCTGCAAGCGGTGGTCACTCGGAGTGGTATGTGCAGTAACTCAGAACAACTGTCGGGCGTTCTTATGGTTCCGCACAGGCCAGATCGTCCCTCTTCGGAGCCTTGCGAGACGGCTGGCTAATGTGATCTTGACCTGAACCCGCCATACGTCAGGTAGATGCCGAGGACCAGTGAAATACCTGAGTACACGTAGAAAAGGCCTGGGTAGTGAAGTTGCCGAAGGAAGAAGTCCGCTTCCACCTCCACAGGCAAAAACAAAAGCAACAGGCTCTTGAGCAATGTCACCCAGCCGACGAGGGTGACGATCACCACCAACGCACCCCCCGACCAGATATTGTGCGCGAGAACCATCGCCAGACCAGCGGCCAATGTGATCACACCGAGGACAAAGATCATCGAAGAATCCTGAAGAATGGCGGTTACCGTTTGCACCGTCGCTTGTTTGCGAGTCATCATGGATACCGCCGCAAGAATGCAGTACAGCCCAATCAGCCTGCTAAGAAAAAGTGTACGTGGCGACATGGTGGCCTCCCCTGCTGGATGTACCAAGCGATTCGTCCTCGGCCAGTTGATCCCGTCAGCGCCTGCAAGGAACACCGTGCTGCTCTTGCCAACGGGCACAGAGTACCATGTGGGACATGAGCAGAATACGCCCACAATGCCTCGACGCGAACCCTTCGGATCGCTCGGCGCAAACCGATGTCCTTCTTCGGGAAGAGCCAGACGAGGAAGAGGACGATGAGGAAGATGAAGGAAACGTCACGGACGATGAGGGTGACGACGATGAAGAGGATGACGGAGGCTACTCGGTGCAGGTGTGCCGTTTGTGTCAGTGGTGAAGGATGAAACGCGAAGACTTTGTCAAGGTTGCAGAGGAAGCCTTGGATTCGCTACCGGAAGAATTCCGCAGCCGTATCCCGAATGTCGCGATTCTGGTCGAGCACGTGCCGCCGAACCAGTCACGACCCCGGCCGGGGCAGAAGCGGCGATTGCTTCTCGGCATCTTTCACGGCGTGCCAGCCACCAAGAAGAGCGTCTTTGACTTACCGATAGGTCCAGCCCACAATCGTGCTTTATCACAACACCAGCCGAAACGAATTGCTTGCGATACTATTGCGTTGCTCGCGGTTTTCGACGGAGCCGCGTCGCAAACATCCATGGACGGGGTATCACAAATGTGCAAGCTTTCGAGCCTTCGCCAAATATACATTTCTGCGTTACTGATCGCGCTTTCGCTTCCGAATGTCAGCGTGCAGCTTGCCGAGGCTCAAAACAGTCCAGCCGCGAGCATTCAGAACACACCCGCACAGATTCACGCCCTCAAGGTGACCCTGCTATCAACGATGCTGGTGGGCAGTACAACCGGGTTGGGCGAGTGGGGATTCTCGGCACTGATCGAAGCCGATGGTCATCGCGTGCTGCTGGATACTGGAGCCCATCCCGATACCGTGCTGCAAAACGCACGCGACTTGAAGATCGATTTGTCCGATGTTAGAGAAGTGATCCTTACGCACAACCACTGGGATCATGTCAGTGGGTTGATGACCCTTCGCAAAGAGATGATGAAAAAGAATCCCTCGGCACTCTCCGTGGTGCATGTCGCACGCGGCATTTTCTACAGCAGACCTGCGCCCGAAGGTGAGGATAACCGCATGATCGCAGTAAAGAAGGAGTACGAAGCAACTGGCGGAAAGTTCATCGAACATGAGGAGTCGGCAGAAATCTTTCCCGGCGCGTGGCTGACAGGCCCGGTGCCCCGCAAGTATCCGGAACGCAACTGGAGCGTCAGCGGAAAAGTGCAGACCCCAGCGGGCTTGGTTGAGGACACGATCCCCGAAGATCAATCGCTGGTGCTCAACACGCCGGAAGGATTGGTCGTGGTCACTGGCTGCGGGCACGCGGGAATCATCAACATACTCACGTTTGCCCGGCAGGAATTTCCCAACGAGCCAGTTGAGGCGGTCATCGGCGGACTGCACCTCTTTCCAGCGACGGATGAGCAACTGGATTGGACTGCGGACAAGATGAAAGAGTTCAAGGTGGCGAACCTCATGGGCGCACATTGCACAGGCATCGAAGCCGTGTATCGAATTCGGCAGAAACTCGGGCTGGCGCGAGCATCGGCTGTTGTGGGAAGCGTGGGGTCAACCTTCGTCCTCGGCGAAGGCATACATCCCGGCCCGCTTGCCAAATGACAACACGCTCACCCGATCTGCCATAATCTCCCCATGTGCGGTCGCTACCAATTTAGTGAGCGTGATTTGAGGTAGCCTTAATCCGTCCGTCTTGAGGAGGTCTCCATGGCAGATCAGTCTCCCGCTGAGATCGTGCGGCACGGTTCTACATTGTCGATTCTATGGGGCGTTTTGCTGATCGTCTTTGGTATGTTCGCGGTCGGCTCGCCATTTCTCGCCGCAGTAGCAGTCAGCGTTGTAGTTGCTTGGCTCATTATTCTGGCAGGCGTGGTTCACTTGATGCTCGCCTTTCACGCACATCGAGCGGGTAGATTGATCTGGAAGCTGCTGGTCGGGCTTGCCTACGTCTTGTTTGGTGTGTACCTGATCCTGCATCCGGTGTTGGGGGTAGCGTCTCTGACTCTGGTGCTTGCAGTGCTGTTCTTGATCGAAGGCATATTGGACGTGATCTTGTTTTTCAACATGCGCCCAATGCGGGGAGCGGTCTGGGTGCTGGTAGATGGGATTATCACCCTACTGTTGGGACTGATGATCTACCTGCAATGGCCGTCGAGTTCCCTTTGGGCGATAGGCGTTTTGGTTGGGGTGAGCATGATCATCAGCGGAGTGACTCGGGTCATGCTCTCGTTGGCAGTGCGTAAAGTAGCTGCTGTGGGGGCGTAGAAGGAAACTTCAAGTTCCGTGGATGACGTTGCAAAATCTTCAGTTGTCTTAGATCGCGATCTCGACCAAGAGAAGAGCCTCGCCCCAAATGGCCCCCGCATCCGCTGCCCGCTCTGCGGCTGGTCGCCCCGCAAGGACGACCGATGGTCTTGTAGCTGCGGACACGAATGGAACACGTTCGATACCGGGGGCGTCTGCCCAGCCTGCATGCACCAGTGGACTGAAACCCAGTGCCTTTCTTGCAGCCGTTGGTCGCCGCACTCGGAGTGGTATGCGGAGTGAATTATCAGACTGCACTCTGCTCCGGCTTGTAGCTGAAATAAACGGCTCCTCCTATAATCAGCGCACCACCTGCCAGAGCCGTAATCCCCAAGACCTCATGAAGCAACGAAACACCGAGAATCGCGCCGACTAGCGGTTCCAAATTGACGAAAATTCCGGCCTGCGATGTGGGAACCCGCTTGAGTCCCCAATTCCACAAGACCGTTGCGCCCGCAGTAGCAAAGAATCCCTGTTCTGCCAAGGCAATCCATGCGCGAGTTGAGTAATGCAGCATAGGAACGCCGGACGTGGTCACGACCACAACTGCCAGAAGGAGCGTGCCGATCCAATACACGAAGGCTGTCACCGTCAGTGGGGAATGCTGTCCCATTAGACGTTTCGAAATCAGAATCCATGCAATGGCTGCAAGCATTGAAAGCACAACCAGCAGGTCACCACGAATGGTTGCGTGCACGACGCTGGAACCTGTCTTGCTCGACAACGCGATCAAAGCAGCGCCAACCGTCGAGGCCGCAAGCGCAAGCCAACCGCCGAAGTGCAACTGGTCTCCAGAGAGCAACACGGCTGCGATGGCGAGGAGCATGGGAAGTGTGCCGACCATCAGGGAAGCATGAGAGACAGTGGTGAGGGAGAGTCCTTTGAACTGCACCAGATACAGCACGGGTACTCCGAGCACAGAGGCCACGAACACCCAGCCCCATTCGTGCCCGTCAAAGTGAGGACGATCCCAGAAGATGATTGGCAACAGTCCTATGCAAGCGAACGCAAGACGAAACAGGATCATGGCCGCTACGGGCATCTCCGTTAGCGCGATCTTGCCGAAGAAAAACCCTGTTCCCCATAGGCATCCAGCCGTTGCCAGAGCGAGGATGGGGATGACACGACCGTGCGGCTCGCACATTGCTTCCGATTGTAGGGCAGGCGTTAACGAGCATCCATCGGGCACGGTGCGGAACTTTATGGGGCTTCAGTCTCGCCAAAAAAAAGTACGGGAGGTTCAGGGCGGCAACAGACGCCATACCGCTGCCACAGCCGGAACCAAGGGCTATGCGCGAGCATCTCGTCGTGCCTCCGATTCACAGCCGAAAGGTCGCTGGCGCTCAGCGGTCTGGTATCAGGCACTGCGAAGGTGCGCTCCAGCCACTCGATTTCAGCAATGCTCTGTTCAGCGTCCATCCCGTCACAATATCTAACAGAAAGGCAGGGAGGTCAATTCGGAGCGGCATCTCTAAAGACCGTGACTGCCCGATTTGTGCGCTGCCAGCCGATCCGCTAGCGCCCGCCCCACGTTGGCAGCCCAAACAGTTTCTTTGGCGGTGTCCCCCGCGCATGGTGATATAACGCAGTGGCTAGCTCGTAGAAGACGCACTGCTGACATGTGGCGCGAGTAGACCAGTCACGCTTTTTGGACAAGTTCCACGGGCATGTGGCTCAGCTTGTCGTAAATCCGGCTCCGTCGTAGCAGAGGCCACCAATCGTAAAGATAAATTTGCATGGGTCGCCACATGGCGACCCATCCCGCAATCGTAAGGCTCTCCCGCACGACAGCAGCCCAAGTGCCCCCCGAATGACCTAACAACATCTTGCTTAGAAGTAGACAGGTAGCCAAAAAAAGGAGCCCGATGAAAAGACTCGTGCGGCCCTGCCTCATGAGTCGCTTGAACTCCAAATCAGTAATTTGTGCACGGTGAACAAAGTGGTTGCGGACGGCCGTCCGAATCAATTCTTTGGGGTCTTCGGAGGGCCACTGCTCCAAGTAGATTCGCAATTTGAGCGGAGCCTTAGCAGGAAACTCTTGCGCCCAGCTTACGATGAATTCTTCCGCATCGTCATCGAGGTCCTTTTCAATGAAGGGGGAAGGGTCCATCGAATTGAAGAGTTGGTTCATATCGCGCAGTTTCACACTTATGGTGTGCGGCTGCTCGCCCTTCGTAGTGGCAGTGCGTGACAATGAGAAACGCATAATCCCCGCCGCGTTGGTGGCGGCTATCGATTGTATAGGGGCTTAAGTCTTGGCGCTGTCGCACGCCAAGACACAACACTCCCAGAGCCGCACATCAGGATTGGCCCGCGCTCCCTCTCGAAGAGGTGCCGCTGCTAGCCCTCAGTAAACGGCGCGTTTGAAGTGGAACCTGCTGCCGAGCAGTGCTCTGCGGATATCTTACGCCGCCCAGTAATGCAGCTTCGAGCGTGGGAAATTCGCGAGAAAAGTGTTGCTGACTAGCTCGCATTTCCCGTGATCGTCATTAGGCTTGCTCATCTCTACCAGCGGCAGCACCCGTCCTTTCGTTTCAGACTGGTCAATATTGAACAGACTGGTTTGTCCCGCACCGGATATTGTCCGGCTATATCGGACTTTCGTGAAAGGGCATCCCTTGCCTACTAGTCCAGAAGAAAATTGGGATAGGACCGTCTCACCGGAACTAGGCATTCAGAACAGACCACAACGTTCTTTCGCCGCCGAAACGGCAGAGCATTCGACTGAATGTAAACGTGCGAATCGTTTCCTGCCGACCAGTTTGCAGAAGCATAAAAAGGCTGTACCAACGGGCATTAGCTTTTGGAGGAAAACCACATGAAGCCAATAATCACTGGAATGTTGTTACTTCTTTTCGGGGTTACTGTTCCTGCCTTCGCGCAGGAAGAGCACCACGAAGAGGGCGCTAAGCCAGCACAGCATGAGGAACAGGCTAAGCCCGCTGCAAAGCAGGGACAAGCCAAACCTCAAAAGCACGAACAGCAAGCAAAGCCTGCAAAGCAGGAGCAGGCGAAACCGGAGAAGCAGCAACAGCAAGCTAAGCCACAGAAGCAAGAGCAACAGGCGAAGAGCCGAGAACAGAACCAGCAGAAACAGGCACAGCAACAAGCCAAGGGCCAGCAACAGCAAGAAAAGAAACAACAGCAACAGCAGACCAAGACTCAGCAGAATCAGCAGCACCAACAACAGCAAGCCACTGGCCATGCGCAAGAATCACAAGCCCAGTACGCGCGAAATGGTCAGAAAGATAGGTACGGACACGAATACAACGAAAGTCATTTTGGTCCGAACCATCATGCCCGCTTTGAGGCAAGTGGTGGGCGCGAATACAATGGACGCCGGGAGTACTCTTACGGCGGCTATTGGTTCTATGCAGCAGCATATCCGGCGTGGTTTTACGAGCAGGACGTGTACTTCATTATGGGAGCGGATGGGCTGTGGTATGCAGTTGCATACGGTAACCCTTCTCTAACCTTCCAAGTCAATATAGAGTAGCGGGATAAGTACCCATGTGACGGAGCCTGGTCGTATCTGGGCAGGGGATTTTGATGAGCGTTGTTTGTCTCACCCTCTGGGGTCACGCGACTCGGTTATTCATTGGCGCATCGGAGGGAGGGGAAGAGACTGAGCAGGAGCGGGACGAGTTACTTGACTTGCTGTGTGAACAACCGTTCAAAAGTTAGAGGGGAACACGACTGCTCCTCATCGAACCACGCGAACCCCAGCCCCATAGTCCTTAGGCTGCTGCTCCGCCACGCTGGCTCCGTTCGTCCGACCGTGGTCTGCAATCTGTATGCTCGTTCGATGATCGGCACCAGCCGTTCCGGCAGTTCGCTCTTCATCACGTATTCATCCACCAGCCACAGGATTCGCTCCGGCATCTCGCCGTACGCCGAAAGTAGGATGATCGGGAGGGTTGGGAAACCTTTGTTTGATCTGGTAAGCTACGGCTTCCACATCCATGCCTTCATGTCTGTATTCCAGTAGAACCGCAGCCACCGACGTTTCCTCCAACATCTTCATCCCAGTGAAGCCGCTCGATGCGATCTTGACGCAATAACCTTGAGCTTCTAGAGTCGCCTTGCGAAGCTCCAGCACTTGTGGACGGTCGTCTATGCACAACACAGTGGGGGAGTCCATTGCCACATCTCCTCTGGATAGTCGCAAGCTGACTACGCGCCAATATGATCGCCCACGCCAGCATGGACATTCTGTCGGCGTTTTAGAGGCAGGAGCGACTATGACAATCTGGACACTGATCATCGCCTCCGTCGTTTACCCGCTGCTCGCACACGTTGACGTTGCACGAGGTAAGAACGTTGGCGATGTTGTGACGGAGATACAAATCGAGCGAACGGTGTACATCTCGCCAGATTGGTGCGCCGACGCTAAAATTGGAAAGGCCTACCCGGCACAAATCGACAAGGGCCACACCACCGTCCGGCTACGGGTTGGCCAGAGCATATGCAAATACCACATCGTAGACACGCGCCCGTTTCTTAGGCGTAACCCTGCGCCGTGATTTGGGCTGATAAGGTGGTGGTAATGAGGATCGCCCCACCCGTCAGCAATCGGCGTGGCGGTGGGGGGTGAGAGGATGGAATCGGCTGGGCGGCATTTAAGCCGTTGCGCCCCCTCATCCGGGGCTACTTGTCGTACATCTCGTAATGCGTGGAGTGCGGCTCTAGCTCAAGCAAGAAATCCTTGTCGAAATCGTAGTATTTCGCCACGCTGATATCGTCTCCGGCAAAGGCGCGGATCGCGTCCTCAGACTCCCAGAATGTGACCATCAAGAAATGTGCTGTATCGCCTTCGATGCGACGGAGCGCATAAGCGCCCTTGTTGCCGGGGGTCGAGCGGTAATCGGGTATGGCGATGGTTCGCATCAAGGTTAGGTACTCGTCGCTTTTCGTTGCTGGGGTCGCACCATGCCAGATTCGGGTAACCATGTTGAACTCCAAGCGTGTCGTTTGCGTCCAGAACAGATTAGATGTCGCAACCGGGCGATTGCACTCACGATCCGGACAATGAGCGAGGTACTTGACCGAGTTGGTCGATTGCGTTCTTGCTGCACCCGGCCACATGGAATAGAACTCCCACACCAGCGGGGGATTGCGCTGCCACGCTATGGGGGAAGCGACCTCCTCGACGCGGTAGTTCCGCCACTAGACCGCCGACGCCACGGAAGGTTGGAATGCCGCTTTCCGCGCTCAGTCCTGCCCCGGCAAGAATGAAGACGCGGTCAGTGGAGGAAACGGTAAGCATGGGTGAAAGCGCTCTGCTTTGGGTAGGACGAACTGTGGGTCGTCTTGGTCGTCTTTCGAGTCAGGAGAATTTATGAAGCCCAGCCCCTTTTGCCGTCGAGCGACGGATGGACGAGATGCCCTCATCCTTTAGCGGGGCCGGGCCGCCAATTTGTAGTATTCAGTTTTGATCCCTCCTACTCGATTATTGCAAGTTTCAGAACGCTGGTGTAGTGATTTTTCGCACCATCCAAGGTGCTGTTTGCTTGTTGCTCTTGGCGATCACCTCACATCAATGTGTGAGTCCTGTCACTGACAGGACGCGCTCATCCGTGTGAGGTATCAGAACATCTCACCTCACCGAAGAGCAGTTCTCACTACGGTGTGCACACCCCCTGAGGCGAGCGGCTTTGAACGTCGCCCCCTCTCGTAGTTGTTTTGTCGGCGATGATTTGTATTTTGGGCCTAGCAGATGGAGGCCGAAACCCTCGTAGATGAAGGATCGACCTCGACCATGGCCCCCTGCTTCCGTCCGTGAAGGAGGTCCGCTGTGATGCAAACTGCCCTTAATTATTCTGTCAGTGTGGTTGCGGCTTCTGTTGCTTGTGCCGCAATTCTAATTCTCTTGATCGCGTCCGCCTTGAAATTAGGGTAGTTGGAAGCGCAAAACAAAGGGGGTGGCGACTATGACCACTTACGGTCAGTGGATAACGAAGTCTACGGGCATCGGTGCATTACTCGGTGGTGTTACCGGGTTTTTCTATGGAGCCTACATCATGGCGACCAACTCCGCTCTCGGCTGGACAAATGCATTAGACACAGTGGGTTCCGCTGTCGTTGCGCTTCTATTCGCGGTCATGATAGGTAGCCTCTGTATCGTCATTGGGGGGCTGGCCGGTCTGGTCTTAGGCATCGGTGCGTTTCCGCTTGGCTCATCATTCAGTGAGAAACGCTAGGTGCTCCGTGCCGGAGTCTTCTCCGGCCCTTACCGTCGCATGCCCAGTGGTTAGCATGTACAGGAATCGCTGGTTCTGGTCCTTGCGCCAACTTGCTACGAAATTTCGATTACACCGCAGAGCGTGGGATGCGTTGAGTCACTGACTTTCATCCACGACGGCATGGTCTGGTACTCAGATTGATTGACCCTCAAGCAATCTACTCCGAGCGGGTCGCCCCAATCAAAACGCAAAGGAGATTCATACGAGGGTATCGTTACCCCGCACCACTTCGCGGGCGAGAACGAGTTCAACTTCGCCCTGCTTTTCGTGATCCCGTGAGAACGATTTCTTCCCCTTGGCTGAAAGTCACGCCCCTATCGTCCAGAAATGCCTTCGGGCAGAGGTACACGTCGAAGGTGTCCGACCCAATTTTCACCAGCAAATGGGCAATCTCTTTTTCACTACCCTTGGCGGGCAGCTTCACTTCTTGCACCGTAGCTTTCATTTTGCTCTCGGTGCTGAGGTCGTATTTCGGGCGATTGGTTTCCTGCGGTTTCTCTGCAATCAGCGGTGAGGGCACAGACAAGGGCGATGACCAGAAGGATCGACTTGCGACTACTTTCAGATAAGTGGGGCATGGCTACTCCTGTTTCAGCTACGTAGGAATAAAGCCATACAACGGATTGCGCTATAGTACTCCGTTTTTGAAGTGACGAGCATTCAGCCGTGCGTTGACAAAAGCCAGCTTTAAAATGTCTGCATGAAACGAATCTGCGTCTTCTGCGGTTCCAGTCAGGGGAGCCACCCGGAATACCGCGCTGCCGCTGAGGCGATGGGTGCGGAACTCGTGCGCCGGAATACAGGGCTGGTTTATGGCGGCGGAAATGTGGGTCTGATGGGTGTGCTCGCGGACGCCGTGTTGAGGGCGGGAGGCGAAGCAGTGGGAGTCATCCCAGAGAACCTGATGGCACGTGAGGTCGGGCACAAGGGGCTCACGAAACTCCATGTTGTGCACTCGATGCACGAACGCAAGGCGCTCATGGCTGACTTGTCGGACGCGTTCGTCGCACTGCCGGGCGGATTCGGGACATTGGAGGAGTTTTGCGAAGTGGTGACGTGGACGCAGCTTGGCCTCCATGCGAAGCCGTGCGGAATCCTGAATGTCTTGGGGTTCTACACTCCGTTGCTGGCGATGTTCAACCATGCTGTCGAAGAGCGGTTTCTGAAGCCAGAGAACCGGGCGTTGGTACTGGCACGAGAATCGCCCGCCGACCTACTGCAAGCGTTGGAGGAGTGGCGTCCGCTACACGTTGAGAAATGGCTCAGTCGGGAGACGCGGTGACACAACATTTGTCGCCAAAATCCATCGAGGCTGGATCGCTAACCAAGTGCTATGATCAATCGCCCTTAAAGGGCAAGCCCGATAAATCTGATAACACAAATCCGATACACAGAATGGAGCAATCAATGAGGAGAACACTAGTGTGGTGTGTCGTGGCATTGCTGTCGCTGATGGTCGGGGCACAGGCACAAGACAAGATGGGTGGCGGCACGGAGCAGGCGGTCGCCGCACTTGAGCAAAAGTGGATCGACGCGTCCAAGGCGAGCAATCCGGATATGCTCGCTCCTCTTCTGGCGGACAAGTTCGTCAACACCGACAGCAGCGGAAAGGTGACTGGCAAAGCCGAGACGCTCGCGAGTGTCAAGGCGGCAAAGTGGGAGAAGAACGAGATCAGCAATGTGAAAATAACCGTATTCGGGAAAACAGCCATCGCAACTGGAGACTGGGTTGGCAAAGGGACGGACGACAAGGGGAAGCCAGTCGATGCCCGCGAGCGCTGGACTGATACTTGGATTGAGATGTCCGGTGGAAAATGGCAATGTGTTGCCAGCCACGGCTCTGCGATCAAAATGTAGGGAGCGAAGAAATTTGGTTCACTAGCGACCATCGCTGGCAGGATGAGAAGCCGCCCAGTTTGCGTAGGGCGGTTTTCTTTGCTTTACGGTGCTGATCAATGACTTGTCGGGTGCGCCAGCTTGAGGCAGTTTCTTCGCTCCCAAGATCGGTCGCAACGACCGTGTCCGTGCGGCTCCGGGAAGAGGTGGAAGCGGTGCTGCGCCGGGGTGAGATGTCTTCAGCGTTTGAGGTCACAGAAATGGTCACAGAATCGTCAAAAAACGGCGGTTTAGATTCTCCAAGAACGATGGTAAAAGGGAGTGGTCGAGAAACAAGTCTTTGAGAATCAACGATTATCTTCTTTAGATTGACGGGCTGATGAGAACGACATATACTCCGCCGCGGGTCTCGGAATTAAACGGTTTTTGCGTCCTTACGTTCAAGATGGATTTGATGCTGTTTGCCGGGCACGTCGCTTTCCGGCATAAGCCCACGGGAGGTGCAAATGTTGATCTCTGATCTGCTCAAGAATCAAGTCCCAATATCCGCCGAGGCCCACCAGACAGTACTCGAAGTCGCCCGCCTGATGGTGCAGCACAATATCGGCGCCGTGCCGGTTCTCCAAGATGGCCAACTGGCCGGCATTTTCTCCGAGCGCGACCTCATGAGCCGTGTGGTCGTCGCCGGAAAGGATCCCGCCCGCACTGTGGTCAGTCAGGTCATGACCGAAGATCCTCTGACCGTCGCTCCCAACGATCAACTGGAAACCTGCATGACTCTGATGAAGCGGCACGGATTCCGGCACCTGCCGGTCTGTTCGGGACGGGATCTGAAGGGCATCGTTTCCTTACGTGACATCCTGCTCCACGACCTGGACGAAAAAGACGACGAAGTGCGCATGATGCGCGCCTACCTGCATTCCACCCCCGACGCCGGATAGCTTTGCCTGCCCGGGCCCTTGTTTTCCGCCGGGAGAGAAAGGCTTGGCCCGTCTCCCGGGGCAAACGCGGCAAGCCGCATCTCCACGGGAAATCGCCCCTTCGCAAGGCTGAGAGGAACCGGCCCGAGACTAATGCTGACCGGTAATGGTTACTAAGGTTACCTAAGTAGGTTGACCTTGCAGGTCAACCTGCCTGAGGATGTGGGGGAGGGTAGAGGCGGACGTTCCTACGTTTTTTCGTATTCTACCCTTGCATGATCTATGACTTGGCACAGCGATATCATCGTCTATTTGTGGTGCGCTGCACCGATCTTGCAAGCGGTGGTGGCGGCGATCTTATGGCGCCGTAAGCTGCACAAGCAGTTCCCCGTGTTTTTCTTTTTCCTCCTGGTGCAATTGGCGAATTTCGCCATTCTCTTTCCGCTTTCGTTCGCTGGCAATTACAGTTTGTATTTCGGGCTTTTCTGGGTGGGCGAGGCGGTCAACGCGGTTCTCGGCTTCAAGGTGATCCACGAGATTTTCCTCGACGTGTTCCGCCCCTATCACACGCTGAAAGACTTGGGCACCTTGCTGTTCAAGTGGGCCGGCGTGGTGATGATGCTGGTTTCGGTGGTGGTCGCCTTTTCGAGTTCTTTCGACCACAGTCTGCTGGTGCACGCTGTTACTACTCTGCAACGCTCGGTCCGCCTCGTGCAGATCGGTCTCATCCTCTTCCTAGTTCTGTTTTCTCGCTTTTTGGGAGTGACCCGAAAGCAGATCAGCTTTGGTATCTCTCTCGGCTTTGGCCTCTTTGCCGGTGTGGAATTGATGCTGATGGCGCTGAATTCGGGGGGACTCGTCAAGCAGGGCAATCTCAACCTGATGAACATGTTGACTTACAACGTGGCCGTATTTGTTTGGCTCGGCTACTCGTTCTCGCGCCAAGCCGTGCGCGGGGGCGCCGTCAACCCCTTGCAGACTCAGCGCTGGGAACAGAGCTTGGCGGATCTTCAACCTCCGGTACCTTCCGATTCCTTGATTCCGATGTTCGAAGGCATGGTGGAGCGCGCGTTTTCGCGAAGTTCGACGCTGGAGCCGGTGGAGAACAAGTCCTTGTCCGGCCCGCCAGCTGTCCCCATCAAGGCCAACTCTGCGGCAGCCGGTTCCAAGACCCGGCCTTAATCTCTGGTTGCTAAAAACTGGCTCTCACAGAAAACTCTGTCAAGAGGATTTTTTGGCCTGCCGCGGTCCCTTTCCCAAACGAGGAATGGGTTCGATTCCATTCAACCATTACCTTAAGAAACCAGCGTAATCCGCTTAGCTTTATCATGCCGGATGCCCCGTTTGGTTTTCGGCATGCCCCTCAGTTCGTCGCCTCGGGTTGGGCGCTCCAAGTAACCTCCCATGAATCAGAAAGTTGCAAGTTGTGTATAATTCCAGTCGCTTGTCGGCTGGCAGTTTTACGTTGGCCTTCGGCAGACCCTAAGGAGAAAGTAAACCATGAAACGTTCTCTCAGAGCGTTATTGCTGTTGGTGGGTCTGGTAGGAACATTTGCGTATGCCGCTGCCCCGAGAGTACCCACTCGGGGGTGGATGCCGCTGTGTCCTCCCAGTAATCCGAACTGCGACGCCTAGTCGCCAGATGTACCTCGCTGGTTAAGCAAGATGACGTAAACTCTTCGCATCACGAAAGCAATCTTCCGGGCTGGCCTCCATGGCCAGCCTCCTTTTTTTATTTCTCAGCTTTCTTGTCCGCGCTTCCGGATTCCGCCTTATCGCCTGCTGCCGACGGTTTCCCCGCTCCCGGTTCTTTCCCATCCTCCCCGGGAGCTTCCGCTGCCTCGTTGCTGCTGCTCATGTACTGCACGATGATCGAAATGCGCCGGTTTGCTGGGTCCAGCGGATCTTTTAAGTTGCGCAAACGTTGATCTGCAAAGCCCCGCACCTGCGAGACCTGATCGGGGCGCAGTCCCTCCGGCTGCTGCATCAATCGCCGCGCCGCGTTTGCCCGATCGGACGAGAGTTCCCAGTTGCTGTAGCTGCTCTTGCCGATATAAGGTTTGGCGTCGGTGTGTCCCTCGACCGAAATATGGTTGGGAACCTTTCCCAGCTCCGCCGCCAGCAGTGTTAGCAGTTCTTGCCCATTGTGGTTGAGCGCGGCACTCCCGCTCTCGAAGAACGTTCCTTTCTCCGATTCGATCAACTCGATGCGCAGACCTTCCGCAGTCACCGTCATCTCGATATTTTTGTTCAGCTTATCCAGGTCGATCATTTTCTGGATACTTGCTTGCAGCTTCTCTTTAAGTTGTGCCATGTCCTGCTTGCTCAGTTGAATGTTCTCGCCGGTTCCGGCCAGAGTGGTTCCGAGCTTGCTCGCGGTTCCGCTGGGATCTTTGAAGTAGCCGCTAATTGCCGCCTTCTCCTGCTTGCTGGCGCTGCTCAACAGCCACAACACGATGAACAGCGCCATCATGGCCGTGACGAAGTCGGCATAGGCGACTTTCCAGGCGCCGCCGTGATGGCCGCCATGGCCGCCTTTTTTCTTGATGATGATGATGGGAGGTGTTGGCATGAGCGTGGTTATCCCGCGGCTGCTGCTTCTGCCGCCGCGGGCGCTTCTTTCGCGCCCCGGCAAGCCTCTTCAACCGCCGCGAACGAAGGACGCACATGCCCCGGCACGGTCCGCCGCCCAATTTCAACCGCCATGATCGGCGCGACACCCTTCAGAAAAGCAATCATGGTTACTCGCAAGACCATCAGGAACGCGTGTTCCTCATCCGCCATCTTGCCCATGCGCGACGCCAGCGGCCCAACCAGCCCGTAGCACAGCAGAATACCCAGAAAAGTCCCCACCAAAGCCGCCGCCACTTTCTTCCCAATTTCTTCCGGAGGTCCGCCCAGCGCGCCCATCGTGATCACCACTCCCAGCACCGCCGCCACAATGCCGAGCCCAGGCAGCGAGTCCGCCATCGTCGTCAACCCCGACACCGGCTCGTTGGCCTCGTGATGGTGCACTTCCATGTCCGCCTCCAGCATCTGATCCAGATCGAATACTTCCACGCCGCCGCTTACCGCCATCCGCATCGTGTCGCAGACAAAGGCCACGGCATGGTGATCCTTCACGAAAGCTTCGTATTTCGAAAACAATGGGCTCTTGTCCGGTTCCTCGATGTCCGTCTCCAATGCCACAAGACCTTCCTTGCGCGCCTTTTGCAGCAGTTCATACATCATCTTCAAGCAATCGACATAGCGCTGCGTGCTGTACTTCGATGACCCAAATACTCCAATCAGCCCGCTGATCATCTGCTTCAACGTGTGGATAGGATTCGAAATCAACACCGTGCCCAACGCCGCGCCGCCGATGATGATCAACTCCGCCGGCTGGAGCAGCACCTTGATGTTGCCGTGCTCCATCAGGTAGCCGGCTGCAATGCAGCCAAAAACAACCACGATCCCAATGATCGAAAACATGGAGCATCATCCTCGCCAGCGTCCAGAAACGTTGGCCGCGTCCGCCGTTTTCGCTGCCCTACTCGAGTGCGAAGGTTTCATTTCCAGCAGCAGCGCTTCCAGATTCTTGCCTGCGGTAGCCACCGTGTAGGCCACTTCGGACCCCACCAGGAACCGGTCGCCCCACCACAAAACTTCCGAATGGTTCAACAGATTCCATAAGGTCTCCGCCGTCGTTGCCACCGTCACCGGACTCGCCGAGGGCAGCACCGCCAGGAATTCGTTCTCTCCCCAGCATCCCAGAAAATATTCCGAGTCCAGACTGTGCCGTAGCGTCCGCGCCGCGGTGCGCAAAAAAGGCGCGACCGACTGCGGACCGTGTTTCGTGCGAAACTCCTCTAGCCCCAGCACCCGTATCCGCAGCAGCCCGAAGCCGATGTCCGACTCCTCCATTCCCGCGATGCATTCGTTCAGCAAGGCTTGGGTGAGCCGCCGCGAAGGAATTCTCGTGGTCGCGTCCAGGCATCCATACATCGCCGGCCCGGCCACTTCCTCGCGGTAAGCAAACTCTTCTTCGAACAGAACCGTCGCCCCCTCGATTGCGCCACCGGGTTCGCCGATCGGCAGCGTCCGTGCTCTCACCGGTACACGGTGCCCACTTTTGTGCAGAAAGAAAGCGGTGCACGCCTGCGGCCGTCGCTCGGTGAGGGTCACCGTCACCGGACGTTGCTCGCCGCTAAAGCTATTGCCCTGCCGGTCGCAGGCCTGTATCACATCTTCCAAGACATGTCCCACCACTTCGTGCGCCAGATACCCGGTGATGTGTTCCGCGCCATGGTTCCAAAAACGGATCCGCCGTTCCCGGTCCACGATGTAAATCCCCACTGGCAATTCCTCTACCAGATGCCGGAACAGTTTCGGGTTATCGAGAAGGTTAGAAAACATGGCTAAGCTGCGCCGCCTCTGGAGGGCTGCAGAAAAACTAAGGATATTCCGGCAGAGACGAGGCTTGCCCCGTCTCCGGAGCCGCGACAAGCCGAGCCTCTACTGGAAGTCAGACGCCCCGTGTGGGGCCGGGCATCGGAATTCGACTTTTTCCGCCGCCTTCCAGAGTCATCGGCAGCCAGGCCGGGAAACTTCAGGGGCCAGAAGGACATCTTGGGCGCAGATTAACCGCGTCAATAAAAGTCCAGGTGCAAAAGGAGTCGCTACTCGGGCAATCCGAGCCGGCGCATCAGGTCCGCATACCGTGGATCGGAACGGATGGAGTCCATCGCTGGATTGCGTAGGGATTGTTCCAAATCCCCGTCCTCGATGGCGTACGCCTTTTCGAGGTATTCGAATGTCTTGTCCTGGTCGCGTAGAAGAGCGTAGCTCACCGCGACTGAGGAGGGAAGAGCTCGATCTCGTGCCTCGTTGATTGCGAGCATGAATTTGTTATAACCCTGAGCGTCGGCGCTAAAGGAGCCCGGAATCGAAGCGTCCCGTTTCCGTAATTCGCCAACCGCCTCCGCGAATCGCCCAGTCGTGGCATACAGCTGCGCGAGATAAAAGTGAGGCCCTAAGAAGGACGGATTAGCTTCGATAACTTTGTTGTATTGGGCCAGTGACTCGGGATACCGGCGCGCGACCATCAGGGTGAACGCGTAATTCATATTCACAGTCGGAGAAAGCGGGTCGAGTGACAAGGCAGTCCGGAATTCCTCGAGCGCTTGCTCGGTGCGCTTCTCGGGCATCAGAACTCCCCACCCGTAAAAATAGTGCGCAGTAGCGTTATTCGGATTGAGTTCCAGCGCCCGGCGGTATTCCGCCTCAGCTTCGTTCCACTTCCGCGCCGCAACCAGCGCGCCAGCCCTCGCGCTGTGTGCCTCGGATAGAGAATCGTCGAGTTCGAGCGCCTTGCGAGTCGCCGTGTCCGCCAGTTCGCGCGCTTGGATAAAGGTAATGCCGGTGTTGTAGCTGGGGGCAACAATGTAAGTGTCAGCCAGACCCGAATAGGCAAGCGCATAGTTGGGATCGGCCGCGATCGCCTGCTGGAACAAATCGATACTCTTCTTGAGGCCCTCCGTTGTCCGTCCATACCAGGCTTGGCGGCCTTCGAGATAAAGACGATAGGCTTCAGGATTCGTGGTTCCAGCGCGACCCAGGCGCTGCTGCTCACTGCCATTCATGTGGATTCGCAGACTGCTGGAAATGTCGTGAGTAATATCGCTCTGCACTTGCGTTACGTCGGCCAGCTTGCGGCTATAGTGCGAACCCCAAAGCTCCGTGCCATCGGCCGTATTGACCAGGTCGGCTTGCACGCCCAACTCGTCGCCATGCTGCGTGATTCGTCCCATCAGAACCGCCCCCACCTGCAGCGTCTGGCCAATCTTCTGCGGGTCTTCCTGGTTTCCCTTAAAGCGGAACACCGTGCTGCGCGCCATCACCTTAAAGTTAGGCAGTTGCGAGAGCGTGCTGATCAGGCTTTCGGTCAAGCCATCGCTCAGGTATTCATTGTTTGGGTCAGCCGTTGCATTGATAAAAGGCAGCACGGCGATGGAACTGATCTTTCGGGTTTCGGTTTTTCCGCGCACAAAGTACACCGCTGCGACGGCAACCGCGACCAGCAAGACAGTCGCGAAACCGGCGGCCAAAATCTTGCGGGAACGGCCTGGCGATGCCGCCGCCGGAACAGAAGAGACGGAAGCAGACGAGACCGCAGCGGCCACGCCAATGCCACTCGCCGATGAAGGGCTCGACGAACGGCCGGAGTCGAAGTCGCGCTTCAGCCGCGCCAGATCGCCTCGCAGGTCGGCCGCGCTCTGATAGCGCAGGTTGCGATCTTTCTCCAGAGACTTGCTGATGATACGTTCCAGTTCCGCGGGCATATCGGGATTAAGCCGCAGCACCGGAGTTGGAGCCGCATCCAGAATGGCTTTGAAGATCTCCGCCGAACTGCCGCCACGAAACGGCAGCGTACCGGTCGCCATTTCGTAGAGCACAGCGCCGAAGGAGAACAAATCGCTGCGCGCGTCCAGCTCTTTCGCGCGCGCCTGTTCCGGCGACATGTAGGCGATGGTACCGAGCGTAGAACCGGGGCTCGTCAGGTGCTGCTCATCGACTGCGGTCATGGTGTTCCCAGCCAGGGTATTGGCCGATGCAACCCCGCTCGAAGAACCGGCTGTGGGATCAATCTTCGCCAGTCCGAAATCCAGAATCTTGGCATGTCCGCGCTGGGTCACAAAGATATTCGCCGGCTTGATGTCGCGATGAACGATCCCCTTGGAATGCGCGGCGTCCAACCCGTCAGCGATCTCAATCGCCAGCGAGAGCACAGTTTCGTTATCCAGCGGCCTTCCCGCAATGCGATGCTTCAGCGTCGCGCCGTCCAGAAACTCCATGGCTATGAAAGACTGCTCGCCGTGCTTGCCGATTTCGTAAATGGTGCAAATATTGGGATGATTGAGAGCAGAAGCCGCACGCGCTTCCCGGCGAAAGCGTTCCAATGCTTGCGGGTCGCGCGACAGTTCCTCGGGCAGGAATTTGAGGGCGACTAGGCGGCCAAGCTCGGTGTCCTCAGCTTTATACACGACGCCCATGCCGCCGCCACCAAGCTTCTCGACGATGCGGTAGTGCGAGATGGTTTGTCCGATCACTGTGAGATCCGGCTCTCTGGTCGCTTCATCTTACGGACGCGGCCGCGGCCAGTCAACGAAATCGCCCACCTCACGCCGCCGGACGCGACCGCGACCCCAACACACGCGCCAGTTCCTCCGCATCGTAAATCGGCGGCTGGCAAGTGAACCCCGAGCACACCACGGCAAACGATCGTCCGTCACCGAGCGCCGGAAGATTTGGGATCGTCTCCGCCAAAGTCGGTGGCAGGTTTTGCGTGACAGCCTTATCAGCGTCCAAGCGCACCACCGCTGTACTCAGTGAAAACGGCCGCACTGCCGCTCGATACAGTTCCGCAGCCACAGCATCGTTTCCAACGATCACCACCTGTGTATGCGGCTGGACGAATCGGACCACCGCCAGCCCATAAGTCGCCGCAAAAATTCCGTGTTGTCCCGCGACCCCGGCGTAAACCTCCAGCGTCTGCTCGGCCTTGTCGCGATAGGACGAGTCATGACCCAACGCATCATGATCCGACGAAGCGTTGGCGTAACCGTGCAGCCGCAGCAGCGCAATCGCCGCTGCCGAATTTCCCGCCGGAGTCGGAGAATCCTGAAACGGTTTCCGCCGCGTCCCCAGAATGCCAAGCGCAGTCTCCGCGCTCCGCGCATCAAAGAATCCGCCCGCCACGGGATCGAAAAACCCCGACACCATCGCCTCCCCAATCGCCCGCGCAAAACGAAAATAGCTCAGGTCCGCCGTCGCCTCGTAAGCGTCGAGACAAGCAATCACCGCGAAGGCATAATCATCCAGCACGCCCGGGACAACGGCAGGAATAGGGGCAGCAACTTCGCGACGCTCGGCGTTCGGATCGGAGTATGCAATCACATGCCGCATCCCGCGCTCCGCATTCCATCCCTCGGAAAGCAGCCGGTCCAGCGAGCGCAAAGCAAAGTGCCGCGCCTCCGCCAGATCAAGCACCTTGGCCGCTTCCAAATAAGCCGAAACGCACATCGCGTTCCAGCCCGCGTAAACCGTCTTGTCCACATACGGCGTAGGACGAAGCAAACGCGCCGCATACATTTTCTTCTGAGCCGCGGCCAACAGCGTGCCCGTTCGCTCTTCAGAAATATTCAACGTCCGGCTGATCTCCTCCACCGAACTCTGAATGTGCAGAACATTCTTAGCCCGGTTGTGATGCATGTCCCCGACTTCCTGGATGTCGTAATAAAGCGTCGCCACCGCCGCCTCATCCTCGCTCAGCGCCGCCTTCACTTCCGGCAAAGTCCAGGTGAAATAATCGCCGTCATCGTCCATCGAATAGTCGGCGTCCTGCGAAGCGTAGAAGCCGCCATGCGCGCGGTCGCTGAGCCATTCGTCCATCCAGCGAATAA
>Ga0181521_10001754_pt1 | contig 26590 bp, 26 predicted proteins | sample PEATcosm2014_Bin_32_FD_119764 | JGI IMG/M metagenome (GOLD analysis project Ga0181521, IMG submission 119764) | Peatland microbial communities from MTU Mesocosm Facility, Houghton, MI, USA - PEATcosm2014_Bin02_60_metaG | ecosystem: Environmental > Terrestrial > Soil > Wetlands > Peat | place...
CCAATTCTCGTTCGGCCTGGTCCTGTACCAGATGGCGTCGGGCAAGCGGGCCTTCGAGCGCCCCAGCGCAGCGGAGACCATGACGGCCATCATCCGCGAAGAGGCGGAGCCGCTGCCCGCCGGCGTGCCTCTGCCGCTGCGCTGGGTCATCGAACGGCTGCTGGCAAAAGATCCTGCCGAGCGCTACGACTCGACGCGGGACCTGTATCGCGAGCTGAAGCAGATTCGCGAGCGTCTCTCACAAAGCACCAGTGGGGTTGAGGCGGCGCTGGCCCCTCACGCGGGGCGCAGGCGCCAGCGTCTCCTTCTGGTCCCTGCGGTTGCCCTCGTATGCCTGACCGCCGGAATCATTCTTGCGCGGCTCCTGACACCGGTGTCCGGTCCGGATCTGTCGCAGTACAAGTTCACGCGAGTTGCACTGGGAGAAACCGAGGAGCGCGCCCCGGCATGGTCGCCGGATGGAAACACCATCGCTTATTCGGCCAGGGTTCATGGAGTCCAACAGATCTTCGCGCGCGGCGCTGGGGAGCACGAGGCGGCGCAGCTCACCAGATCGACTAGGGATTGTTATGCCCCAATCTGGTCTCCCGACGGTGAATCCATCTATTACTTCGCCGATGGCAGCCTGTGGGCCATCCCGGCCTCCGGGGGCGCCGGGCAGTTGGTTCTGGAACATGTCGAAGCAGCCGCTATTCACCCCGACGGCAAAACGCTGGTGTTTGCGCGCGACGGCAAGCTTTGGCTTGCTGCCCTTCACGGGGGAACGGCGAGGGAGTTCTGGCCGGGTCCGCTTGCGCCTACCATGCCTACGACAAACATGTGTTTCTCGCCCGATGGCTCCTATCTCGCTTTGGACAACGGGACGGTTTGGCTTTTTTCCTATCCCTCCGGTAAGCCCCGAAAGCTCTACACCGGAACAGAAAACGGAATGGGCGCTGGTGTGTGGGGCGCGAGCTGGTTCCCGGACGGCCGCAGTTTACTGGTGGCGCGCAACAGCGCAACCGACTCATTGATCCGGCTGGCTGTCGCGGATGGCAGCCGGCAGACGATCTATTCTGCGGGTTTCACGATCCAGGGTTCCTCGGTGTCGCCGGATGGCAGGAAGATCGTCTATTCGGCCGCGGAGTACGAATGGAACATCGTCGAAATCGGGCTCACCGATGGCGCTGTGCACGTGCTGGTCGAGAACGGAGGAACCAACATTTCGCCAGATTGGGCGCCGTCGGGCACGCACTTTTTGTTCTCTGCACAAGGTAAGGCCGACGTGGGTGCGGCGGTCATGGACCAGGAGGCCTCCGCTGGTGGCTTCTCGCGCCGCCTGGTCGATACCAGCTACGACCTCAAGGGAGCACGCTGGTCGCCGGACGGGGCGCGGTTCGTCTTTGTGGATAGTGGCTATACAGACAGGCTGAGGCTGGCGAACGCGGCTGGCGGCCATGCCATCCTGCTGGACCAGGCCCACAACATACAGGGAGAAGCGTGGTCGCCTGACGGGCAGTGGCTCTCGTATGATCGCCAGAACGAAGGCCAGTCGAAGCTGGCGAAGATTCGAGCTCTGCCGGGCGCCGGTCCCGTGATCCTGGCGGACGCAGAAGGCCCGACGCAATGGTCGCCGGCGGGGGACTGGATTCTGTACAGTGCGGGGAACAGTCTCTGCCTGATCTCGCCCGACGGCAAGTCCAGACGGACGCTGTCCTCCCGACGGTTCATGGTCTGCGACTTCTCGAAGGATGGCCGCCGCGTTTACGGCATTTTTCACAACGCGACAGACCCGAATCGGGAGTGGCAGCTTTATGAGGTGAGCGTGACGACCGGAGCCGAGAAGCTCGTGTCGTCCTTGGATCTCCCGCCTGCATCCGCTAGACTGTCTGGGTTCAGCATCCATCCGGATGGCAAACGCGCTCTCACCTCGGTCGCGAAGTTTCCTTTTCAAATTTGGATGCTCGAAGGTTTCGAGCAGCCGCGCGCGAAGAACTGGTTCGCGGGGTTGGTGGAGCGCCGATGACATTCGTTCCCGAACTCTGGACCCTGCGAGGCTCCCCAAACGATCCTCCACTGCGCAAGAGCGAGAGATCGATCGGAGAAGGGTGGTGGGTTACCCGGTAGTGACAACTTGACGGGTTGTCCGTTGCTGAGAAGTGGTCAGTTCCGCGTCATGGAGGGACATCGCGGTCGTTAAAGCGTTAGCAGACTTCATTTCTGCGGCGTCGCCCCGCGACCGGGATTCTTACGCCAGGCAGTCTGCCTTGCCTACCGCAAGCCACCGATATGAGGTGATATCGCGCGCCTTTCAATTTCGGCCCAGGACGGGATCAACACCGTTCAGCGCCCGACAAGACGTTGCGGAGTTCGAGTCCTACCTAGGGAGCCAAATTTGGTTTTGGTCAGTTTCGTCTCCGATCTCCCCGTGTTTCCTTCGGCTTAGCTGGTTCGAACGCCGCAAGTTCTCAAACGGCTCTTCGAACTGGGTCTGCAACTCGCCATGCCGCCAGGACGCCGACTGCAAGACTAGTCTGAGGAACGCCTGCTTCTCGTGCGGGGGTTGAACCAAAAACAGATCTGCTGCACGGCTGGTTAGCCCCATCAGGTCGATGGCGCTTTGCGCTGGGGCCTGTGTGCTGGCGCGTATCTCTTCTATACGGCGCGCAACGGCCGTTGCTTGCTTTTCGCATTCGAGCGCCTTCCGGTCATACATCTCGGGGCTGATGCGGCCTTCCAGCCGGTCGTCATAGAGCACATCGAGTTTCGATCCGAGCCGTCGCTGTTGTTCTTCCAGCCGCTTCACTTCCCGGTCCCGGGCTGCCCGTTCGTTGAGATCGGATTCGGAGACGGACTCCTGGAGCCACTTCAAAACTCCGGGCGGGATCACCAGATCCTTGAGCGCGGCGGCAAACTGGTCTTGCACCGCTTCCTCCCGCGTGTAGGGCTCCTCGCATTTGCCGCGATGCCCGGTGCAATGGTAGTAGACGTATTTCTGCTTCTTCAATTCGCCCACCAGACCGCACCCACAATGCCCGCACCGAATGAACCCGGTGAAGGCAAAGTCGTGCTTGATCCGATGCTGTTTCGTTTCCGCCCGGCGATCAAATAGCGCTTGAACCCGTTCCCACATCTCCCGGCTTACCAGAGCCTCGTGCTTGCCTTCGTAGGTCACACCGTCCCAGTCAAAATCGCCGGTATAGATGCGCTTCCGAAGGATCAGGTGCAGGGTGCTCCGATGAAGCCGCCGGCCGCCAATCGTCCAGCCCTCCTCTCTGGCCTTGGCCGCGAGTGTCTTCAGGGAATACCGACCCGTGCTGAACTCCTCAAACAAGCGCGTAATCGTCGGGGCATCGTCGTCCGGCACAATGATGCGCCTACCGTCCAGCCCTTCCACGTTGCGATAGCCCGCCGGTGCGTTGCTCGGATACAGGCCGCTCTTGGCCTTCTGGAGCATTCCCTTCAGCGTTTCCTCCCCCAGATTCTGCGAGTAGTTCCGCGCCATCAAGACCTTGATGCCGTGGATGAACTGCTCGGACGACTTGGAGTCCGGTGAAAGGATGGTGCCGTCCTTGACGAAGTGGATCGTGACGCCGAGCTCATCGACGGTGGCATAATCGGGTACGTTCCTGTAGAGCCGGTCCGTCTTCTCCACCAGGATTGTCTGGCACTTGCTACGGTTCTTCCTCAAAAACGCGAGCATCTGCCCGAACCCAGTCCGTCCGCTCGTGCTGGCCGATTCGACATCGACGAACTCTTGAACCGCCTTCATGCCCTGCTTGCTTGCATACTCGCGCAGCAACTCCAGCTGGGCCGGTATCGAGAAGCCCTCGACCTCCTGTTCCTTGCTGCTCACCCGCGCATAGATCACCACCCACCGCGGCTTCGGTACCGATCCGTTCTGCAGCATGTCCTTGGCGCTCCTCAGGCCACCCTTTCCCGGTCTGCCTTGGAATCCATCTTCGCGCATTTTGCGGCGGCACGCTGCTCGGCATCCCATCGGGATAGGAATTTAACGAATTCGGTCAGGCGCTTTGCATGACGATCCCATTCCTGATCGCTTAAAGGGCGGGCATGGAGGGCTTCCATGGCTTCGCGGGCGGCTTGCTCAGAGGCGGACGGGGCCGTCTTGCCGATTGCCTTCCATCGTTCCTCATTGACTCCCCTGTTCGCCACCAAGTTCACTCGCTCGCCAGATTGATTAATCGCGGAAGCCGCGGCACAGGTTGCGTCTAGGCCGACCGGTGTTGCCGAATTGCTCCCTCATATAGAAAGGGAATGGCGCGACCATGGTGGGACATCAAATTTACACATTTCTGTTTTTTGTAACTGATTGCAACAGATTGCAACCGTCTGAAACAGTTTGCAACAGTCTTGGGTTGCCGGCGGGCGCCTGCAACAGATTGCAACAGTTTGCAACAGTCTGCAACACCGACCACCAACGACGACGGCTCGCAGGCAACCAAAAACCCGGTAGTGGAACATAAAGGTTGGGATGCGTTGTTGGGTTTTGGGGTGGTTTTTTGTTGCTCCGGTTGCGGTTCTTGCGGGATGCGTTTCGATGGACCTGCATCCCGGTCGGGATGCGCCGTCGATTTTACGAGTTTTTCTGTCCCACATAGCCTCTGCCGTTACCTATATAAGTGAGGGGAGTTTTCACATGGCCCAGCGAGCAATCCGATTCTCCGACACGACGGACCAAGGAATTCAAGAGGCAACGCGGAAGCGGGGTTTCTCATCACCGACGGCGTTCATCCGCCATTCTGTGGAACAGGAACTGTCGGTTCGCCGCGAGGAACTCGTCGGGGCCGAAGAACGACTTGCGGCCACTATCGAGCAAGTCAGGCGGGATATCTTCCGTCTTGGACGAGCCCAGCAGGCTTTGTTCGCATTCTTGGACAGCCTCGCCAAGGTGGTGCTGACGTGCGTTCCCGAGCCGGGCGGGGAGGCAATGGAAGCCGCCATCGCGAGAGCACGCGGCCGGCACACCCGCTTGCTGAAGAACGCCGGGCAGGCAATGGTCGGCGATTCGAAACTGGCGATGCAGGATCTGGTGGACGATGGCGAACGATGAGGAGCCGGAGTGCCGACTTCGACCACGGAAGCCGCCCGCCGAGGAGCGAGCTGGGCAAAATGGCCTGGGACTACAAGCTCATTCTGAATCGTGCCAGTGCGACCAGTTGCCGCCTTCGGCGATCTCCTGGGCACGGCACCGGCCCGAGCAGCGTTAGACAGTCCGCGTCACGTAATGTGAAGAATGCGACTTTCAGGCAGTTGCGAGCACCTGAGCGCTACGTTGCGAGAGAGAGTGCCACTCATGAGGGCGATCCCAGGGCGGTCTGCTGTCGGTCATCAAAAATGCATACGTGTGTAAGATCGGAGGGTTGCGCTCGTGGCGCGTTGCGCCCGGAAACGCCATCAACTAGCGGCTGGAAGTCAAAGGGCAACTTCGCGCCCGCATGCACGAGCCGGTGGCGCAAACGGGCAAGTGGCTCAAGTCGGTCGTGCAAGGCTACTTCAACTACCATGCGGTACCGGGAAACAGCGACACCTTGTGGACCTTTCGGGTCAGGTTGGCACGGCTGTGGCGGACGAGTTTGGTCCGTCGCGGTCAGCGAAACCGCTACACCTGGGCCCGGGTGAATCGCCTGGTACGCGCTGGTTTCCCACGCCGCGCATTCTTCATCCATGGCCTGAGCAGCGTTTTGTCGCCAGTCATCCGAGATAGGAGCCGTATGCGCTAATGAGCGCTCGTACGGATCTGTGCGGGGGGTACCGGGCAACTGGTATCCCTACCGCGACCCGCGATCAACCCTTCGAGAGCAACGACCTCGGCCCGCCGGAAGTCACGTCGCGGGCGGAGGTTGAAAGCATAATGTTGCCGAAAGGCCAAAACTGGATTCTGATGCTCGCGCTGCTCTTGGCCGTCCCGGTGATGCGTTCCCCGATCACCGTGCCGCGAAGTCAATCTCGCGATGATCGCGAGACCCGGGCGCGTTTGTCAGGACAAATCGGATACCATCATCAGTGGTGCATTGCGCCGCCTGACGGTTAGCGGCTCAAAACCTGACAAAAATGCTTTTCATCGGGAATCAAATGCGGAACAAGAATATCAGGATCACAGCGTTAGCATTCGTTGTTCCGATTCTTTTCCTGTGGCCGGCCTGTGCACGGGCACAAGCTGCGAAGGCTCCCTATCCGGTCTTGGCTCCTCTCGACCAGTATTTGATTCCGGACGAGAAGGCTGAGATAGCGCTGGCCCAAAGTTCCGCTCCGGCATCGATTTCGGATGCAGCCGAAGTGATGGTGCTGCGACGGGATGGCTACGCAACTGCCGTGAATGGCTCGAATGGCTTCGTCTGCATCGTCGAGCGATCCTGGGCTAAGCCGACCGATGACCCGGAATTCTGGAACCCTAAGGTCCGCGCCCCGAATTGCTTCAATCCGGCAGCCTCAAGGACGTTTCTGCCCATCTTTCTGAAGAAAACCAAACTTGTGCTGGCGGGAAAATCGAAAGCACAGATCCTCGCGGCTACTACGTCCGCATTGGAAAAGAGAGAACTACCCGCGCTGGCTCCGGGAGCGATGTGCTACATGATGGCGAAGCAGCAGTACCTGAGCGACGACGACATGAGCTGGCATCCCCATCTCATGTTTTTCGTTTCGGGTGATGCCGTGAAAAGCTGGGGAGCCAATCTGCCTGGCTCGCCGGTGATAGCGGGGGACGATCCGGAAGAACGGGTGACCGTCTTCATGGTTTTGGCCGGCACTTGGTCCGATGGGACGCCGGGACCATCCACGATGCACTGAGAGAAATTCGATTCGAATTTGCCAAGCGTCTCTCAGCTATGGCTGGCAAGGAGCCAAAAGAACCAAGGAAGCCCGAGCGCGAATGATGCCACAGCATTAGGCCTCTCCAAAGCTCCCGAGATATGGCGTTCGAGTCGATTACTCCCGAAAAGTCGGCTTCGGGCCGGGCATTCTCCGAGTAGCACGTAATCCGCCCGGAGCTCATCGGTAAACTCTGCGCGACCACCCAGGAATAATTAGTCACGAGGTAGCGTCAGGCGCCTCTATTTGTTGACTACACGGTCTGCCGCATCCCGCAGCCATGGCTGGCATCGCGGGATCTTGAGCGCTACGTCGCGGCCCATGCGCCCATCGCGCGCGCGGTAGACTTCTCCCCTGCCGGCGGCGCCAAGAGCGCCGAGAATTTCATACGGGCCGAGCCCCGTTCCGACGGTCAAAGGCATGGAGCTATATTGTACCCAACCCTCGGCTCTATTCCGGCACCGGCGCGAACCGCCATAACGTGGAGCGCATGCCGACGCGCAGGGCGATCATGCGTCCGTTCGGCAGCCAAGCCATCGAGACGTAATCACTCGTCTTGTCGAACGGCAAGGGTTGGACACGACCGTTCCGGGTATCCAGCACTGCTGGCGCGGCAAACCACGACTCGTGAATGGAAACCAGGAGGCGACCGTCCGCGTTCCAGCTACCGGGCGAGAGGTCCAAATACCTTAGCGCATGGGCTGCATCGGCGGGGATTTCTGTCTCCAGCGACCCATCCAGAGGGACGCGAAAAAGCCGCATATTCGGGCTTTCCAGGACGCTGACGAGCAGTGCCCGGCCGGAGGGGTCGGCCACGACGCGATTGCCGGCTCGAACCTCTCGCGCTTGACCACCCGCGGACGGGATCGACCAGATCGTGCCTCCGGTGGCGAAATACAGCGTGCTGCCGTCCGGGGAGGCGGCCAGCGAGACGATTTCGCCCTTGCCTGGGGCGATGCGGCGAGTAATGCGCCCGGTTTCCACCTCCGCGACCGCAATCGTTGCTCGCGGTACAGGACCAATCAGGAACGCGATCTCGCGTGGGCCGACAGCCGTGACGGGTGTCGAAGTTTCCTCCGCGGTCGCGACCATTGCAACCGGCTTCTTCCCTGGCTCCACCATCACCAGGCGTGCGCGATCCGAATAGAGCACCGTCAGGACCACCCGCCCATCCGGCAGGACGGCAAGCAAGTCCGGATCAGACACCTCTGGAAACCGAGCCCACGTTTCCGTCTGATCTAGGTTCAGCGGGCGGCTCACTAGTTCCGCCGGGAGGTCCGTTACGCAGGCATACACGCTTCCGTCGGGGGCAGTATCCAAGCCCCAGACTTCGTGGGTCGTGGTAAACAGAGTTTGGGCTGGCTCGCGTCCGTGGGCGGGGACGGAGAGCACCCGCGTAAACTCTCCAAGCTCCAAAGTGATCAACACGGACTTGCCGTCGCGGCTCACCGCGAAATCGGGTGCGCCGGTGCCCCTCGAGATACTGGGCGCGAAAGGCCGCGTGGCGCCGGTGGCAAGATCCACGACCAACAGTCTCATGCCGTCCGCTTCCCGCCCCAGCGGCGCTCCATCCATCAAGGCTTCTTTGCCGTCCGGGAATACGCGCGGGTTGGCTAAACTTTGCCCGGGATCGATAACTGCGACGGGCAAATCCTGAACCTGTCCGGTTGCAGGCCACAATCGGAAGAGTTGCCACTCGCGCTTGGAATTCAACTTCACTGCCAGTAAACTCCCGTCCGGCAGCGCCTCCGGCCGGAATGCCTGGGGGAATACGAGGCGCTCGTCGCCGCCGAGCACTGGCACGCTGTAGATCCCCTGTGGCACGGCCTCGATGCGGTCATAGTATATGGCGGAGCCATCCGGCGCCCACGCGATATCGTTGACGTTCCCATGCTGCCGGCTATGGGTGAGCATCGACCAGTTGCCGGTTTCGGGTTTCATGACGCCGACCTGCGTGTAGCCTTCATCAACGGCGAAGAATCCCACCAGGTTGCCGTCCGGCGAGGGGCGTGGTCTGAACGCGATTTCCGGTCCGCCCAAAAGCTTTCCAGACCAGTTGGCCGACCGCGGTTCCGGGGCCACCAGGCGGTACACCGCAATCGTCAGTGCCATCAACGCAACCGCCCCGGCGGCCCCCAGCGTCCAGCGGCGCCATCGCGGCGTTCCGAGCAACTTCGGGGCAGCGCCGCTCTGGCTGCCGCCTTGCGACAGCGCTGCCAGCGCGAACGAGAGATCGCGCGCCGACTGAAACCGGTTGCCGGGATCTTTTTCCAGGCAGTGGTGGACAATCTGCCTCACACCGGGCGGCGCCGTATCCGGCAACTCCGGCAACTCTTGCTTGAGGATCGCGGTCATGGTTTCCACGGCAGTCTCGCCTTGAAATGCGCGGCGGCCGCTGAGCAGCTCGTACAGAATTACGCCGAAGCTGAAGATATCGGAGCGATGATCGGCTTCCGCGCCGCGAACCTGCTCGGGCGACATGTAGCCCACCGTGCCCATCACCACGCCCGGTTCGGTGCGAACCGTCAGCGTCTCGGTGACTGCGGCGGTCGTTCGCGATACCTTCACCTTCGCCAGACCGAAATCCAGGATTTTGATGCGCCCGTCCCGAGTCAGCAAAATGTTGGCGGGTTTCAAATCCCGGTGAACGATCCCGGCAGCGTGTGCGGCAGCGAGCCCGTCCGCAATCTGCACGGCGCAATCCAGGCTCTTCCGCAATCCGGCTGTGCCTACCCGCAACGGTTCGCCATCGATCAACTCGGTAACGATATACGATGTGCCGCCTTCCATGCCCACGTCGTAGATGGCGACGATGTTGGGGTGATTGAGGGCCGCCACCGTGTGGGCCTCGAGTTCAAAGCGCTGACGCCGATCCGGATCCGCTGCGACTTCCTGGGGAAGGATCTTCAGTGCGACTTCGCGCTTTAGTCGCAGGTCGCGCGCGCGATATACCTCGCCCATGCCGCCCGCGCCCAACAGAGCGATGACTTCATATGGCCCGAAGCGAGTATTCTTAGCCAGCCCCATAAGCTGTCGAAACAGCCTAGCACACATCGATTGGGTCGCAGATTCCTTGGCACGAACCGGGTGTGCGACATAAATGTTGGCGGTTTTCGAGAGGGCTGGATTGTGCCGCCTTATCTAGAAGTATATAATACGTCTAGAAAGGAGGCTCATGCCTCACTCCCTTCCCAACCTGGAATCGCGCCGGACCGAGTTGCTCGGCGCTCTGAGCGATCTCAAAGACATGCGCCCTGGCTCTGTCGTCGGAGCCGTGTTTCGCTGCGGAAAACCGAGCTGCCATTGCGCGCAACCCGGCGACCCTGGCCACGGCCCCCTCATGCGGCTCACCTATAAATCGCAGGGAAAGACCGTCACCGAAGCGTTGCCGACTCCGGCCGCCGTACGCAAAGCGGAACGGGAAATCGCCGAGTTCCGCAATTACCAGCGGCTCGGCCAGGAACTGGTGGAAGTCAGTGAGCGGATCTGCCGCTTACGACCCGTGGAGGACACACTCACTCCGCAGGAAAAAAAACGGCCGAAACCATCGACCAGGAGGTCAAACGGGAAGTAAGCCGCCTGCTCCAGGTGGTCTTCGCGGACCGCCGGAACAGGGGCATGGTGGATTTGGAAGCCGTCGAGATGCTGGTGCGCACGTCGATGCACCGCGCCGGGGCGGCCGCTCTGGAGCGCCTGCTCGCGATGCCTTCCCCGGAACCCGGGCACGTGGCCTGTTCCTGTGGACATTCGGCCAAGCACCACGGCCGACGCGCCAAACAGATCCTGACCGCGTTGGGCCGCGTTCGCTTCGAGCGCAGTTATTACCTCTGCCCGCACTGCCGTCGGGGCCACAGTCCGCGGGATCGGGAACTGGACGTGGAAGGCGTCGCCTGTTCGCCGGGCGTGCGCCGCATGATGGCGGTGGTGGGTAGCGATACCAGCTTCGAGCAGGGCCGCGAGCAACTCCAGTTACTCGCCGGTATTGCGGTCACCGCGAAAGCGGTGGAGCGCCATGCCGAGGCTATCGGCGCTGGCATTGAGGCTGGTGAGCAGGAAGAAATCCGCCGGGCCAAACAACTGGAACTGCCCGCCGTATGCGCCCCTGCCACGCCGATCTTCTACATCGAGATGGACGGCACGGGCGTGCCCGTGGTGAAAGCGGAAACCGAAGGCCGCGCGGGCAAGGTGGAAGGCCAACCGGCGCACACGCGCGAAGTCAAACTGGGGTGCGTCTTCACTCAAACCGGTCTCGACGAGGAGGGCCGGCCTGTTCGCGACGAGGATTCCACTTCTTACGTCGCCGCGATCGAAACCGCCGAGGCGTTCGGCTTACGGCTCTACAGCGAAGCCTGGCGGCGTGGTTGGAGCCGGGCGCAGAAGAAAGTCGTGATCGGCGATGGCGCCGTTTGGATCTGGAATCTCGCTGACCAACACTTTCCAAGCGCGATCCAAATCGTCGATCTCTTCCATGCCCGCCAGCATCTCTGGGAACTCTCGGCCAAACTTTTCCCCCAGGACGAAAAAGGTCGTAAGCGGTGGATGGCGCGCTGTCTGGATCGGCTGGAGCGAGGCAAGATCGAAGCGCTGGTCAAGATGCTCCGCGAATCGGCACCCGCCAGCGCAGAACTCGCCCGAATCGTAGCGAACGAAGCCGAGTACTTCGCGCGCAATGCCGGCCGAATGCGCTATCCAGCTTTCCGCGAACAAGGGCTGTTCGTTGGGTCCGGCGTGGTCGAGGCGGGATGCAAAACTGTGATCGGAGCGCGCTTGAAACGCTCCGGGTCGTTCTGGACTGTCGCCGGCGCCAACGCCATCATCGCTCTGCGCTGTTGCCGTTTCAGCCAAAGGTTCGAAGACTATTGGGAAAGCCGTTCCCGCGCCGCCTGATTACCCACTTTTATGTCGCGCACCCGCACGAACCCCACGAACCCCCGAATCCTACCCCTTGGCGAGATCCCGCCTGACGCCGTAGCGTTTACCTGGACCTTTGGGTGTGTCGTCGCTAGCCTTGATCGGAAACGCCTCGAGGCACGAGAGCCGAGGTGAGAGCGTGAATTTCGAGCCGAGGCGTTTTCGATAAGGAGACTAGAAGGAAGCCGCTGGCGTTTGCGGCGGACGCGGTGGCTATGGGGAATGAAAGCCGCTTTGGTACTGGCGAGGCCGATGTTGGCCGTAGTGGCGATCGACGAAAATGTGGGAGCGGGGTTCGGACGGGGGGGGAACTGGACGTCGGATGGGCCCCATCACGGCGATGGGTCGCGCGGTGGACGGCGGTCGGACACACGAGTCCGCCAGCATGCCATTGGCACGTCGCTGGACCTCAACTGACCGCGGTGTCATGACGAATCGAAGTAACTGTGCCGTGAGACTTCCGCGGCCCGTGCATTCCTGTCGGCTACAACGTACCTGGTATTCACGTCAGTGCGGTGCGGATGCGTGCGACTCGGAGAGCATCGATGCCATCCTTGGCCTCGATACTCTGGATCCCTGCGCACTTCAGGATGGTGCCAAGATACGTGCGCATTATGCGGCTTTGATTGACGTAAATCCCGAACTGGCGTCCATTCTCAGCGCGACTGGCATGGCCGTTGTCTCGGGCATTCCGCTGATCGGCGTGATTCGGTCGCTCATCGCCCATCATAGTCCGCCTGTCGGAGATTGCTAGGCGGAGGGGCTCCGATCGCGTAAGCTTTATGCCGTGCGCGTTGGAATCGGCAGGAAGAAGCACGTCGCCATGTCACGAGCCGATGAAGTTCGAACGCTCGTCTTGATAGTTGCCCTTGCGATGATTCCCGGCGGAGGGACAGTCGCCGTGATCGCGCTCACGACGCAGCCGGACCTTAACGAACTTACTCCCGTCGCGAATCACACTGCGGGTTTTTCTCTTTTGGGCTGGGAGAGCCTACTCCGGGATCAGCCCCACACGCTGCATGCTGGATCAGCAATAGCCTCTGGCGCAACGGTTGAGGTTCTTGGCTACACGATGGATGGCAATCGGAGTGGGGAGAACGGAGAGTGGGCGCAGGAGTTCACTTTACTCCCTGAAGCAGGGAATCCAATCCATCCGGCGCACCGCTTTGGAGACCAGATGATTTCGGTCCATCCACGGGATGACTCGCGAACCCGGTTTTTACCTCGTACCCTCGTGTGGGTCTCGGGAAACCTGCAGGCCTTGCCGGGTGACCCTGTCGGAGATAAACCGCTGTATACCATCGAACAGGCACGCGCGGAACTGGCCGGTCGGGGCGAAATCAGAAAATACTTCAGGTAAAGATCCTCGGCAGCGCCATCTTCCGGCCGCTAGCGGGCTTATTGAGCCCGTTGGCGTTCGCCCCGGTTGTTTTCGTCACACTTCTCTTTGCCGACCACGATTTCCAAGCGACTTTTGTATACTTCCTCCGATCGATGTGTACTATACTCCGGTATAGTATTTAGATCTCAGATAAATGGCGCATATCAGCAACGACGGTGGCAAAAAGCTCCTGGCTCGGGTGCGCCGCATCCGTGGCCAGATCGATGGAATCGAGCGCGCGATCTTGGAGGGCAACGACTGCTACGCGGTCTTGCAGCAGACAGCCGCCGTGCGGGGAGCGCTGGGTGGGTTGATGGCCGAACTGATTGATGGGCACATCCGTCACCATGTGCACAGCGCGAGCGAGCGCGAAAAGGCCACGGACGAATTGATGGAGATTGTTCGCAGTTACTTGCGCTAAGGAGGGGTCCATGCCGCAAGCAAATACTTCTGCTGCCGAAGTGTCGGCAGATGGAAATCTCAACGCACCGAAACTGATCAGCGTTGGTGGGCGTGTCCGTCGACAGGAACACGAAGCGCATCCCGAGCACGAGGGCGAACAGGAGCATGAACAAGGTCACGTCGAGCCGTTTGAGCTTGTCCGCATTCTGGCAACGGCGGCTGTGGCCAGCTTGGTTTGGCTTCGGGTATGGGAGCCGTTTCCGCACGTCAGCCTGATTGGCATCGCGGGTGTTCTGTTCGGTGGATGGCCGATCTTCCGTGAAGCGTTCGAGAACCTGCGCGAACGCCGCATGACGATGGAGCTATCGATGACGATCGCGCTTCTCGCCGCGCTTGGCATCGGTGAATTCGTCACTGCGCTCATCATCACCGCGTTTGTACTCGCTGCGGAAGTGTTGGAGGGGCTCACCGTAGGCCGGGGCCGGCGCGCGATCGGCGACCTTCTCGAGTTGTTGCCGCGATCGGCGTGGACTGTGAACGATGGGGTCGGAGCGAGACCGGTAGAGGTGCCTATAGGCGAACTTCGCCCCGGAGACAGGGTTTTGATTCGGCCTGGAACGAGAATCCCTGTTGACGGCCACGTGCTTTCCGGACACTCGAGCGTTGAAGAGGCTGCGATCACCGGCGAACCTCTGCCGCAAGACAAGCTTCCAGGCAGTCGAGTTTTCGCGGGCACTCTCAACCACACAGGCGCTCTCGAAGTTAGTGTCGAAAACTTAGGCCGGGACACGACGTTTGGGCGGATTGTTGAGGCCGTTGAGGAGGCAGAGCAAACACGGGCGCCCATTCAGCGCCTTGCGGATCGCCTGGCCGGGTACCTGGTGTACTTTGCCCTGGGCAGCGCGCTGCTGACGCTGTTGATCACTCACAACCTGCGTTCGACAATCTCGGTCATCATCGTGGCGGGAGCTTGTGGAATTGCTGCCGGGACTCCCTTAGCAATCCTGGGGGCCATTGGGCGTGCAGCCCGCCAGGGGGCCATCATCAAAGGGGGCGTCTACCTAGAGCAACTCGCCAAGATAGACACCGTGTTGCTCGACAAGACCGGCACTCTCACCTACGGCAAGCCCCATGTTGCTTCGATTGACGCGGCCTTTGGATATCAGGCTGACGTGGTGTTGCAGACTGCCGCCGCCGCCGAACGGAATTCCGAACACCCGCTCGCGCATGCTGTGGTTGCAGCAGCACACGAAAAGCAACTGGCGATTGTCGAGCCTTCTTCCTTCTGCTATACGCCCGGAAAAGGTGTACATGCGACAGTAGATGGCCATGCCGTCATCGTCGGGAACACGAATTTGCTGGTGGAGTCGAACATCGCGTTGCCGGCGATGAGCATGCGGGCTGGAGCACGAGTTCTCGTCGCGCGTGATGGCCAGTTTATCGGCTCGATTCATATTGCCGATCAAGTGCGCGATGGAGCCTCGGAAGCCATCCGGGAGCTTCAGGATATGGGCCTTCAGATCGAGTTGCTCACTGGCGACGCCGAGCTGTCCGCCAGCGCCGTCGCCGAAAGCATTGGCATCAGCCAGGTTTCGAGCAGTCTGCTGCCAGAACAGAAGTCAGCGCGCGTGGATGAACTGATTCACCTCGGCCGCACCGTTGCCATGATAGGAGATGGAATCAACGATGCCCCCGCGCTCTCTCACTCCCACGTGGGAGTGGCCATGGGCAGCGGGGCTGAAATCGCCCAGGCGAGTGCGAATGTGCTTCTGATCGGAAACGATTTGCGGAAGTTCGTCGCGACAGTCAAAACCGCTCGTTGGTGCCGAGCGGTGATTCTCCAGAACTTCTACGGAACGCTGGCTGTCGATGCAGTGGGTATCGGTTTGGCGGCTGCTGGGGTGATTAACCCTCTGCTGGCCGCATTTATCCACGTCTCCTCCGAGTTGACATTCATTCTGAACTCGACCCGTTTGCTGCCCCGGTTCTCACGGCAGCCCCATTTTGATTGATGTCTTGCACCAATGGCACAGTGGTAGCCGATGCCGTCCGCTGGCATTCTAAGTCCTGTTACCACATCTCGTCATCCGTTCATGGGAAAACTGTAGGACTGAGAGCCTCCGAGTCATAAAATGACCTGAGCCCCAGCGCTGCGCCATGCCCTTGAGAACGCTGATAGTCGACGACGAGCCGATCGCCCGCCAAGTGCTACGCGAAGAACTGGAACTGATCGATGGCGTGGAAGTGATGGGCGAGGCAGACAACGGCGCAAAAGCGCTCGACCAGATCGCCAGACTCAGGCCCGATCTGGTCTTGCTCGACCTTCAAATGCCGGCCATGAGCGGGTTTGAAGTTGTGAGCGGCATCCGGCGGGGGGCCCACATTCCGGTGATCGTGATTGTCACCGCATACGATAGTTACGCCGTCCAGGCCTTCGAGGCGGGGGCCATCGATTACCTGCTCAAGCCCGTCGCGCATGAGCGATTGCAGCAAGCTGTCGAGCGAGCCAGCCGTGTCAGTGAGCGCCAGGCAGTGGAGCGACTGGCGCAGCTTCAAGAGATTGCCGCGCCCGCACCGGGGCCGCGTCCGCGTAAAATCGTCGGCAGGGTCGGCGAAGAGTACTTTCTCCTCGATGCCGGTGAGATCTTTGCATTCCAGGCCGAGGGCGAGTTGGTGTGGATCACCACCGCCCAGAAAAAGTACCGGGCCACTCAGTCGCTTAAGGCCATCGAGCAACGGCTAGGCCGCTCGAACTTCGAGCGCATCCACCGGAACGCGCTGATAAACGTCGATCACGTCCGCAAGATGAGCGCCCTCAGCAGCCAGCGATGGCTCATCACGCTGAGTAACGATCAGGAGTTCATCGCTAGCAAGCGCCGTGCCCACGGCGTGCGCCAGTTCTTGAGCGGATGACCCCTCGGAGGCTGGTTCTCGCCCACGCCGAGCTTACGTCAGACATTCCGTTCACTCGCAAAAGCAGTTCATTGGCCGACCTTCGGCGCCCGCCAGTCAAATTGTGCTAGGATCCAGCCCCTCGCCCGAGGACAATACAAAAGACGGAGGGAGTTAAAAGACGTGACGAGACGTGTCCGCAGTGTTGTCGCTGTGCTTGCCTTCGGATTTGGTTTGGGCGTCCTGTGTTATGGGCAGTCGAGCAGTGGCAGTTCCGGGACCCTCCGGGGCTCGGTTCTCGATCCCTCTGGTGCTGCGATCAAGAGTGCCACGGTAGAGATTCAGAATCCCGTGGCTCACTATCGCCGAAGCACCCTGACTGACAGCCAGGGAAGGTTTGAGTTCGACAACATCCCCTACAACAACTATCATGCCAGTGCCGTGGCGGCCGGGTTTCGGAGCATTGAACAGGATGTAGACGTGCGCTCCCCGATACCGGTCGAGTTGAAAGTCAGCTTGACAATCGGCACATCAACTGAGAGCGTGACCGTTACAGCAGCTGCGGATCTCGTCGAAAACGACCCTACGTCGCATACGGACGTTGACCGCGGACTCTTCGAGAGGCTTCCGCTTGAAAGTCAATCCTCCTCTCTTAGCTCTCTTGTCACGATGTCCGCTCCGGGGACGGCGGCCGATTCGAACGGTCTTTTTCATGGATTGGGAGATCATGCGTCCAACTCATTCTCCGTCGATGGGCAGCCGATTACTGACCAGCAGAGCAAGGTCTTCTCCAATCAGCTTCCTGTTGATGCAGTGCAGTCGTTGGAGGTGATACAAGGTGCCCCTCCTGCCGAATACGGCGGCAAGACAAGCCTGGTGATTGTGGCAACCACGCGGTCGGGTCTGGGTGTCTCACAGCCGCATGGCGATGTGACGGCATCATACGGCACGTTCGGAACATCGAATGCGGCATTCAATCTGGCCTATGGCGGCCAGACATGGGGCAACTTCATTTCCATGGATGGACTGAACACCGGCCGCTTTCTGGATCCGCCGGAGTTTACCGTCATGCATGACAAGGGTAATGAAGAGAATTTCTTTGATCGATTCGATCTCAGGCCTTCGGATGCGGATTCAGTCAGCTTGGGCCTTCAATACACTCACTCCTGGTTCCAAAACCCCAATTCGTACGATCAGGAATATCATCCGGGCCTGGTGAACCCCGTGACCGGCGATCCTTTGGGCCCCACGGATGAGCGTTCGCAAATCAAGAGCTTTAACATCGCTCCGTCGTGGACACGGACCCTGAATTCCAGCATGGTGCTTACACTCGGCGCGTACCTGCGGAAGGACCAATACAATTACTATCCGAGCGCCGATCCGTTTGCCGACTTGTCACCAGATCTGCAAAGCGAAACCGTTACGCAGTCCCGGTCGCTCGCCAACTTGGGTGTCCGGTCCAACGTATCGTACGTCAAAGGCATTCACAACATAAAGGCGGGAGTCACATACCAACACACCTTCCTCACCGAGGGTGACAGCATCGGGATTGTCGATCCAACCGTTCTTCCTTCCATCTCGCCGTCGTGCCTGGCTGCCAACAATAATCCGCTGCCCGGTACCCCGTGCGCTGTTCTGGCGCCCTATGACCTAACCAACGGCGGAACGGTATTCTCGTTCCACGGGCATACAGACGTTAAGGAACTCGGACTCTACTTCCAGGACACCATCACCAAGAACAACTGGGTCTTCAACCTCGGTCTTCGCGGCGACCTGTACAATGGCCTCAGCACCGCCCGGCAGGTTGAGCCTCGCCTCGGAATCGCATACAACATCAAACCAACCAACACGATTCTGCGCGTTTCCTATGCGCGAACCCTGGAAACCCCATTCAATGAGAATCTGGTCATTGCCAGCACAGGATGCAACATCCCATTTCTCGCAACTCTTGTGCCGCCACCGGGTGTTACGTGTAGTCTGGGCCCTATTCATGCCGGTTGGCGCAACGAATTCCACGCCGGCCTGCAACAGGCGTTCGGCAGATTCCTGGTGATAGACGCCGAATATATCTGGAAATACACCCACAATGCCTTCGATTTCGGCATCGTGGGCAGCACACCCATCTACTTCCCGATCGAGTGGAGCAGTTCCAAGATCCGTTCCGATGAAATTCCAGTAGTGAGGCAAGAGAGCAAACATGAAACTGAGAATGTTTTCGTGCGTCGCAGTGGCCTGCTGCGCCAGTGCGATCGCGGTCCGGCACATCGGCGGGCGTGAACTCCCAAACCGTTGCCCCGGCGGGGTTCACCTCGCGAACCAGTCTCGCTCCCGCCACCGGAATCTTCCCAGCGCTTGTGCAACTCGGGAATCAGCGTGTCTTTATGCTTCTGGAGGTACTCCATGAAGTCCTTCGGCACGGCCACCGCGAACGCGCTGTTGGCTATCCGCGAGCGCAGCCGCGTGACGTTCATCTACCGGCAGGAGGCCGGGAAGACGGTCAAGGTCGCGCTGTTTTATAACCGGCGCTTTCAACGTCCGTCGCGAAACCTGCTCACGTGGGAGGGCAGTTACACGGCCGCTTTCGATCCGGACTACAGCATCGCGGTGACGGTGACGGAGGGCGCGGTCGTGCAGAAGCACTGGCTGCACTTCGATGCGAAGTACCGGCTGGAACCGGCCGAAGTCGCCCAGCTCCTCCATGACAGCAGCGAGGACATGATGGCGGATGGTGAAGCCGCCATCGTCATAGCGCTCCGGCAAGGCGATCCATCCTTCGCGCCGCTGGCTTTGGATGAAGGCCTCCGCCGCTTCCCGCTGGGCATCGAGCGAGTTGAAGTCCTGTTCCAGGCCTTCTTCGGTGGACTTGCGCGTGTAGATGGCGCAGCGCAGGCGAGCCGGGAGGACTTTCCCTTCCGGACTATTCTTCCGCACGATGCTGCTCCTTTCGCCCCTTACCGGTCAGCCCGAAGAAGGCGAGGCCGTTCCAGCGGGTGCCGCTGACGGCAACGGCAACGGCGCTTGTCCTTACTAGACCACTGGTGGAGGTCCCGGAAGACTTCAGGCATAAGCCTATTTGACCCCCGTGACTGGAGACCCGTTCGACATCAGCGGGAGCGCCGAGCACATGGGGGCAGGCGGCTCAGTACCGAATACAAAACCTGGGGGCTGGGTTCGCTCCGTCCGCAGGCTGCGGATAGGATTTCTTGAGTGAGTTTGGTTGGCATGTGATTCTCCATCGTTCGTACCATCTACGTTAGCTAATTGCGTCGGCCTTGAGAAGAGCGGTTGACCAGTTGGCAGATGCCCTCCAAGGTGCAAGAGAAGCCCACAGCACCCTCCGCTGTGCCCGGTGGTATGACCGCATCCCGGCGACGGGCAACGCACCCAGAGTTCCTGCGGAGAATGCATCGGGCCAAGTGGTTTCCGGTGTGGCTATGGTACGATGCCCAACATGCCCAAGATTAAAAATGTCGTCCGAGCTTCGCCCTTCAATCGAGTGTTGAGCGTAACATTTTGGACCAAAGTTAGGAAGGACTTCGGCTTCAGCGTTCCGCAGGGTGTGGTCAGGATTCTCCGTCTACACTTCAGTGATGAGATCGCCTTGGACATTTGGGACACATCCGGCAAGCATCTGTATCGGGGCGTCGCACCGCTGAAGAGCGAAACCGAAATATACGGCACTCGTTTCAAGGATTGCTTAATGCGTGGTGCGGGGATTGTTGTCACCGCATCTAACGTCCCAGCGCATTGACAAAACACCTCGTCTGTAAGGCACTGGGTCGGCCTCACGATTCTCAGCGGCCCAGTTTGTCGGACACTGTTGCGAGCCTGAACAAATAAGAAGTCGTATTACCAAAGGTATCTCCATCCGTGAATTGCCGAGATATTTCAGGGTATAAGACCCTGCTTAGGCGTATAATTCGAATCAATATTTGATTCGAGCCAAGAGGCCGAGCCACTCGTCTTGACTGGAACGGAGAACTTCTCATGCAGAAGGCCGTATTTCTTCTTTGCGCGGCGACGGTCGTTTTGCCCGCACAGACATTCACCACCGTAGCGAGTTTCAGCGGAAGCAACGGCGCCAACCCCCAAGTTGCCCTGATTCAAGGCACCGATGGCGACTTCTACGGGACGACGGATTGGGGCGGGGCGTACAACCATGGCACGGTTTTCAGAGTCACGCCAACAGGCGTGGTGACGGCACTACATAACTTCGCCTTTACCGATGGCGGTTCGCCGCTGGGAGCGCTGATTCAGGCCACCGACGGAAACTTCTACGGAACCACCAACACGGGCGGGGCCAACAACTATGGCACGATCTTCAGAATTACACCGACAGGAACTCTGACCACACTTTATAACTTCTGTGCCCAGTCAAATTGCATTGACGGCCAGAACCCAGTGGCCGGTCTGATTCAGGCCAGCGACGGTAATCTCTACGGGACAGCTAGCGGAGGAGGACCTAACGGCGTCGGCACGATCTTTGAAATAACGCTCTCCGGTGCATTTTCGACTCTGCACAATTTCAATGGAACCGATGGCATGACGCCTTACGGCGGCCTTGTGCAATCGACCGACGGAGACTTGTACGGAACCACGGCCTGGGGTGGGACGGACAGCGGTACAGCCTACAAAGTTACTCTGGCGGGCGTGTTGACCACCCTGCACATATTCAACTCGACCGACGGCGCGAGGCCTTATGCCACGCTGATTCAGGCCAATGATGGTAACTTCTATGGGACCACCGAGCTCGGCGGGAGCAACAACTTCGGCACGATTTTCAAGGTCACACCTGCCGGCGCATTCACGAGCCTCTATAGTTTCGCTGGGCCTGAAGGCCAGCAACCGTTTTGCGGTCTGATTCAAGCTACCGACGGCAACCTGTATGGGACCGCGGCGAACGGTGGCGCCAACGGTTATGGCTCGATCTTCAAAATGACTCTTGCGGGCGTGCTGACCACCGTGCACAGCTTCGCCTCAACGGACGGGGCCAATCCATATGGCGCGTTGATGAAAGCGGCTGACCGCAGCCTCTACGGCACAACGTCCGAGGGCGGGCTTAGCGGCGCCGGCACAGTGTTCAGGCTGACCCTCGCCAATCCGTTTCAGGCCCCTTTGGTTTCCACCGGGGCGGCTTCGGCGGTGACCACCAACACAGCCACGCTGCCTGGTTCGGTGAATCCGAACGGTGTGGACACGCAAGTCTGGTTCGCGTATGGCATCAGCAGTTCGTTGAGCGTCAGCACATTGACTCCCAGGCAGGATGCCGGTTCAGGCACGAGTGCAGTGCCAATCAGCGCCAACATTACCGGGTTGAATCCGAGTACGACTTACTATTTCCTGGTCTGGGGACAGAATTCCGGCGGCACCAGCCAGGGCTCCGTCATGAGTTTCACCACTGCCGGCGCCTCAACCAGCTATGACATTGCTGGAGAGATCACACTGGCGGGCAATGCTCTGCCCGGGGTCACCGTGACGGTAAGCGGACCCGGGAATAACTCCGCAACCACCAACAGCTTAGGGTTGTATGGCGTTGAGGTCGCCGCGGGCGGCAACTACACGCTGACGCCCTCCCTGAGCGGATACACATTCAGCCCGGCCAGTGCGACGTTCAACAACGTGAGCAGCAACCAAACGCAGAATTTCACGGCCGCCGCCGTCGCACCCGGAGGGCCGGTGATCACTTCGGCAGGTGTGGTAAATGGGGCAAGTTTTCAGGCGGGAATCGTTCCGAATTCCTGGTTTACCATTTATGGAACGAGCCTCTCATCGACTACCGACACTTGGACAGACGCGGTAATAAACGGCAATCTGCCGCAGGCCCTGGATGGCGTTCGCGTAAGCGTCGGCGGAGAACCCGCTTACATCTCTTACGTCAGCCCTGGACAAATCAATGCGCTGGCTCCCAACATTTCACCCGGAAACGTGTCGGTCACGGTGACCAATTCGAACGTGACCAGCACGCCGGTCACGGTGGCGGCGCAGATGGTCCAGCCGGCTTTCTTCCAGTGGGGCAGTTACGCGGTCGCTACCAGAATCGACTACAGCTGGGCCGTGAAGAACGGCTTTTTTCCCGGGGTGACGACTGTGCCGGCTAAGCCGGGTGACACGATAATCCTCTGGGGAACCGGTTTCGGCCCGACCACTCCGGCCGCACCCACCGGCGTCATAGTGCCCTCCAACGCCACTTACCTCACCGCGAACACGGTGACCGCTACCGTAGGAGGCTTGGCAGCGAACGTCTACGGCGGTGCCGGTGCGCTGACGCCCGGGGAAGCAGGACTGTATCAGGTGGCGATCCAGATTCCCACCACGTTGGCCGACGGCGATTACCCGGTTATCGCAATGACCTCGGGCGCGCAATCGCCTTCGAACGTCCTGATCACGGTTCAGAAATAGCCGCTCTGGAAGACCGTGCTTTAGAGTTGCGCCTGCGCAGTGCCGGTTGACGCGCAAAGCCGGATTCTGCAGGTGTGAGCCGCGTGGGACCGGGAGCGCCTTGGCCCGCAGTTAACCAAACGCGCAGCCGTCGACGGCGTGCCGCGTCCCGGCGTGCGCGGTAGACTCTACGTCAGGAGGATTGGATGGCGAGCGACATGCAACTGGTGCTCACAGTTAAGTCCCTCCGTAAGCGTGCGGTGCTGGCCACATTGACTTTCGGGGTAGGTTGCGGTGGCTGGTTAAGTGTCCACTTAGAGAGTTAAGTGGACACTTCGTGTAGCGCGGGGTCTCACTCTGTTGGCGGCACTGCGGCGAAACTCCACGGCAGCAACTCGGCGATGCGGTTGATCGGATGGTCGGCGATGCGTGCCAGAACATCGCGCAGGTAGGCCTCCGGATCAAGGCCGTTGAGTTTAGCCGAGCCGATCAGGCTGTACATCGCTGCAGCGCGCTCACCGCCGGCATCGGAACCGGCAAATAGATAATTCTTACGACCCAGTGCGACGGCACGCAACGCGCGTTCGGCTGCGTAATGCCGCGTTCCGGATTATGCCGCGTCGGGACGCATTGAATGCGGCACGCCGATCGTTCGGCTCTTTGGACGCGGCATAACCTGCTAACGTCTCTCCAGACTGGCGAACCGCCAGCACTGGAGAAACGACTTGAAGACAACCCAACAGAAGAATCCGGATGAGGATCATCCCGTCCTCGCCCGGTACGTAAACTACTTACGCAGGGACCGCGGCCTTGCAGAGAATTCCGTCCTCGTCTACAGGCCCCATGTTCGTGACTTGCTCGCTGAGCAAGTAGCAAAGACGGGCAGTGTGTCCGTCCGGGCGTTCGACGCGACAGGTATACGAAGCTTCCTGCTTGACCACATTCGCGGCCGTTCCGGCGAATACGCCCGACTGCTGGCGACAGCTCTGCGTTCATTCTTCCGCTTTCTGTTCCTTGGTGGGGATCTGCCCAGAGATCTATCCGGGTCGATACCCGCCGTCTGCAAACCGCGGCCAACGGCGGCACCCGCCTTCTTATCCCGGGATGAAATGGATCGGGTGATCTCAGCTACGGACGGATCGACCCTCACCGGGTGCCGCGATCGTGCGGTTCTATTGCTGCTCGCCAGACTCGGGCTGCGCGCCGGGGAGGTCGTCCAACTCGAACTCGACGACCTTCGCTGGCGGACCGGAGAAATCATCATTCACGGGAAGGGACGTGTGATTGAGCCTTTGCCGCTGCTGGCTGAAATCGGCGAGGCGCTAGCCCGATACCTCCGCGAGGACCGCCGCAACGATGGCGCTCGGCGTGTTTTCCGGCGCGTGTATCCACCCTATCGGGGCTTTGCCGGGCCGGCCGCAGTGGGCCACATCGTTCGCGCCGCGCTTGTCCGAGCCGGAGTCCGACGCTCCGGACGGGGCGCCGCACATTTGTTTCGCCACGGTCTGGCGACGCAGATGATCCGTAGCGGCGCCACGCTCACGGAGATCTCCGAAGTGCTCAGGCATCGATCCCTGAACACCACCGCAGTGTACGCTCATGTGTCCTTTGAGGCGTTACGGTCCGTTGCCGGACCCTGGCCGATCACGGGAGGTGTCCAGTGAACAGCATGTGCGACGCCTTGGCGCAATACATCGCGGTCAGGCGGGCGCTGGGGGCCAAGCTTCCGGAACCGCCTCGCACGCTTGGCCGATTTATCGAGTTTCTGAAAGAACAAGGCACCGAGTTTATTACAACGGAACTGGCGCTGCGATGGGCCATGCGGCCGCAAGGCGTACAGCGCGCCACATGGGCGCGCCGGCTGAGCATGGTGAGGCGATTCGCCACATGGCTCCATGCGATTGACCCGCGCACACAGGTTCCACCTGCTCGGCTCCTGAGTGGCCGGCGGAGGCGCAATCCACCACACATCTACAGCACCGAAGAAGTGCGCCAGCTCATGACAGAGGCATCCAAGCTGCAGTCTCGCCGAGGCTTGCGTGCCCATACATATACAACGATCATCGGACTCCTCGCGACCACCGGGCTTCGCCCCGGCGAAGTCCTGGCTCTTACTCAGCCGGATGTGGACCTCGAAAGCGGAATCCTGTTTATCCGAGAATCGAAGCATGGAAAGTCACGGTTCGTACCGGTCCACGACTCGACCCGCCAAGCTCTCGCAGAGTACGCCGGACGCCGCGATAAGCCGGCGACACAGATTCGCTCCAGTGCTTTCTTTCCTGCAGAGAGCGGTCGGCCGCTCAGACCGAACGCCGTGCGGCGCACGTTCGCGAGGCTGTCAGTAGTCGTCGGCCTGCGCGCTCCAGCAGCTACACGACGGATCGGCCATGGCCCGCGACTCCAGGACTTCCGCCACACCTTCGCCACGCGGACTCTTCTGAATTGGTATAGGGCCGGCGTGAATGTCGAACGTGAATTGCCCACGCTCTCCACTTACCTTGGACATTCCGATGTCACGCACACCTACTGGTACTTCTCAGCGGATCCGGAATTGCTCCAGTTGGCGACCAAGCTCCTGTGTAGCCGGCGCCCGGGAGGAGGAAAGTGAGTTGTTCCCGCCTGGCTTCACTGATTCAACGATTCTTTACCGATCGCCTGCTCGCCCAACTCGGCGCGAGCCCACACACGATTGCGGCTTACCGCGATGCGTTCCGGATGGTGTTCCAGTTTGCCGCAACAGCTTTGGGCCGCGCGCCATCGGATCTGCGTCTCGAGGACATCGATGTGGCGTTCCTGGGACGGTTTCTTGAGCACCTGGAGTCTAAACGAACGAACTGCATTCGGACCCGCAACAACCGGCTGTCCGCGCTACGCGCCTTTTTCCGGTACGTGGCGCTGGCGGAACCGGCCTTTGCGCTTCAATGCCAGAGGATACTGGCGATTCCGTCCAAGCGCTATGAAAGGCGACCGGTGGAATTCCTTACCGAGGAAGAGAGTGCCGCCCTGATCACTGCGCCCGACAGAAACACCTGGATTGGACGGCGGGACAGAGTTCTTTTGCTGGTTGCCGTTCAAACCGGTCTCCGAAACAGCGAGATCACTGCACTAAAGCGTAAAGACGTAGAAACCGGAACCGGCGCTCACGTCCGGTGCTTGGGCAAGGGGAGAAAACTGCGCTGCACGCCATTGCGTCCGGACGTAACCGCTGTTCTGAAGCAATGGTTGTCGCAGCAGGCCGGTGGGCCAGACGATCCGCTATTTCCGGGGTCGCGCGGTGGAGCACTGAGCGCGGACGCAGTGCAGCGGCTCGTCTCCCGACATATCGAGGTTGCCCGACGAAGCTGTCCATCACTCGCGGCCAAGCGCGTGACCCCTCACACGCTGCGCCACGCCGCCGCAATGGCCTTGCTCCATCACGGCGTAGACCTCAGCGTAATCGCTCTTTGGCTGGGCCACGAATCGACGGAAACGACTGAGATCTACCTCCACGCGGACATGCAACTCAAAGAGCGCGCCCTCGCGCATGCCACACCGTCTGGTGCTGTCCCGGATCGCTTCCGCCCAGCCGACCCCTTGCTGGCATTCCTGGAGAGTCTTTGATTATGCCGCTTCGCCTCGGCGGGAGAATCAGAGATCCACCCATACCGACGGCCGGCTTCCGTCCCGACGCGGCATAATCCGGAACGCGGCATTATGCAGAGCGTTTTTAGCCCGGCGGCGCGGCCGTAGGAAGCCGGAAAAGGGTGGAGAAACTTCCCGGCCGCGACGGTGGGCTAAAAATGAATTGGACTAAACCGCGGTAGAATGCCTGCCTTA
>Ga0181521_10001757_pt1 | contig 26574 bp, 15 predicted proteins | sample PEATcosm2014_Bin_32_FD_119764 | JGI IMG/M metagenome (GOLD analysis project Ga0181521, IMG submission 119764) | Peatland microbial communities from MTU Mesocosm Facility, Houghton, MI, USA - PEATcosm2014_Bin02_60_metaG | ecosystem: Environmental > Terrestrial > Soil > Wetlands > Peat | place...
ATTTGTGCTTCTGAACAAGCTTGAATCTGGCTTCTTGCTGTTCCAAACGCAGCAAGGATTAGTTGCCGTTGAACCCTCCTTTTGGCAACGCGTTTATCTGCTTTGGACCTTCCGCAACTTTCGTCAGCTCTCGCTTCCCCTGTTGAACCCGCGCCAGACTGCGCTCATCAACGATCTTTTTCGCCAGCACGCGGCGGTGGCTTCGCATGAATATGAGCCATCGCTGGAGATCGGCGTAGTTCAGGACTTTGTGCCTCCGGGGACCGGCGCTGGACTGGCCGCGAGAACTGACGGATCGCCGGCGGTGGATGTGAAGCTGCCTGAGCAAACGGCCGGAGAATATGTCGCGCCGCCCATCATTCCGATCGCAATTGAGCCTGCCACGATGGCCGATGCGCCTCCGGCCGTGGAAAAGGAAGAAACAGAAAACGATGGCACTGGAATAGATCGCGTGGAATTTGCTCCCAGGAGTGCTCTGGACCGTTCTTTTGCGCCGATCATCTCCTGGCCGATAATCCCATGGCTGAAACGTGCATCGTCGCATCTTCGAGCGTCCACGCCGGCAGCGTCTCGACCTCAAGTGTCGAGAATTGTAATCTTCAGGTTTGCAGCTGCGATCGGCGCGCTATCGCTGGGCGCGTTTTTCATCGTTGCATTTCATCGAGTCGGGGCCGTACCTGGCTCCCCGGCGCACAGTTCGCCCCCGCAGCTCAGCTCGCCGGACTCTCCTTCTGCGCCCGATCCACCTCCCGTTGCAGAGAATCCCGCCCCCGTGCCTGATGGGCCTCCTCAGGCCGGCGATGGCCCGGACGCTGCGGTCGAGCCGGCACCGGCAAAGGAAGCATCGTCGATCAATGCGACTCACCACATGACGACACCGGAACGAACATCTCGCGGAGATACTGCACGTGTTGCGTCGAGGTCAAGAGGAGGGCCGCATACTGCGGCGTTCTCCAGGGTTCCAGCATCGACATCGACTCGCCGAGTGACCTCGGCGCCTGCGTCTCGCGGGCCTATGGCACGTTCCGCGCAGAGTTACTTCGATTTGGCCAACCAACAGATGCACAAGGGCAATTACGCGGCAGCAGCAGCAAACTATAACCGTGCCTGGCGAATCGAGGAGGATCGCGCTTCAGCCAAGGGCCGCCTGGTGCGCGCTCGCCGGGCGACGCAAGCGAAGAACGAGAACATTGCCAATCGGAGATAAAAATGCGCGCAATCACACTGCCAGTCGCCAGCAAATTGCGACTAGTAGGGGGAAGTATTGCGGCTCAGACGGCAAGGAAACATAATGCTCCCCAGCCGCATTCGGCTGCCGAGGGTGAACACGGTCAGTTGATCAACATCTGCGGCGAAGTGTATCAAACTTGAAACTTCCGAGTGAACGACCACACGGCCGAAACTGCAAAAAGAACCCTCGTCGGAGCTGGGAATGCCGCTTGGGCAACTATCGCGGTATGAGAATCGGCCGTTGACGGTGTAAATGGAAACGGCGCCGATTCAGCGGGCGTCTACCCCGCCCAAGCATAGCTTGGACGGGGCACCGGCAGTCCAGTAACCTTCAGGCGATTTGCTTGCCGGCTTCTGGGCCGACGGACTGATCGAACACCGATTCTACGGCGATCTTGACGAGATAATGCATGGGCGGCAATTGCTTGTGCGAAGCCTTCAACTGCTCTGCGGTCTCGTCGAAGAGCTGGCCGGAGTCGAGTATTTCAGCGGTTCCCTTGATCTGGTAGCCTTTGCCAGTTGCGGTGTCGGCCACGGTGACGGCGACTTTCTTGTTCTCTTCAAGGTTCTTGCGCGTTTTCAAAGAGAAGAGATCCGCGAAGACCACATGGTGCTCATCGAGCAACTTGACAGAGCCTTTGGGAGTGACGTTCGGCGTGCCGTCGGGGGAGGCTGTTGCCACCCATGCGAGTTTGCCGGGAAGAAAATCCTGAACGTGCCTGGGAATGCTGACCATGACGGTGTCTCCAGTGAAAGGGTGCGGACCTCGCCTGAGGTCCGGTGGGAAGATCGTGCTGGCTGGCGAAGGTTCGAACGGCTCAAAGGATCGAAATTGCTGAATGATAACGATAAGCCCACGCTCGATCTAGCAAGCCCCCATTCTAAGCTTCGCAGCACACCAGGGATTCCAAATCAGATAAGACACATCGGACAAGTTCCGTTAGGCCCCACCTGTTCGTGCTCTGCCCGAGTCACCGTCAACTCGGAAGGAACTCGAAATTGGGATTACTTCCCCATTGGCGACGATGCGCAAACAAGTCCAGATGACGTGCAAGGAACTCGTCCCGAAAAGGGCCCTTTGCGGCCCGCTGCGAACTTGCCGAAAAGGCGTGCGAGTTCAACAGGTCGACGCAAGACGCAGTCACGAATTTCGCGCCGTCAATCAGGAATCCACCCGACCCGCAGGTCGGGTCATACATGGTTTGGTCTGGTTGAGGCTGGATGAACCGGATGATGATGTCGCGGACTTCGGGCGGGGTGTAGAACTGGCCGGCGCTCGCGCCCGCCTTGTTTTCATCAGCGAATTTTTTGATCAGGTATTCGTAGGCATCGCCGAGCACGTCAGGAGTAACGTTGGAATTGTCGAGCAGGATAGGGTCAAGGTAATTGATGGCGACACTGACGACTTCTGGGTCGAGGCGCTTTTTGCCGCTCCCGTCCGGCGCAGGTTCGTTCCAGCGGACAGAATTGATGATGCCCCTCAATGGGGGGTTCAGCTCGGCGATGCCGTTAACCGCTTCATGCAGACGCTCGTTCTTGTCGCCGAGTGCGGCATTGCGGACATCAGCCCAAAAGCACTTGGGTGGGATCGTGAACGGGTGGCCTTCTTTTTGCAGCCGGTCGAGTTGTTTCGCATTGGGCTCCTTGCCATACTGCTGGCGGAACTGCTCAGTGCGCTTCTCAGTCTCCCATTCGTAATTGTCGGAGAGCCGCTTGAAGAACAGAAGCGAGAGAATGTAAGCCTTGTAATCCTCGACTTTGCCTCGCAAGCCGGTGTCTGCTATGCCCCAAAGGAGGCTGCCGAGTTGTTGTTTGGAAAGCGGCATAAAATGAACTATTTGCTCCGAGAAATGGGCAGAAAAGCTCCCCAGCTTGCGTCACGCTGATTCTTTTGCGTAGTCACAGATAGGGTACTCGGGGAACCCCAAGCTGCTCAAGTAATTGCGCACGGGGCAGCCGCCCGGCGCCCGGTGCAACTCGGCCACGCGCGGAGACCTCTGGCGGACGGTGGCCGACGTTTTTGAATCGGACTTGTTCCCATTCTGCTGAATGTCCCCCGCACCAATGGCTCTTGTGCCATAGAAGTCGGCTCCTGGCCGTTCTTGCCCGTGAAGGAGCATTCTACCGCGCTTGGGCAAGAGGGCAGCCATCAGGGAGCATTGCCGGTGGTCACAAAGGGGAGTGATTCGCAGCGGGAGTCGGCCATCAGGTATAGTTCTCCGTGACGAGGACTTGTGGCGATGATCAACCAGCCCCAGCCAAGCATTGATCTTCAAGCCGAAGTCTGGGGTGACCTCTTGGTGTCCATCTTGTCAGTGAACAACTATTCACTTGAGAAGGCATATGCGCACCTTCCAGGTCTCCAGTCTGAGGGTCTGTGCTCTCCAGACAACCTCGCCAAATGGACAGCTGAGGAGATTGCCAATCGGTTGAAAGCTGCGGGAGTGGATCGTGGCTCCTTTATGACCGGTCTTTATGCTCGGCGTCTTGCGGCGCTCGGCGCGGCAGTCAGAACAATTGGGCTTACGAACTTCACCAATTCTCTGTTGGCAAAGCGGGCCGAAATATCGTCCTTGCTGATGCCAATCGAAGGAATTGGGCCTAGAGTTCTGATGAACTTTTTCGTGCTCCGCCACACCTGATCACTACGGGTGGAGAAATCTTGGGGAAGCCGCATTCCCGACGAGCGCGAATCATTAGATTCTCGCTCTCCTCACAGCACATGTGAAAGCCGATTAGAAGTGCCCCTCTTTGAGACATTTTCCGGTGGGGTTTTCCGCTCACTCCATTGCAGCGCGTCTTGGACCTCCAGACCGATTGACGGTGGTCGGCTCGAAGCACTCCCATCAGCAAGAGTGCCGAGCAAAGACTATCCGAGCTGGAGGTCTGTATGAAAGTTGATCAGTTGGTAGTCAACTTCCGAGTATCCTGCAAGATTCCAAACTGGGAGATTGGCATAGCGGAGCCAGGCTTTCCATGAGCAGGTCGCGGCGAGAGCGAAACAATCGGGTATCCAAAGTAGTTGAAAACCTCAGTCGGCGCGGCATGAGGCGAGCCTTACATGAAAGCATGCTTGGGCAGGCGCACCCACACCCGTCTGCTTTGAAAGCGGATCACTGTTTTGGCGAACCACAGGCCTAGTGTTTGTGGAGGTGGGGTGAGCGGAGCTGACTTCTCAACGACCGGGACCGATTTCTCTTGAAACAACACGGGATGCTCTTGCGCACCAATTGCTATACTGGCAGGTCCCGTGGGATAAGGACGAAACCATGCGAAATCTTTGCACCCTGACCGCACTGTTCGTGATCCTGCCGGCATGCAACGTGCCGACCAGAATGGCTCACTTGGGAGCTACGTTAATCCATGCTCCCTTCATACTGTCCGAAAACTAACACTTGCCGTGGTTCAAAATTCACAGAGCCCATCAGTCGCGTTACACTAACAATCCAACTGGTTAAAAGGATCGGGCAGACCAGAATGACAGGGCGCCAATTTCCCTGGCATGCTTGGGACCTATGAATGGAGAACGAATTGACTGCATTTGTCTTTTTTCGTCCGGACACAGAACGCGGCCGGCGGGCCTGCAAAACAACCGTGCGCTCATGCCTTCTTTTGCTTGGCATTTCCATGTGCCTTTGCAGCGTGAAGGCACAAGCCCCGCGTGTACCGATTCAATACGATCAAGCAACGAAGATTTTTCGCATCGACGCCGCAGCCACGACTTACGTGCTAGGCATCAATGAGCGCGAGGAGGTGCAAACTCTCTATTGGGGCAAGCGCCTGCCAGATGTGGACCACTTTGCTGCAGCAACGTCCACGCCCGGCATCGCGTCGTTCGATCCATCCATCGACACCACGCCGCAGGAATATGTCGCCTGGGGAGGTGCGCTTTATGTAGAACCGGATCTGAAGATTGCTTTTCCTGACGGGGATCGCGATCTGGTACTCAAATATGCTTCCCACCGGATTGACGGCAACTGCCTGTCCATCACGATGAAGGACATCGAACGCGATGTATATGTAACTTTGCAATACATGGCCGACCCGGAGACAGGCATCTTGAAACGATCTGCAGAAATCGACAACCGGACGAAAGCTCCTCTCGTCATTGAGCAGGTTTTTTCCGGGACGTGGAATCTGCCTCGCGGGACGGATTACCGCTTACGTTACCTGACCGGCCGCTGGGCAGGCGAATGGCATGTGCAAGAGCAGCCGATCAATCCGGGGGAGACCGTGCTGCAAAGCAGCCGCGGCAGCACGGGTGCGCAAAATAATCCCTGGTTCGCCATCGACCATGAAAGCGACGGTGATCCGGAGAACGGAAATGTCTGGTTCGGTGCGCTGGCGTGGAGCGGGTCATGGAAGATTACCGTAGAACAAGACCAGGTTCAGCACGTGCGCGTGAGCGGCGGCCCGAACAGTTTCGATTTCGGTTACCGGCTCAAGCCGGGCGAGAAGTTTCAGACGCCATATTTCTATGGCGGATACACGGACGCAGGTATCGGCGCTGCATCGCGCCTATTACACCGCTTTGAAATCGATACGATTCTACCTCGCGCGCCCAATCCGCCGCTGCGCCCGGTGATCTACAACTCCTGGGAGGCTACCGGATTTAATGTCAGTGAGGCGAGGCAAATGGCCCTGGCGGAAAAAGCTGCCCAACTCGGAGTCGAGCGTTTTGTCATGGACGACGGCTGGTTCGGAGCGCGAAATGACGACCACGCCGGCCTTGGTGATTGGGTCGTGAATCCACAGAAGTTTCCGCACGGCTTAAAGCCGTTGATCGACAAAGTGCACTCGCTGAGCATGAGTTTCGGGTTGTGGGTTGAGCCGGAGATGGTAAACTCCGATAGCAATCTCTATCGAGCTCATCCCGATTGGGTCTTGAATTTTCCGGGCCGCCCGCGCACCGAGCTTCGTAATCAGCTTGTGCTCAATCTGGCGCGCCCCGACGTTCGCGCCTTTGTCTTCGATGCGCTCGACAAGTTGCTCAGCGAGCAAGATATCGACTTCCTAAAGTGGGATTACAATCGCAACTGGTCCGAACCGGGCTGGCCAGAGGCCGGTCCGGAAAACGAAAAGAATGTCTATGTCGACTATGTGCGTAATTTCTATGGGATTCTCGAGGACCTTCGTGCCAAACATCCTTCCGTGGAAATCGAAAGCTGTTCGGGCGGCGGAAGCCGCGTCGATCTTGGCGCAATGCACCTGACCGACGAAATTTGGCCCTCGGACAACACGGATGCTTACGATCGCCTGGTCATTCAGAACGGCTTTACCTACGCCTATACGCCCGGTGTGATGATGGCGTGGGTCACCGATTCGCCGACTTGGGTGAACCATCGCACGCTCTCGCTGGAATACCGTTTTCTTTCTGCCATGCAAGGTTCGCTCGGCATCGGCGCAAACCTGAATCAGTGGACTCCACAGGATCTTGTGACGGCCACGAAAATGATCGCTCAGTATAAGTCGATTCGGGAGACGATCCAGCGCGGCTTACTTTATCGCGTCATCAGGCCCGAGCACAATAGCGAGCAGTCGGTGACAGAGTACGTCTCGCGCGACGGGAAGCAAACTGCGGTCTTTGCATTTTTGCACTCCAGCAGTGAAGGATACCCGTTCCCCCGCATATACTTACGCGGGCTGGATCCGAACGCCATGTATCAAGTAACAGCCATTGATGCAAGATTGGCCGACGGCACTCCTGCGAATGCGAGTGGCGCCTACTGGATGCAGGTAGGCATTGACGTGAATATGCGCGGGGACTTTCAGGCGGCTGCGTTCACGCTTGAGCGTCTTGCGGACACGACGGCACACCCCTGAGCGAAGGTCTTCCGCAGTTACGACCTCTCTTTGCCGCTCGGATTGCTCGATTCATTCTCGGTGCGGAACATAGCAATTGCTTCAATCTCAATCAACAACTCAGGACGGCAAAGCTTGGCCTCAATGCCGGTAGAAGCCGGAAGCGGGTCGAGTCGTAATTCCTTAAAGAAGGCCGTGCGCTCTTCATTAAATGTCTCGTAATCGCGGTCGATGTCGCGCAAATAGCAAGTCGTGCGAACCACGTCGTGCCAGGTCGCACCTTCATTGGCTAAAAGGCCAGTGATGTTATGGAACGTGCGGCGTATCTGCGCGCGGAAGTCACCGATGTGGACGCTTTTGCCTTGCTCATCGATGCTTGCGGTTCCCGAGATCAGAAGAATGGTTAAGCCTTTGAGATCGATCCGCATGCCGCGCGAAAAGGAACTCGGCTTGGCATAGGCAAAGGCTTCGTTCAGGACATCGTGATTGGAAATAGCCTTCTTCCTGATTGGCGCCTGGGTAGCTTTTGCGAGCATCTCTTGGATCTCAGTCATCTGGAACGCTTCTCCATAGGTAAACAGTTTGCTTGGCCAATCTCTGCTTGCCGGCTTCAGCCGAGAGGCTTTTCTCGGAACGGACCTGCCGAGCGATTGCGCGCTCTGCATTCGCTTGTCACCCGAAAAATGTCGGGCGGCATAGCCAAGTGCGGCATTTGGGGAACGATTGGTGTCGGGTTGACTCCGATTCATTGGGGAGAATATCATGCCTTCGCAATGGACACTTCCCGGCGAGATCTGCTTAAGATGGCTGCGGCTCTTCTGGTAGACCAGTGGGCAGGGCCGCGCGCACACGCTTTCGGCATCGATTCCCTCGGATCACGACTGGTTGACGACCGAAAGGCGATCGTGATCGCCTGTGGCGGGGTTCGTTGGGCCGAGACCTTTCAGGAAACCGGCTTTGCCAACATTCCGAATCTTTATCGCGAATTGTTGCCGCAGGGCACATTTTTCACCTCGATACACAATGCCGGCGTAACCTCGCACTACAACACAACTTCAAGCATCCTGACCGGCGAGTGGCAGCACATCGACGATTGGGGTAAATCGCCTCCGCAAAATCCGACGATTTTTGAGCTTTTCCGCAAAACCTTGAATGCGTCCCGGCAAAGCACATGGTTCATCTCCAGCAATAAGGCCCTTACCAAGGAGATCGGCGCGAGTTCTGTTCGCGAGTTTGGACCCAAGTACGGAGCCAACGTAATCTTCCCAAAACAATTGATCATTAATGCGGTGGCTCGTGCCGCTGTGCAAGGACGTGCGAAGAGCAGCGCCGACAGGAATTCAATGCGCTCGGAATTGGAAGCGATGCTGAATGCCGACAACTATGACGGCATGGGATGGTCCGTTTCCGACAACAGCGATACACTCGACGACTCTTCGCGCCAAACTGTAGTGCAGGCGATTGGCGATCTGGTTCGAACCAACGCTCCGGTAACTGGCGATGAATTTACTTTTCTGGTCAGCATGGAGGTTATACGCCGCTTTTCGCCGTCGCTCTTGGTCATCACTTTTTCAGACGTCGAAGTGGCGCATTTCGGCTCCTACTCGCTCCATTTGGCCGGCATTCGAACTTTCGACCGCCTCGTACATGAGTTTTGGCAAGGAGTGCAGGGGGAGCCGGCTTATCGGGACCGCACGACGTTATTCGTGCTTCCTGAATTCGGCCGCGATTTCGATGGATCCAATACAAACGGATTCTTTAACCACAGGGTCAACAACGAATCCACGCGAAAAACGTGGATGATGTGCCTGGGTGCGGCAGCAAAACCGGGCGAAATTATCGAGCGGCCCGTGCAGCACGTCGATATCTGCCCAACGATTGCGAATCTCTTTGATTTCAAGCTGACCGGCTTAGAAGGTAAACCTCTTCCGGAGATTCGGCTATGAAGCAGAGCGCGGCGATGGATCGAAATCCCGCAAGCGCTGGAGACGCGGCTGAAGTCGCAGCCCTGCGGCGCATTGTCAGCAGCATGCCTCTCACGATTCGGCCCTCGCACAACCAGAAACTCGCCCACTGGGAACTGCTCTTTCCCTTCGAGCAGAACGGGATTAGTACCTTCATCGAAGCCTATGACTCTTTCGACTCGGCCGAGAAGGAAACCCTAACAGCGCCTCTGCGCGAGATCGAATCGAAGATGGGTATCGAGCATCTGCGAGAATTCTCTGAATCCGCCGAGACCATGGAGAATTCTTCGCTGCTCGCTCGCTCCCCATACTTTCTCGAGTGGCGCAAGGCTGTGCAGGTGTTTTTCGATACTGTTGAAGCCAGGGCCGAGAAGAATGCGAAGCCCGAGCCTGCGCGCGCGCGGCTGATCGTGCTGGTGATTCCTGACGGCCTTCCCATCGAACCCAATGGCGGATGGAACGAATGGAAAACCCAGGCCGTTCAGGTGGCCATCAACGGAAATCCGCGCGAGTTTCTCGACGGTCTTCTCCAGTCGCAGCCGGGCAGGCCTTCCATTCCCGATTTGCTTGCGCAACAGGCGAATTCCGATCCCGCCGATTTGTGGCTCATCGACGGAGATGTGAAGGAAGACGGCTTGGTACTGTCTGCCGGCAGTGCCTCGCGTTTGAGTTTTGCTGCGCTCAAGCCGGTTCGGGAAAAATTCCTTGACACGCTCAACAACATTCCCAAAGATCTTATTGGCGCCGATCAGGTCGTCGCACTCCTCAGGGCAACCGATTGGAAATCATGGTGCCCTCCCGAACTTGCCCGGCAACCACGACTTTTGAATTTTATGATCGACGTCTTCTTGAGCGGGAATGGCGCTCTCAATTTCCCCAGTGCCTTTACAGAGTGGACCGCCTCGGAAGCTCTTCGCCGTGCGCGTCCCAGGGTTGTCATCGCGCGATTCGGCATGCGGAGTAAACCTAAGCCATTTACGAGCATCGCTATCTTTGCCAACCAGGAGAAGGTCAGTGTCCTTCCCGATGTTGACGATCCGGAGAACAGCGCAGTCGATGCGGAAATTCTTGCCCGTTACATTTGGCTGGCCGCGCGCAGGTATCCGGAATACGAACAGGCAGTCTGTGTCTGCATAGCAGAGCACTTGAATTCCGCGTGGGTGATTGCCCGAAAAGAAAACGGACTTGAAGATGGCGCAACCCTCTCCCCCGCCACTCTTGCTCGCGCGGTTTGCTCGTGGCTCGCAGCCTGAATTGACGATCAAGACGACTCATTCCAGGATTTTTTTACCTTTTGGTTCGCGACAGTTGCGGCCAGTAGGGGCGCCCATTATCGGTGACGCACACGTTCGCGCCCCGGGCGCCGGATGAGGCTAGGATCTACCAAGTTATTCTCATTGTAAATATCCATAAATAAACGCGATAGCAACAGTACACAGTGCCTTAGAATATTTTTCTTGACAATTGAAAATATGGCGGAGTATACGTTTGTACCGTTATCGTTCACGGAACTTTGGAGGAGTGTGTGACGCAGGAGATGGCGGTCCACCAAACCGTTCGTTCCAATTCATCGCGCCTTCGTGTAGCCCGTGCCGGTCTTATTCCGGTCATTTTCCTTTTACTCCACACAGCTTATTCATCGGCACAAACCGTGAATGTCGATGTTTCCATGTCGAACCAAACTCTTGAGGGGTGGGGCACCTCGCTGGCATGGTTTGCGAACGGCGTCGGCGGCTGGACGAATACGACGAATCAGACCGACCTAATGAATGCGCTCTTCAGCCCATCGTCTGGATTGGGGCTCAGCTATCTCCGCTACAACATCGGCGGCGGCGACAATCCGAATTGCGGCCAATCGGGCTACTACGCCTGCATTACGCCGGTGCAGCACGCGGTTCCCGGTTATGAGCCGTCGGAGGGAACTTACAACTGGACCGCGGATGCGAGCCAGCGCTGGGTAGCGCAAAAAGCTCAGTCACTGGGAGCCAATCTTTTTGAGGCTATCTCTTACTCCCCGCCGTATTGGATGACCATCAGCGGAACCAGCCAGGGCGGAGTGAGCGGCGCCGAGAATCTTGCTTCTGGCTACTACGGCCCGGGCACGGGAACTTTCGCCGATTACCTGACGACGGTGGCGCAATACTATGCCAGCAACTGGGGTATCACGTTTCACCACCTGGAGGCGCTGAACGAGCCTGGCCAGACCTGGTGGTCGGCTGGAGATGCCAAGCAAGAGGGCTGCGCCTTCAGCCTCGCCGACCAGCAAACCATGATTCAGAATGTGCAGGCGTCGTTGTCGACAAAGGGCCTGACTACGCAGGTCTCCGCAATGGACGAGTACCAGGAAGGCGTTCTGAACGCCACCACTGCGACCACGGCCTACGAATTCTACAACTACAGCTTGACCACGCGGGGAGATTTCAGCGCGCTCAACTCGCACGGGTATTCCTCGACAGTGGGCAGCGTGGCGATCGCCACCTCGGCTCAGCACGCCGGCGAGCGCGTCACCGTTTCGGAGTGGGGAAGCAATGACGCTACCGGCCAGGATTTGTCGAACCAGATTCTCGCCGATATGTACCTGACCCGCCCCGTGGCATGGTCGATCTGGCAGCCGGATTGGCCAAAGCTGATGTCGATCAACTATACCGGACAGTCCTATACGCTGAACGAAGGGTATTACGTCTACGAGAACTACACCAAATTCATCCGGCCGGGATTCCAGTTCATTGCCATCTCCGATCCGCAGTCGCTGGCCGCGTATAACGCGCGAACTCAGACGCTGGTGATCGTGACGCAGAATTGGACGTCGAGCGGCCGGAGCGCCACTTATCAGCTCAATAACTTTACTTCAATGGGTTCGACGGCTGCGGTATATCAGACCTCGTCGAGTGAACAATTAGCCTCGCTCGGAAACGTCAGCGTCGCAAGCGGCTCGTTCAGCGACACACTGCCCTCAGATTCGGTAACGACGTTCGTCATTCAGAACGCGGTCTATGAACCGACTGTGACGACCGTCAACGACAACACCACCGGAACCGGAATGAATCAGTTCAACTACTCCGGCAGTTGGACCTACTATGGCAGTCAATCCGGCGCCTACGACAACGACAACCACTACAGCAGCACCACCAATAATTACTACACTTTCGAATTCAGCGGCCAGCAGGCGCGCGTTTACGCATCGCTGGCGCCGAACGGCGGAATTGCCGCATTCTCAGTGGACAACGGCGCCGAAACTTATTTCGACACCTACGCGGCCACGCGCGTCGACGACGTTTTCCTGTTCGCAACGCCCACCCTCGGGAATGGCACGCACACGTTGAAAGTTCGCGTGAGCGGCCTCAAAAACGGCGCTTCCAGCAGATATAACGTGGCCGCAGACCGCATCGACGTGGTCGGCGCCACCTCCGAGTTTGGCCAGGACATCTACAAAATTGTCAACGTAAAAAATGGCCTGGATCTGGAAGTGAACTCAGCCAGCCTGGCGGACGGCGGGACCGTGGATACCTATCAGGATGTCTCCGGCGCAATTAACGAGCACTGGAACCTGATGGCCGTGGGCGACGGGTCCTACCGGATCGTGAACGTGAACAGCGGGCTTGACCTCGAAGTGAGCGGAGCCAGCAAATCCAACGGCGGCACCGTCGATCAGTGGCAAGACAGCGGCTCCAGCGCGACCAACGAGCATTGGACGGTTGTAGCCGTTACGGCCGGCTACCGGATCGTGAATGTCAATAGTGGGCTCGATCTGGAAGTAAACGGAACCAATGGAAAAGTTGACCAGTGGCGGGATAGTTCGGGCGCGACCAACGAGCATTGGACCTTAACTCTGACTCAATAACCCTCAGACGCGACGGACGCGAAGAGCGTCCGTCGCCGGAAGTCAGGCATGATGGGGTTTTATGAAACAACACCTCAAAACGGAGCAACGAGGCATTGTGACGGCGAGTTCTGCTTAGAGCTTCCTGGAAGACGGACTCTTGGCTCTCGTTTCGTGTACGTTACCGCAGCACCAACAAAAAAGGAGATTTCTCATGAGGCCTAACACGAATTCAATTTTTGCGAAGCTATTTCTTCTCGCCGGAATTGCCATGTTATGCGTGGTCAGCGCAATTCCTGCGAAAGCGCAGGTGGATACCGGAGCGGTGAGAGGCACAGTCACGGACGCTTCAGGAGCCATCATCGTAGGCGCGAATGTCACGCTGTTGAGTCTGGACACCGGACTGACCGCCACAACCAAAACCGCAAAGGACGGCGAATACACTTTCAGCCCGGTCAAGATCGGTAATTACAGCGTCACAGCCGAACAGGCCGGTTTCCGCCAGGATGTGGTCAATATCTCCGTCGCAGTGCAGCAGCAAGTACGCATGGACTTCAAGCTTGTCCCCGGGAACGTGACGGAGCGCGTGGAAGTAACCTCGGTCGCGCCGCAGTTGCAGACCCAGGATGCTTCAGTCGGCGCAATCGCCACAGAAGCCCAGATTCAGGACCTGCCTTTGAACGGGCGCAACTACACGTTTCTGGCGCAACTCGACGCGGGCGTCACCAGCCTCAATCCCACGCGCGGCCTGGATGCATCGGGCAGTTTTGTGGCCAACGGGCTCACTTCGGTGCACAACAACTATATTCTCGACGGCATCGACAACAACAACGACACCGTGGACTTTTTGAACGGCGCCGCCTATGTGAACCTTCCTCCCCCGGACGCAATCGAAGAGTTCAAGCTGCAAACTTCCAACTTCAGCGCGGAGTTTGGCCGTGCAGGCGGCGCAGTTGTCAACGCCAGCGTAAAATCCGGCACCAATCAATTCCACGGCACCCTTTGGGAGTTTGTCCGCAACGACGACATGGACGCGCGGCCATTGGGTGAATACTTTGCGTCTCCGACCTCGCGGCCGCCGGTGCCGTTCAAATGGAATCAGTTTGGCGGTTCCGCAGGGCTTCCCATCCTCAAGAACAAGCTCTTTGTCTTTGGCGATTATGAAGAGTTCTTGGAACGTCAGCAAGCACAGGAATATGCTACGGTCCCGACGGCCGCGGAAGTGTCGAGTAATTTCACGAATTACACTGACCAGTTCGCATACAGCCAGCTTCAAGGATCGCTACCTCATTCGGACGATCTTGGCCGTTCGTTTGACCCCAACACCATTCTCGATCCGGCAACCACGCGTCCCGTCACGCAAGGTTTGCTCGATCCGGTTTCCAACCTCGTTGCTACCGCAACCGGATACGTTCGCGACCCCTTCTACACCGGCGGCAGCATCGCGGGCATCACCAACTTCGTTCCCCTTGAGGCGAAATTGAACCAGATGCCGGCAAGCCGGCTTGATGCCAACGCTATCAAGATCCTGCAGCTCTTCCCGGCGGCTAATCAAACAACCGGCGTCAGTGCCTACAACAATAACTATTTCACTAACGCCGCCGAGCCAAACACCACGGGTCACTTCGATGTGCGTGTCGACTACAACATGAGATCCAAAGACCAGATGTTCGGGCGCGTGAGCTGGGGCCACCAATCGGAGTACATCCCCTCCTCGATTAGCGGGCTGGGCGCCAATCCCGGCTTCGGTTCAGGCAGCGTAGTCAATGATTCCTCGAACTACGCATTCAGCGAGACGCATACCTTCTCCGCCACGGTGATCAATGAGGCCCGGTTCGGATACAGTCACCTGTACAGTTCTTACGAGCCGACTGTTGCCGGTCAGTTGGGAATCCCTGCGCAATTCGGAATCCAGGGCATTCCGGAAGTGGCGGGAAACGGCGGACTGCCTAACCTCAACATCGGCGGACTCACAAGCCTCGGGCCGGGCGGCTATGCCAGCCCGAATAACCGCACCAGCAACACCATCCAAGCCACCGATAATCTCACGAAAATCTGGGGTGCTCATAGCTTCAGGATCGGCGGCGAGTATCAGCACCTGAGCTTCCCGTGGGCGTGCCCGCCTTACTCCAGGGGCTACTTTGCCTTCTCGGGATATACAGGCATTCCGAGTGTCACCAGCGGCATCGGCGCAGCCGACCTCATGCTCACACCGGTTACGTCCACCGTCCCCAACGGCATAAATTATGTCGGCGGCCCGAACAACGTGCAAGTGTCTACCATCGATGCGCCGGACGACGTGCGCAGCTACTTTGGCGCTTATATCGAGGACGATTGGAAGCCCTCGCAAAAGCTGACCGTCAACATTGGCCTGCGCTGGGAAGCCTTCTTGGCCATTGGAGAAGCAAACAGTATGCAGGCCGGGCTGGAGCTGCCCTTGTCCGCATCCGCGGCGGCGCCCGGATCCCAGTCGGCGCAGTACGACATTCTTGCCGCGCAAAAAAGCGTGACGCTCGCTCCATCGTTCCTGACGCTGATTGCAAAGGATAATGTTTCACTGAACTACGTGAACGGATCGAGCGTTCTCACGGCACAGAAGGCGAACTTTGCTCCGCGCATCGGCCTGGCTTACCAGTTCACGTCAAAGCTCGTTGCGCGCGGCAGCTATGGCATCTTCTACGGCGGCTTCGAGAATATCGGCGGTTCGCCCGATCCGGCAGCCAACTACCCGTTCTACGTCTACCTCAGCATTAATGCGCCAGACCCCGCACATCCGTTAATCTTTGGCGACGGAAACCGGGCAACCCTCGAGGACGGCCTGAACGACGCCGAACCGAATCCATCGAACCCGGCATTCAATCCGGAGTACTTGGGACCGCAAGCGTATCAGACGAGTCCCCCCACGCCGTACTCCCAGGAATGGAATGTTTCGGCACAGTACCAAATCTCGTCGAACCAGGCGGTCACTGTAGCTTACATTGGCAACAACTCGGTGCACATGCTCAATGGCGCCTACATGAACCAACCCACGGAGATTCTGCCTCCGGGAACCAATTCACAATTGTACGTCCCGTTCCCCGACCTCTCGCGCAACCTCAACTACTTGTCCAACAACGGTTCTGCCTACTATGAGGGATTCCAGTTGGTCTATGAGCGCAGGTTCAGCAAGGGGCTGCAATTTCTCGCAAACTTCACCCGCTCGGTCTGCAAGACCGATAACCGGAACATCCTGAACATCGGAGAAGGCACCTCTGCCCGCGCCTACGATCTCGCGGGTTGGGGCGGTATCGAGAAGGACTACACGTACTGCGGTGACGACGTCCCCAGAATCCTCCATGCCAGCGGGATCTATGAGCTTCCCGTGGGCACCGGCAAGATGCTGGCGTCAAATGCTTCACGCCCCCTCGACGAGTTCATCGGCGGGTGGAGCGTGCAGGGGATCTATTCGCTGCAGGACGGCTTCCCGTTCTCGATTGGCTGCCCGGTGGGAACAACCGCCGATTATGGCTGCTACGCGACCATGGCTTCCGGCCAGAAGGAATATGAGCACACGGCAACCTCAAGCGGCGTGCAGATGCTCAATCCTGCAGCTTTCGTTCAGCCTCCCTTGGCCACAGCCATCGGCCAGACCGACTTTTCACCCCTCGGCGGAACGTGGAACCAGGCGCACGGTCCCGACTTCGACGATGTCGACCTCTCCTTGTTCAAAAAGTTCGCATTTACTGAACGGGTGAACCTGGAATTCCGGGCCGAGGCTTTCAACGCCATCAACCACCCGAATTTCTCGAACAGCTTCCGAACCACGAACTTTCAGAACCCCACGACGTTTGGAGTGATCGACGGAACCCGCGGAATATCGCGGCAACTCCAGTTGGCGATGAAGATGCATTGGTAAATTGCAAACCAGGTTGCGGAGGGCCAATCGCCCTCCGCATTCTTTTTTGATTCAAGAATGCAGAGCAACGAATGCGGGCTGAACTGCCGCGCCTTTCGCTCCCCGGTATTCTGCCTGTAGTGCAGTCCGTGATCAAAAGCCGCAGGACTGTTTTGCGATAAAGTAAATCCTATGAGTGCGTCGTGCGATCACCGGAAAACCAGCGATGCACCAGACATGAAATTACTCACCCGGTACTTGTCCCTCGTTTTTATCTTTGGCATGGCAGCCTGTCCAGGCGCGGCAATTCATGCGGCTGAGCTCGCGCGTTCCCATTGCATCAATCCGGTTACAGGGCTGGAAGCGCCCTTCGAACTGCCGCCGAGCGTGCAGTTCGCACAGCAGTATTTGGATGCCGGCCAGATCGCGAAGGCCATTCCCTGCCTTGTGAATGCGCATCGGCTCGATCGCGGAGCATCGGATGTTGCCTACGATCTGGCTCGCGCATATCTCGACACCGGTAAGCTGGATGCGGCGCGTGCGTTGATCGAAAGCCAGTTGCAGGCGGACGACAATCCCAGGCTCCACAATCTGCTTGGTGTCATCGATGCGCAACAAGAGCAGTTCCGCGATGCGGCAGCGCAATTTCAAATTGCTGCGCATCAGAAACCCAGCGAGCAGTATATCTTCGACTTCGGCACTTCTCTGCTGCGCTTTGCCGGGCCCTCCTCCGAACAGATTTTCCGCTACGGCATCTCGAAGTATCCGGCCTCAGTGCGCATGCACCTGGGCCTGGCTTATGCCGTGTGGGCGCAAGGGCAGGACGAGCAGGCCGCGGAGGAACTGTGCGCGGCCGCGAAACTCGACCCTTCCGATCCGCGCATCTTCGAGATGCTCGGCGACACAGAACAGATTCCGCCTTCCCTTCAGTCCGAAATCACCGGACGGCTTTCTGGCCTTGTACGCCTGTATCCACAAAACGGCAAGCTGCTTTTCTACTATGCGATGTCGCTGTCCGGGGTCTGGTCCGGGCAGGATCTGTCGCATCTCGACCTGGTAATTCCAATGCTTGAGCGTGCGATCGCACTCGATCCAAAATTGGCGGGCCCGCACGATTATTTGGCGCAAAGAGCAGAACAGAAAGGGCAGAACGCGGAGGCTCTTGACCACTACCGGCAGGCTGCCGCGCTAAGCCCTGGCGACGAGCGGATCGCATACCGGCTCGCATTTGCTTACAAGAAGGCCGGAGACGAGGTCATGTTTCAAAAGGAAATGGGTCGTTTTCGCGCCCTCCATGAGAAGGCGAACCAAAGCTCAATCCAGGCCGCGGAACAGTTGCAGCGAATCGATTCCACCAGGTAGCGGGGCCCCGCGCTTCGGCAAACGCTACGCCTCGGAGATGCCCCCCGCAAACAGCGACAGATTACTGCGCAAAACAATATGCGGTGCAAGGCGCGTATTAGTCTCGGGTTTCACGCCATCCAGCAAGTAGCGGAGCAGCAGTTCGAGAGCGGTTCTACCTTGCCTGAAGGGCCGCTGATAAAGTGTCGCCAGGATCCTTCCCGATTCGATAAATGGAATAAGTTCGGGAAACAAATCGGTTGTGATCAACTGCACCTCGCCCAGCAGGCCTTTTTCTTCGACGGCGCGAAGCACGGGCAGGCTGTTCGCCGTGCTGATATAGATTCCGAGCGGATACGGCTTGTGGTTGAGCAGTGCGGCAGCCTGGCGATACGCAAGATTGGGCTTCTCGTGCGATTCGATTGCGGGAAGCAGCGAGAGGTGTGGCGCAAACACAGCCAAATTAGCCGCAAACCCGCGCAATTTCTCGGCATGGTCCAGTGTGGTCAGGTCGCCGGTAATGGTGGCTAAGTGGCCTGACTTCTGGATGCAGCGGGAGAACAGTTCCGCCGCAATCGCTCCGCTGGTATGCGCGTCCACAGTGACTGATGCCAGCCGATCGCTGCGCGGGGCATCGCTGGCCACACAAACAACGGCGGTTCCCCGTCGTGACACTTCCTTCAGTGCGGGGCCGATGCGATCGGGATTGCCGGGAGCAACGAGGATTCCATCGAATTTTTCTCCCGCATCGGCGGTGAGCAATTCCACGTCGCCTTCACCAAGGCGCGGAAATGTCCTGAGAACCAGTTCCACCTGAATTCCGCCAAAAGCCGATACCGCAGCGCGGACTCCCGAACGCAGGGGATTGAAGAAAGATGCGATATCGCGGGGAAAATACACCCCGATTCTCAATCTGCGGTTTAGTTTGAGGGAGCGGGCGGCGATATTCGGCCGATATCCCATCTCCTCGGCTTTTTTTAGTACTTTGGCGCGTGTGGCCGGATTGATGTCCGAACGTCCGTGCAGGGCACGGTCCACTGTGCCGATCGAGGTGCTCAGAGCTTTGGCAATGTCCTTAATACTTGGAGGCTTCATGAGTGGGCCACTGGGGCGCTTCCAGGATTGCTGTCCTCTTTGTCCGCTGGCCTCAAGCCGCCGCAACCGCCGAAAGGGCAGCGACTCAGCACTCGGACTGAATCGATACAGCTAACTCGGAGTAACGTTAAGACGCAATTCTAATACATCCCGGAGCAAATTGGAGGAGTTCTGGGCAAGATCGGAAGGCCTGATTCGAGCCCGGCCGCGCCATTTCAGGGCGTCAAAAGCCTAGCCGAAATCCTTCAACGCAAGATGGGGAAAAGGCTCGTTCAAAGCACTAAACTTCACGACAGGGCCGCGCCGGAGGACAAAATTCATTGACAAGCGCACGTCGAGCGTGTACGTTACCGTTTATCGTCGATTTGGGACATTTCTTATGCTCCGTTGTGGCGAGCGGCTTTGTCCCCTACGGATTCTGATTAGTCTTTAAAACTGGGGTGCGATGTGGTGAACGAGGTGAGCAAGTACAAGAAGGTGCGATGCACAGAGCGGCAATTGGTGATTCCCACCTATCCGATCCAAGCTGCGGACCCGAATCCCATGTTCTTCGAGAATCGGGTGTATCAGGGAAGCAATGGGAAGGTGTATCCCAACCCTTTTACGGACCGGGTAGCGCTTGAGAAAGTAAATGCCACGTACCGCGCTATTTTTCTCGAGAACGAATACATTCAAGTGATGCTCCTGCCGGAGATTGGCGGACGAATCTTCGCGGGCCTCGACAAGACGAATCAATACGACTTCTTTTACCGTCAGCATGTTGTCAAGCCGGCTCTGGTCGGGCTGCTGGGCCCCTGGATCTCCGGTGGCGTTGAGTTCAATTGGCCGCAGCACCACCGTCCTTCGACATTCATGCCGGTCCACGCGGCCATCGAGCGGGACGCCGATGGCGGTTGCACGGTTTGGCTCAGCGAGCACGATCCGATGCTGCGCATGAAGGGAATGGTAGGCATCCACTTGTCACCAGGCAACGCAATCATCGAGGCCAAAGTCAGGCTGTACAACCGTACGCCTCTAGCCCAAACCTTTTTGTGGTGGACCAATGTCGCAGTGCGTGTTCATGATCGGTACCAGGCATTTTTCCCGCCCGATGTGACTTTCGTTGCGGATCACGCCAAGCGGGCAATCTCCTCCTACCCGATCGCGCGCAATAGCTATTACGGCGTGGATTACAGCCCAGGAACAGACATTTCCTGGTACAAGAATATTCCAGTTCCTACCTCGTATATGGTGACGGAATCGAAGTATGACTTTTGCGGCGGTTACGATCACGGAGCCGAAGCGGGCCTGGTGCATACTTCGAATCATCGCGTGGCGCCCGGCAAGAAGCTGTGGACCTGGGGCAATGCGGAATTCGGTTATGCATGGGACCGCAATCTGACAGATGAAGATGGCCCGTACGTCGAATTGATGGCCGGAGCTTATACCGACAATCAACCGGACTTCTCCTGGCTGCAACCGTACGAGACGAAGAGCTTCAGCCAATTCTGGTATCCGATCCAAAAGATCGGCCCAGCCAAGAACGCAAACACCGAAGCGGCTGTAAATCTTAGATTCGACCGGGAGCAGGTGAGCATAGGCGTCTGCGTTACGTCAAAACGCGCTGTGCGCGTGCAGTTGACGCGCAATCTGCTGCCCGTGTTCGATCGCGAGTTGGAACTGGCGCCAGGCGAGCCTTTCACTGCATCGATCGAAATGGCCGATGCTAGGCCCGACGAATTTGAGCTGTCCGTTTTCGGCGAAGATGGCCGCGAGTTGATCGCTTACCGGCCAGAGAATCGCATGGAGCGCGAGTTGCCCGGCCCTGCCACGGAACCGGCGCCCCCGGAGGAGATTCGCAGCACCGATGAGCTCTACCTGACAGGCGTGCATCTTGAACAATACCGGCACGCCACGCGGTCTCCCGAGACCTATTGGCGCGAAGGCCTAAAACGCGACCCTGATGACGCACGCCTTAACAACGCCATGGGCTTGCGCAGTCTGCGCGTGGGGAAATTCGCCGAGGCGGAAGAGTATTTTGAGCGCGCCATTCGCCGCCTGACGGCGAGAAACCCCAATCCATACGATGGAGAGGCGTTTTATTGCCTGGGGCTGGTGCGGCTTTACCAGGGCAAAATCGGCGGGTCCTACGACGCTTTTCATAAGGCCGTGTGGAATAGAGCCTGGGAGGGCAGCGGCTACTATGCGCTGGCTGCGATCGATGCAGCGCGCGGCGATCTGGCACGGGCGATGGAAAACATCAATCGAAGCCTGCTCTTCGATTCGGAGAGCCTGCAGTCCCGCGGGCTGAAGGTTTCGCTTCTGCGTCGCGCGGGCCGCGCTCAGGAAGCGCAGGCTGCAATTGGTGAAACCCTTTCGCTCGACAAGCTCGACTTTCGCGCGATGGCCGAACGCTACCTCCTTGCACGAAGCGAGGAAGATCTTGCTACCTTTGTTTCCGCGCTCGAGAACGACATCCAAACTCTGCTCGATGTGGCCTACGATCTTGCCTGGACAGGGTTTCGCGATGACGCTTTCGCCTTGATCGAGGCGTGCTGCCGGCAGGGCGCATTTGAACATCCGATGCTCTTTTACACGCTCTCGTGGCTGGCTTCGCTGCTCGAGCGCGAGCAGGTATCAAATGTGTACGCCGTCCGTGCCGAAGCAGCCTCGTCGCTCCATTGCTTTCCGGCGCGGCTTGAAGAAATGATTGTGCTTGAGCATGTCATTCAGCGGAATCCCGCCAGCGCGCGGGCGCTCTATTATCTCGGCAACTTCTATTACGACAAAAGACGCTACGACGATGCGATTCGCTGCTGGCGGCGCTCGACCGCATTGGATCCTCGATTTTCTATTCCCTGGAGGAACCTTGGGATTGCGGAGTTCAATGTGCTGCACAATCCTCAAGCGGCAAACCGCATGTACGAGAATGCATTTGCCGTCAATCCAGAGGATGCGCGCCTTCTCTACGAGTGGGATCAGTTAAAGAAACGTGCGGCCCTCACCTCACCCGAGGAGCGTCTGCGCGCGCTCGACGAGCACCGCGACCTTGTCGACCGCCGCGACGATTTGACCGTGGAGTACATCACGCTCTTGAACCAATCCGGTCATTGGCATCGCGCACTGGAGCAGTTGGGCCATCGTCGCTTCAGTCCATGGGAAGGCGGGGAGGGACTGGTTTCAGCGCAATATGTGTATGCCCATCGATCACTGGGCAGGGAAGACCTGGAGGCCGGAAAGGCCAAAGCTGCGCTCAAGCACTTTGAAGCTGCGCGGCGCTATCCTGAAAACCTGGGCGAAGGCAAACATTTGCTCACCCTCGAGCGTGATCTGGATTATTTTTCCGGAATGGCTGCCGAGCAGCTTGGAGATGCCGAATTGGCCCATCGCTATTGGAACGCGGCGGCGGCGCCGCTGCCATCTCACGGGATTCACTCATACTTTCAGGCACAAGCGCTCACGGCGCTGGGCAAACCCGAAGCGGCTTCCGAAGTTCTGTCGAGGCTTGCGGAGTTCGCTGAAGAACGGGCGAATGCGGAGCCGAAGCTCGACTACTTCGCAACTTCGCTGCCCAATCTGTTGCTTTTTGAGGACGACCTCGCCAAGCGCAACCAGATCGAAGCCCGCCTATTGAAGGCCCTGGCCAGCCTTGGATCGGACGATTCAGGCAGTGCCGTCGCTCTTTTGCAGAACGTGGTCGCCGAGGATCCCAACCACCTGTTCGCCGCCGAAACACTCCACTGGCTAACGCGCGCGGCAGAGACGGCCTGCGGGAAACCTGAGGTGCATCTGGCGTCATGATAGCGCCCGTCTCCGCGTCCGAAAAGGGTAGCGGCCCTGCAGTGGCGATTCGCAGTACCTACGTTTGGCTGGCGGCCACGGCGGGCACCCTGGGCGGCCTTCTCTTCGGTTACGACTGGGTTGTGATCGGTGGCGCGAAGCCATTCTACGAACGTTACTTTCAGCTCAATTCGCCTTCGCTTGAAGGCTGGGCCATGAGTTGCGCTCTGATTGGCTGCCTCGTCGGCGCTGTTTCCTCAGGCGGCGCCGGCAACCGCTACGGGCGCAAGCGTCTGCTCATCCTGGCTGCGCTTGTCTTTGCTGTTTCGTCTCTGGGCACCGGCCTAGCCTCCCATTTCGGCGCATTCGTCGCCTGGAGAATGATGGGCGGTTATGCGATCGGTCTGGCATCCGCCATCTCTCCCATGTATATCGCGGAGATTTCGCCCGCACATCTGCGCGGGCGCCTGGTGTCGCTCAATCAACTGGCCATCGTGGTGGGGATTCTCCTGGCGCAGGTGGTGAATTGGCTGATCGCGCGTCCCGTGCCGCTGGATACCACTGCCCATGGCATTCTGGTGTCGTGGAACGGACAGTGGGGATGGCGATGGATGTTTTGCGTCACCGCCATTCCATCCGTGTTCTTTCTTGCCGCTGCCCTCCTGATACCGGAAAGCCCGCGCTGGCTGGCCGCAAAAGGCCGCGAGCAGCAAGCTCTGAAGGTGCTTGAACGGCTCGGCGGCCGCGCCTATGCACGGCAGGTGCTCCAGGATTTTGCTGCCGCCAGCCAACCCCAGGCCGGCGGCTCGCTCGCCGCCGAACTCTTTACCCCAGGAATGGGCAAGGTGCTCGTGCTGGGCATTGTGCTGGCCGTGTTGCAGCAATGGTGCGGCATCAACGTTATTTTCAACTACGCGCAGGAAATCTTTGCCGCGGCCGGATACCAGGTTTCCGATATTCTCTTCAACATCGTCGTAACCGGCGCAGTGAACCTCATCTTCACCTTCGTGGCGCTGTTTACCATCGATCGCTTCGGCAGGCGCTTCCTGCTTCTCTTCGGCGTCTCCGGACTGGCGATTGTCTATACGCTGCTGGGCGCGTTCTATCGCTTGCATTTACAGGGCAAGCCCATGCTCGCGCTGGTGCTTGCCGCCATCGCCTGCTACGCAATGTCCCTGGCGCCGGCCACATGGGTGGTCATTGCCGAAATCTTTCCCAACCGCATCCGTAGCAGCGCCATGTCCATTGCGATTACGTCCTTATGGGCGGCCTGTTTCCTGCTTACCTACACATTCCCTCTGTTGAATGCCGCTTTTCAGGCTTCCGGCACATTCTGGATCTACGCGGTGATTTGCATCGCCGGTGCGTTGTATCTGGCCTTCAATCTGCCTGAAACCAAGGGGCGAACGCTCGAAGAGATTGAAGCCAGCTTAAGGATCGGCGCAAGAAAGGAAAGTTGACATGCGCAATGGAGGATTTGCCTTCGATAGAATTGCCGCGGGCGGGCATGCATCGCTGGCTGCACGTGGTTTACTCGGCGTGGCGCTCGTGCTTACGAGTGTCTGGGCCCGCGGCCAACAGGCCACGATCGTCCTCGACGGCAACAGCAAGGGAAGAATCTTTGATGGTCTCGGCGCCGCAAGCGCCGGCGCGTCGTCGCGTTTGCTTGTTGACTATCCGGAACCACAGCGCAGCCAGATCCTCGACTATCTTTTCAAGCCCGGCTATGGCGCCGCGCTGCAACGCCTCAAGGTGGAAATCGGCGCCGATGTGAATTCGACCGACGGCTCCGAGCCAAGCCACATGCGCACTCCCCAGGATCGCAATGCAACTCGGGGTTACGAGTGGTGGCTGATGGAGGAAGCGCACAAGCGCAACCCGCATATCATCCTGGAAATTCTTCCCTGGGGCGCGCCCTCGTGGGTTGGAACCGATAGCCTGTACACGCCCAAGATGGCGGAATACGTTGCGGAGTTCGTTAAGATGGCGAAGTCGGCGCACGGCCTTCAGATTGCCTACGCGGGCGCGTGGAACGAAAAGGTCTTCGAAACTGCGTACATCAAAGAGCTGCATCGGCGTTTCAAAGCCGATGGGATTTCGACCCGCATCGTCTGTTGCGACGAGTACCCAGGTGAGGGAGCGGGACAATGGGCGATCGCCGACGAGATGCTGAAGGATCCTGAATTGGCCGGCGACATCGACGCAATCGGTGTTCACTATCCGAAGATCAAAGGCAAGATCACCACGACCGATGCCGCACGCAGGACCGGCAAGCCCCTCTGGTCCAGCGAAGATCAGCCCAACGGCGGCAGCGGTCCGTTTGTCACGCGCGAATGGGCTGTGGGCGGGCGCATCCTGGCCCATCTCTACAACCAGAACTATCTTGAAGGCACACTCACGGCGACTGAGATTTGGAGCCCGGTCACGTCTTACTACGACAATCTTGCCGCTCCGAACTCGGGCCTGATGTATGCAAACACGCCGTGGTCGGGTAACTATGAGGTTCAAGGAACGATCTGGGCTACGGCGCACACCACGCAGTTTGCGCAGCCCGGATGGCAATATCTCGATACCTCGTCAGGTTATCTGCCAGGGAAGGGAAGTTACGTCGCTCTTCGCTCTCTCGATAAGAAGAACTGGAGCGTGGTGTTGGAGACAATCGATTCCACTCATCCGCAAAGCGTATCGTTTCAACTGACCGGCGGACTGGCCGCATCCACGGTCCATATCTGGGAAACCAATAGCTCCCGCACGTTTGAGCATGTCGCGGATGTGACGCCGAAAGATTCTGCTTTTCAGTACACCTTCGATCCGAATTCGTTGTATTCGCTGACAACCACGACAGGACAGGGCAAAGGAACAGCGCAACCGGCTCCGGCTGCATCTTTTCCGTTTCCATACGCGGATAACTTTGAACACACGGCTTCAGGGCGCGCGCCCAGGTATCTCGCGGACCAGGACGGAGCATTTGAAGTGCATCCGTGTGACGGGCGCCCCGGCAAATGCCTGGAGCAGGTTATCGTCAGCAAGCCGATTCCCTGGGGGCCGTTGCCCGATCCCTTCACCTTGGCTGGCGATGACAAACAGACCGACTACGCGGTATCTGCTGACGTGCATTTCATCACTTCAGCGCCGGCTGCGGTCATGGGCCGCATTGATTCTGCCGACGTTTTTCTCGACGGCAAGGCGCGCTGGCCGAGCGGCTATGTGTTGCGATTGAAGCCCGATGGCGGCTGGGAACTGCTCTGCACTCAGTTCAAGAAGCCGGTCTTCACGCTGGCATCCGGGACCATCAAGCTCGATCCGAAGAAATGGCACCGTTTGGCGTTGCGCTTCAAGGGCAGCCGGATTACAGCTCTGCTTGATGGCGCACCGCTCGCATCGGTCGAGGACGCAACCCACACGCACGGCATGTTCGCCCTGGGCAGCGAGTGGGACCATATTCAGTTCGGCGATCTCTCGGTTACACCTTAATGGATGCATCAGGGCCGGACAAACGCATCTAAACTTGGACTCCGAGTCGATGTTGCAAGCATTCATGGTCCCATGTGGCCAGTTGGCGTTTACCGTGGCTGCCGAGTTTGCGCCTAAGATCCTGCAAATAATCTGGCCACGGTCACGTATCCCAACGGCCTCCAATCCACGTTTACTTATGACCAGCAGAACCGGCTGACGGAAATGTCCACGCC
>Ga0181521_10001758_pt1 | contig 26563 bp, 18 predicted proteins | sample PEATcosm2014_Bin_32_FD_119764 | JGI IMG/M metagenome (GOLD analysis project Ga0181521, IMG submission 119764) | Peatland microbial communities from MTU Mesocosm Facility, Houghton, MI, USA - PEATcosm2014_Bin02_60_metaG | ecosystem: Environmental > Terrestrial > Soil > Wetlands > Peat | place...
AACCGGATCGTTTCGATTTCGAAGTAGCGCATCTCGGCGATGTTCATGTCCGGCCGATAGCTCCATTTCTCGTTGTACGTGGCCACGACCTGGCTTCCCTCCGAGACGTACTCGGCGTCTTTTTCCATCAACGGCCCGATCGCCGCCTCAACCTTCGGCTGGTCGTCGTATTTGTTCGTCTTTTCGAAGTCGGCGTAGGAATCAAAGCCTTCGTAGAACCATGCCTCGCTCGGCCCGCTCATCGTGGTCGCGGCCAGATAGCGGTCGGGCATTTTGACGGCCATCGCGGCCCTCACAAAGGCGGCTTCGTTTTTTGTGTGAGCGGCGCCCTTTCCGACTTTCACCGGTTCACGGATCATCACCAGCACCTTGGGTATCTGGGTGTTCTGGTCTTGCGCGCGCAGCACGGCAGCGCCGCTGGTCATGCAGGCCAGCGCGATTGCGGCCATCAGGATCTTCTTCATGCACGATCTCCTTTTCTCGATGTGTGATTCAAATGAGGCGCGGGCGACAGCCCGGGCATTGTGGTTGTATCGTTGACTAAAGGGCCGAACTGGTGCCGCCGGGGCAATAGGTCTGATTCCGGCGGCGGCTACTATACACCCGCCTCTGCATGGAACGACCCTAAAATCCGGGTGGCACAGCCAGTTTCTTGCCCCGAGCGGGGCGAGGGATGCCTGTCGGCCTACGGTTTGCCTGGACTTACGCGTGATTTCCTGTTCATGCTGCCTTCTGTTCAGACGCTCTGGTCATACCTAGGTAAGTTGTCCGATTTTGGCGGGGATAACTACATAGTTCCGACAAACTTGGGACAGTACGAAGGGAATCACAACTAGGCTTAGCGTACTATTTGATTCGGCCGGATTGAGGCTTAGCCTGTTCACGATGATCGGCAGCTCGGACCGACCCGAAGCGGAAATCGCAGAGCCTCAGGAAATCCGCCAGAGTCTAATACGCCTGGACCGGAGCACTTCCTGGTTCCGGTGGAACACTATCGTGGTGTTGATCTTGCTCTTGGCAGCGTTGGCGGCGCTTTCCGCGCCAGAGCTGCTGGGGCGCTACGCTCTTCCGCGACTGGGTGTAACCGTGATTGTGCGGGGGTTGCTCGCCCTGATGTTGATTTCGAATAGTTATACGCTTTACCACCACCGCCAGTTCAAGCTCTTCCGGCATCGACTCGCCGAACAGATGCAAATCGCCGTAACCCAACGCATGCGAGCCGACAAATTTTACGGCTTGGCTATCCTCGATCCGCTCACCGGCTTGTACAACCGGCGATATGGAGAAGAATGTCTGCGGAAAGAGATCACGCGAGCCGAAAGGCACAGCTATGACCTGGCAGTCATCCTTCTGGATCTCGACCGTTTCAAAGAGATCAACGACCAGTTCGGGCACGCTGCCGGCGACGTGGTGTTAAAGGAGTTTTCCAGGCGCCTGAAGAGGGCCATCCGTGCGTGCGATGTTCCAGTACGCATCGGGGGCGATGAGTTCCTCGTCGTCCTGCCCGAATGTCCGAGAGACAACGTACACATAATCCTGTCGCGTCTCGGACCGTTCGAAGTCATCCTGAATCGCCAGAAAGTCATCGTTTCTTACTCTCGGGGACGCGCGCAGTACCAGGTAGCCGACACGCCTCAGACGCTTCTCCAAAGAGCTGACGAGGTTCTGTACGCCGAGAAGGCGGACCGCGCGACCACTGCGGTTTGATCATCTGGAAAGCGCCTTGTTGCGATGCTATGATGAATCGCCTTTGCAGACGCTCCAAAGGCGCGGTCGCCAAGTGGTAAGGCAAAGGTCTGCAAAACCTTTATCGGCGGTTCGATTCCGCCCCGCGCCTCCAATTCCCGCCGCCGATTCCCCTGACTCCCTCAGCGCCACGATCTTCGAACACCCGAAATTCCTCGGTTTCTGCGCGAACTTATCGCGCTCCTTTTCAATCTGACGGCAAGTCCGCTTTGCCTCCGCGCCTCCTCCTGCTAAACTTTCCGATTCACCGCTTATCGAGGAAACTCTCCATGCTTGTCGTCATGCAGTCTCATGCGACCGAAGAGCAGGTCCGGGCCATCTGCGACCGGATCGAGTCGCTCGGTTTGCGCGCGCACCCGATTCCCGGCGCGGCGCGCACCGCCATCGGCATCACGGGCAATAGCGGCGCCGTGGACGTCGGCTCGCTCGAGTCGATGCCGGGCGTCGTCGAATGCATTCCCGTCAGCAAGCCGTACAAACTGGTCAGCCGCGATGTGAAGGCAGAAAGCACGGTGGTCCGCGTGCCGACGCCATCCGGCGATGTGACCTTCGGCGGCAAGGCGGTCGCCATCGTGGCAGGCCCGTGCGCGATCGAAACGCGCGAGCAGGCGTTCACCATCGCCGAACGCGTGCGCGCCGCCGGAACGCGCCTTTTCCGGGGCGGCGCTTACAAGCCCCGCACTTCACCCTATAGCTTTCAGGGGCTCGGCGAAGAGGGGCTAAAAATTCTGGCGGAAGTGCGCGATAAATTCGGCATGGGCGTCATCACCGAAGCAATCGACAACGAATCGCTCGATCTGGTCGAGAAGTACGCCGACGTCATTCAGATCGGCGCGCGCAACATGCAGAATTTCTCGCTCTTGAAGCGGGCGGGGCGCTCGCGCAAGCCCGTCCTGCTCAAGCGGGGAATGTCGGCGACGCTCGACGAATTCCTGATGGCGGCCGAATACCTGATGTCCGAGGGGAATTACAACGTCATCCTGTGCGAGCGCGGTGTGCGCACCTTTTCAGACTTCACCCGCAACACGCTCGATCTGAGCGTGATTCCGGCGGTCCAGCGGCGCAGCCATCTGCCCATCGTCGTCGATCCGTCGCACGGCACGGGGCGGCGCAACAAGGTGCTGCCTCTTTCGCGGGCCGCCGTGGCCGTCGGCGCGGACGGCATCCTTATTGAAGTCCACCACGACCCGGACCGCGCGCTTTCCGACGGGCCCCAATCCATCCTCCCGGACGAATTCGACCAGTTGGTGCGGGAAGTGCGCGAAATCGCGGCCGTCCTCGGCCGTACACTGAATTGATCTGTGTGCTTGGCTCACTCAAGCGATGAAACTCCGCCTCAACTATCGGCTCGTCATCCTGCTGGTTTTTCTCGGCGCGCTCGCTGCTCGTGAGGTCGCCCTTGAGCTTCGGCCGTCGTTTCTGCGCCCCGGCCTTCATCTCTTCGCGTACGTGGGAAATACGGCGGACGGCACGCTCACGGCGATCGACCTCATCAAACTCTCGCCTTTCGCGACGATCCCCGTCGGCGGCGAGCCGACCGGCATTCGCGCAAATCCCGCGAGAAACGAAGTCTGGGGGCTGAGTTCCGCCGGAGGTTACGCATGGGTGCTCGACGTCGTGAAGAATCAGATCGTTGCGCGCATTCCCGTCGGCGCAGCGCCTTATGCTCTCGATTTCTCGCCGGACGGCTCGCGCGCCTACGTGGCCGCTTCCGGAGCCAACACGGTCGTAGCCATCGACTGCGCCACGCGCCAGGTGGTCGCGCACGGCCGGGCGGGGCGGCGTCCCTGGATCGCGCGCGTTTCGCCCGATGGCAAGCTGCTCGTCGTATCTAACCGCGAGGATTCGACCGTTTCCATCCTCGACTCCGCTTCGCTCGCTCCGCTGGGCGTCGTGACGGTTGGTCCCGATCCCGAACAGATCGCGATCTTGCCCGACGGCTCGAAAGCGTTCCTCACGTCGGGCACGTCGAACGAAATTTCCGTGGTGGATTTGAAGCGGATGACGCTGCTTGCGAGACTCGCGCTCGGCGGCCGGCCGGACGACCTGATCCTGAAGCCCGATGGCGGCGAGCTCTACATCCCGTCGAGTGCCACGCACGGCTTACTCATCGTCAATACGCAGACGAACGAGGTCGGTGACTTCGTGCTTCTCGGCATGTCGCCTGCGGCCGCGACGCTTACGCCCGACGCGCAAACGCTCTACGTCTCCGACTCTGCCGCGGGCCGTGTCGTCCCGGTCGCGATCGGCATCCGCCAGGCCGCACGCCCGGTTTCGGTCGGGCAGGCCCCGGTTATCTGCCGCCTCACGCCCGGCGGCGACATGCTCCTCGTGGTCGACACGCATTCGGACGATCTGGCCGTCATACGCGCCAATGCGCCGACGCCCAGCCTGATCACGCTCGTCTCGACCGGCTCACGTCCACGCGACCTCGCCATCAAGATGTTCTAATTCTAGGCTTTGCGCTACTCTCCCGCACCTGATTCGCCCTAATTCACGGTCAGCGGAAGCTGCACGGTTCGGGTCACGGTCGTCGAGGAAACGGTCACCGTCGCAGTCACGGTGATCGTGTACGTCGCGGGCGGGGTGCCGGGGTCCGGATCGCTCGCTCCCTTGCCGCCTCCGCACGCCGCGAGGCCCGCCCCGAGCGCCAGAAGCAGCAAGCCTACCTGGACGGTCCCGACGACGCCAAAACGGCGTTTTTTGGTCAACAAAGCCCAGCTTAGAGCGCAAATTCCTGCCAAAATTGCCACCACGATGAAGGGATTTTGGGGGGTGCGATTCAGGGGCCGCGAGCCGGGAACCAGACCCGACGACGGCGCCGTCGTCGTCACATTCACCGTGAATGGGCCCGGCGTGCCCGGGCTGACGCTCACGGTCGAAGGCGACACCGCGCACGTTCCCTCCGGCGGCGCGCCCGCGCACGAGAGCGCCACGCTTCCGCTGAAACCCGCCGACGAATTCACGTCCAGTGCATACGTCGCGGTTTCCCCCGGCGCGACGGGCGCGCTCGCAGCTTGACCCGAGGCAGCGCTAAAGCAGAAGTCCTGCGCCGTTCCGGTCAGCGCGACGGTTTGCGGGCTGTTGGGAGCGTTATCGGCGAGAACCAGGGACGCGCTTCTCGCGATCTGCGTTCCACACTGGTTCGCTGCCTTTGGTGTGAATGCCAGGGAAATGGTGCACGCGCTCCCCGGCGGCGTGTTTCCGGACGCGCACGAATCGTTCGTGATGGTGAAATCGCCGCCGTTGACATTCACGGTGCTGAACGCGAGCGGGCTTGCGGTTCCGCTGGCGCTGTTCGTGACAGTCACAGGCTGCGCCGGGCCCGCGACGCCCGCGAGCAGGCTGCCTAAATCGACACTCGCCGGCACGGAAACGGCCGGCGGCGCCGTTGCAGTTCCAATTCCCGCGAGCGGCACGACCAAAGTCTGCACGGCTCCGCCCGACAGATCGAAGCTGACATCGATTTCCGCGTGGAAAGAACCCGCCGCCTGGGGCGCAAAACCTACGCTGAAAACGCAGTTTCTTGCCTCCGCCGGAACACATCCGCTGGTCTGGGGCGTAAGCTGGAACTGCGCCGCGTCGGGACCGCCCGACTTGGGTGGGCTATCGACTTGCAGGATCTGTTGGCCGATCAGCTGCGTGGCTACAACGGTGACCTGCTGCGCGGAGCCGGCCGTGCCTGTGCCTGCGGGTATCGACGGGAAAGTCAAACTCGATGGCGAGGCGGCCAGCCCGGGCGCCGCACCCGTGAGTTCCAACTCGTGCGGGCTCCCCGGCGCGTTGTCCGTCACGCTGACGAGCGCCGTCTCAAAACCCGCCGCCGCTGGCGTGAACGAGACGTTGAACCCGCAGTACTGGTCGGGACTCAGCGAGCCGCCAATGCAGTGCCCCTCATCCGTCAAAGAGAAAGCGCCTTCGCTCGCTGCGCCTGCGCACGTTGCGACCGGACTTCCCGGACATAGGCCGATGCCCGCAATGTTGAGGGTCGCATCGCCGGTGTTGATCACGCCGACCAGTTGCGGTGAGGGGCCAAAGGCGAGGCGGGCCCAACTGAACGAGATGCCCGGCTGCTGCGCAGTGCCTTCGGCCAGTTCCGCGACGAATGCGTCGGACGCCGCCGGCGACCAGAGGCAGCTCGGGCAGGCTTGTTGGAAGCCATTGAGGCCGGTACCTCCGGAAGTCACCGCAGTCGGGAAATCGGCCGATGTCGTCGCTCCCGCGACGTACACGTGCCCGGATGCATCAGCTGCAACCGCATTCGCCACGGCGCCCGAATTCACTCCCGGTGGTGAGGTTCCTCCAAGAGGCGTCGCGTAGATGAGCGACACAGGGCCGGCGGATGTCGGATCGAACTTCGCAACAAACGCGTCCGCAGCGCCGTTGAGAGGTTGCACGTTATCGTGCCAGGGGAAGTCCGGCGAAGTCGCCGTTCCGGCGATGTAGACAGCGACAGTGTTGGGCATGGGCGCGGACACGGCGACGCCCTGCCCGGCATCGCTGTTCGTACCACCGAGATAGGTCGAGTAGAGGAGCGACGTAGCTCCGGTCGCGCTCTGCGCGACGACGGCGAGGAAGGCGTTCGAGGTTGCGCCGCTGGGTAAGCTTTTTTGATACGCCTGCGTAACGCCATTGACCGGAAAATCCGCGGATTGCGTCGTCCCGGTGACGTAAGCGCTGGGAGGCGCGTTCGAGTCGAGAGCGACCGCAAGCGCTTGATCCATGCCGCTGCCGCCGAGGAGCGTGACGTAGACGAGATCGACCGCCGTCTGTCCCATGGGGGAAATTTTCATCAGAAACGCGTCCGACGCGCCGCCCGCATACGACGTTTGAAAGGCGTTCGTGAAGGGAAAGGCGCTGGTGGCGTTTTGCACGGCCCCCGCGATGTAGGCGCTGCCGGTCGAGTCCACGGCAATGCCGCCGACGCTCACCTGCCCAAGCGCATTGGTCCCGAGATACGAGCAGTATTTCAACGTCGCCGCGCCTCCCGATTGCGCGGGAGGCTGAAAGATGGCGAGAAAGGCGTCGCTCTGCTGGCCGTCCCACGTGGTTTGGTACGCGCCGGATGTGACGGGCAGGTCAGGTGATGTCGCATCGAGCGACGTAAGATTCGTATCGGATGCGATGTAGACATCGCCCGATGAATCGAGCGCGATCCCGCCATTTCCGTATTGCGATTACGCGCCACTGCCGCCGAAGAGCGTCGAGAACACGAGCGTGCTTCCCGTGGGATCGATTTCGCTGACGGCCACGTCCTTGCCGGCGCCGCCCGTGAGGGCGCTCGTCGGCTGGCTCGAATCGGTCACGGGAAAATTCGGAAACGTGGTCGCGCCGGTAATCGCAACGCTGCCGCCAGTGGTGACCGCGATGAGGCCGCCCGTTTGCGTGCCGCTGCCGCCGAGGAACGTCAGATAGACGAGCGAGTTCGGCCCCGCGACGCTTGGGTCGATCTTGGCGACGAAAAACTCGGACGTCCCGCCGCCGGGCCCGATCGCGCGCGACGCCTCGGGAAACGTCGGCGGCGAAGTCGTGGTACCCCCGACGTACACTTTTCCCGCCGCATCCACGGCGACGCTCGCGGCGGTGTCCTGCCCCATGCCGCCGAGGAAGGTTGCGTAGGCAACGGAAAGCGACGGGTCGATCACCAGCGTGGAACGAGGGTCATGCGGGCCGACGCGAAAGCCCACGGAGCCGTCCGCTTCGAGCACGTATCCGCCCTCGACCATTTTCCGCTGCGCCCGCGGCGCCAAGAGACTCCTGATAGATCGCGGGCCGCTTCATTCGCAGCTCGGCCCCGGCGGCTTGCAGAACCAGAGCGCCGTCGCGCGCCAGGTGCATCGTGTCGGCGCCGGAGATTCCGAGCCGCAGCTTCGCGGCATCAGCACCGGACGCGAGGCGCAGATCGTATTCGACGCCGTCGTCGTTGCCGTAAACCGCCAGCCCGACTCCGGGCGCGGCGTCCGCCTCCACCCGCGCAAAGTGCGGAACGCGTGTGCGCCACGCGCGCGGATCGTTGCCGATGAAGTAGTTGCTCTCGCTCCGCAGTCTTTCGTCGCCCTTCCATGAGAACCGCGCGCCGCCGCGGAGGCTCACCTTGAGGAGCGCGCTCCGCGGTCCGGATGCGCTGCCCGAGAACTTCGCAACCTGTACGGCGATTTCGTCTGGCGTCAGGAAAACCGTCAATCCCCTGCCTCGCCCGACGAATTCGACGCGCGGGTCCGCCTGACCGGCGTTGGGCTCGAACGTCATGGGAATCGAAAAACGGGATCGAGACACACTTCGGGTGGGCAGCTTTTCATCCGGCCTTCTGGAGTGGAGTTGCGCGCCCGCGCGCAGCACGTCGCGGCCGCGCATCGCGAATTTTCCAGCGGGGAGGAAACTAAGGCTTCCGGCGAGCGCCAGAAGACACACGCACACACGCTTGCCAATCATTTTGCCGCTCATTAGGCCCTCCTCCGGAAACGGGTTGCGTCTCCGGGTTGGGCGGCTCAATACGACGAGCCGACTGCCGTTAGTAGTGGTGAATCATCCCCGACAAAGGGACGCGGCGACTATCTCGCCATCGGTTACAGAACTCAATACGTGTTATGTCCGGGAATGGCCGGCCTTCCGACAACCACACGCTCCGGGCATGTACAATGGGCTAAGCACGCCGCCTTCAGGGGACACGGACGGGCATCATGCCGAAGTTTGAGAGGCACATCTTCATCTGCACGAACCAGCGGGCCGAGGGGCACCCGCGCGGATGTTGCAGCCCGTCCGGCGACGGCGAGCTTCATCGCCTGTTCAAGGTGAAACTCGCCCAGCGCGGGATCAAAGGCACGGTCCGGGCTAATAAGTCCGGATGCCTCGATCAGTGCGAGCTTGGTCCGACGGTCGTGGTTTACCCGGAGGCCGTGTGGTACGGGCACGTGACTCCGGCGGATGTGGACGAGATCATCGAATCGCATATCATCGGCGGCCGGCCCGTCGAGCGGTTGATTATTCCGGATTCCCTGCTGAACACTACGAAGCCGAAAGAGTGACTATCCCGCCGGCCAGGCGAAGTTATCTTCGCCAAGCGGCACTTCCAGCATGCCTTCCACCGGCAGGACATCGACCGGCAGCCCGCCACTCCACAGCGCGATGCTGAGCAGCAACTCGCGGCGCCCGCGTAGATCGAACAGCTCGCGCGCGAGGCTCACCTCGAGAATCTTCCTGTACGCCGCCGAGACAACTTTGTCCGTATGCAACAGGCACACACCGCCCTGCTCGACGATGCAGCCGAGCTTGCCCTCCTCGACGCCCAGCGTGATTCGCGTCTCCCGCGAATCCCACATCGTCAGCCGCAACTGAAACTCCGACATCTCCGCGATTGCTTCGGCGACCGGATCGACGCGCAGATAGAAGTGCTCCGCTCCGAATCCGTAGTGGAACTCGCGCAGGACGTATTGGCGCCCGTGCATGGCCCCGCTGCGAGGATCGGTGGCGTAAAGCCCGGCGCCGAGCCATTCGAAGTAGCTGCTCTCGCGCCCGTCCACCTTCACGTCGAGATAGGCCGCAGGCGCCTCGCGACGGCCGCGCTCCGGTGCGCGCTTGATCGGATGGGCAAGCGCATCCGGCGGCTGCTCGCCAAGGGCGTTGTAAATCTCCGTCAGATGCTTGCGATAGAGCGCGTCGAACTCCGCGTCGTTTGCGGACCCGTGCTCGGGTCCGTACCACCAGCACCAGTCGCTTCCCTCCGCAGCAAGAAGCGCTTCATACGCGCGCTTGCCGGGGCCGTCCTGAGCGAACGATGGATTCGTCGCGGTGCGCTTCGAGGAACGGCTCGCTACGCCAGCCCGCGCAGCCGCGCGCTCATAGGCTTCCCGCGCCTCGCGGAGGAGTTCCCACGCCCGGACGTCCTCGCCGTGGCCGATCCAGACGTCGAAGTTCGCGTTGATCCACGAAGCCGGGAAAATCCCTTCGAGGCGCGGCTGGTCCGGTACGGCCTTGATTGCTTCGCTGACGGTCAGCGCTCGTATTTCGGGATCCTGCTCGATGCGTCCATAGAGCCGGCGCAGGAATTCCCTGCCGTTCTCGGGGAAATACTCCCACGCGTTTTCGCCGTCGAGAATCACGCTGACGGTCGCGGTCCGTCCCGACGGCTCGCGATCGCCGATCGCGCGGACGCGCCTGTGAAAATCATCCGCCGCGGCTTCCGCGCCCATGCGGCTGTAGACGAACCCGACCAGGTCCGACAGGTAATGGTCGCGGAAGAATCCGCTCATGGCGTTGCCGTTCCGCTCGAACCGCCACGGCGTGTATAACTCAGGGCCATTCTCCGGATATCCGCCGGGATCGCGCCAGAAGCCGATGTTGCGCGTGCGCCCAAGCACTCCTTCGTCCGTTGCGAACCACTTGAATCCAAGCTCCGCCGCGATTTCGAGCGCCTGGTCGGAGACGGAGCCTTCCGACGGCCACAACCCGGCGGGCGGACTGCCGAAGACGCGTTCGTGGAACTGGCGGGCACGCAGGAGTTGCTCGCGAGCGTCCTGCGGATAGCGGAAGGGGGGCTGCGGCAACGGCGTGTGGGGATTCGACACGCGCGCGATATCCGTGTCGCAAAGCAGCGGCAGAATCGGATGGTAATACGGCGTGGTGGAGACCTCGATTTGCCCGCGCGCGGCCGCGAGACGATACTCGAACAGCACGGCGGCCAGCAGCTCGTGCTGCTTATCGAGCAGCACGGCTTTGTCCTCTTCGCTGAAGTCCCTGCCCTTCCTCGAGAGATCGCGCACGGCCGGATCTTTCGCCAGGTATTCTTCGTCCATCCACGCGAGTTGCGACAGTACTTGCAAATCGCGCCACTCCCGGGCGTTCCAGTGCGCGACGCAGGCCTCGGCTCCGCCGGAGCGCAGCTGCGATTGCAGCTCGGCGAAGCGCGGCCAGCGGTGCAGCAGATTGTCGTTCACCTGAAACGCGCGCTCGAGCGCCTCGCGCTTCTCATCCCGCGTAAGCGCCTCGGCGGGGGCAAACGCGATATCGAACCACGGTTCCTGGAACTGCCCGCTCGCGTATTCCTCGATCTGTTCGGCGAGCAAAGGAACGAAGTTGAACGTGGCGTGGACGCGCGGAAATTCTTCCAGCAGCTTCACCATTCCCCAGTAGTCCTTCAGGGCGTGGAGGCGTGTCCACGGCAGGAGGTAGCGGCCGGTGGCGGGGTCGCGGTATTGCGGCTGGTGCATGTGCCAGAGTATGACGAGGTTCACGCGGCTCAACCGAGTATGCCCTCCCGGGTTTGCTCGCTCGCGTCTTCCGTCCCTGCGCCGGGAAGAACGCTGAAGCTTCTTCCTCTCAAGTGTGTACTCTCACACGAGCTGAGCGCGTTGCTTTTCCCGTGTTCACTGCATCTGAATGCTAGAATCAATTCGCGCTCCCTATGCGCCTGCTCGACCGATACATTTGCCGCGAAGTAGTGTCTCACGCCGCCCTGGGCCTTGCGGTCTTCACATTTGTATTTTTCGTTCCGAGGCTCGTGCAACTGATGGATCTCGTCGTCCGCCATTCGGGTGGCGCCGGAACGGTGGCGCTGCTGTTTTTGTCAGTTCTCCCGCCGGTTCTCGGGTTCACGCTTCCGATGGCCGTGCTCGTCGGCGTGCTGATCGGGCTCGGGCGCATGTCCGCAGACAGCGAAATCGTCGCGCTGCACGCGTCCGGCATCGGGCTTCGCCGTCTGCTTCTTCCCATCGGCGCCGTAGCGCTGATTGCAACGTTCGCAACGCTCGCGACAACCTTCTGGCTGAGCCCCGCTTCGTGGCGCACGCTGCGCCGTCTGCAAGACAAGCTGCTATCGTCGCAGGCGCCTTTCGCGATTCAACCGCGCGTCTTCGACGAACGATTTCCGCACCTCGTATTATACGTGCAAGACGTGGAGGCCGCTGCAACGCGGTGGCGCGGAGTCTTCATCGCTTCGTCCGGCGGCTTCAGTTCCCGGGCGACCAGTGGATCGGGCGTGGGGCCGAATGAGTCCACTGTAACGATCGCGGAGAACGCGCGGATCGTCGTAGGGCCGGCGCAAAGCCAGATCGAACTTCAGCTCGGCCGCGGCAGCACGCACGCGTACGATCCGAATTTCCAGGAACGCTACAACGTAACCACGTTCGGCGAAAATGACCTTCCCGTGGACATTTCCGCCGCCAGTTCGGCGCAGGCCAACGCACCATTGTCTGTGGCCGAACGGTCCGTGGTTTCGCTGCTGGCCGACCACGGCCCGAGCTGGCGTGAAAGCCGCGTCGAATTCCAGCGGCGGATCGCGGTTCCGGCCGCATGCGTCATTTTCGCGCTTCTGGGGGTGCCCATCGGCGTGCGTCCCCGCCGGGGCGGTCGCGCCGCCGGACTGATTCTCGCGCTCGTCCTGATCGGCGGGTACTACTTCCTCTTCGTGTACGGCATCCACATGGCCCAACTGGGGCGCGTCGATCCCTGGCTGGGTGTTTGGGCCGCTGATATCGTGACAACCCTTGCCGGGCTGTTCTTCTATCGCCGGATCGAAAATATCCGCAAGCCGAACCGCGTGGTCGCGTGGCTCGAGTCGCTGTGGTCGAGCTGGCGAGCGGCGCGCAGGCGGGAAGTTGCCGCCGCACAAGCGTCTGCCTCGCCCATGCTGAACGGCCCTATTGCCATCGCTTCGGCTACGGTGGCGGCGCGCATCAGCGGGGTCGCGCGAACGCGCAGCGCCATGGCTTTCCCGATGCTCGTGGACGTCTATCTGCTCAGGCAGTTCTTTTACTACCTTTTTGTGCTGCTCGCGGGATTCACGCTGATCTTCGACGCGTTTACGCTATTCGATCTGCTCGCAGACATCACCCGGAACCACATTTCCGTGCTGACCGTGTTGAGCTATTTTCGCTACCTCGTCCCGCTGATGATTTATCAGCTTGCGCCGCTGGCGACGCTCGTCGCAACTCTGGTCACTCTGGCCGTGCTCGCCAAGAACAATGAAGTCGTCGCCCTGAAGGCCAGCGGCATCAGCATGTATCGCCTCGTGCTGCCGCTGCTGCTTGCCGGATGCCTCGTCGCGGGTGGAATGTTCCTGCTCGACGACACTTTCCTGCCGTACGCGAACCAGCGCCAGGACGCCCTGCGCAACCGCATCAAAGGCCGCCCCGCGCAGACCTATTTTCAGCCCGCGCGGCAGTGGATCTTCGGTGAGAACGCCAAAATCTACAACTACGAGCTGTTCGATTTTGACCGGCAGCTTTTCGGAGGGCTGAACGTCTTCGAGCTGGACCCGGAGACTTTTCAGATGCGCCGCCGAATCTTCGCGACGCGCGCCACCTGGGAGCCGACCGAGAACGCGTGGGTTTTGACGGGCGGATGGGTCCGGGACTTCGACGCCGACGGCCGCGTGGTGCGGTACGACCCGTTCACAGCGACGTCCCTGCCCGAGCTGACCGAGCCGCCGGGCTATTTCCGCCGCGAGGTCCGCCAGTACTACCAGATGAACTGGCGGCAGCTTGGCCAGTACATCGCGAGCCTCCGACAGGCCGGCTTCGACACGGCGCGGCTCTCCGTGCAGTGGCAAAAGAAATTTGCGTTCCCGGCGATTGCGGCGGTGATTGTTTTTCTCGGCGCGCCGTTTGCCTTCTTGGTGGGGACGCGCGGCGCAATCGGCGGGCTGGCTTTGGCCGTGGGAATCGGAATCGCCTACTGGGCTGCGGCCGCGCTATTCGAAGCGATGGGGTCGGTGGGCCAATTGCCGCCGTTGCTTGCCGGCTGGGCACCCGACGCCATCTTCGGCTTCCTCGCCGTCTATTTCTTCCTCAAGATGCCGACGTGAACGTCAGACGTTCTTCAGCGCCTCGCGGATGCTGAGCGGACTCAAGCGGTCCTCGTTGCGACGCACGTAACGCTTGACCTCGGCGGGATCGGTCCACGCATACTGGCGCAGCGCCCATCCGATCGCCTTCCGCAGGAAGAACTCCTTCGAATCGAGCGATGGTTCGATGCAGGCGTAGAGAAGATCGAGGTCGGTGCGATCCTTGAATCCCAACTGGCAGATGATCGACGTGCGCCGTTTCCACATGTCGCCAGATTTGCTCCACGCGAGCATCTTCTTCCGCATGGGCACGGGATGGTCTCGCAGGATCGGCCCCACGCGATGCGACGCAACATCGTCCACGTAGTCCCACCACGCGCCGGCCACTACAATCTCTTCGTACAGCGCCATGACTTGCGGAGTTTGAAACGTAGCGGCCCGCTTGTCTCCGGTGAGCGCGATCGCCACGTAGCGCTCCTCGCGGTATCCGGCGCCGCGCCAGAGTTCCAACACCCGGTCACGCCAAGTCGCGCGCGTCGCGAACTCCGTTTCGCGGAACAGTTGCTTGCAGCACGCGCGCAGCAAAACAGCCTGCACGCCGTGATACGGCATCGCCGACTTCATGTACGCCTGCATCATCGGCGCCTTTTTCGGATCGGCGACTCGCCGCAGCTCCCGCCGCACCCGCAGCAGAAGTGGCGAATCCTTCATTTCGACGTTTTCGCTTCGATGACGGCCTGCGCGGCCGCAAGCCTTGCGATCGGCACGCGGAACGGTGACGCGCTCACGTAGTTCATGCCCGCGCGGTGGCAGAACTTCACGCTTTCGGCGTCCCCGCCGTGCTCGCCGCAGATTCCGATCTTCAGTTTGGGCCGGGTCTTTCGCCCGCGCGCGATGGCCCACAGGATCAGCATCCCCACGCCCTCGACATCGAGCGTCTGGAATGGGTCGTCCTTGAAGATGGCCGCCTTGGCCTGATCGACGTACTCCGGCAGGAACCGCCCCGCATCGTCGCGCGACAGCCCCATCGTGGTCTGCGTCAGGTCGTTGGTTCCGAACGAGAAAAATTCGGCGACTTCGGCGATCTGATCCGCCAGTAGCGCCGCGCGCGGCAGCTCGATCATCGTGCCGACCAGATATTCAAGTTTCACTTTAGACTGAGAAATAATCTCGTCAGCGACCCGGCGGGTCGCCACTTCGAGAATCTTCAGCTCTTTCTTGTCGAGCGTGAGCGGATGCATGATCTCAGGTAATACTTTAACTCCCCGCTTCTTGCAGTCGATCGCCGCTTCGATGATCGCCCGGACCTGCATCTCCAGAATCTCGGGGAATGTGATCGAGAGCCGGCAACCGCGATGGCCGAGCATCGGGTTCGCTTCGTGCAGTTGCTCGACCCGGCGCGCCACCGCTTCCGCCGAAATGCCGATCTTCTTCGCGAGTTCTTCCTGCTTCGCCGGATCGTGAGGCACGAATTCATGCAGCGGCGGATCGAGCAGCCGAATCGTGACGGGATACCCGTCCATGGCTTCGAAGAGTCCGATGAAATCGCGCCGCTGGAAAGGAAGCAGCTTGTCGAGCGCCTTCCGGCGCGCCTCGGACGTGTCCGCCAGGATCATCTCCTGAATCGCCTCTTGCCTCTCGGCGCTTTTCTCCGGGTGCTCGAAGTCCTTGAAGAACATGTGCTCGGTGCGGCAGAGGCCGATGCCCTCGGCTCCCATCGCGCGAGCCGCGCGCGCATCTTTGGGCGTGTCCGCGTTCGTCCGAACGCCGAGAGTCCGCACCTTGTCGGCCCATTTCATCAATGTTTCATAGGCTTTGGGAGGTTCGGGACGCACGAGCGCGATTTCGCCCGTGTAGACCGAGCCATCGCCGCCGTCGAGCGTGACCCACTCGCCTTCGCGCACCACGCGTCCGTCCACGCTCATCTGCTTCGTATCCGCGTTGATGTCGAGCTTCTCGGCTCCGACGATGCAGCACTTCCCCCACCCGCGCGCGACCACGGCAGCGTGGCTCGTCTTGCCGCCCGTGGCAGTGAGGATTCCCTGCGCCACGTACATTCCGCCCACATCCTCCGGGCTGGTCTCGCGGCGCACCAGAATCACTCTCTCGCCGCGCGCCGCCCACTCCTCCGCCTCGTGCGCCGTGAACACGGCTTTGCCGACAGCCGCGCCCGGCACGGCGTTGATTCCCTCGGCGAGCTTCCGGCTGATCAGATCGCCGCGCTGCGTCTTCGGGTCGAGGACCGGATAGAACAACCGCTCGATGTCTTCCGATTTGACTCTTTCAAGTGCCTCTTCAACTTTGATCAGCTTCTCATTCGCCATGTCCACGGCCATTTGGAAAGCGGCCGCGGGCGAACGTTTGCCGGTGCGCGTCTGGAGCATGTACAGCGTGCCGTTCTCAACGGTGAATTCCATGTCCTGCATGTCGCGATAATGCCTTTCGAGTTTTTCGCGCACGCGCTCGAGTTGCTGATAGACTTTCGGCATCCGGTCCTTCAGTTCGCTCAGGTGCATCGGCGTGCGGATGCCGGCGACCACGTCTTCACCTTGCGCGTTCAGCAGGAAGTCGCCAAAGAACGTCTTCTCGCCCGTCGAGGGGTCGCGCGTGAAGCAGACGCCCGTGCCGGAATTCTCTCCCGTGTTGCCGAACACCATCTGCACGATGTTGACGGCGGTTCCAAGCAATCCGGTGATCTTCTCGACCCGCCGGTACGTGACGGCTTTTTCACCCATCCACGACTCAAACACCGCGCCAATCGCGCCCCAGAGCTGCTCGATCGGATCCTGCGGGAAGTCCTTGCCGGTCTTTTGCTTGAAGTAAGATTTGTATTCGCCGACGAGCTGGCGCCAGCCCTCGGCCGTCACCTGCGTGTCGTCCTTCACGCCGAGCGAATTCTTCATGCTGCGCAGGCGCACTTCGAGCTCTTCCTTCGGCAGGCCAATCACGACGCTCGAATACATCTGAACGAACCGGCGATACGCGTCCCATGCAAAGCGGTCATTGTTGGTGGCCTTCGCAAGGCCTTCGACGGACCGGTCATTCAGCCCCAGGTTGAGGATGGTCTCCATCATTCCCGGCATCGAGCGCGCCGAGCCGGAGCGCACGCTCACGAGCAGCGGATCGCTTGCATCGCCGAGTTTTTTCTTCGTGAGCTTTTCGAGGCGCGTGACGCTCTTCGCCACGTCCGCGCGCAGTTGCTTCGGATACTTCCGCCCGTGCTTGAAGTAGTAGTCGCAGGTTTCGGTCGTGATCGTGAAACCCGCCGGAACGGGGAGTCCGATCCGCGTCATTTCGGCAAGGCCGGCGCCCTTCCCCCCGAGGACTTCCCGCATGTCGCCGGTGCCTTCCGCTTGTCCTGCCCCAAAGAAGTAGACGTATTTCATCTTTCTCCTTAAGTTTTCCTTCCCACGCAATCAGGTTTGTCGGCGCGCCCACAGCTGAACTAAAACTTCAGATCGAGCGCGGCTATGCGCGCGCGGCCATTTGAGGCGTTTCTTTCGATTCTTCCGCGCCCAACTCCGAAAAATCCGCAATCGTCGAGAACTCCTTTAACAACGTCCCGAGAAGCGCGATGCGATTTCGCCGGACTTCCTCATCTTCGGACATCACTAGAACTTTGTCGAAGAAGAGATCGACGGCGGGACGCAACTCGGAAATTTTCTCGAGGGCCACTCGATATTTCTTTTCCTTCTTGCGGCGGGTGGCTTCGTCGCCGATCCGCTGCGCCGCCGTATAGAGCTGTAGCTCCGCCGCCTCGCGCAAGAGGTCGGGGCGCACGGCTCCCTGTCCCTTGTCTCCCTTGCCCGCCGACTTCTCCAGGATGTTGCGGATGCGCTTGAAGCTGGCCGCAAGAGGGGCGAAATTCTTCGTGTGCCGGATCGCCTTCACCGAAGCAATGCGCTCGACCGCGTCCACTAAGTCGTCCGCGCCCGCGGCGAACGCGGCGTTTATTTCATCGTACGCGAAGCCGCGCCGCTCGCGCAGGATGTATCGCGCCCTTTCCAGCAGGAATTCAAGCACCTGCTGCTCGACCGCCGCCGAAGCCTCGATGCGCGGCGCGTGCTCGCGCAACGCAATCGCTGCCGCAGAAATCGCCGCGGAAAGCGAAAGCGGGAGTTTCTTGTCGAGAATGATCTTCACGATGCCGAGGGCCGCGCGGCGCAAAGCGAAGGGATCACTTGAACCTGTAGGGATCGCCCCGACGGCGAAGCACGCGACGAGCGAGTCGAGCTTGTCCGCAAGCGCCACAGCGCAGCCCGTCAAATTCCGCGGGATGGGATCGTCGAGGCCAAGCGGCTTATAGTGATCGTAAACTGCCGAGGCGATCTCATCCGGCTCGCCTTGCGCGCTCGCGTAGAGGCCTCCGACGACGCCCTGGAGTTCCGGAAATTCGCGCACCATCTCCGTTACGAGGTCGCACTTCGCAAGCTCCGCGGCCCTGTCCGAACCGGCCACATCCGCATGGGACACGCCGCCCGAAAACCACTGCTCGGCGAGCCAGCGCGCGAGCCATCGCATCCGCTCGACTTTGTCCCCATAGCTGCCGAGTCTCCGCTCGTAAGTCACAGCAGCGAGCTTCGGCAAATAGTCCCCGAGCGGACGCCGCTGGTCCGTCTCCCAGAAGAACCGCGCATCGGCGAACCGGGCGCGCAAAACGCGCTCGTGCCCGGCGCGCACCAGGCCCTTCGGATCGCGCGGCAGGTTGATCACCGCGAGGAAATGCGGAGCGAGTTCTCCGCCGCGGCCCTCCACGGCAAAGTACTTCTGATGCCCGCGCATCACGGTGATCAGAATCTCCTCGGGGAGCGCGAGAAACGCTGAATCAAAATCGCCGAGAATCACCGTCGGGTACTCGTTCAAGTAAGTCACGAGTTCGAGCAGCGCCGGATCGTCGTGCGGGTGCAGGCTCCTCCGCGATGTCAGGGCGCGAAGTTCCGCTTCGATCTTCTTCCGGCGCGTTTCCGGCCGGCACAACACGAAGTTCTTCTTGAGCTTCGATTCGTAGTCGCTCGCGCCGCTCAGGGGAATGCTCCGCTGGCCGAGGAAGCGGTGGCCGTCCGTATGCCGCCCCGCGCGCACGTCCGCGAACGAACACGGAATCACTTTGCCGTCGAGCAGCGCCACGATCCAGCGAATCGGCCGGATGAAGCGCGGGCTGTGCGCGCCGCCCCAATACATGGACCGCGGCCAGGCGATTTCGTGAATCGCCTCGGGCAAAACCTTTTCGAGAATTTCCGTTGCAGGCCGCCCGCGAACCGTCTGCGTCACCGCGAGGTACTCGCCCTTCGGCGTGGCGACGATCGAGAGCTTCGACACGGGCACGCCCTGTTTCTCGGCAAAACTCATGGCCGCTCGCGTGGGTTCGCCCACGGCGTCGAATGCGACGGATTTTGGCGGGCCGGTAATCTCCCGCGTCACATCTTCTTGTTTCAGTCGAACTCCGCGCACAACCGCGACGAGCCTCCGCGGCGCTCCAAATGTTTCAATCGATTCTTCAACTGTCGGCCCGTCGACAAGTTCGTTCGTCGAAAGATGTTTCGCAAGTATCGCTTTAAGCTCTTGCGCGGCCCGAGGAATCATGCCCGCCGGAATCTCTTCGCAGCCGATTTCGAAGAACAAGTCTCCGCGCGGAATCGCGGCGTTCGTCTTCGCTCGCGGCTGCTTCGGGCGTGAGTTGGTGTGCCGCTTCATGCGCCCACTGCTACCTGAACCGCGGCTCGCTGATCGAGCCACGCGCGCGCCACCTGCGTTGCGAGTTTGCGCACGCGGCCGATCATCCCGGCGCGCTCCGTAACCGAGATGGCGCCGCGCGCATCGAGCACGTTGAAGAGATGCGAGCATTTCAGGCAAAGATCGTACGCTTCGAGCACGGGAAATCGCCTGATGGCCGCCCCTTTGACTTTCGCGTAGTCCGCAAGCAGCCGCGCCGCCTCGGCTTCGACCAGATCGAACTGCTTGCGCGTTGAGCTCGCATCGGCGAAATCGAAGCTGTACGCGGAGAATTGCTCTTCCTCGGCGAGGCGAACCTGCCGATAGCTGACCGTATCCGACCACATCACGTCGTATACGTTCTCAACATCTTGTAAATACGCCGCGATCCGGTCGAGGCCGTACGTCAGCTCGACGGAAATCGGATCGAGGTCGACGCCGCCGCACTGCTGGAAATAGGTGAACTGCGTGATCTCCAGCCCGTCCAGCAGGACTTGCCAACCGATTCCCCACGCGCCCAGCGTCGGGGATTCCCAGTTGTCCTCCTCGAAGCGGACGTCGTGCTCCCGCAAGTTGATCCCAACGGCGGCGAGGCTTTCGAGGTACAAGTCCTGAATATCGGCCGGGGAGGGTTTGAGTATCACTTGAAGTTGCGTGTGCTTGTAAAGGCGGTTGGGATTTTCGCCGTAGCGGCCGTCCGTCGGCCGTCGGCTCGGCTGCGCGTAGACGACGCGATAGGGATCGGGGCCGAGCACGCGCAGGAAAGTTTCCGGGTGCATCGTGCCCGCGCCGACTTCGACATCATACGGCTGCTGGAGGATGCAATCGCGGCTTGTCCAGTAATGTTCAAGTTTTAGTAGAAGATCCTGAAACGTGAGACCTTTGCCCTTTGTGGCGCCGCTGCTGCTCTTCCGATTTAGCACCTGATTTTTCACGCTGGCGACTCCATAAGTTCCCGCGATGCGAGCTTGCGGTCGATCTGATGTTCGATCGCGTCGAGCATGGCTTCCGTCACTTCCCTTGTGGCGCGCGGCGCTAGAATATCCGGTTCCGAACCTTCGCCGAGCCGATCGAGGCGCTCGGCAAGCATCTTTCGCGCCGCCGCAAGCGCCGGCGGCGAAAGCACGCGCATGCCCGGCTTGCGGCACTGGCCACACGCGATTGCCGAGACGCTCGGCGAAAAATACGCCGGCTCGCTGGCGTTCAGCGCGCGCCCGCAGCGGCCGCAGCGATCGAGCGGCGGCAGCCAGCCGCCGAGCTTTACCGTCCACAGAACGAAATACGCAAGAGGCAGTTCTGGTTTTCCTGTGCGCTTTACCGCCTGCGCGGCGAGCAACAGCAGACGGAAGTTCGCGTCGTTCGCTTCACGCTCCGGCAACACCGCCTCGGTGATCTCCGAAAAGAGCGCGAGCGCGATGCTCGACGCGTAATCCCCGAAAGCGCCGAGAAACGACTCGATCATTTCGCACTGGTTGATCCGCACAAGGTCACGCATCTCGCGCTCGAAGAACCAGATCCGGATGTGCGAAAGCCGCTCGAGAGTCGAGCCGAACCGGCTCTTCGGTCTGCGCGCTCCCGCGGCCACGCCGCGGACGCGCCCCATCGCGCGCGACAGGAAACTCACCAGCCGGTCCGCTTCGCCGAGTGCGTAGCTTTGAAGAACGATGGCCTCGGATTCATGAAGTGGCATGTGAAGTGTCGGCACGCCGACCGGCGGGCCTTGCGCGCTCCCGGAACGGAAGCGCCCACATTTCAGTCCGCGCAAGCCGCATGCATCGAAACAAATTTTTCTACCACAGCACAGCATAGCGCGCAATTGCTAAACGACCGATATCAATTCTTCCGGGCCGGCGTTTGAAAAAATCGCGAGGTCGGATACAGTGTTTGCGCGATGGCCGCCGCGCAACCATCCTCGACTGTCGACGTCGTGGGAGTTGGGATCAACGCAACCGACACGATCATCCGGTTGCCTCGCTTCCCCTCCCTCGATTCCAAGGTGGAGATGCTTTCCGCGGAGACGAAACCCGGGGGCCAGGTCGCAAGCGCGATCGTCGCTTGCCGCCGCTGGGGACTCACGGCGCGCTACGTGGGGAAAATCGGCGATGACGCGGCCGGGAAGCTTCAGGCCGAGGAAATGCAGCGCGAAGGCGTCGAGGCGCACTGGATCACGGCGCGCGGATGCGCGAGCCAGACCGCATTCATTCTGGTCGATGAACCCTCGGGCGAGCGGACCGTCCTCTGGAAGCGCGAGCCGGGCATTGCTCTGCGGCCCGAGGATCTGAAGCGCGATTGGATTCGCGGTGCGCGCGCCCTGCTCGTCGACGGGCACGACACGGAGGCCGCGGGGCGGGCGGCCTGCTGGGCGCGCGAAGAAAAGATTCCCGTCGCGGGCGACTTCGACAATCTCTACGCCGGCATTCAAGTATTACTTCAATATGTGGATTTTCCGATCACATCAAAGGAGTTCCCTGAAAGGCTCACCGGTGAGCCCGACCTCTTGAAGTCACTGCCGAGAATTTTTCGAGAGTTCAAGTGTCGCATGATAGGAGCCACACTCGGGCGCTTCGGCGCGCTTGCGTGGGACGGCGATCGCTTCATCCTCTCGCCCGGTTTCCGCGTGAAGGCTCTCGACACGACCGGGGCGGGCGACATCTTCCACGGCGCGTTTCTCGACGGCCTTGTGCGAGGTTGGCAAGCGGAAGAAATACTTGAATTCAGTTGCGCGGCCGCTGCCCTGAATTGCCAGGCCCCGGGAGCGCGCGGCGGAATCGCGTCGCTCGCGGAGATCGAGAACCTCCGGCGAAGCGGCGAGCGATCCGAGCGCGCGTACGCCCCGGAGCAACTGCAACAAGCGGCGCGGACTGCGGGAGCCAAACCGTGATCCCGCTCAAGGACATGACGCCGCGGCGGTCCGTCCCCGTGGTGACTCTGCTGCTGATCGCCGTCAACGTAATCATCTTCGCCTACCAATTCCTTCTGGGACCCACTGCCGGGGAGGCGTTGATACGGACGTACGGACTCGTTCCCTCGAAGATCGGACTCGCGCTGGCCGGACGACACTACACGCTCGCGCAGGCGCTGCTGCCATTCTTCACCTGCATGTTCCTGCACGGCGGATTCCTTCACATCATCGGAAACATGTTGTTTCTCTGGGTTTTTGGCGGCAACGTGGAGGACAGGCTGGGGCACATACCGTATCTCGTCTTCTACACCGTGTGCGGCATCGCCTCGGGAATTTCGGAGGTGGCTTTTTCCTGGGGATCGCACATCCCTTCCATCGGAGCGAGCGGCGCGATTTCCGGAGTTCTCGGGGCGTACATCGTATTCTTCCCCGGGTCCCGGATATTGACGCTGATTCCCCTCTTCATTATCTGGTTCACGGCGCGAATCCCTGCGGTGATTTTCATCGGGCTGTGGTTCCTCGTGCAGTTCTTGAGCGGGGTCGGTTCGCTTGGCTCGGTAAACTCCGGCGGCATCGCGTGGTGGGCGCACGTCGGCGGATTTCTGGTCGGCTTGCTTTGGGCGTTCGCGATGGGCCGCCAGAGCCGCCCCAGCTACTCCGATTGAGTTGCGGGCGCGCGCGAAATCTAAATCATTGTGTGGCGCCGCGATTTGCAGGTCGGCTTGCCGACAGCTCGAGTTTACGTTGACCTATTTGCAGCCCACCGGAATGCGATCCCCGATTCAAGAATTAAAGTGGAGCTTCAAGATCGACTCGTGCGCGAATGTGGTGACGCACGGCACAATGCCGCACCGCGGCTGAATTGTGCAACGGCGGCGAGGATTGTGTTAAGGTAGTGAGTTTTATTGAGGGCCTCGCAGTTCTGCAATTCAAGCCGTGGTTCCGCGGCCCAGGGAGACAGGAATCCATGAAGAGTTCGTATAACGGGGTAGCGGTCCCGTCCAGCGGCAAGGCGATCCAGTACAGCGGCGGCGAGTTCGACGTACCCGATAATCCGATCATCCCCTTCATCGAAGGCGACGGCACCGGACGCGACATCTGGAAAGCATCGCGCCGGGTATTTGACGCGGCCGTCGAGAAGGCCTACGGCGGCAAGCGCAAGATCGCGTGGCTGGAGGTCTTTGCCGGCGAGAAATCTTTCAATCAATTCAAGGACTGGCTCCCTGCGGAAACCGTGGACGCCATTCGCGACTTCCGCGTCGCGATCAAAGGCCCTCTGACCACGCCGGTCGGCGGCGGCATCCGCTCGCTGAACGTGACGCTGCGCCAGTTGCTCGACCTCTACGCCTGCGTCCGCCCGGTGCGCTATTTCGAGGGCGTTCCTTCGCCCGTGCTGCATCCGGAGCGGATGAATGTGATTATCTTCCGCGAGAATACGGAAGACGTTTACGCCGGGCTGGAGTGGAAGTCCGGCACGCCCGAGGTCAAGAAACTCGCTGATTTCATCAACAACGAGATGCTAAAGGGGACCAAACAGCGGCTGCCCGAAAACGCTGGCATCGGCATCAAGCCGATCTCCCCCGGCAACACGAAGCGCCTCGTCCGGCGTGCCATCCAGTACGCGCTTAAGAACAAGCTCCGCGTCGTGACGCTCGTGCACAAGGGCAACATCATGAAGTTCACCGAGGGCGCTTTCCGCGATTGGGGCTACGAACTCGCCGTAGACGAGTTCCGCCAGCAGGTGGTCACCGAGCGCGAGAGCTGGATCCTCGGCAACAAGGACCACGCCGCCAACACCTCCATCGAGAGCAACGCCGCGATGATCGAGCCGGGCCTCGATCAGGCCACGGACGATTTCAAGAAATCGATCTACGCCGAAGTCAAGCGGACGCTCGACGTCCTCTACGCCACTCACGGTCGCGGCCAGTGGAAACAAAAACTCCTGATCAACGACCGCATCGCCGATTCCATCTTCCAGCAGGTGCTCACGCGCGCGGACGAGTATCAGGTTCTCGCGACGCCCAATCTGAACGGCGACTACATCTCGGACGCCTGCGCGGCGCAGATCGGCGGTCTCGGCATGGCCCCCGGCGCAAACATCGGCGACGGCTACGGCTGCTTCGAAGCGACCCACGGCACCGCGCCAAAGTATGCGGATAAGGACGTCATCAACCCAAGCTCGGTGATGCTGTCGGGCGTGATGATGTTCGACTTCATGGGCTGGAAGGAAGCGGGCCGCATGATCGAGGACGGCATCGAGCGGACGATTCGGCAAAAGCGCGTGACCTACGATCTCGAGAGGCTCATGCCCGGCGCGACGAAGGTCAGCACCACGGAATTCGCGTCGTCGATTATCGACAACATGCAAGCCCCCGCAACTGTGGGACGCTAATCGCTCTCGCGGCTTACTTAAAGAAACACTTGAATCCTGCAATTGATTCTTCAAGGAGAAGCTCGAATGGGGAAGAAGGTAACGGTTGTTGGCGGTGGATTTGTCGGCTCGACGACAGCTCAGCGAATTCATGATGCCGGGCTGGCGGACGTAGTGCTTACGGACATTCTTGATGGAGTGCCGGCGGGCAAGGCGCTCGACATGGCCGAATCGGGGCCGATACTCGGCACCGACGCCCACGCCGCCGGAATCTCGACGGCCACGGGCGACTACAAGGAAACGGCGAACAGCGACATCATTATCATCACGGCCGGCTTCCCGCGAAAGCCCGGAATGAGCCGCGACGACCTCCTCAAGGCAAACTACGACGTGATCAAGGCGGTCGTCGAAGCGGTCGTCAAGCTCTCGCCGAACGCGATCCTGATCATCGTGACGAATCCCCTCGACGCCATGGCCCAGGCGGCCTTCAAGGTCAGCGGCTTCCCCAAGCACCGCGTCCTCGGCATGGCCGGCGTGCTCGACTCGGCGCGCATGAGCACCTTCGTGGCGATGGAGCTCGGCGTTTCGGTCGAGAACGTGCATTCGTTCGTCCTCGGCGGCCACGGCGACGACATGGTGCCTCTCGCGCGTTATTCCACCGTGGCGGGAATCCCCCTCCCCGAGCTTATATCGAAAGAAAAACTTGAAGCCATCATCACGCGCACCCGCAAAGGGGGCGCCGAAATCGTGAATCTGCTGAAGACCGGTTCAGCGTATTACGCGCCGTCGGCCGCGGCAGTCGAAATGGCGGAGGCAATCTTAAAGGACAAGAAGAAGATTCTGCCCTGCGCGGTTTACCTCGAAGGCGAATACGGGATCAAGGGGCTGTTCGTTGGCGTGCCGGTAAAGCTCGGGGCCAAGGGCGTCGAGCAGATCATCGAAATCAAGCTCACGCCGGATGAGAAAGCTGCTCTGGACAAGTCCGCCGCCTCGGTCCGCGAACTCGTCAACGTCCTCGGCATCTGACCGCTGCCCTATTTTTTGGCGATTGCTCCCTGATTCGGTCGGTAGGGGCGAGTTTCAAACCCGCCCGTCCGTTCCCGCTCAGAGCGAATACTTCTGCGCCAGCGGAAACCGCCGCCCCACGCTGAACGCCTTCGACGTGACTTTCAGCCCCGGAGGCGCCTGCTTCCGCTTATATTCGCTGCGATCCACCTGCAGCGCGACCGAGCGCACCAGGTCGAGCGAGAAGCCGTACTGGCTCGCGATTTCGTCGGGAGCCCTCAAATCTTCCACGTAGGCTTTCAGGATGCGGTCGAGAATCTCATAGGGCGGCAGGCTGTCCATGTCCGTCTGGTTCGGGCGTAGTTCGGCGGACGGCGGCTTCGTGAATACCTCGTCCGGGATGCGTTTCCGCCCGCGATTCGCGAAGCCGGCCAGTTCATAGACCATGATTTTCGGCACGTCGGAAATGACGGCCAGCCCGCCGGCCATGTCGCCGTACAGCGTGCAGTAGCCGACCGCCATCTCGGACTTGTTTCCCGTGCTGAGCACCAGCGAGCCGAACTTGTTCGAGAGCGCCATCAGGAGATTCCCGCGAATGCGCGCCTGCAGATTCTCCTCGGCCGTGTCCTCGGGCCGCCCGGCGAACGCGCCCTCGAGCGTCTTGCGGTAGCTGCGGAACGTCTCGTTGATGTCCATGGTCAGCAGCCGGATGCCGAGATTCTCTGCCAGCCGCTTCGCGTCCCGCACGCTGCCTTCCGAGGAATACGGCCCCGGCATGGCGACGCCGAGGACGTTCTCCGCTCCCAGCGCGTCCACGGCGAGCACGGCCACCAGCGATGAATCGATGCCGCCGCTCAGCCCGATCACGACCTTGTGAAAGCCGCATTTGCGAACGTAATCTCTCGTCCCCAGCACGAGCGCCCGGTACGCCGCCTCGAGTTCTTCCGTAATCTGCGGGCGGATGTCGCCTTTGCCCGTGGCCGTGTCGAAGAAGACCATATCCTCCTCGAACGATTTCGCGAGCGCGGCGATCCGCCCATCCGGCAGG
>Ga0181521_10001761_pt1 | contig 26554 bp, 14 predicted proteins | sample PEATcosm2014_Bin_32_FD_119764 | JGI IMG/M metagenome (GOLD analysis project Ga0181521, IMG submission 119764) | Peatland microbial communities from MTU Mesocosm Facility, Houghton, MI, USA - PEATcosm2014_Bin02_60_metaG | ecosystem: Environmental > Terrestrial > Soil > Wetlands > Peat | place...
ACGATTTCGCGGATTTTCTCGAGGGGCTGCCGTTCAATACCACAGCGCAATTCGGCGATCCGAATACCTACTTTCGCAGTTGGGGATTCAACCTCTACGCCCAGGATGATTTTCGGGTGAGCAAGACGTTCACGTTTCAATACGGCTTGCGGTACGACGCGGTGACGCCGCCCATCGAGCTTGCGAACAACATCGTGAACCTGGACATCACGAATCTTACCGATGTCGCACAGGTCCAGGCGGGCGCGCCGGGACTTCTCCGTTCCTTGATCCACGGCCATTATGACAATTTCGAGCCGCGCATCGGGATCGCGTGGCAACCGCCGATCAAGCCGAAGACCATCGTGCGCGCCGGCTATTCGATTTTTTACAACGAGTCGATTTACACCACGCTTGTGCGGGAGCTGGCCTACGAGCCGCCTGTCGCGACGGCGCAAACGCTGACAACTGCGGCGCCACCCAACGACCTCACGTTACAGTTTCCCTTTGTGGGAGGCTCGTCAGAGCTCATTTCGGTTCCGAACACGAAAGCCGTCGATCCGAATTACAAGCCCGGTTACGCTCAGATATGGAATCTGGGCACGGAAACGTCGATTTCGCCGAACTGGATTCTCGATCTCACATACACGGGCACGAAGGGAACCGACCTCGACGTCCTGCGCGCGCCCAATCGCGCGCCGCTGGGCACTCCCTCGGATCAGATTCAGGCGCACCGCATCGATAACAGCGCCACGGGTTTCACGTACGATCAGTCGGGCGCGAATTCGATTTACAACGCCCTCCAGGTCCGCGTGGTCCGTCGTTTCACGAAGGGCTACCAGATTCAGGGCATCTACACGTACGGCAAATCGCTGGACGACGCCAGTTCGATCGGCGGCGGCGCGTCCACGGTGGAGCAGCAGGACGGCAACCTTCATGGCGAGTACGGTCTTTCGACATTCGATATTCGCCAGCAGTTCCGCCTCGTATCGATGTGGGAGCTGCCGTTTGGGCAGCGGAACCGCTGGGCGAATCACGGATGGAAGGAAAAGGTGCTCGGCAACTGGCGGTTGCAAAACATCTTCACGTGGCAGACCGGAACGCCTTTCACGGTGCTGCTGGGCGGCGTGGCGTCCGACAACGGCACGGGCGCGAATTTTTCGCTGCGCCCGAATATCACCGGAAATCCGAATCTCGGAATCTGCGGCGGGTCGCCCTCCGCGTTCTTCAACCCGAACGTGTTCGCCCTGCCCACGGCCAGCGGCGGCAGTCTCACGTACGGAAACGAGCAGCGGGGTTCGGTGGAGGGGCCATGCACGTTCAACTGGAACGCGTCGCTGGCGAAATCGTTCCGCTTCGGTCCCGAGCAGCGGCACGTGATGAATGTCGCCTGGCAGGTGCAGAATCTCACGAACACGCCGAACTATACCGGGATCGGCACGGTGTTTCCTTGCTTCACCGACCCGTCAGGAATTGCGTGCGGGACCGCGGCCGGAGGGACGACGCCGTCTTTTTTTGGGCGCGTCACAAGTGCAGGTTCGATGCGCACGATGAACTTGATGGTGCGGTTCAACTTCTAGGTAGGGAAAGCGGAGGCTTTGTTCTTCCGTAGGGGAAGGTCCGCCGCGGCGGATGCCCGGCAAACTTTCTTGGCTGCACGTTGCCCGGTAGCCGACCGGCGATCCATGCATTGCGCAGGTGAAGTGGACAAGGGATGAGATGAAATGACAACGAGGCTGATCGAGCGGGCGTTCATTTGCGGGCTATCGGCGATCCTGGCGATTGCCCCGGTGATTGCGCAAGAGCAGTCTGCGCCGACGAGGGTGCCGGCTCCGGCGCAGCCGCTTCCCACGGTAAGGCTGCGACAGCAGCCGAGCGTCCTGCGCGCGCAGTCGGACCTCGTGCGTATCGACGTGGAGGTAACCGACCGCGCCGGGAAACCGATCAAGGGATTGGGGCAGGACCAGTTCACCGTCACGGATGACGGCAAGGCGCAAAAGATCTCATCTTTTTCATACTCGGATATCGAGCGCGTTGAAACCGCCGGCCCCGAGGATGCGAAGCCGGTGGTTATTCCCGTCGACGGCGGCGGAACAAGCGCTTCGGAGTCGGTCACCGATCAGGTGCGCGACCGCCGGATGATCGTGCTGTTCTTCGATCTGACGTCGATGGAGACCGACGACATCATTCGCGCCCACGATTCGGCGCAGAAGTTCCTGGCGAAGCAAATGACCGCCGCCGATCTCGTCTCCGTGGTGGTTTTCAGCACGCGGCTCGCGGTGCTCGCGAATTTCACGAACGATCGCGCCGTACTCAACAAGGCCGTGGCCCAGATTCTACCCGGCGCCGCATCGCAGCTCGCCGTGCAGCAGTACACCGCCGCGCAGAACGGCGAATACGACGTGCAGCAGGATACCCAGGCCGCCTTCACGCCCGATCAGACTGAATTCAACGTGTTCAATACCGATCAGAAGCTGATCGCCATCGAGGGCCTGGCGAATGTGCTCGCAGGGGTTCCCGGGCGGAAAGCGCTCGTGGAATTCACGGGCGGGATCACGCAGACCGGGGAAGAGAACCGGGCCGAGTTGCGCGCCGCGACGGATGCGGCCAATCGCGCCGATGTCTCGATCTATTCGATTGACGCGCGCGGGATGTTCGCCACGCCGCCGGGCGGCGACGTCACCACGGCCGCCGCGACAGGCACGTCGATGTTCAGCGGCGCGGCGGTCTACCACCAGACCGACCAGCGGGAGGATTCGCGCGACACGCTGGCGACGCTTTCGACCGACACTGGCGGGCGCGCGTTTTTCGATCTGGGCGATCTGAGCGATGCGTTCCCGAAGATCGAGGAGGAAAACGGCGGATATTACCTGGTCGGCTACAACCTGCCGCCCGATGCGAAGCGCGACGGCCGCTGGCACGCGGTGAGCGTCAAAGTGAATGCGCCGGGAGCGCGCGTGCGCTACCGCAGCGGTTACTACGCGCCGCGGGATTTCCAGCACCTCGAAAAGGAGGACCGCGAGCAGCAGCTTGCGGACGCGATGAACTCGGAGAACCCTTCCGTCGAACTGCCCGTCGCCGTCGAGACAGCGATGTTCCGCCTGAGCGACAGGCAGGTGTACGTTCCCATCTCCGCGAAGCTTTCGTCGAGCGCACTCGATTGGGCGCAGAAACACAATCTTCACGAAGCCGCATTCGATTTCGCCGCCGAAGTGCGCACACCTTCGGGACAGAATGTAGCCGCGCTGCGGGATACGATTACGGTGCATCTGGACGAGCAGCGATTTCAGCAGGTGAACCGCACCAACCTCGTTTACCAGGGGGGAGTGGTGCTGGCGCCCGGGACGTACCAGTTGAAATTCGTCGCGCGCGAAAACGAGTCCGGGAAGATCGGGACGTTCGAAGAGCCGCTCGTGGTGCCGCAGCGCGCCGCGACGCGAATGATGCTGAGCTCGGTGCTCCTGTCGAGCCAGCTCGTGCCCGTCGAAAAATCGGCCGAAGTGCAAACGAAAACGCTGGGAACCCGCGCCAACCTTTCTGCGACGCCGCTCGAGATGGCGGGCCAAAGAATCGTTCCGAGCGTGACCCGCTACTTCACGCAGCAGCAGACGCTCTACGTTTTCTTCCAGGCCTACTATCCGGAGAAAGCGGAGAAGTCCGAGACGTTCGACGATACGACGCTGCGCGCCGGGCTGGTGTTTTTCCGCGGCGGCGTACAGATCAACGCGACGCCGCTGCTCGCGCCGACGGAGGTCGATCCGAATACGCATACGGCTTCGTTCCGGATCAGCCTGCCGCTCGCGAAACTTCCCACGGGTCGCTACACGGTGCAGGCCGTGGTGATCGCAGCCGGGACGCAGCAGTCCGCCTTTGGCCGCGCCTACCTTGCCCTGGCGCAAGCCGCGCCGAATCCGGCCGCAGCGCCGGCCGCATTACGGGGTGCATCGGAACAGCCGAACCCCGCGTCTCCATAAGAGGACGCCACCAGATAAATCGTAGGGGCGGGTTTCAAACCCGCCCTTCAGTTCCTGCGAACTGTTCGCTGCGGGGACTACTTCTTGTGTTCTTCCGACGCTTTGGGCGCAGGTGCGGCGCGCGGTGCTTCCTGCTTCGGGGGCGGCGGCGTCTGAGTCTGTCTATTGTTTAGCGGCGGATGAACGTCGTAATTTTCGTCCCGCGCCTTCACGGGCGGCGCGAACTTCATCGCGGGACGCGCCTCGGATTGCGGCTGTTGCTGAGAACGATTGAACGGATTGACGTTGTTGTTCGTGTTGTTGCGTCCGGCCGGCTGCGCATTGTTGTTGGCGTTCGCGGGCGGCTGGAATGGCCGGAAACCGTCGCGCGACTGCGGCTGGCTGGTGGCCGGAGGCGGATTATTGCTCGCGCGAGAATTCTGCGGCTGGTTGAACGGACGGCTGTCATTCGTGAACTGCGGCGTCTGGCGCGGGACTGGGGTGGCCGGATTCAGCCGGGCCACGACGGGCCGCTGCGAGAATGGAACGGCAGGCTTCGCGGTGGAGACCCGAGCCGTGGCGGACACATAGCTCATGCGCGTTGGCGCTATCGGCGCAGAATCCACGACGCGAGCCGTGCGAATCTGGTCCGCATTCACGCGGACGGCTGCGTTGGCCACAGGCCGCGCGTTCACGAAAGTGTCTCGCGAAACCGCCGTAATGGCGCGTTCGTTGTTCGCATACGTGTAATTAACGCCAGCAAGGGCGTGGTGGACCATGACGGTGTTGTAGACGTTTGTGACTTGGGTGACGTTGACGATTCGCGTGTTCGTCACGTTGACCGTCTGGAAGTACCGCTGGCTGCAATGATAGCCGGGGACGAAGACGTCACGCGGCCCGAGCGGGAACCAGCCGACGCCGGAGAAGCCTCCGCCGAACGCGACGGAAAAGCCGAATCCGCCGCCCACGAATCCGACGACCGCGGGCGCGTACACGGGACGCACGACGATCGGCCCCGGCACCCAGCCCCAGTGATCGCGGACGTAGTACCAGCGGCCGTAGTGAAATGGCGCCCAGCCCCACGGTTCGCCGTCGACCCAGGTCCAACCCCACGGCGCGATGAAGACCCAGTGGCCGACGTGATACGGCACCCAGCCGACGGCAACGCCTCGCGGCACCCACAGCTCGCCGTAGTCGGAATCGGATTCCCAGGAGCCGTAGTCATCGAGATCGTAGTAGCCGTCCACGTCGCGCGAAACATATCTCGCCGAAAGGGCGTTGTTCTCGCGCTGGTCGCGAGACTGGCACCAGTCTTCGAAATCATCGAAGCCCGGCGCCGGCACCGCGTCGTAGGAAAGCTCGTCGTTGCCGCTGAAAGTGTATTGCTGCCCGGCCCCCAGCTCCCACGATTCCCCGCCGCCGGTGACTTCGCCGGAGCCCTCGCGCACGACGATGACGGTCGAGCTGCCATTCGGATCGGTCTCGATGCGATATTCACCACCACTCGTGAGCGTAAAGGCGAGGTTCGGCGTGTCGATTTCGAAAGCATCGCCGGCGATGTGATTCCGCAGGTGAACTTCGATCGTGCCCTGCGCGAGCTGAAGCTGTACGGTGCGATCGTCGAGGGTGAGGAACGAAATGCCGGTCTCGCTCGAGAGGCGAATGGCCGTGCTGCCGATGTGGACTTCGCCGCGCGAGTCCTTGTCGGCCCAGAGATTGTCGCCCGTGGTGAGCGGACGATTGGGATCGGCCTGGACCCAGTTCTGGTCACCCGAGACCTGATAGGAAACGGAACCCTGAACGAAATTCAGGCGCGCGACCCGACCGGGCGGGTCGTCCTGCGCCGCGGCGGAATTCGGAAGCGCTGCAAACAGCGTGGCGACGAAGAGCGGGAGTATGAAGAGCGAAGTCACTTTTCTCATGGACTTGAGTCCTTTCGCGAGCCGGTTTCTCGATAGCGCAGCCGACTGGGCCAGGCAATTCCACGCAGCGAACCACGTAAACCAGGCGATGACGCGCACCGTTGACATATCGTTTCCGCGCTGCGAGCCGGTGTTAGCGATGGTTTCCGCCTGAATGGCCGCCGCTGGAGTGGCCTCCACCGCCTCCGCCGCTGCCACCGCCGTGAGGCGCGCTATAGCCGCCGCCACGAGGTGCACTATAACTTCCGCGCGGGGCAGGGGCACTATACGCGCCGCGCGGCTGGGTGTAGCCACCACGCGCGCTGGAGCCGCCGCGCGGCGTCACGATGGGCTGCCTCATATCAAGGGTAGGACGAGAGTATGAATTGGAGTAGCCCCCCCGTGACGCCGATGGCGGAGTGTACGAACGCTGCGACTGATTTGGCTGCGAGAAGCCGCGATTGAACGCTTGCGGCTGCGCTTGATTCTGGCGCGCAGGCGGAGTGAAGTGCTGCCATCCGCTGCGGTTCTCGGCTTGAGCTCCGGCATTTGCTCCCGCACGATTGTTCGCCGCGAAGCCTTCGGCCGAATGATTCGCAGCGCCCGACTGCGGCGGTGTGAATGTCCGCCATCCAGAGCGATTGGATGTGACCGCGCCCGCGTTGGCATTCCTGCCGGTGTTTCCACTGAAGCCGGACGGCGACCTTACTGCTGCGTTACTTGTGTTTGCAGAGGACCGGGAAGCGGCGCCATTCGACGCCGCGTTCGTCCGGCCCGCAGCGCTGAAGAAGTGCTGCGAGCTTGAAGGAGCGCCGCGGAACGAGGCCGGATTTGCCGCGCGACCGGACGGGCTGAAGCTTTCCCGCGAAGTCGAGCTCGGCATCCGACCGCCAGCCAGGCTGGCCTGGCGGAAAGAGGCTGCGCTTACCGCCGGACCGCCGCCATGCACGGCGTCGCGGCCAAAGCGGTTGCTATCCATGGACACAAGACCACTGCGGACGCGATCGTTTCGGAACGCTTCGTTGACGTTTGAGAACGAGCGTTCTCCGCGAGGTCCGAGCGGCCCGAATCCGTTGCGGAAATTGTTGATGTTCGTGACGTTGACGCTGTTGAAACGCCCGCCCCAACGGCCCCACCACGGGTGATACCAGTCACCCGGTCCGCAGGGGAGCCAGCCGATGTGGCCGAATCCGAAGCCAAAACCAAAGCCGATACCGAAACCACCCCCGCCCCATCCGAAGAAAGAGACGTAAGCAGGCGACCAGATCGGATAGTAGCCAGGGTAGCCAACGACGGGACCGGGCCACCACGCCCAGTTGCCACCATAAACGAACCAGCGGCCATAGTGGTACGGCGCCCAGCCCCACGGCTCATAGGAAACCCAAGTCCAACCGTAGTAGGGTTCCCACACCCAGCGGCCAGAGCTGTAGGGAGCCCAGCCGGGTCCTTGTGAAGGAATCCACACCTGACCGTAGTCCGGAACTTCGCTCCAGACGCCGTAGTTGTCCAAGTCTTCCGATCCGGTGTAGTAGCGGTCAGTCTTATGCCAGCTTTGGGCGTTGCCGATATTGCGATCGCGGTCGTTGTTCCAGGAATCCCACTCATCGCTCGCGGGCGCGGCGGAGGTCTTATATTGCGGGCTGTCCGTGCCCTGAACCGTGATCATTTGCCCCGCATCCACATGAGTGCTGCCCTGCGGCTCGGTAACATCCGCCGAACCGCTGCGGACGACCATTTCCGTTTCTCCATCCGAGTTCACGAGAATGCGATACTCACCGGGGCCATCCGGACGGATCGCCGCGTTGGGAGTGTCGATCTCGGAATTTGCTTCGCTGGCCCTGAGCACCGAGTAAGTGACGAGACCCTGGCCGACCTGGACTTGAATGTTTTCCCGACTAATGCCTGCAACCTTGGCAGTCGCGTTGTCCGCCAGGCGGAGGACGTCGGCCGAGTCAAGCTGGAGTTCCGCGCGAGAATTTTGTCCGGTCGAGACGCGGTCGCCGACCGAAATCGGAGTATTCACGGTGGCCGCGACCCAGTCGCCATTGTCACCGCGCTGGGATGAGACATCGCCTTTAATGAAGCTGACGCGGGCGACGCCGGGGGCGGGCCCCGATTGGTCGGGTTGCTGGCTGTCTTCCCCGGGCGGCGGAGAGGGCGGCCCCGTCTGTTGGTATTGATCCTGCGCGCTGACAGACATCACTCCCAGCGTCAGAAAAATCACCGCCAGGCTTGCCAGATACTTTTTCATGGCCCACCTCGAATCCTTTGAATCCCACCGTGATAATGCAGGGCCGATGCCAAATCGGGCGGTTTCGTACAACGGGTCGTAAGTCATTGCGAAGCGGCGGATTACGACGTGGGTTCGCAGGAATGATCTAGAAGGCCGCCAGGAATTGGTGGTGGTTTTCAAGCGGAGGTGGTGGTTTTCAGCCACGGGAAGGCGAGAAAGCCTCAGGTCTAAAGACGTGAGCTACATTAGTTCTCCGAGGGATCGGGGACGCCCATTTTCGAGAGGCGATAACGCAGGGCGTTGCGAGAAAGACCGAGTGCGCGGGCAGCCTGACTCTTGTTGCCATTCGCCCGGCGCAGGGATTCGCGAATGATCTCGTCTTCCCACTGTTCGAGCGTGACGCCCTCTGGCAGGACAGGCGCCGGAGCGCCCGCGCGCGAGCGCGGCGCCGCGGTATCGAGATGGATGTCGCCGACATCGAGAGTCGCGCCGGCGGAGAGCGTGACGCCGCGCTGGAGGATGTTCTCCAACTCGCGGACGTTTCCCGGCCAGTGAAAATCCATCAGCAGTTTCATCGCCTGCGGCGTAATGCCGTGGACGGGCTTGCCGGACTCGCGCCCAAATTTATCGAGGAAAAAGCTGACGAGCCCGGGGACATCCTCTTTGTGTTCGCGCAGAGGAGGGATGTCGATGGCGACCACGTTCAGACGATAGTAGAGATCCTCGCGGAACGTACCTTCCTCGAGGGCGGCGCGCAGGTCGCGATTGGTGGCGGCGATCAGGCGGACGTCCACCTTGATCGTTTTCGTCCCGCCGAGCCGCTCGAATTCGCGTTCCTGGAGCACGCGGAGGAGCTTCACCTGCGTCGCGGGAGGAACGTCGCCGATTTCGTCGAGGAAAAGCGTGCCCTTGTCGGCCAGTTCAAACTTTCCCGGCTTGCTCGACGTCGCTCCCGAAAACGCGCCTTTCTCGTAGCCGAAGAGTTCGCTCTCGAGCAGGTTTTCAGGGATCGCGGTGCTATTGATCTTAAGAAACGGGCCGAACGCGCGCTGAGAGTGCTCGTGAATGGCGCGCGCGATCAGGTCTTTGCCGACGCCGCTCTCGCCGCCGAGAAGCACGGTGGCATTTGTAGGCGCAACGCGCTCGACCAGAGCGAGCACGGCCTGCATTTTGTCGCTTTGCGCGACGATGTTCTTGTATTCGTAGCGGCGGCCGAGGGCTTCGCGCAGATCGCGATTTTCCTCGCGCACTTGACGGGAGGCCAGCTCTTTGCGGATCACCAGAACCAGCTCGGCGAGCGAGAAAGGTTTCAACACGTAGTCGCTCGCACCGGCCTTCATTGCGTCGACGGCGGATTCGACCGTGCCGAAGGCGGTCATGATGACGACCGGAAGGTTGGCATCGATGCGTTTTACAGCGTGCAGAAACTCGAGGCCGCTCATGCCGGGCAGCTTGAAATCGGTGACGACGAGATCGAAAGGCTCCTTGTTCAAGAGTTGGAGGCCGGTTTCGGCGTCGGGCGCGGAGCGGGCTTGGAAACCCTCCTCGGCGAGTTGCAGCTCGAGCAGACGCCGCAATTTCGCTTCGTCTTCGACGATTAGGAGAGATGTTTTGTCGCGCTTCATGATTTGTCGCCTGCGGCCGGCAGAAACACGCGAAAACGCGCGCCGGGCCCCGAACTGTTTTCCAGGCGGATCGAGCCCCGGTGGTCATCCACGATCTTTGCGACGATTGACAGGCCCAAGCCGACTCCCTCTTTCTTCGACGTGAAAAATGGATTGAAAATCTGCTCGCGCGCCTCGGGCGCCACGCCCGGCCCCGTGTCTTCGATGATGACGCCGACACCGGCGCGGCCGCTCGAAGACTCGGGGACGATCGAGACGCGCAAGACTTCTTCGCGGCCGTTGGGCGCGGATTCCATCGCCTGGTAGGCGTTCTGAATGAGGTTGACGAACATGCTCTCGCAGAGCTGCTCGTCGGCCAGAATCTCCGGCAGAGCCGGGGCGTAGTGGCGCTCGACCCGCACCTTCGCTTGCGGCAAGTGGCTGTGAACGGAGTCGAGGGCGCGGTCCACGATCTCGGCAATGCGCTGCGGCCGCAGATCGAGGTTTGAAGGGCGCGCAAAATCGAGAAAGCGCGCGACGAGCGCGTTGACGCGATCCACCTCGGACGAAATGTATCCGGCAAGCTCGCCCTCCAGAGGCTGGCCGGCGTGCAGTTTTTTAGCGAGCATTTCGGCGGAGCCTTTGATGACGGCCAGCGGATTGCGAATCTCGTGCGCGAGGCCAGCAGACATCTGGCCAAGGGCGGCGAGGCGCTCGGAGCGCCGGGCCTCCGCTTCCGCGCGCTGCAACTGGCGATTCGTTTCTTCGAGCGCTTCGGAGAGCTGCTGGTATCGCTGCACCTGACGGCGGTTGTCCATCACGAAACGGTTCACGAGCATGGCAGCCAGGAACAGGAAGAGAATTCGAACCGCGAGAATGGCGGTGCCTTCCCGGTCGAGTTCGTATTCCTGGAGCGCGGGAATAAGAAACGAGCAGTAGGCGACCGAGGCGAGCGCCGTCCAGAGAAGGGTGGCTACGGGACCGAAGTAGATCGCCGCCGTAAAGACCGGCACCAGATAGATGGGCCAGTAACTGCTGTTGATCCCGATTTCTCCGGTGTGGTCGAGCAAGAGAGTGGCGAGCGCGATCTTGACGAGAACCGCGTAGACTCGGCCGCGCCCCGGCAGCCAGGCGACCAAGCGGCCTTCCAGGAGTTGAAAGATTCCGATACAAAGAAGGATCAGTTGCTTGTGGAACTGGTCCTCGGCCGGGAGAAAGGCCAGCCCGGCGATGAAGAGCAGCCAGACGAGATCGAGCCAACCGATGGCTGATTGTTTGCGATCGATCATTTCGCGAGCGGGCTCCCGCGGGTCCCGGCGAATCTTAGACGAATCTAACACGAGGGAGCACGTTTCGCTTCGGGGAGTCAGGAAGAGTTGCCCTTTGAATTGCCGTCAGAGCGACGAGAGAATCAGTTCGACCCGATCGAGATCGAGAGAGGCATCCTGCGCGTTCGATTCCCGGCGGGCGCGCTGGAGAGAACGGCCGATCAGGAGAATGGCGGGAGACTCCATGCGCGGCAGCTTGTCGATTTCTCCCAGGGTCGCGCATTGATGGAGTTGATGGGGCGTGGTGGCGCGAGAAACGATCACGGCGGGAGTTTCCGCGCCAAGACCTGCGGCGAGCAGCTCCGCGCGCAGACCGGCAAAATCCCGGCCGGGCATGTAGATCACCAGAGTCGCATCTTCGCGGGCCAGATTCTTCCAGTCGGGCTTTTTGTGTTCGGCCGTCCGCGCATGATGTCCGGTCACGACGATGACGCGGGAACTCTTGCGCCGATCCGTCAGCGAGACGCCAAGAGCCGCCGCCGCCCCAATTCCGGCCGTGATGCCGGGGACCACTTCGAAAGGCGCACCGGCAGCCTCGAGCGCATCGATTTCTTCGGCGAGGCGGCCGAAGATGCCAGGGTCGCCGCTCTTCAGGCGCACGACGTCGAGTCCCCGGCGGGCGGATTCGATCATGCGCGCGTTGATTTCCGCTTGCGTGACTCCCTTTGCACCGCAGCGCTTGCCGACGTTGACGACCTCGGCTTGCGGCCCGGCCAGCGCGAGGATCTCCGTGGGCACGAGATCGTCGTGCAAGACCACGTCGGCCTGGCGGAGCAGCCGATGAGCCTTGACGGTGAGCAGTTCGGGATCGCCCGGCCCTGCGCCGACCAAGTAGACTGTTCCTGAGGCTGCCTTCTTCAATCTCCACCGCCCGGCTAAAGTTAGGCCCTTCAGTACCAAACAAAAAACCCGCTTACCAGCTTCTTCCTGGCCAGCGGGCTTTCGAATCCGATTTCGATCGCAACTAAGACATTCGGATCACGCACCCGCAGCGGCTGTGGCAAAACAACAACACCCTGCGCCGGCCGTCAACTTTGAGCAACGATCCATTCGCAAATGTTACTCGCGCCGCTTGGCTCGGTCAAGGCAACTTCCACCGAGGCCAAGTAACGTGGCTAAGGCTAAGGCTTCAGGCCAAGGCAGGTTTCTCCCCGAACGCCCGCCGGATATCGATGTATCCGGGAAAGATTTCCGAACGTCCAATAACTGTGAAAAAATAGGCCGAGAGGGACTACATGTCTTTTCCTTCGTCATCATCTACGCAAGCTTCTTCGTCTTCCTCGTCGGGTCTGCCGCGAACGGAAGATGAAATCCAGACCGCACCGCCGACGCCAGGCTCTCCCCACGACGGGAGCGATGCGCCCAAGCATCGCCGCTGGGTGTGGGTTGTTGTGGTCCTGCTGATCGTTGGCGGCATCGTGCTCTATCGGATGCACTCAAGTTCCGAGGCGGCATCCAAGAGCAAGGATTCAAGCAATCAAACCGTTTCCGTCGGGGTAACCGCGGTCCAGCAGCGGGACGTGCCTTTCTACCTCACCGGCCTGGGATCGGTGACGGCTTACAACACCGTGACGGTGCATACGCGCGTTGACGGCCAGATCATGAAGGTGTTTTTCACGGAAGGGCAGTTCGTCCACGCGGGTGACGTGCTCATCGAAATCGATCCGCGGCCCTATCAAGTAGCGCTCGACCAGGCACAGGGACAGCTCGCGAAGGATCTCGCATCGCAGAACGACGCACGGGTCGATCTGGCCCGCTATCAGACGCTCTGGCAAGAAGGCGTAATCGCCCGGCAACAGGTGGATACGCAGCAGGCGACGGTGGGTCAATTCGACGGCGCGATCCAATCCGACAAAGCGCAGATCGACAGCGCGAGGCTCAACCTGACCTACTGCCGCATCACGTCGCCCACCAATGGGCGCGTCGGTTTGAGGCTGGTCGACTCGGGCAACATCGTCCACGCCGCAGACGCGAACGGAATGCTGGTGATCACGCAGATTCAACCGATCGCCGTGGTTTTCACTCTTCCTGAGGACAACCTGCCGCAGGTCGTGGCGCAAATGAAGAAGGGGCAGTTGGCGGTTCAGGCCTATAGCCGCGACGACAACACGAAACTTGCGGACGGCAAGCTGCTGACGATCGACAATCAGATCGATCAGACCACTGGAACCGTCAAGCTGAAATCCGAATTCGACAATCGCGACAGTTCTCTTTGGCCGAACCAATTTGTGAACATCCGGCTGTTTCTCGATGTCCGGAAGGGTGCGATCGTCATCCCGTCCGCCGTGATTCAGTCGGGCGCTCAGGGATCGTTCGCCTACGTCATCAGCTCCGACAACAAGGCCGAAGTGCGTCCGATCCAGGTGGATTTTAGCGAAGGAAACATTTCAGTGATCCGCCAGGGGCTAAATGCGGGCGAGCAGGTGGTCGTTGACGGAGCGGACAAACTGCAATCGGGAGCCGCAGTCACCACTCACCAGTCCAGTGCGACGTCCGCTCCCGCCACGAACTCTTCCCCGGAACTGCATCCGTGAGTCCTTCGAGGCCGTTCATACTCAGGCCGGTTGCCACGTCTCTGCTGATGGTGGGCGTGATGCTGGTCGGGATTGTGGCCTATCTGCAGCTTCCGGTCTCGGCGTTGCCCCAGGTTGACTATCCGACGATCCAGGTGCTGACGTTTTATCCGGGCGGGAGCCCGGACGTGATGGCGTCCGCAGTGACGACGCCGCTCGAGCGGCAGTTCGGAGAGCTGCCGGGACTCGCGCAGATGACGTCGACCAGCTCACTCGGCGGGTCGGTGATTACGCTGCAATTCGAGTTGAACGAAAACATCGACGTCGCCGAGCAGGAGGTGCAGGCGGCGATCAATGCCGCGTCAACCTACCTTCCACGCGATTTGCCGAATCCGCCGATCTACAGCAAAGTGAACCCCGCCGACAGTCCGATTCTCACGCTCGCGCTCACATCCGAGACGCTGCCGCTGCAAAAGGTCGAGGATCTTGCCGATACGAACCTCGCGCAGAAGATTTCGCAGTTGTCCGGCGTCGGCCTGGTCACCATCAGCGGCGGCCAGAAGCCCGCGGTGCGCGTCCTAGCGAATCCCACCACACTGGCATCCTACGGGTTGAGCCTCGAAGATCTTCGAACCGTACTCGGGAACGCCAACGTCGACCAGGCGAAAGGCAACCTGAACGGCCCCCGCCAGTCGTTTTCGATTCAAGACAACGACCAGCTTCTTTCGAGCGATACCTACAAGCCCCTCATCATCGCGTACAAGAACGGCGGACCGGTTCGGCTTTCCGACGTCGCGGATGTGGTGGATAGCACCGAAAACACGACGCAGGCCGCCTGGATGAACTCGCAGCCAGCAGTCATCCTCAATATCCAGCGCCAGCCCGGCACGAACATCATCGGCGTTGCCGACCGCGTCAAGACCCTGCTTCCGCGCTTGCAGGCTTCGCTGCCTTCCTCGGTCCACGTGACCATTCTTACGGATATGACGACGACAATCCGGGCTTCGGTGAAAGACATTCAGTTCGAGCTGATGCTGACGATTGCGCTCGTCGTGATGGTGATGTTCCTGTTTTTGCGCAGCCTGTCCGCGACGATTATCCCTAGCGTCGCCGTGCCGCTTTCGATCGTCGGCACCTTCGGAGTGATGTATCTGGCCGGGTATAGCCTCGACAACCTCTCCCTGATGGCGCTCACGATCTCGACGGGCTTCGTGGTCGACGACGCCATCGTGATGATCGAAAACATCGCCCGGTATATCGAGGAAGGGAATTCCCCGATCGAGGCGGCGCTGAAGGGCTCCGAGCAGATCGGATTCACGATTCTCTCGCTGACGGTTTCGCTGATCGCCGTGCTGATTCCTCTGCTTTTCATGGGCGACATCATCGGGCGGCTGTTCCGGGAGTTCGCGGTCACACTGGGCGTCACGATTCTGGTTTCCGCCTTCGTCTCTCTGACGCTTACGCCGATGATGTGCGCAAAGCTGCTGCACCGCGAAGAGCCATCGAAACAGGGGAGGTTTTACAAGGCGTCTGGGCGCTTTTTCGAGCGATTGATCGCCTTCTATGGGAGAACGCTGCAAGTAGTTCTGCGGCATCAGACAGTCACGCTCTTCGTCACCGTGTCGACGTTGGCTCTGACGTTGCTGCTCTACTACTACATTCCCAAGGGGTTTTTCCCCGTGCAGGATACGGGCGTGATCCTGGGTATTTCGGACGCCGGTCAGTCCGTGTCATTTTCAGAGATGGCCAACCGGCAGCAGGCGCTGGCCGCGGTCATCCTCAAAGACCCTGACGTAGTGAGTCTGTCCTCCTTTATCGGCGTCGACGGCACGAACATGACTCCGAACAGCGGCCGCATACAGATCAATTTGAAATCGCGCGACGACCGAAAGGAAACCAGCTCCGATATCATCCGCCGCCTGCAACCGCAACTCGCGCAGGTGGACGGCATCACGCTTTTCATGCAGCCGGTGCAGGACATAACGGTCGAGGACCGCGTCAGCCGCACGGAGTATCAGTATTCGATCGAAGATGCCGACGGGCAGGAACTCTCGCAGTGGGCTCCCAAAATTGTGGACAAGCTGAAATCTATTCCGCAGTTGCGCGACATCGCCACCGACCAGCAGGACCAGGGGTTGCAGGCGGACCTGGTGATCGACCGCGACACCGCTGCGCGGCTCGGAATTCTTCCCGCGGCGATAGACAACACGCTCTACGACGCCTTCGGCCAGCGTCAAGTCTCCACGATTTTCACGCAATTGAATCAGTATCACGTCGTTCTCCAGGTTGATCCGCAGTTCCAGCAGAATCCCGACGCGCTCAAGAGCATTTACGTGAAATCCTCGAATGGCACGCAGGTGCCGCTCAGCGCCTTTACGCACTTCGAGCAACGAACGACGGCGCTCGCAGTCAACCATCAGGGACAGTTTCCCGTCGTAACGCTGTCCTTCAACCTGGCTCCCAATGCTTCGCTCGGAAATGCCGTCGATGCGATCCACAAGGCTGAACGGGAGATCAATCTGCCTCTTTCGGTCCATCCAAGCTTCCAAGGCACGGCGCAGGCGTTTCAGGCTTCGCTTGCAAACGAGCCATTGTTGATCCTTGCGGCGGTCGTGACGGTGTATATCGTGCTGGGAATTCTCTATGAAAGTTACATTCATCCCATCACGATTCTCTCCACGCTTCCCTCGGCAGGCGTCGGCGCCCTGCTGGCGCTTCTGGTCTGCGGGCGTGATTTCAGCGTGATTGCACTGATCGGCATCATCCTGCTTATTGGCATCGTACAGAAAAACGCAATCATGATGATCGACTTCGCGCTCGACGCGGAGCGCAAAGAAGGGAAGCCGCCGGAAGATGCGATTTATCAGGCATGCCTGCTGCGGTTTCGCCCGATCATGATGACGACGATGGCGGCCCTGCTGGGCGGCTTGCCGCTCGCGCTGGGAACGGGTACGGGTTCGGAATTGCGCCAGCCGCTCGGCATCAGCATCGTCGGCGGCCTGCTGATCAGTCAGGTGCTCACACTTTACACCACGCCGGTTGTGTATTTGGCGTTTGATCGGCTCGCCAGGCGATTCGCTCGCCACCGGATCGGCAATCCCGCCGAAACGGAAGCAACAGCGGACTGACGCCAGAGGGAATTGACGGCGGTTAGTAGCAACGAACATGAACATCTCCGCGCCATTCGTAGAAAGACCGATTGCCACCTCGCTGCTAACCTTCGCGCTGCTGCTCGCGGGTGCCATCGCGTATAACTTCCTTCCCGTCGCACCGTTGCCGCAAGTGGAGTTTCCCACAATCCAAGTGCAGGCCAGTCTTCCCGGCGCAAGTCCTGAAATCATGGCTTCGTCCGTTGCAACTCCGCTCGAGCGCCAGTTCGGCCGGATTGCGGGAGTGACGGAGATGACCTCGAGCAGCCAGGCCGGCAACACGTCGCTCACGCTGCAATTCGATCTGAATCGCAACATTGACGCGGCTGCTCGCGACGTTCAGGCGGCGATCAACGCGGCCGCCACGCAGTTGCCGGCGAATCTCCCAAGCCTGCCGACCTACAAGAAAGTCAATCCGGCGGACTCGCCCGTCATGATTCTCGCGGTGCGGTCGAATATTTTGCCGGTAAGCCGCCTCTACGACATTGCCGACTCGATCATCGCGCAAAAGCTGTCGCAGGTGGACGGCGTTGGCCAGGTCACAGTGGGCGGGAGCGCGCGTCCAGCGGTTCGCATTGAGATAAACCCGAAGATCCTTGCCGACTACGGCCTTGGTTTGGAAGACGTTCGGACGGCCCTCGGCCAGGTGAACTCCAACGAGCCCAAGGGAGGAGTTTCCAATGGCCTCGTGCGGTGGACGCTCTCGGACAACGACCAATTGTTCGACGCCGATCACTACCGCCCTCTGATTGTCGCCTATCGCAACGGCGCACCCGTGCGCCTGGGCGACATCGCCACGGTGCAGGATGCCGTCGAAGATATCCATCAGGCCGGGCTGGTGAACAACAAGCCGTCGGTCATGGTCATCATCAACCGCCAGCCGGGCGCCAACATCGTGGGCACCGCGGACCGGATCCGCGCCATGCTCCCGCTGCTCCAGGCTTCGATCCCGGCTTCGGTTGATTTGGCCGTCGCGATCGACCGAACGATCACAATCCGGGCTTCGGTCAAGGACGTACAGATCACGCTGCTCATCACGGTGGTGCTCGTAATTCTGGTCATTTTTGTTTTCCTGCGAACTTTGTGGGCGACTGCGATTCCGGCCGTCGCCGTCCCGGTATCGCTGATCGGGACGTTCGGCGTGATGTATCTGCTCGGCTACTCGATTGACAATCTATCCTTGATGGCGCTCACGATTTCCACGGGTTTCGTCGTGGATGACGCAATCGTCGTGATTGAAAACATTACGCGCTACCGCGAGGCGGGTCTCTCGCCCTTTAGCGCCGCGCTGCGAGGGGCGAAGGAGATCGGGTTCACGGTCCTTTCGATGAGTGCGTCGCTGGTCGCTGTTTTCATTCCGCTTTTGTTGATGGGCGGCATCGTGGGACGCCTCTTCCGCGAATTTGCCGTCACGCTGAGCGTGACGATCGTGATGTCGCTGGCCGTTTCGCTCACCACGACGCCCATGATGTGCGCAAAATTCCTCAAGCCGATTCGGCGTGAAGGACACAACTGGCTCTATCGCTTGAGCGAGCGCACGTTCCAGCGGCTGGTCGACGGATACGACCGAGGTCTCCGCTGGGTGCTGGAGCATCAGCCGCTAACCCTGACGATCACGATCGCCACGGTTTTCCTGAGCGCAATCCTCTACTACTACGTTCCCAAAGGATTCTTTCCGCAGCAGGACACGGGCCTTCTAAGCGGATCGATCCAGGCATCGCAGGATATCTCGTTCGATGCCATGCGCGTGAAGCAAAATCAGTTCAGCCAAATCGTGACATCTGATCCCGCCATCCAAAGCAACATCGCTTTCGTTGGCGGAGGCAACGCGCTGAACACGGGGCGCATGTACATCATGTTGAAACCCCTGTCAGAGCGCAAGATCAGAGCGGATCAGGTGATCGCGCGCCTGCGCAAGAAACTCGCCGTCGTGTCCGGCGCCACCTTGTATCTCCAGGCAAACCAGGACATTCGTGTCGGAGGCCGGCAGAGCAACTCGCAATATCAGTACACTCTGGAAAGCGAAAACTTGTCTGATTTGAACGCATGGTCTCCGCGCCTCCTGGCCGCGCTTAAGACGCTCCCGCAGTTGCGCGATGTTTCGACCGATCAGCAGGACAAGGGTCTGCAGGAGCAGTTAGTAATCGATCGCGACACGGCCTCGCGACTCGGGCTCGACGCGCAGACCATCGACAACACGCTCTACGACGCGTTCGGCCAGCGGCAAGTCTCGACCGTCTTCACACAGCTCAATGAATACCATCTGGTGATGGAGGTGGCGCCCGACTTCCAGCAGAACCCCGATGCTCTCAAGAGTATCTATGCCGGCTCGTCAAATGGCACAGAAGTGCCGCTCAGCGCCTTTACGCATTTCCAGTCGAGGACCGCGCCGCTGGCCGTGAACCATCAGGGGCAGTATCCAGCCGTGACGCTCTCCTTCAATCTCGCTCCCAACGTTGCGCTCGGAGAGGCAGTGGATGCAATTAACGCCGCCGAACGTCAGATCAACTTGCCGTCCTCGATACGGGCCACCTTTCAGGGCACCGCGCAAGCATTCCAGGCTTCGCTTGCCAACGAGCCAGTGCTGATTCTCGCCGCGCTTTTCACTGTCTATATCGTTCTGGGCATGCTGTACGAAAGCTTCATCCACCCGATCACGATTTTGTCGACGCTTCCCTCGGCAGGCGTCGGCGCGCTTCTCGCGCTCCTTATCTCCGGGACCGACCTGAGCGTAATGGCGATGATCGGAATCATTTTGCTGATCGGCATCGTCAAGAAAAACGCGATCATGATGATTGACTTCGCGCTCGATGCCGAGCGCAAGGAGGGCAAGTCGCCGCGGGAAGCGATCTACCAGGCGTGCCTACTGCGATTCCGCCCCATCATGATGACGACGATGGCGGCCTTGTTGGGCGGGCTGCCGCTGGCGCTGGGAACAGGGACAGGTTCGGAGCTACGCCGCCCGCTCGGCATCAGCATCGTCGGCGGCTTGATCGTAAGTCAGATGCTCACGCTGTTCACTACGCCGGTCGTCTACCTGTACATGGACCGGCTCCGCCTTTATCTAGTGCAGCGGAAAGAGAAGCCGATGCCCAAAAGGAGCGCGCACGATCTTGGGCCTTCGTCGCTGCCTGGTTCTCCCTTAGGATGACTTGTTTGTCCTCGCGATGGGCATGCTGCAAATGCAGGGAAGAAAATGCACGATCCCGAAGAATCTTCGCGATTTTTCAGCCGTGGGACCTGCCGAATCGTCATAAGTCATTGAAGTGCCCTCAGTTATCGCCTTCCGGTATGGCCGCTTTCTTGCTAGAATCATGACTGCCCGGTCCGAACCTGCCGTATCGAGGTGAGGAAATGGAGTTGTGTGCCGGGGAAGCTGCTCCGGCAACTCTTTTGCTGCCTGCAATCTCGGTAGCTGGCTGCAAGTCCCGCCTCGCTGATTGCCATTCAGACCAACTGACGCGGTAACGTTCAGTTTTTGCCTAGAGCGATTGAGGAGTCATTGTGAGACTCAGCCTTCGACTCATCCTGTTTCTGGTCGTCGGGATCAGCCTGGTGACGTTTGTCATCTCGAGGAACCAGGTGCGCGCGGAGAAGCGAGGGCTGCGAGCCGACCTAGAAAGGCGCGCCGCGGTTCTCGCCGAGAGCTTGCAGGAAATTGTGGAGCCTGCGCTTGGGAAGGGTTCCCGCGCCCAGCTCCGCCATATCGTCGACCGATTCGAAGACCGGCAGCACCTCGCCGGCGTGATCGTGTACGACGCTTCGGGCAATGTGCTGGCGGCGAGCTCAAGCCTGGACCGATACACGGTTCCTCCCGTGCCATTGGCACGCGTGACGACCGCCAACGAGGGCGTCAGCGAGTTCCTCGATCTCGGCGGAACTCCGATGAACGCATATTACCTGGCGCTACACGACGGCGATTCGCTCGCGGGCGTGCTGGCGATCTTCCACGACGCCAGCTATATCGAGGCGCAAAGCAAGCGCATCTGGCGCGAGACCATCTGGCACGTGATCGCAGAGGTGCTGCTCGTCGTTTTCGTAACCGTCCTCATCATACGCTGGACCATTGTTCTGCCCATTTCACGCACGGCGCAGTGGATGAAAGATTTGCGGAGCGGCCGCGTGCGGCCTCGTCCCGAGCTGCCCAAGGAGGCTTTTCTCGCGCCGTTCTCTCAAGAGGTTGTGAATTTCGCCCGCAGCCTGACGGAGGCGAGAGCCGCTGCCGAGGAAGAAGCTCGCCTGCGCGAGACCGGAGAGTCGCTTTGGACCCCCGAGCGGTTGAGAGTCATCGTGCAAACGAAGCTGCTCGGTTCGCTCTTCGTCGTCTCGAATCGCGAGCCGTACATGCACGAGCACCACGGTAAGAACATTGAGGCCGTTGTTCCGGCGAGCGGTTTGGTCACCGCGCTCGAGCCGATCCTGCGCGCGTGCGACGGCACGTGGATCGCCCACGGTTCGGGAGAGGCCGATCGCGAGGTGGTCGATGAACGCGACCGCCTGCGCGTGCCTCCCGACAAGCCCGAGTACACGCTCCGGCGCGTCTGGCTCACGAAGGAAGAAGAGCAAGGCTACTACTACGGATTTTCGAATGAAGGGTTCTGGCCGCTGTGCCACATCGCGCACACGCGCCCGCTCTTCCGTTCTTCGGATTGGCAGAGCTATCAGGACGCGAACCGGAAATTCGCAGATGCGGTGCTTGAAGAGATGGCCGGCGCGGAGCACGCGTTGCTTCTTGTTCAGGACTATCACTTTGCTCTGCTGCCGCGGATCGTCAAAGAGGCGCGTCCGGACGTCCGGGTCGCGATCTTCTGGCATATTCCGTGGCCGAACCCGGAAGCGTTCGGCATCTGCCCCTGGCAGCGCGAACTGCTGGACGGCCTCCTCGGGGCCGATCTGGTCGGCTTCCACACGCAGGCGCATTGCAACAATTTCCTCGAGACCGTGGACGCGGCCCTCGAGTCTCGAATTGAATGGGAGCGGTTCGCGGTCAAGCGCCGCGGCCACACCACGTTCGTGCGCCCGTTTCCGATCAGCGTCGATTCTCGCGAAAATGTCGCCGAGCCGGGCCGGCCCACCGTATCGTCCTACGAGCTGCGAGCTTCACTGCTCAAGAACCTCGGAATCGAAGCGAGTTTTCTCGGTGTGGGCGTCGATCGCGTGGACTACACGAAGGGAATTATCGAACGGTTTCGCGGCATCGAGCGCTTCCTCGAAAGATGGCCGGCGTATTGCGGCAAGTTCACGTTCGTGCAGATCGGCGCCCCCAGCCGGACAACGATCCAGCGGTACCACGACCTGTTTCAGGAAGTGCAGAACGAGGCTGCGCGAATCAACGCGCGGTTTCAGACGGGCAATTGGAAGCCCATTGCGTTGCTCACGCGCCACCACAGTCACGCCGAGATCATGCCCTATTATCGGGCCGCCGATCTGTGCATGGTCACGTCACTGCACGACGGGATGAATCTGGTCGCCAAGGAATTCGTCGCTTCGCGCGAGGACGGAGAAGGCGCATTGATCTTGAGCCAATTCACGGGTGCAACGCGCGAACTGCGCGACGCGATCATCGTCAACCCGTACGATACCGAGCAGCTCAGCGACGCGATACGAGCCGCGCTCGAAATGGACGCGGACGAGAGAAGGTCCCGCATGCAGCGCATGCGCCGGGTCGTCAAGGAAAACAACGTGTATCGCTGGGCCGGAAGCCTGATTTCGGAGCTATCGGAAATCCGGATCGACGAGACCGAGGTCGCCGGCATGAGCGCGTCTTCGGCGCGTGAGAACACTTTCTGATGAAAGGGCCATTGGTGGAGACGGACGCACAGGAGGGCAGCACGGAAGCCGGAGAGGCCGCGCGAAGCTTCGCTCGCCTATCCGGCGGGAAGAGCGCCGTCTCGATTCGAAGTCACTGCTTGTCGCAGGATGCGTTCGGGGCGTGGCCAGAGATCAGCGCCCGATTGCGCGCTGCGGATCGATGCGCGCTCTTTCTCGATTTCGACGGCACGCTTGTGAACATTCGACGCCATCCCGGAGAGGTCCGGTCGTCGCCGCGAGTCGCGCGCGTTCTCAAGCGCCTCATCGCGCACCCGAATTGCTTCGTTGCGATTGTCAGCGGCCGGAGAGTTCGCGACCTTCGAAGATTGGCTGGCGTCGACGGTTTGCACTATTTTGGTCTGCACGGTGCGGAACGGGAGGGAAAGCTGATCGCGCTCCGCAAAACAACCAGGCTGGTTCTTGGCCGCGCGAAGCGCGCCGCGCAGCGGCAGCTCGGAGGTTTGTCCGGCGTCTGGATCGAGGACAAAGGTTTCAGCTTCTGCGTGCACTACCGGAACGCGCACGCCACCGCCACACGAACTGCGGCCGCCGGCCTGGATAAGCTCCTAAAGCCATGGGCCGATATCTTTTACGTCCTGAGCGGAAAGTGGATATGGGAAGTTCTGCCCCGCGAACTTCCGGGCAAGTCGTCGGCGGTGCGGGACGCGCTTGCAAAACTACCGCCCGGCACGCCGGCCGTTTATCTTGGCGACGACGACACGGACGAAACAGCGTTTGCAGTGCTTACGGATCAGATCACGATTCGAGTGGGGAAAACGTCGAACACGCATGCGCGCTATTGGCTGCGCACACCGGCAGACGTACTGCGCTTTCTCACGCGTGTGGAAAGGGAACTCCGTTGACGACAGCAACCGAACCTTTTCAGTTTGCGACGGCGTCGTACCTCGTTCTCATCGGCAACGAGCAGGCCACGAACCTGCTCGAGTTGGAGCAGGGCTTGGAGAAATGCAGCGACTCTTCGATCTTCTATCACACGTTCCAGAGCCTCGGGCGTCACCATTTCCTGACGGAGGGCTTCTCCAACGATTTCGCACAATGGGTCTTCGGCTCCTGCAATCGCCCGGCGCTCGCCGAGCGGCTCGCCTCGCTCGACATTCGCGACTACGTCTCGCTGGCGGAATTGCGAAGCGACTTGCGCCGCGTCGTGAAGGAATACTGCCTGGCGAATCCGCGCGAGGCGTCGCAACAGGCCTTCGAGACGTTCTACTTCCTGAAGACTGTCGAGGAAGATGTGCCGCTGGGGCTCGCAGCCGGGAATCTGGAGGAATTCCGCGACGGCCTGAAGAAACTCGGCCACGCGTCACTGCAATTCCACTTCATCACCTCGCGCCTGCGGCTCCACTTGCGCTCGAATGACTTTTCCCAATGGCTGTCGAAGGACCTCGGCCTGAAAGCGCTGGCGCAGAAGGTGGACCAAATCGATATTTACACGAACACGCTCGACAGCGCTCGCGACAGGATCACGAACCTGGTGGAGAGGGAAATCGGACGATGACCGAGACACAGGTGGCGTCACAGGATTCAATTTCGGCGCAGGCCCACGCAATACATCTCGACGACTATGTTGCCGTGGTCGGCGCGGGCGAGATTGCGGAGCTGCGGGCGCTCGCGGCTCCTTTGAAGGGGAAATCGATTCAGATGGTGAACTCGACCGCGATGGGCGGAGGAGTGGCCGAGATGCTGAATCGCCTTGTTCCTCTGATCCACGAGCTCGATCTGCCGATTCGCTGGGACGTGATGACGGGCGGCGACGACTTTTTTGCCGTGACGAAGGCTTTCCACAACGCGCTGCACGGCGGGCCGTATGACCTTCCGGAGGAAAGCTTCAAGATATTCCTAGCCTACACCGAGCAGAACCGTTCCCGCCTCCAATTCGATGCCGAATTTGCGGTCATCCACGATCCTCAGCCCGCCGCCCTGATCGACGCGCGCGCAAATCACACCGGCCACTGGATCTGGCGTTGCCATATCGACCTCTCCCAGCCAAATCCCAAGGTCTGGAGCTTTCTCGCCCCGTTCGTCACGCGCTACGACGGGGCCATCTTTTCTTCGCCGGAGTTCTCGCGCCGCTTGCCCATTCCCCAGTACCTGTTCTATCCGTCGATCGATCCTTTGTCGGAAAAAAATCGCGAGATTGAGCCGGAGTTTGTCGCCGCGACGCTCGAGCGCTTCCAGATCGACGCTCGGCGTCCGATCCTCACGCAGATCTCGCGGTTCGACCGCCTGAAAGACCCGGTCGGTGTCGTGCGCGCGTACCAGTTGGTGAAGCGCTACTTTGATTGCCAGCTTGTGCTCGCTGGCGGAGGCGCTTCGGATGATCCCGAAGGCGAGCAGGTCCTGGCTGAGGTCCGCGAGGTGGCCGCCAAGGACGGCGATATTCACATTCTCGACCTGCCGCCCTGGAGCCCGCTCGAAATCAACGCGCTCCAGCGCGCCTCCACGATCGTCATCCAGAAGAGCCTGCGCGAAGGGTTCGGCCTGACCGTCACGGAGGGCCTGTGGAAGAAGAAGCCGGTGGTGGCGTCGGCGGTGGGCGGAATTCCGGCGCAGGTGATTCACAAGCACACCGGCATGCTCGCTCATTCCGTCGAGGGCACCGCGTATCAGATTCGCTTCCTGCTCTCGAACCCCGCCATCGCGCAGCGGCTGGGCGAACACGGGCACGAACACGTCCGAGAGCATTTCCTGATCACCGGCAACGTCCGGCGATACCTTACGCTGTTCCACCATCTCCTGCGGGAGAACTAGGGAAGCGCCGCGCCCGTTCTGCGCGGACGAAACCATCGGGAAATTGTGGTAAACTTTCACAATTGAAGTCTGGGGTCTGCTTCGTCGGTGCGCCCGTAGCTCAGCTGGATAGAGCGTCTGGCTACGAACCAGAAGGTCGGAGGTTCGACTCCTCTCGGGCGCGCCACTTTCCTGCGGATTTCGTTTCTCCGCGCTAAGCACGCCCATTTTCCGCTTGTTAGCTTGTATGGGTTGTCCGAACTTCTGATCGCCGCCTCCGCCTCTTAGGTTTGGTAAGTGACACAGACTAAGCGCCTTATCTCCGGGCTATTTCGGAACGGTCGCCACTTTGATCGATTGAAGCATTCTGACCCAGCGAGCCGGCCGTTTGTCGTGAGGGACAACCAGCCTGAGCGGACCCAGGTTCGCGCCGATCGGCTGTCCGTTCATTTTGTCGGCGACGATGACATCAGAATCCTGGAAGCCAGAATCCGTTTCGGCGAGCGAGAAAATCACGCGGTACCCGTCCGCTCCTTTGGCCTCCACGTATGTGGCCATCGCCGCCCCCCGAATCTTCTCGCCGCGAGGAACGCCGGCCTGCGTCAACAATTCTCCGATAAGAACACCTTCGTAAGTCTCCTCCTTGCCTTCGTGCGGGTTCAATACTTTGATCGTTGTACGCGGCAAGTTTTGTAGATCGCGGATTGAGAGAGACAGAGGCTTGTCGACAGTCCCCGTGACCGTCAGTGTAGTTTCTGCTGGCGGAGACTGTGCGCGCGCGCAAACCGCGCCTCCGAAGACGATGAGTGCGAGGAGTAGATCAACCGCACTTCTCGAGCGTCGATAGCGTCGGGTCACGTGCAAGTCTGCGAATCCTTCTGCATCACGACTTCGGCGGACGTAATCACAGCACCAACGGAATCTCCGACCTTCCCTCACCAGCAACAACCGTGACGACTCCTACGGCAAGGCTCCGTCCTTGAAAAGGCAGAGCTGCCGCCACCCAGGGCCAAACGGTCTCTGTTTATTTCGGACACAATCCAACCGGCCCGAAGCAGTTCGTCGAGATGACGCGATAACTGGTCGAGGTGCTCGTCGCCCCCTCGCATGCCAAAATTCTCGAGCCGGTATTCGCACCGAATCAAGCGAGTCCTCGTCGACTGAGAATGGTCGCTCTGCCGGCACCGGCATGCAATGCTCCATAGACGCTTTAATACGATCTGGATAGGTATGTCAAGGCGACTTAGGATATATGTTGACCCCACGCCTGGTGCGTTCGCGAGCTTTCTCTAGCGGGGAACTCCGCCCATAGTACCGGTTACTTTGTACGCACGC
>Ga0181521_10001764_pt1 | contig 26523 bp, 24 predicted proteins | sample PEATcosm2014_Bin_32_FD_119764 | JGI IMG/M metagenome (GOLD analysis project Ga0181521, IMG submission 119764) | Peatland microbial communities from MTU Mesocosm Facility, Houghton, MI, USA - PEATcosm2014_Bin02_60_metaG | ecosystem: Environmental > Terrestrial > Soil > Wetlands > Peat | place...
TGCGGCCGTTGTATGAAAACGCCGAAGCCGTTCGGAGACTGGTTTCTCACCCCTGGCTCGTTGAGCAAGCAAACGCTATCGCTGCCGAGAATAGTGCAATTACATGCTCAAAGTGGTATAAGTTTCTCGACGGTGACGGTCGCGGATGCGGATGGGGCATTGGTCGTTTGCTGGGCGACGGCCTGACACGCGGCGAACAGCGCAATCAACAATATCGTTCGCTTTATTTTCATGGCTAAACCTCGGACTGTTCCGCGATCTGTCAAGCGAGGCTGCAGTTGGGTAGTGGTGCGATTTGTTGTAGCGTCGAGCCTGTGGCTCGAACTCGGCGCACAGCGCCGACACTAGACCACCCGCATCTGCACGGCGTCCACGATTTGTTCGCCGACGAGGATGGAGCCGATGATGACGACGGTGGTGCCTTTGCGCAGCCGGCCCTGTTCCACCAGGATTTTCAGCGAGGTCTCGATGGTGTTTTCCGGATTGATGAGGTCGAACGGCACGACGAACGGCGTGACACCCCAACTCAACGCCAGGCCGCCCGCCGCATGGTCGTTGGGGCAAAGCGCGTAAATGGGCGAATAATGCGGGCGCATCCAGGCAGTGTAGCGCGCCATGTTGCCGCTGCGCGTAATTACCAGAATCGCCGCGGCCTTCAATTCGTTGGCCATGACGACGGCGCTTTTGACGAGTTTCTGCCGCGGGCTGCTCAATTCCGCCGAGTCGTGAAATTGCGCGCTGCCACTGCGCTCGATGCGCGTGGCGATGCGGTCGAAAACCTCGATGCACTTGAGCGGATATTTGCCGACGGTCGTCTCGCCGCTGAGCATGATGGCGTCGGCCTCCTCGTAAATCGCGTTCGCCACGTCGGTCACCTCGGCGCGCGTAGGCATGGGCGATTCAATCATGCTTTCCAGCATGTGCGTGGCGACGATGACGGGTTTGCCCTGACGCAAACACGATTTGACGATGCGTCGCTGGACGATGGGCAATTCCTCATACGGAATTTCAATGCCCAAATCGCCGCGCGCCACCATGATGCCGTCGGTTTCGCGGACGATGGATTCCAGATTTTGAACCGCCTGCCGGTCTTCGATCTTGGCGATGACAAACGGTGGCGGCTTGTCTTTTTCAAAAAGCTCACGCAGTTGCAGCAGGTCGCGGGCTTCGCGGACGAACGACAGCGCGATGAAATCCACGCCGAGTTCGAGGCCGAGCTTCACGTCCTTGATGTCCTTGGCCGTGAGCGCGGGCAGGCTGACCCTGACGCCGGGCAGGTTGATGTGGCGGCGGCTGCCGAGCGTGCCCTCGGTGAGCACTTCGCACTCGACCCGGTTGCCGTCCTTGGCGAGCACCTTCATCTGAATCGCGCCGTTGTCAATCAGCACCACATCGCCAACGCTGATGTCGTTGACGAAATTCGAGTAATTCACGTCCACGGAATGTTCCTCCAGATCGCGTTCGCCGCGGACGGTGAGGGTGAATTTCTGGCCGGGCTGCAAATCGAGCGGCGAACTGATGTCGCCGGTGCGGATGGCCGGGCCTTGCGTGTCCAGCATGATACCGATGAATTGCCGGCGCGCGGCGGCGGCGGCGCGGATGTCCTGGTAAACGCGGCGCACCCAGTCGTGCGGCGCGTGTGACATGTTGAGGCGAAACAGGTTGACGCCCGCGTCCATGAGCCGCGCAATCATCTCCGCCGAGTCGGTGGCCGGCCCCAGCGTGGCGATGATTTTGGTCCTCCGGATGCTCCCCGATTGCATGGCGGCAGAATAAAACAGCGTGGCGCAATGGAAAGTTTTTATTCCCGTGCGGATACAATCGCCTTGCGCCGGATTTTTCCTGCCCGCTAAAATCGCCCCATGAAATTCCTGCCTGTGATTGTTGCCCTTGCGTTTTCTTCTGTGTCCGCGCGAGCCGCCGAACCCGCGCCGTTCTTACGCACTCACGACCGCATCCTGTTTCAAGGCGATTCGATCACCGACGGCGGACGGCAGCGCGTCGGGAACGACCCCAACCACGTCATGGGACAGGATTACGCCTACCTGATCGCGGCCCGGCTCGGTGCGCAGTTCCCCGAACGCCAATTGACCTTTCTCAATCGCGGCGTCAGCGGCAACACAGTCACCGACCTCACGGCCCGCTGGCAGCGCGACGCGCTGGACCTGAAACCGGACGTCATCAGCATTCTGGTTGGGGTCAATGACGCCGCCGACGTCGTTGACAACCGAACCAAAGCCGTCACGGCCGGGCAATACGAACAGACTTACGACCAGTTGATCCAGGACACGCTCGCGGCGCTGCCCAACGTGCGTCTGGTCCTGTGCGAACCGTTCGTTTTGCCCGTCGGCCGGGTGAAGGCCGGCTGGGAAAAATGGAGCGCGGAGGTTACCTTGCGCCGGCAAATCGTTAAAAAACTTGCCGCAAAACATCATGTACCGCTCGTTCCTTTTCAAAAAGTATTTGATGACGCCTGTCGGCGCGCCCCGGCGGAATATTGGATTTGGGACGGTGTTCATCCCACGTGCGCCGGGCATCAATTGATGGCCGACGCGTGGTTGCGCGCGCTGAACGCGCTTCCGCCCGCCGACAAATGAGGCTTGCCAACCCGCGCGGCGGCGGCGATATTACGCGAACAAATTTATGGCTGACGTGGCAAATAAATATCCCGAAAACGTCCCCGGAAAATATTACGTGGACAACCAGTGCATCGACTGCGACCTGTGCCGCGAGACGGCGCCGGACAATTTCAAACGCAACGACGACGGCGGCTATTCGTTCGTCTATAAACAAGCGACTTCGCCCGAAGAGGAGGCGCGCTGCAAGGAAGCCAAGGAAGGCTGCCCGGTCGAAGCCATCGGCGACAACGGCGCCTAGTTCGCTTTCGGAAAATCCCCGGCTTGTGTCAGGCTCCGGCAACCCTTGCCGGCCAATTACTCCGGCACCGTCAGCGCCATGTCGCGCGTGTAGTAAAGAATCCGCCCGCAATTCGTGCAGGTGATGATTTCCTGGTCGGCCATGCAAAAGACGAGAATCTGCGGCGGCAACTTCATGTGGCAGCCGCCGCACACGCCGTGGTTCACGCCCACGACGACGTTCTCGCCCTTGCTTCTGACCAGCCGTTCGTAGCGTGCACGCGCGGATTCCTCAACCGCCGCCGCCAGTTCCGCCCGGCCTTGCAGCAATTCAGCCAGCTCTTTCTTCAAATTCTCCTCGCGCTGGTCCAATTGCGCGACCTGGCCCTCCACCAGCGTTTTCGTTTCCCCGGCTTCGCGGGAAAGGCGACCGGTTTCCTTCTGCACCTGTTCCGCCTGCTCCATCAACCCGATTTCCTGGTCCTCAATTTTCGTGATGTCGGCCTTGCACGCGTCAATCTCGTGGGCCAGCGCGCGGTATTCCTCGTTCTTGCGCGTCTGCAACTGCTGGTTGGCGTAGCGTTCGATTTGCTGCTTCTTCGATTCGACATCGAGTTCGAGCCGTTTGCGGTCGGACTCGATCTGTCTGGCGCGCGTCTTGAGGGTTTCGAGCTGGCTCTGGGTGGCGGCGGCCTTGGCGCGAAGACCTTCGCGTTCGGGGCCGAGATGGGCGAGTTCTCCCTGCACGCGACGAATTTTTTGGTCGCGGTCCTGCAACAGCAGCAGCTTCTCAATCGTCTCCAGCATTGTAGGCTGGAGACTAGCCGCCAGCGCGCTCTAAGTCAATTCAGGCGAGCGATTCCGCTTTGTTCGTCCTCGTCGTCGTTCTCGTTCTCGTCCTCGAATAACTGGGAATTCGATGACGAGGACAAGAACGATGGATGAGGAGGATGGGTTTCCCATGGCAAAATGATTTGGCGATTTCGCCGCCGGTCGCTAACCTGCCGTCATGCGTTTTATTGGCGGCGTCATCGAAAAATTGCAGCGGCATCCGAAGCGGGTGGTTTTTCCCGAAGGCGAACAACCGCGCATCCTGCAGGCCGCCCGGCAGTTTCATGCCCTGCGGCTCGGCGCGCCCATCGTGCTCGGCAACCACGCGAAAGTGAAGCAAACCGCCGAAGGGCTGAACATCCCGCTCGACGGCATCCGCGTGATTGATCCCGCCACGAGCGAGGAGATGGAGAATTTCGCCCACCGTTTTCACATGCTTTACCGCGACAAGGGAATTCGCGCCACCGAAGCACGCGAGGCGCTGCTCCAGCCCAATTTTTTCGGCGCGATGATGATCGCGATGCACCAGGCGGATGGTTTGGTTTCCGGCGCGGCGCACATCACCGGCAGCGTCCTGCGGCCGTTGTTCCAAATCGTCAAGGCCGCGCCCGGCATGGCCACAGTGTCGAGTTGCATAGTCATGGAGGTCGAAGACACGCGCCTCGGTGAAAACGGCGTGCTGTTCATGGCTGATTGCGGCGTTGTGCCCGATCCGAGCGTGGAGGAACTGGCCGACATCGCCATTGCCACCGCACAGCTCGCGCGCCACCTGCTCAACGTGCGCCCGCGCGTGGCGTTGCTCTCCTTTTCCACCAAGGGCAGCGCGACGCATCCGTCCGTCGGCAAGGTGCAGGCGGCCACGGCCATGGCCAAAGTCAAGGCCGAGCAATTGCTGCTGGAAGCCGATTTCGACGGCGAATTGCAGGTGGACGCCGCGCTGGTGCCGGAAATCGCCGAACGCAAATCGCTCGACAGCAAAATTGCCGGGCGCGCGAACGTGCTGATTTTTCCCGAACTCAATTCCGGCAACATTGCCAGCAAACTCGTCCGGCTCGTCGGCCACGCCAACGCCTACGGACACATTTTGATCGGCCTGAACCGCCCCGCCGCCGACGTGACGCGCGGCTCGAACGCGCACGACATTCTCGGCGTGGCCGCCATCATCGGCGTGCAGGCGACCGATTATCACAAACTTTATCCCGCCGCTGACCTGCGCCTGCCCGGCGAAGAGCCATAAACATTTGAAAATAAATCCCGCACTGAAAGATTTGCCGGTTTACCAGCCCGGCCGTCCGATTGAGGAAGTCGCGCGCGAACTCGGCCTGCCCGCCGACGGCATCATCAAGCTCGCGTCGAACGAAAATCCGTTCGGGCCGTCGCCACTCGCGCTGGCCGCCATGCAAAAGGCGCTGGCCGGCGTGAATTTGTATCCTGACGGCAACGCGTTTTATCTCAAACAAAAACTCGCGGCCAAACTCGGCGTCGAACCGGCGAACCTCATTCTCGGCAACGGCTCGAACGAAATCATCGAGTTCGTCGGGCACGCGCTACTTGGTGGAACAGGCATCCTGCCTGTCCAAACAGAGCAGACAGGCTGGAAGCCTGTCCCACTAGAAGTAGTCGTCTCGCAATACTGCTTCGCGGTTTATCCCATCGTCACTAAATTGTTCGGTGCAAACCTCATCACCGTTCCGGCGAAAAATTACGGCCACGATTTGCCGGCGATGCTCAAAGCCATCACGCCGCGAACGCGCATCGTGTTCGTGGCAAACCCGAACAATCCCACCGGCACGCGCGCGCCGCGCGAGGAAGTCATCCGATTCATCAACGAAGTGCCCGACGACGTGCTGCTGGTGATGGACGAGGCTTACATTGACTTTCTGGAAGACCCGGTGGATTTATCACCGCTTGTCCACCAAAACATCCGGCCCAACCTGATTTTGATGCGGACGTTCTCAAAAATTTATGGACTGGCCGGCCTGCGCATCGGTTACGGCATCGGGAACCCTGCATTCGTTGCCGCGCTGGAAAAAATCCGGCAGCCGTTCAATATCAATCTGCTGGCGCAGACCGCCGCGCTCGCCGCGCTGGACGACGTTGAACACGTCCGCAAGACGCGCCGGAATAATTTTGCCGGGCTGGAATTTTTCGAGCGGGCGTTCCGCGGCTTGAAGCTCGAATTCATTCCATCCGCCGCCAATTTCATTTTGGTGCGCGTCGGCGACGGCCAGAAGGTTTTCGAAGCGCTGCAAAAGCAGGGCGTGATTGTGCGTCCGATGGGCGGCTATCAATTGCCGGAATGGATTCGCATCTCCATCGGCACTCCGCAGGAAAACGAGCGGTGCCTAGCGGCATTGAAGGCGACACTCAAATGAAAACAAACTCGAACTCGGCCTTGCCGTCTGCGAGCGAGTTATCAGGAAATTCAAATTATGAAAATAAAATTCGGAATATTTGACGCGGTTCCTGTTGCTGCAATCGGAATAATATTTTTGACGGGATGTACGACTCCTTCGACAACAAATACCGATGAGGAGCAATCCATTAACGGGACAAATCTCAAGCTCGTTGGGAAATATCAGCCGTTTCACCTTTATATTTACGCTGATACCGCCTCAACAAATAAATTTCCTGATTATGCGATATTTAAAGGGCATGAACCTGTTTTATTGCTGGAAAATGAATCAAACACAGTTGAAACCACTCATTTCGAAAATGGCTTTTCTGTTTTAGAAACGAAGCGTGATGACAACGGGCGAATTTTGAAACGCTATATGAATTATGACGATGATTTAGGACGGCAGATATATTCATATATTGACACGAATGGCGATGGTCTGTTTGACGTTTTAATCAAATTCGGCACAAACGGCGAAAGATCATCGGTGTTTGTGCGAAGTAATCTTTGTTGGGTGCCGCGATTTGGAAAAAAGTAGCGCGGGCGTCCCGCCTGCCTTTTTCGATTTTGGGCCGGACACATTTTCATTCGCACCTCCGGCGTTGCAACCGAGACGGTCGCGCTACTATTATTCCCGCTACGACGTTGCAAAATCCACGTTCGGCACGTCCCGGACCGACGGCGGCACGCTGAAAAAGTCGCCCTCCGATTTGAAGCCGAACAGGTTCGCCACGAGATTGCTCGGGAAGGTTTCGCATTTGTTGCGGTAGTCGCGCACGTTCCCGTTGTAAAACCGGCGCGCGGCCTGAATCCGGTCCTCGGTGTTGACAAGTTCGGTTTGCAGCTTGAGAAAATTCTGGTCGGCCTTGAGTTGCGGATAATTTTCCACCACCACGAGCAGTTGTTTCAGCGCGTCCACGAGCTGGATTTCGTCGCGGGACTGGTCGGCCACCGGTCCGTTGTTGGCCGCACAGCGGTTGCGCAGTTCGGTCACGCGCTCGAAAACCTCGCGTTCGTGCGCGGCGTAGCCCTTGACCACGGCCACGAGGTTCGGGATGAGGTCGTAGCGGCGCTTCAATTCCACGTCCACGTCGCTCCACGATTCGCGGATGTAATTCCGCAAGGCAACAAGCGCGTTGTATTGTGCCAGCACGTAAAGGGCCGGCAACACAACGACAACGAAGACAGCGATAAGAATGGGTATCATGCGTTTGCGAACAGGTATTCCGGCAGGCGCGACCGGATATCCACCAGTCGCTGTAAATTGGCTTCAATCTGTTCGACGGACAGGCGGGTGTTGAACGCCAGCGCCAGCACCTGATTTTCAATCTCGACGCTCAAGTCGCGGTTGGCCAGCAGGTATTCCATCATTTTCGCATTGCAGACGTCGTAGGCGAATTTTTTGTCCGGTGACCGCACGCAGAAGGCCTGGGAGAATTCGGCGGACTCGAACTTGATGTCCTGGTAGCCGAATGCCTCGGCAACTTTCGTCAAAAAATTCTCGCGCCGGATGGTCAGGCCGGGAAAAAACGCAGGCAGCGTCAAAATGAAAAAGGAAAACCAGTGATGATGCGTCTGGCGTCCGCTTTTGCCTTGGGAATAGGTTTCGTAGTGAAAATCGAACGCCAGCACCTGGTTTTGCTGATAAGTTCCGGAGAGAACATTGCGGGCATAACGGTTTTCGCCCTGTGCCAGTTGTTTGAGAAAGCCGTACCTGTCGGCGAGTCCATAATCTTCCGCCGCGCTGAAATTCAGGCCCAACCGTTGCGCCAGTTCAAACAGTCCCTCCAGCCGTTTGCGTGCCCGAATCACGCCGTAAAAGGCGCTGATCACGGCAATAACCAGCACCACCACAATCAGAAATGGTATTGCAAATGGGACTTGAGTATGCACGTGGTTGTTCTAAACCAAAGCCGCCGGCCTTGCTATTACAATTTGAGCCGCTTTCTCCACTGCGCATTTTTCCTTTTCCATTTTTCCATTCGCCTTCATTTTAACGGCGTGGAATTGTCCGCCGCAGAAATCCGTCAGGCTGTCCAGGCCGCGCTTGCCGAGGACATCGGCAGCGGCGACGCCACGACGCTGGCCACCGTGCCGGAAACCGCGACGGCCAAAGCCGTCATGCGCGCGCGCGAACCGCTCGTCGTGGCCGGGCTTGCGTTCGCCGAAGCCGCGTTCAGCGAAGTCTTTCAATTCAGCAATCGGAGGGGCGAGCGCTGCGAGCCCCCAGAATCTCAAAACGAATCAAGGCGTCGCGGAACTCCGCCCTCCGAAGGTGAAATCAAAACCGAGCGGCTGGTGGAAGACGGCCGGCACGTCGGAGAAGGCGAAACCTTGCTGAAAATTTCCGGTCCGGCCCGCGCCCTTTTGAACGCCGAGCGCGTCGCGTTGAATTTCGTCCAGCGGCTTTCCGGCATCGCGACGCTCACCGCCCAATTTGTCGAAGCCATCAAAGGGACTCACGCGCAGATTCTCGACACGCGCAAAACGACGCCCGGCTGGCGGCGTTTTGAGAAATACGCCGTCGCGTGCGGCGGCGGACACAACCATCGCTTCGGCCTGTTCGACATGGTGCTCATCAAGGACAACCACCTCGCCGCACTGCACGGTGAAAAACCGAATGCCATCGCCGCCGCCGTCGAGCGAGCGCGCAAAAAGTTTCCGAAACTGAAAATCGAGGTCGAAGCCGACACCTTGGAGCAGGTCGAACAGGCCGCCGATGCGTGGGCGGACATCATCCTGCTCGACAACATGAACCCGATTCAACTGCGGCTGGCGGTGCAGAAAGTCAAAGGCCGCATGAAGACCGAGGCCAGCGGCGGCGTGAATCTGGCAAACGTCCGCGCGATTGCCGCGACCGGCGTGGATTTCATTTCCGTCGGCGCGCTTACGCATTCCGCGCGCGCGGTGGACATTGGTCTGGATTTTGAGGATTGATTTTAATCCTCCTCGTGCTCGTCCTCGTCCTCGATCATTCGATTACGAGAACGAGGAGGAGGACGAGGACGAAATGACATGACCACGGACGCAAAAATTCTGACCGCGTTGCGCGCGAATGCCGACGGCGTGTCAGGCGCGGAAATCGCCGAGCAACTGGGCGTCACCCGCGCGGCGATTTGGGGGCGCATCGAGGAATTGCGCCAGCTCGGCTACGACATCGAGGCCAGCCCGCACTTCGGCTACCGGCTCGTGAGCGCACCCGATGCGCTGCACGCGGATGATTTGCTCGCGCGCCTCGGCAAAACGAAAATCGTCGGGCGCGACATCCACGTGTTCGAGCAGACGACTTCCACCAACGACGTGATTGAAAAGCTGGCACGCGACGGCGTGAAGGAAGGCGCCGTTGTTTTTGCGGAATCGCAGACGAAGGGCCGGGGCCGGCTCGGCCGCAAATGGATTTCGCCTGAACGGAAAGGCCTTTGGTTTTCGGTTTTGCTGCGACCGGATTTGCGTCCGCAGGAAACAACGCGACTCACCGTCGCTTCAGCCACGGCCCTGCGGCGCGCGATTCAAACCGAAACCGGCCTGGACCCGGAAATCAAATGGCCGAACGACATTTTGATTCGCGGCCGGAAAGTCGCGGGCATTCTGACGGAACTCAGCGCGGAATTGGATCGCGTCAAACACGTCATCCTCGGCATCGGCGTGGACGTGAATCTGGGCGCGAACGAATTTCCGGCTGAATTGCGCAAGATGGCGACGTCGCTGAGAATTGAATCCGGCGAAACCATTTCCCGGCCGGAGCTGGCAACAGCCATTTTGCGCGAACTCGATCAAGACTACGCACGCGTCTGCGGCAACCTTTTTGCAGACGTGGCCGACGAGTGGGAAGCGCATTGCACGACGATTGGCCGCGCGGTGACGATTCAAATCGGCGGGCGGCGCGTGAGCGGCCGGGCGGAGTCGCTGGATGATGATGGCGCGCTCTTGTTGCGCACCGAACATGGACATTTGGAACGCATCACCGGCGGGGATGTGACCTTGGAAAAGTGAACCGCGGATTACGCGGATTTCACGGATTAAATTTCAAAATTGCTTTTTTATCCGCGTCATCCGCGTAATCTGCGGTTAAATGATTCTGCTCGTGGACATCGGCAACACGAACACGCATCTCGGTCTGGCCAACGGCCGCTGCGTGTTGAAGCACACGAACATTCCCACGTCGCTTTGGTTCCGGGGCGCGGCGGGAAAGCTGGTGAAAAAATTTGCGGGCCGCGCAAGTCTGGAAGGCGCGGCACTGTGCAGCGTGGTGCCGCGCGCGACGCCGCACGTCCGCAACATCGTCCGCCGCTTTTGGAATTTGCACGCCTTCGAACTCACGCGAAAAACACTTTGCGGCGTGGGTATTGATTATCCGAAGCCGGACACGATTGGCCAGGACCGTCTGGCAAACGCCGTGGCCGCCCACAAACGCTTTGGCGCGCCGGTGGTGGTGGTGGATTTCGGGACGGCGGTGACGTTTGATGTCGTCAATCGGGCGGGCAATTACGCGGGAGGCATCATCGCGCCGGGGCTGGCGGCGATGACGGATTATCTGCACGAAAAGACGGCGTTGCTGCCCCGCATCAGAATTCGCGAAGTCAAAACTGCGATTGGCCGGAGCACGGAGCAGGCGATGCTCATCGGCGCGGTGCATGGTTATCGCGGGCTGGTTCGTGAATTGATCGCCGAATTGAAGCGCGAATTGAAGGTGAAACAATTGCCGGTGGTTGCCACCGGCGGTTACGCCCGGTTGCTGGCGGCGAAACTGCCCGAAATCACGGCCATTGAGCCGTTGTTGACGCTGGAGGGGTTACGATTGGCGTGGGTGGCCGCCGGACTCACGGCCATTTGCAAGCCAGTGTCGCAAAGACGCCCTGCGAGGTGAAATGGTTCAGGTTGCCGTTGCCCGGTTCCGAGTATTGGGAAAAACCGTAGCGCAGGGAAGCGGACACCCGGTCACTAAACCGCCGCGTCAGACCGACCTGCAGTTGCTGGTGCGTAAAATCAATCCCGAGGGGCACGCCGTTGGTGTTATTTTGCCCGTAATCACCACGGGAGAAGTTGTAGGAAGCCTGCAGGTCGGTTTTCGGATTCAACGCGTAACTGGCGGTGGTGATGACGGTATAAACATTGCCGCTGTAAGGGACAATAGACGGATCACCGTTGTTGGCCGTAGTCAGGCGCGACATGCTGTAAGTGAAGGCACTGGAAAGGTAAAGTCGCCGGATGGGCGTGAGTGTGGCGCTGAACCCGAAAGTCTGGGCATTATATTTTCCAGCCAGGATCGTCCCGCCGGGAGAAACGAGAGGAAACGCAGGCAAGTTCCCGTCCACGGCCGGGTCGGTTGTCGTCGAATAACACGTGGTGGCCAACTGGTAGCTCAAGGTGGTCTTGAGCCAGTTTGCGGGCCGCAAAGCGAGTTTTGTTTCAAACTCGCTGTCGTGAATGGTCTGCCCGAGAATGAAGGCCGGATACCCATTGGTGGGAGGGCCAAGACCGGTTCCCAATACGTCCTGGGTATTGTTGTACGTGGTGTCGCTGGATTGCCAGCGGTATTCGGCACTCAAGGTTGACCAGCGCCAGGGCGAGGTATTGAAACCGCCGCGAAGATCGTAGCGGTAATTTGTGGCGTCGGTCTGGCGGGTGAGGACGCCCGTCGGGTCCTGCTGTTGAAATTCATCAATGCTTTCCTGTTCAAACCGGGTGTCGGCGAAGACGACCGTGAAGGGAATTTTCGTAAAGCGAAGGTTCGCGTTTTGCATGGACTTGAATTCGTCCAGGTTGGCGTTTTCGTACGCGCTCGGGATGAAATATTCGAGATTGGGCGCGTTGCCGAAACCCTGCTCCTGGGACCATTCGTTTTGGGTGCCGACCGAAAAGCTGAGATAGGACAGCGGGGTGAAGAGGCTGGTCAGGCTGAAAATTTCGGATTCCCGCCGGAGCGTGATCTCCTGGCTGCTGGAGTTAAAGCCGTAGAGGCCATTGGTTTGATTGAAAAAGTCACTGCCTTCGAGTTTGGAATAATAGCTGCCACCGGACAAAAACCACCAATCGGTTATCTGTTTTTGCAGGGCCAACGTGTTCATGCCCTGTACGTGCTGGTACGTGTCCTGCGTAGCGGTCGTGCCAATGGTGGTAAAGTTATTGGTTTCATAATCGGTATTGTTTTCGTAGTAATATTCAACGCGGGCATTGTCCTCCAGGTGCCAGTCGTCGAAATCGTGCGTCAGGTCGAGCTTGATGATTTGCGTTTGCTCGTCAATAGACTTTGTCGAAGGGGCGATGTTGACGTTTTCCCCGTTCGCCTGCCCCCAATCCAGCATGGACTTGCTGCCGTTTTCGAATTGGTATTCATAACCGAGCACGATTTGCGGCCCGTGCGGCGGGGTCAGGCCGAAATCAACCCACGTCCGCCCGTTGTCCAGATACAAATCACTGTTAAAATTGAACTGCGGCGGGGCCACGTTGGGATCGTATCCGCCGGTGTCACTGTAATATTTGCGCCATTCCTCGAAGCCGGCATGGACGAAGCCGCGGTCCGTTTCATCCAGCGCCAGCTTCAACCGGAAGTCCTGATCGGGAACAATAAAATGTCCTTCCAACGAAAATTTTTCGTTGGGACTGGTTTGCAGGCTGAACAAAACGTCTTCAGCGCCGCCGCCAAAGCCCTCCTTGTTGCCTTCGATTTCCCGGTATTTGGATTCCTCCCCGTGGACCGCGATCCAGCGAAACGCCGGCTCGAAGTTGAGAGCGAGCGCCGGAAATGCATTGGTAGTGCTCCAGGGTGCGCCCTGGTCAATCCAGGCGCGCAACAGTCCGACCTGTTGGGGCGTGAGTGGGTTACCCTTGTCAATCGGCGGCATTTCCATGTCCGGCACCTGCCGCGCCACATAATGCACCAAGAAACTTCCAGGACTGTCGCCCGGAACGATGTCATTGGTGTTGTTGTCGCCGCCTTTGAGCGCCGACTCGCGATTGTCGAGACGGAAGTGGCTCTTGGGTTTTGGCGGCCCGTGACAGCGCAGACAGGAGGATTCCAAAATGGGCCTGATATCGCGGTCAAAGTCGATTTTCACCACCACCGGCGGCGGAAGCTGATTGGTTTGAATTTCATCAGCGGACGAAGACCGGCAGGCCGTCAGTACCAGAAAAAAAAACAGGGAAAGCGGCCTGGATTTTTTTGATGAGATGGCGTTCATTCAAATTCCGGGCCCGTGCGTTCAATATCTGAGTCTCGGATCCACGTTGGAGCCGTGGACCGCCGTGTGGCAGCCGGCAGCCCAGCAGGTTCCCATTTTGAGCAGCGCGGTGTGGTCCGTATTGCCGATGTAAATGCTTCCGTTGGGAACAGCCGGGCCCTGGACCTGGGCGTGGCAACGCAGGCAAAGATTGGGGTCGCTCTCCACCAGCATCTTTTGATTGATCGACCCGTGGGGGTTATGGCAGCTCGTGCAACCTTCGCGCAGCGCCTCGTGCTCGAAGACAAAGGGCCGCGTCTGGTCGCGATGACACTGTGCGCAGCTTTCATCCTGCCGGGCCATGGCCAGTCCGCCCGCCGGTTTGAAGATGTCGCCGCCGTGCGGGTCGTGGCATTGCACGCAGTTCAGGTGGCCTTCGATGACCTGATGATGCTGCGGCAGGCTGAACTCGGCGTGAACGTCGAGATGACATTGAAAACAGGAGGATGGGTCCTGGCCGGGATTGATGATGAATTTTGCGCTGCCGCCGGATTCGATGTGTTTGCTGCCGGGGCCGTGGCAGGATTCACAGCCGGTTTCACCGGCCATGGCCGCGTTTTCAAAGTGGACCCGTGCGTGGGGACTGGTGGGAAACTTCCGGACGATTTCCGCGTGGCAGTCTGCACAAGCCTTGTTGCCCACATAATGCGCGCCGGGAATTTCGAGCGGCACGACCACCACCGGCGAGGTGGTGGAGCATGAAATCAGAGACAGCGCCGCGCCACCGGCGAGGCCGAGCGCCGCCGCCGCGGCCGCTGTTCGCTGCAATTTCACTGGTTTGGTTTTTGTGGGGCCGGCTGGTTCGTTACTATGGCAGCTTTGTTGACTTCGGCAACAATTTCGTCGGAAAGATCCCCGGTGATGGGAAAGACCATCTGCAAATGACCGTTGGCATCCACAATGAGCGTGCGGAAATTGTGATTGAAGGTGCCCTCTTCCAGTTGATACGTAACCCCCGACTGCCGGGCGAGTTCGGCAATTTTGTCCGCCGGCCCGGTCAGGAAACTCCAATGCTTCGGATCGTACTGGTAACTTTCCCCATAGGCCTTCAGCATGGCCGGGGTGTCAAATTCCGTGTCGAAGGAAATGGAAAGGAAATGCCAGTTGGTGGGGGCGCCGGCCTTGGATTCGAGTTTTTGCTGCGCCTCCTGAAAATTTTTCGACAGGCGCGGGCAATAGTCCGGCAGGGGACAGCGCGTGTAAAAAAACGTGATGGCCAGCGCCTGCCCTTGGAAATCGTTCAGGCTGACCGCCTGCCCCAGTTCGTTCGTGAATTTATAGTATCGCAGCGGATTTCCTGACGGGACAGGTGGCATTTCCGCCGGGTGGGAATCGGCCGGTTCTCCCCCGGTCGGCAGTGAAACCGTCCCGATTTTGGTGATTTGGTCCACCCAGCTTTCCGTGTCGGCCACGTGAAGCCGAAAGGTAATTTCATCACCCCGATGCAAACCGGCGAGCGCTTTGGCATCCTTCGCCTTGAACGGCATGGTCATGGCGGCCATATAATTGGAAATGGTTTCGTGGCTGATCACGACCGTTTTGCCGTCCAGGTTGAGTTCCTTTACAACCCCCCGTGCCATGAACACCCGCTCTTTCGCCATCCCCCCGCCCAGCGGCGGAGGATACCCGGCGGATTTCACATCGGACAAAATCAGCAGCAATAAACCGAATGGTAATGCGCTGATGAATAATTGCCGCGCCCGCATATTTTTTACCCATAAATGCCTGTTGCGACCGGCCACCCGGACTTCGGCCTGCCGAATCACGGATTCGGCAGCAGGCCGACACGATAGAACGCGGGATTGACCGTTGCGTTTATGTCCGTGAAAGTCACCGAACTGCTTCCGGCCATGTTGGTGGCGAGCGGAATCCAGTTGTTCGAAAGCAGGTCGGTTGATCTTTGAATCACATAACTCAACCCGGCGTTCGCCGTGTAGCTGAACTGAAAGTTGGCAGCCGGCTGCAGCGCGGGCGCACTGAGTACCACAGACACTGGCGTGACCACACTGATCATGACCTGGTTGGTGGCGGTTGCGCCGCTGTTGTCCGAAGCGATGGCGGAAAGGGTGTAGCTGCCCGCAGCCAGGTTGTTGGTGACAGCGGAAAAGGGCGCAACCGTATCGTTGGCCAGGACCATCGAGTCGATGAGAAATTGCACGTTGGTGACGGTGCCGTCCGGGTCCGAGGCGGCGGCTTGGATGGTGACGTTGGCCGGTGAGGCAAAAACGGCGCCGGACGCCGGATTGGTGATGGCAACCGTGGGCGGCAAATTTGCCGTCGCCACCACCACCGCGCCGGTCATGAAGAACGGCGCGGCGAAATGTATTCCGCAATAATACTCGTAAGTGCCGGCGGAATTGAATGTGTTGGTAAACGAATAAGGAGGAAGGTTCGTGAGCGAGCCCCACAACCCGCTGGGCACACCATTGGTCCCGCTGGTCGAGGAGTGCTTGAGGAAGGTTGAGGTGTAATTCCAGACCCAGACCACTTGGTCACCAACTGAGATGTTGGTGACTGCCGGAGTAAATGTCGTGGTGTTGTTAACGCCTACGACGACAACAGCCACCGCAGCAGAACCGGTCATTGAACAGCCGAAAACCGCCAGACCCGCGCTCAAGAGCGCCACTTTGAATAAATGCTTTATCATGTTCATAATACCTGTTTTGTCGAATTGATCCATTGACGGCTGGTCAAACATCCGCTGCCCGCTGAGACCGCGCCAGCGGCGATCACCAGAAACGTTTTGAGTGAAAATATCACTCCCTTTGCTGGTAAGATGAACCGGGAGAACATTTGTTCCCCGTAATTTTTTAGCGGGAACAATTGACGTTCCGGGGGCTCTTATCTTCAATGTGGCGATATGGCTGAGGCCGTGGAGTTTGACAGGCTGGTGGCTTGTTATTATGAGCCGTTGTACCAATTTGCCTTCAGCCTCGCACGCGACGAAGCCGACGCCTGTGACCTCACGCAACAGACTTTTTGCATTTGGGCGGCCAAAGGCCAACAATTGCGCGACGCTTCCAAAGTGAAAACCTGGTTGTTCACCACCCTCCACCGCGAATTTCTCGGCACGCGCCGGAGGCAAACACGCTTCCCGCACGTCGAATTGGAGCAGGCGGAGGCGGAACTGCCCGTCGTGTCCCCCGTCACCGCCAACCGGCTCGACGCCGGCCAGGTGCTTGCGGCGCTGGCCAGCCTGGACGACATTTATCAGGCGCCCGTCGCGCTGTTTTACCTGCAGGATTGTTCCTACAACGAAATCGCCGAAATTCTCGATGTGCCCCTCGGCACCGTCAAATCGCGCCTGGCGCGCGGTCTCGACCGACTGCACCAATCGCTGACGGGTGGAACCGCAACCGGGTCGCCTGCCTGGCAACCGGATATATGAATCGCGACGACGCCAAAAACGTTCTGCTGCTCTACCGGCACGGCACGGCGGACGCCGCGGATCCGCAGGTGATCGAAGCGCTGGCGCTGGTGGAACGGGACAAGGAGTTGGCGCGCTGTTTCGGCGAACATTGCGCCCGACAGGAGATCTTGCGCGCAAAGTTCCGGCAAATCCCGGTCCCGGCCGGACTGAAGGAGCAAATCATTTCCGAACAGGCGGCGCAGGAGAAAATCATCTTCTGGCGGCGGAACGCGATTTTTGCGGCGGCGGCGGTTATTGTCGTGCTGGTCGCCCTGGCGCCACTCTGGTTCCCGCACCGGCCGAAGGACGACACGTTTGCCATATATCGGAGCCGGATGGTGGGGGTTGCGCTGCGCGGTTACGGCATGGATTTGGCGACGAACAATCCGGCGCAAATCCGCGCTTTCCTCGCGGAGAGCAGCGCCCCGGCGGACTATGTTTTGCCCGCGCCATTGAAAAAAACCGGCATGACCGGCTGTGCGATTGAAAGTTGGCAGGGCACGAAAGTTTCAATGATTTGTTTCCGCACCGGCCGGCCGCTGCCGCCGGGACAGTCCAGCGATCTTTGGTTGTTCGTCGTAGATCGCGCCCGGGTGAAACATGCGCCGCCGGCGGATGCGCGCCCGTTTGCCCGGGTCAACCAGCTCACAACGGTGACCTGGACGCAGGGCGACAAACTGTACGTGTTGGGAACGGCAGGGGACGAAGAAACGCTCCGGCAATATTTGTGAGTCCGGGCGGTTCTCAGTTGTGATCCACACTCATGTGGTCCACCAACCAATTGAAATCCTGCTGGTCGGTGGATGGAATTGAAATGGGCAGGCCCGCCGCGTCCGGCAACGGTGGACGGTAGGTGTCGGGCTGCGTCCAGCGATGCAGCGCGCTGTGGCCGTCGGCGAAGGAAAATGCCGTCGCACGATTGTGATAGGTGGCCGGCAGGTCAATCCATTGGGCATGGTTATAGACCGGACCGCCATAAGTGCTGGTGTGGGTGTTTTCGGCGACCCGCTCCACAAAGTAACCGTCGTCAATGCTGTCCGGATGTTCGTCGAGAAACACAAAAATTTCGACGGGTTGGGGAATCTGCGTGATTTTGAAAAATTGCGTGTAATCGGGGTCGTTGATGTTAAATCCACTGGTGGAGAAGTTGCCGGCATCACCGACCAGCGCATTCATTGAATAACTGCGGATGCGTTCGTCCCAGCCGGCGGCGCGTTGGATCGTGCTCAAGGCCTGGTCCGAGGGGCAGTGATAAACGCTAGTTGAGCCGCTGTAAGGTCCGAGGCTCGCTTCTGTAAGCGTGGTGGTGTTGGTGTTGTCCGAATCAAGTCCCCAGGTCATGACGTTGTTGACCCAGTTGAGGGGCGTTCGGGGTCCCAATGCAGTCATGCCGAGATTATAGGGCAGCCGGTCCTCGTGATCGCCTGAGTAAACATGCCACGCCAAAATCAGTTGCCGGGTGTTGTTCAAACATTGTATGCCTTGCGCCTGCATGCGCGCCCGCGAGAGTGCCGGCAGCACAATCGCCGCCAGCACCGCGATGATGGCAATCACCACCAGCAGTTCAATCAAAGTAAAGGCCCGCCCTCCTGCTTCTGTGGCAAGCGACGAAATCCGTGAAACGCGCGAAACGATCATGACACAAACTCGCTCAATCCATCGTCTTGGTTGTCTAATCGCTACAATTACGACGACTTTTCATTCCTGTCAATACCCGGTGTGGTTTGGGTCCCTGCGCTTGGAATTCCACCATTGCCCCGCCGCGCCGCTTTCCCCAAAATCCCGCGCCTATGGCAAGTGGCCGCCGGCAATATCCATTTCATTTGATCGAGCCAAAATGGCAGCAATTCTGGGACAAACAACAGACTTTTCGCGCCTTCAACCCGGGTGAAACCATCCCGGACGGGCACCCTTTTTCCCAACGCCATCATCTTTCCGGCAAAGTGGCCGCCACGCAGTTGCCACCCAAATTTTACATTCTCGACATGTTTCCGTATCCGTCCGGGGCGGGTTTGCACGTCGGCCATCCGGAAGGTTATACCGCCACCGACATCCTCGCCCGTTACAAACGCGCGCAGGGTTTTCATGTGCTGCATCCGATGGGCTGGGACGCCTTCGGCCTGCCCGCCGAGCAATACGCTGTCAAGACCGGCCAGCACCCGCGCCAGACCACCGAGGCCAACATCGCCACGTTCAGGCGGCAGATTCAATCGCTCGGTTTCAGCTATGACTGGTCGCGTGAACTTGCCACCACCGATCCGGATTATTTCAAATGGACCCAGTGGATTTTTCTGAAACTCTATAACTCGTGGTTCAATCCGGAAACGAACAAGGCCGAGCCGATAGAAACATTGAAGTATCCGGCGGAATTGGAATTGCAGACGGTGGGGCGAGCGTCCTCGCGAGCCGATTCCGGGGACGGCTCGTCAGTAGCCTCGCCCCACCAAGACATCGAATCAGCGCGCCGTACGCATCGTGATTTGCAGCGCCTCGCTTACGTCAGCGAACAACCCGTTTGGTGGTGCGAACAACTCGGCACCGTACTGGCCAACGAAGAAGTTGTGGACGGCAAGAGCGAGGTCGGCGGTTTCCCGGTCGTCCGCAAGCCGATGCGCCAATGGATGCTCCGCATCACTAAATATGCCGAGCGCCTGTTGCAGGACCTTGATACGATTGATTGGACTGATTCGCTCAAGGAAATGCAGCGAAATTGGATTGGCCGCAGCGAAGGCGCCGAAGTGGACTTTGAGGTGGTAGGGTCGTCGCGCTGCGAAGAGCAGACGGCGCAGCGCGCCGTCCCTACCGAAAAAATCCGCGTGTTCACCACGCGGCCGGACACGCTCTTTGGTGCGACTTACATGGTGCTGTCGCCGGAATACAAACTCGTTGACCAAATCACCACTTCCGAGCAACGCAATGCGATTGCTGGGTATAAGGCCGCAGTTGCCAAGAAGTCCGATCTCGAACGCACCGAACTGGCGAAGGAAAAGACCGGCGTCTTCACGGGCGCTTACGCCATCAACCCCGTCAACGGTGAGAAGATTCCCATCTGGATTGCCGACTATGTTCTGGCCAGCTACGGCACCGGCGCCATCATGGCTGTGCCCGCGCATGACACTCGTGATTTCGAGTTCGCCACCAAATTCGATTTGCCCATTATTCAAGTCGTCCAGCCGTCCGACCCCAAAACTGACTGGCGGGGGTTTGTCGGCGATGGCACGTCAGTGAATTCCACCGGACCGGGAATTTCCATAACAGGTCTTCCCACCACCGAAGCTAAACAGAAGATCACCGCCTGGCTCGAAACTAAAGGCCTTGGCAAGAAAACCATCAATTACAAACTCCGCGACTGGTTGTTCAGCCGGCAGCGTTACTGGGGCGAGCCGTTCCCGATTGTCTGGAAGAAGGATCCCGCCGGAAATCTTTGTCACGAAGCTCTGCCCGAAACTGCCTTGCCGGTCTTGCCGCCGGAATTGACTGATTACAAGCCGACCGCCACTGGTGAACCGCCGCTCGCCCGTGCGAAGGATTGGGTGATTCTGCCCGACGGCTCGGCGCGCGAGACGAACACCATGCCCCAATGGGCCGGTTCGTGCTGGTATTATCTACGCTTTCTCGACGCGAAAAATTCAAACGCATTTGTCGGCAAGGAAGCTGAGAAATACTGGATGAGTTCCCGAGAACCGAAATCCCAGACCCCAGACCCCAAATCCACGCCGGGTGTGGATTTATACGTCGGCGGCACGGAACATGCCGTGCTCCACCTGCTCTACGCCCGTTTCTGGCACAAGGTTTTGTTCGATCTCGGTTGCGTCTCGACACCCGAACCATTTTTCAAGCTCGTCAATCAGGGCATGGTGCTGGGCGAGGACAACCAGAAGATGTCGAAGTCGCGCGGCAATGTGATTCCCGTGGACGTGCCCGTGCAGGAAGTGGGCACGGACTCGCTGCGCCTTTTTGAAATGTTCATGGGGCCGCTTGAAATGGTGAAGCCATGGAGCACCAGGGGCGTCGAAGGCGTTTATCGTTTCCTTGGCCGCGTCTGGCGGCTGTTCGTGGAGGAAAAATCCGAAACGGAATTCGAGCAGGCGGAAACAACCACCGGTGGTAGCCGCGGATGTGAATTCGCGGACTTCCGCGCTTTGACAAGCGCGGCTGCGAAACTGCTGGAGCTGATCAAACTCAGCCCCGCGATCAAAGAAGTTCAGCCGACACCGGCACAACTCAAGACGTTACATGGCTGCATCAAAAAAGTCACCGAAGACCTTGACGGGTTGCGTTTCAACACGGCGATTTCCGCGCTCATGGTATTCGTGAATGAAGCGATGACCTGGGAGACGAAGCCCCTTTCGGTGCTGCGTGATTTCCTGATTTTGCTCCATCCGTTCGCGCCACACCTGGCGGAGGAGTTGTGGGAAAAGCTGTCCACAGTCCACAGTCCACAGTCGGCGGTCTTGACTGGAGACAGTGGACTCGGGACTCGGGACTCATTGTCTTACCAGCCTTGGCCCAGATTTGATCCGGCTCTGCTTGTCGAGCACACGCTGGAAATTCCGGTGCAAGTGAACGGCAAGCTGCGCGACGTCATCAAAGTCCCAGCTGACGCCGACAACGCCGCGCTCGAAGCTGCCGCTATGGCGTCTGAAAAGGTGAAACCGTTTGTGACTGGCAAGACGATCAAGAAAGTTATCGTCGTGCCGAAGAAGCTGGTGAACATTGCGGTGGCGTAAAGCGCAGGAAATGCTTCCAGCCTGTCTCACACTTCAAGAAAAAACGGAGACAGGCGTGACGCCTGTCCTACGTTTTTTCGCCGCCAGCCAGAATCGTCTGGAAATGTGGCGGCGATTCCTCGCGAGCGACGACGCTGATTTCAATTCGTCTGAAACCGGCCTCCTCCAGCCAGCGCTGCAAATCACTTTCGGCAAAACCGGGCCAGCGGTCGCCGTAAAGCTCGTGCGCCTTTTCGAAACTATGCTTGAGCAAATCGAGGATCACGATTTGTCCGCCCGGCCGCAGAATTTTGCCCGCGGCGGCAATTGCCGTCGCCGGAGCTTCGGCGTGATGCAAGGCCTGGCTCAGAATCACCAGGTCAACGCTGTTCGCTTCGATGGGCGGGTTCTGCAAATCGCCGAGGCGGAACTCCAGATTTTTCAACCCGTTCTTTTTCGCCTTGGCCGCGCCGAAGGCGACGATTTTTTCCGAATTGTCCACGGCGATGACACGTTTGCAGCGGCGCGCGAGCAGTTCGCTCAACAGACCTTCGCCGGCGCCGAGGTCGGCTACGACGAGCGGCGGCAGTATGCGCAACAGCAAATGTCCGAACGCCTGCCACGAACGTCCCGGACCATAAACGCGGTCGAATCGTCCGGCAACCTGGTTGAAAAAGACCTGTGCCTGCTCGCGGCGGCGGTTCAGCACGCGCTTGAGATTGATCTGGTCGCCGTCGTGTTCCGGCAGTTCCTTCGCGCCGCGGATGGCGAGCTGGATGAAATCGGCGGTTGCACCGGAGCTCTGCGGGTTCAGCTTGTAGAACGTCCGCTTGCCGTCGCGCCGCGATTGCACCAGTTCCGAATCCTGCAGCAGACCGAGATGCGTGGAAATGCGCGACTGACCAAGCCGCGTGATTTCCTGCAGTTCGTTCACGGACAATTCGTCCCGTTCCAGCAGCGCCACAATGCGCAGCCGCGTCGGGTCGGACAAGGCCCGCAATGATTTCAAAGTTGAGGACATGTCTTTCGCCTGATCAACTCGCTGTCAAATCGACTTTCATTAACACCGGGCTTCAGCCCGGCGATACACGAACGCCGAGCCTGAAATCGTTTCAACGGTTTTCCGCCCGTGCGACAAGCCGCTAAAACGGCTGGCATGTTCTGTTCATCAATCACACCGGGCTGAAGCCCGGTGTTAATGAGAATGAACGGCAGCTTTGCGTTTCAGACTCACGCCTTTCTTTTCGCAAAAATTATTTGACGCACGTCATTTCCGATATATCATCTTATCTTGATACGTCAATATGTAATTGGCGCCAAAGAAAACAACGCCTGTAAATTGAATGAGTAAGAACTTTATTTTTTCGTCGGAGTCCGTCGGCGAAGGCCATCCGGACAAGGTTTGTGACACCATTTCGGATTATGTGCTGGACGCCTGCCTCGCGCAGGACAAATACAGCCGCGTCGCCTGCGAGACCTATGCCAAATGCAATCTGGTGGTCGTCGGTGGCGAAATCACGACCAAGGCCAAACTCGATTTCAGCGCCATCGCGCGCCAGGCCATCCGCGACATTGGCTACACCCACGATGACGACGTTTTCCACGCCGACAAGGTGCTCATCATGAATGCCATCACCTCGCAGTCGCCGGACATTGCGCAGGGCGTGGACGCGCGCGCGGCCGAGGGCAAGGACACCGCCGAGCAGGGCGCCGGCGATCAGGGGTTGATGTTTGGTTACGCCACGAACGAAACGCCGGAGCTGATGCCGGCGCCCATCATGTTCGCGCACCAGCTTGGCCGCGAGCTCACCCGCATCCGCAAGACCGGCCGGGTGAAGTGGCTCCGTCCCGATGCCAAAAGCCAGGTTTCGGTGCAATACGTGAATGACCAACCCGTGCGCATCACCAATGTCGTGATTTCCACGCAGCACGCCGCCGACGCGAAACACAGGACGATCAAGGAATTTTGCATCGAGGAAATCATCAAGAAAACGCTCCCGAAACATTTATTGGACAAAAAGACCCAGTTCCTTATCAACCCGACCGGCCGTTTCGTGGTCGGCGGACCGCAGGGCGATACCGGTTTGACCGGACGCAAGATCATCGTGGACAGTTACGGTGGCATGGGGCGGCACGGCGGCGGCGCGTTCAGCGGCAAGGACCCGTCGAAGGTGGACCGCAGCGCGGCGTACATGGGCCGTTACGTGGCCAAGAACATCGTCGCGGCGGGCATTGCCACCAGCGCGGAGATTCAATTCGCCTACGCCATCGGTTATCCCGACCCCGTTTCGGTTTGTGTGAACACGTTTGGCACCGGCATCGTGGCCGACGAGGAAATCGAACGCGCCGTCCGCGAAGTATTCAGCTTCAAGCCCGCGCACATCATCCGGCAACTCGACCTGCTCCGCCCGATTTACGCCAAGACCACCAACTACGGTCACTTCGGCAAGAACGACCCGGACATCACCTGGGAGAAGGCGGACAAGGTCAAGGACCTCAAACGCGCTTTGAAATTGAACTGACTCTCAACACTCAACTTTCAACTCTTAACGGAATATGCCCGCAATCAAACTTTCCCCTTCACGCGCGAAAGTTGCCAAAGTTAATGGCAACGGTGCGAAGCAAGATTATTACGTCCGCGACATCTCGCTCGCCGATCTCGGCCGCCGCGAAATTTCCGTCGCCGAACACGAAATGCCCGGTCTCATGTCCATCCGCGCCAAATACGGCCCGCAAAAGCCGTTCAAGGGCGTGCGCATTTCCGGTTCGCTGCACATGACCATCGAGACCGCCGTGCTCATCGAGACGTTGGTCGAACTCGGCGCGTCCGTGCGCTGGGCGAGTTGCAACATTTTTTCGACCCAGGACCAGGCCGCTGCGGCGATTGCGAAAACCGGCGTGCCGGTGTTTGCCTTCAAAGGCGAATCACTGGAGGAATACTGGCAGTTCACGCTCGACATGCTCACGCATCCGGGCAACCAAGGCCCGCAACTGGTCGTGGACGACGGCGGCGACGCCACGTTGCTCCTCCACAAAGGGTACGAAATGGAACAGGGTGACAACTGGGTCAACACGCCCGGCGACAGCCACGAAGTTTCCGTCGTCAAAAACCTTTTGAAGAAGTGCGCGAAGGAGCGTCCGGGCTGGTTCACGCGGGCCGTCAAGGACTGGAAAGGTGTCAGCGAGGAAACAACCACCGGCGTGCACCGGCTTTACCAGATGCTCGAGGCAAAAAAGCTCCTTGTGCCCGCCATCAACGTCAACGACTCCGTCACCAAATCAAAGTTCGACAACCTCTACGGCTGCCGCGAATCACTCGCGGACGGACTCAAACGGGCGCTGGGCGTGATGATTGCCGGCAAGACCGCCTGCGTCTGCGGCTACGGCGACGTCGGCAAGGGCAGTTCGCATTCGCTGCGCGGGTTCGGCGCGCGCGTCATCGTCACCGAGATTGACCCCATCAACGCCCTGCAAGCCGCGATGGAAGGATTCAAGGTCACGACCATCGAAGAAACTCTGGGCGAAGCGGACATTTACGTGACCACCACCGGTAACTGCGACGTCATCACCTTGGAGCACATTTTGAAAATGAAAGACCAGGCCATCGTTTGCAACATCGGCCACTTCGACAATGAGATTCAGGTGAATCGGCTCAACACGCATCCCGGTGTGAAGAAGGTCAACATCAAGCCGCAGGTGGACCGCTACGATCTGCCCGACGACCGCAGCATTTATCTGTTGGCCGAAGGCCGGTTGGTGAACCTCGGCTGTGCCGAAGGCCATCCGAGCTTTGTCATGTCGAATTCATTCACGAACCAGGTGCTCGCGCAACTGGATTTGTGGAAGAACAAGGATACCTACAAAGTCGGCGTCTATCGTCTGCCCAAGAAGCTGGACGAGGAAGTCGCCCGGCTGCACCTGGAAAAAATCGGCGTGAAGCTGACGAAGCTGACGAAGAAACAGGCCGTTTACCTCGGCGTGCCGATCGAAGGCCCTTACAAGGCGGAGCATTATCGGTATTAAGCAACGTATCGCAGGCGTCGCGCCTGTCGCCGTTTCAATTCAGAGTCAGGCGTGACCCTCGACCTGCGAGAAAGGCGGACGGAATTCCCTTTCGCCTTTTCCATTTCATCCTGTGAGGGAAAGCACCGACCGCGTTTCGATATGCTACGCCAGTTCCAGTTTCGATTCCGTCCGCGTGGTTTCGTCGTGAACGCCGAGGATGAGTTGAACGTCGGGATGCACATCGGCGTTGCCGATTTGCCGGACGAGTTGGCAGGTGCCGAATGACGCGGCGAGTTGGTCGTATTCCGTCTGCCATTTGTTGAAGCGTTTTTCGGCTTTTTCATTCTCGAACGGCCAGCGCACCGGCGGACGGTCGCCACGGCAACGCCAGTATTTTGGTGTGAGCCGCGCCCGGAAACACTTCTGGGTTTTGCACAGCCGACGATACAGCGGGTCGGCGCCGAGCGCGTCAAACACACCGTCTGAAACCGCGGTTTCTGGGTCGAACAAGGCGTGCGTGGCCAGCAGGCGCAGTCCGGCGCGCGTGCGATAAATCCGCCAGCCCCAATCCGAATGAGTGCGCGCCCACATTTCGGCTTTGGCAATGGCGTCGTTTTGGGGATTTCCCGGCGGCGCGATTTCAGGTTTGCCGAAAAGCCGTTTGAACAGTCCCGGACGTTTCGGTTCCGGCAGGTCCACGTCCACGAACATCACCCGCGCGGTGTTCAGCACGAGGCAGCCGTAGGAGTTGCGTGTGACAACGGCGGCAGTTTCGCCCGCGCCGTTTTTGATTTCGCGCAGCACCGGCTCACGGAAAGGACGGTCGGGATAATAACCGTGATGCTGCGGAACATCGCCATGCTTGAAGCGCTCGGCAATTTGTTGCGCGGCCTGGTTGGCGAGGCTTTGTGCTTCCGCGAGACTTTGACTCGACCAGCGCCAGCAGGAAAAATCCCCGCTGGCGCCTTTGGCCCAAAACGGTGGAAAGTTCATGAAACGACACTGAAACAAACCGGACAGGCCAGCAAGTTCAATTATTCATCTTACGGGAGGTGAAGGTGTCACTTGCGATTTCGGCCGCAACTGTCACATTCCA
>Ga0181521_10001768_pt1 | contig 26490 bp, 24 predicted proteins | sample PEATcosm2014_Bin_32_FD_119764 | JGI IMG/M metagenome (GOLD analysis project Ga0181521, IMG submission 119764) | Peatland microbial communities from MTU Mesocosm Facility, Houghton, MI, USA - PEATcosm2014_Bin02_60_metaG | ecosystem: Environmental > Terrestrial > Soil > Wetlands > Peat | place...
ACCGTGGTACCGGGATCGGTGACGACCGTCTCGGTGGCATCCGCGGCCCGCGCGGACATCGCCGTTTTCGCCAACCCGAAGTCGAGAATCTTCACCCGCCCGTCGCGCGTAACCAGAATATTGCCCGGTTTCAGGTCGCGGTGTACAATCCCCCCCGCGTGGGCCGCAGTCAAGCCGTCGGCGATCTGCACCGCCACATCCAGCAGCTTGCGAACGTTGTCGACCGGCGCAACAGGCGACCCCTCGACAAACTCCATCACCAGGTAGTTCGGCCCGACGTCGTAGAGCTGGCAGATATTGGGATGATTCAGCGCGGCGATGGCGCGCGCTTCCCGGTCGAAGCGTTCGCTGAAATTCTCGTGCGAGACCTTGATGGCGACGGTGCGATCGAGGCGCGTGTCGCGCGCGCGATACACTTCGCCCATGCCGCCCGCGCCCACGGGCGCGGCGATCTCATAAGGCCCCAAGCGGGTTCCGAGAGCCAAAGGCATGGATACTAAGCGATTTTAGCCTACGCAAGATGGCGGAACGTGGATTGTTTGCAGGACGACGGTGCATCTCGGCAGCCGAACGGATTTTTGGATGTTCCCTGACGCCGTATTATCTACTAGGCGGTTCGGCTACTGCGCAGCCCGTAGAATTGGCGCGCTCATTCAAATTCCCGAGATACGGCGTTCGAGTCCATTGAGCGGGGGCGCCACAGCCCGCCGTCCGCGTCCGACCATCTCGCGTGGAGGGCTGTAAGGGCGGAGGAAAAGCTCTGCCGCTCGTGCTACTTATAACCGGCCGGCCAAAACTCTTCGTCCAATTCCTGTTGGATATAGGCGGCGTCATCCACGGACAGCCGGACGCTGTTGTAGGTGATGTAGTGGAAGTGCCGCGCTACTTGTACCAGATTGAAGCGGTACCAGAGTTCACGGGCGATTCCTGAGGCGATGTCGGCTGCTTGAACATGCTGCGAGTTCATTGATTTCATTTCCATCAACGGCTGCGGTCTCGTGAAATAGAACGGCGGCGTTGTCTGGCTTATAACCTCATCTCGCTGGTCTTCCATCCGGCGAATCTGCTGCCGGTCGCCCTCGTCGAACGCATGAGAATCGCAGAGAGCGTCATTCGCTTCCCAGCACCTAGCCGACGAACTGCCAAGAAGTTCATCGGTCGCTGGCGTGAAAACCGAAGCCGATGCGCTCACATAATCCGCCACCTGCCCGATGATATTGGAACATTTTTTTCGGAAGGGCTCAATATCGGTCGATAGCCATTCCGGCCGCTGGATCTGGAAACCGCAATCCTTCGGCATTAAATACGGGTTCAACCGCAAGCCGCTGGTATATTCCAGCGCGCGATGGGCCGTGACGTACTGTTGCGCCGAAGAGCGAAACAGGACGCTCTCGGCGATCCCGTCGTTGAAGATCTCTCGCACCCGTTCGAGGTGCGCCGTGGATGCTTCCAGCCGAGCAGCAAAGCGCAGCAGGTCCGTTCCCTTGGGAAGCCAGCGGCGGAGGGCGCTACCCAGTCCCAAGATGTTGGGCCGCGGGTCCACGATATGGATACGAGCCTGACTCCCTATACTACGAAGCAATCCAAGCTGTGCGCTAATTTCCTGTGAGAAAAGGGAGTCGACAGCAGCCTTCTTGAATTCCTCGCCTGGTGCCGCACCGGACATATTGCGCATCAGATCAAACCAGCTGAGTTCGGAATCTTCAGCCATCACCTGCGCGTGAATCGAGACGAATGGTACTTTAGGGAGCGAAGTATCGTCCGTAAAGGATGCTGCGCCCCCGACTAAATGGGGCATTTCTTTGATTATACCGGACCTTCGGCAGCCCTGATCAGTGCGCGAAGTTCATCGTGACGTTTTCGCCTACGCCTACTTCTGCCGACGTGGTCCCCAAACGGCGTTGGGGGAAGTGTCGCCGGATTACTCCCCACAAGTCCGCTCCAGTTCGGACATCACCGTGTTGTCAATCTTCACGGGGCAGGATTCGACCGTAAATTGCATTGCAAATTGCTTTCGCGATAGGCACCCCACGTTGATAGAGTGTTCCGTTGGTGTTGCACCAGTGTGTCAGCCGTGCACGTGTTCGGGCGGTAGGCTGGCCATAGCGTTCAAGTTCGCTAAGGACCTTCCGCGCGACGCCAGCGTCGTCACAATTGGGACGATTGTCCGCCATTTCTGCGATGAAAAGCTCGCACTGGCGGCGGGCTTCTGCGATGTTCACCATAGCTGCTGGAACATCGTAGCGCATTGCTTTCCGCGTTGCGTCCCATGACGACGTTCCTGCGAGTGAACCGATACTCCCCATGGTCGGCTTGCGATCCGGCACGGGCCGGTCCCGGAAGCGTCAGTCACGATCCAGGACCAACACGCCAAGTTCCGGATCGGCCAGGAACTCCGTGATCCGAATTGCCTCGCGGCGCAATACCCGTTCCGCGTCCCTCGTCGGGTGCGTCCAGCACCGCAGCCAAACGACTTTGGGGGGCGGCCCTATGGTTGTGGCGAGTTCGTAGAAGTCGGAGTGGGTGCTCACGATGACGAAATCCCTGGCCTTGGCCAGCTCCCAGATTTCACGATCCGCGCTTTCGAGCAAATCGAACTCGACAACGTGCGCCGACTCCGGGTACAATTCTGCGAGGCGGACGACGAGCTTGCGCGAGAGGTTTTCGTCGAACAGCAGCTTCACAGAGCCACGCGCCTGCCGAGTCTCGCAGCAAATTCATAAACCGCCCGGAAGTCATCCGGCTCCAGCTCCGGGTAATCATCGAGGATTTGCTGTTCTGTCATGCCGGCGGCGAGCCAATTCAACACGTCCCATACCGTGATGCGCAGCCCGCGGATACACGGCTGGCCAGAGCGCTTGCCGGGCTCGATCACGATGCGGGGTGTCATGCTTCGAGGATATCACTGGCCAGCGATGAAGCGCTCATCTGAGGTCCGCGGGGTATTACTCCCGTTAAGTCGGCTTGTGGCGGGGATTCGTGGGCTCGGACCGGATTTCAGATCACTCCTGTGAATCACGCGGATCGGCTGTATTTCAAGAAACCAGCTTGTGAGGGCGGGCGTCGAACCCGTGCAGCGGCACATGAAACGCGGAGAGGGATCGCCGGGGTGAACCAGGATCGAAACAAGAGCGGCCACTTCGGCGCCGCTGAGACATTTTTGCAGGATCTACGGCATGGGATTCGGGCGCTCTCGAAGGCGCCTCTGTTCACCGCAGCCGCGGTGATGGCGCTCGCGCTCGGCATCGGGGCGGGCACGGCGATTTTCTCCGTAGTCAATGCCGTGGTGCTCAGGCCGCTGCCTTATCCTGACCCGGACGGGATCGTCGTCTTCGCGACATCGTCGCCGGCGGGAGAGTGGGCGGCGGCGGCGTCCCCCGTGGAATTTAATTTCTGGCGCGAGCGAGCCACCGCAAACCAGGATATTTGTGCATACCGATACGGCCGCATCAGTCTGACGGGCGATCGGCCGCAACAACTCCGGTCGGCGTCGGTCACGTCCGGCTACTTCCGTCTCTTCGGCGAAAGGGCCGCGTTCGGCCGCACGTTTACAGCGGAGGAAGATCGGCCCGGTGGGGGAGATGTCGTGGTACTGAGCGCGGAGTTTTGGAAGCGCGAGTTTGGCGGCGATCTCCACGCGACTGGCAAAGAGATCTTCCTGGGCGGGAAACCGTACCGGATAGTAGGGATAATGGCTCCGGCGCTGGAGCTCCCCGCGGCCTTCAACTCCGGTGACGACAGCGATCCGATCGATGTCTGGATGCCGTTTCAAATTGACGATCGCAGCGCCGATGCAAACGCCTATTTCACCGTGGCGGCCCGCCTCAAAACTGGAATCAGCCTCCGTGGCGCGCAAGCGCAGCTTCAACTCACCACAGCCCAGTTCCGGCGGAGGTTCCCAGCGGCCGACCTTCAGCCGAAAGCATTCTTCACCCTCGTTGGAATGCGCGCCGCTTTGGTTGGCGACGTGGACCTGGCTGTGTTTTGGAGCGCGGTTGCGTTCCTGCTGGTCATCGCGTGCGTCAACGTTGCGAACCTCTCCGTGGCGCGGGGCGCCGGCCGGCGGCACGAGATTGCCCTCCGCGCCGCGCTGGGCGCGGGAACGGGCCGCATTGCCCGCCAACTGCTCACAGAAAGTGTTCTGCTCTCGACTGCTGGGGGAGCATTCGGTCTGGCTCTCGGCACCATCGGCATCCGCGCCCTGCTGGCGCTGAATACGGTCAACCTCCCGCGCATCGGCAACCGCGGGTCCGCCGTGACTCCGGACTGGCGGGTTGTGTTGTTCACCGCGATGGTGTCGCTCGCCACTTGCGTGCTGTTTGGCCTGATGCCGGCGCTCCAAAGCGCCCGCGCCGATCTGAATGAAGCGCTGAAAGAAAGCCGCGGCCGTTCCGGCGTTAGCCGCCGCCAGACCAAAGCACGCTCGCTGCTGGTGTCCGCCGAAGTAGCGCTGGCCTTGGTGCTGGTAGTGGGTGCCGGATTATTGATTCGCAGCTACGTCGCATTGCGGTATCTCAATCCAGGCTTCGACAGCCGAAATGTGCTCACCCTGCGTGTCTCGCTGGCAGCGACTTCGCGGTTTCAAAAGTCGTCCGGCGTCGCTGAGTTCGTGCGCGACGGTGTACAGCGCATCGGCGCAATCCCCGGAGTGCTGGCGGCAAGTTCCACCTGCTGCCTGCCGTTTGAAAACAACCTGATCGGAGGCGTGATCGTCCTCGGACGGCCATTGCAAAGCCGGGATCATGGAGAGGTGGATGTGGCTACCATTTCACCGCGATACTTCGATACGCTGCGCATCCCGATCCTTCGCGGCCGCGCTTTTACGGATCGCGACGCCATGGGCGCCGCTCCGGTTGTGATCGTGAATCAAGCCATGGCGCGGCGCTACTGGCCGGGCGAGGAGTCGTTTGCAGCGGCCCTTCAGGCGAGCCTCGAATTTCCCGATCTGCCGGCCCTGCCCTGGCAGATCGTCGGCATCGCGGGAGACGTCCGCACGTACGGCTTGACTCAGAACGCGCCAGCCATCGTGTACTTTCCGGTGGCGCAAGCTCCCGAGGATCTCAGCGCGTATATCGTGCGAACCCCCGTGGCCTGGATCGTTCGCACGTCGGCGGACACGGCTTCGCTCCGGCTGGCAATTTAAAAAGAGCTGATCCGGGCGAGCGGCGGTCTTCCGGTGTCGAGTGTGCGTTCCATGGATGAGATCCGGTCCCAATCGACCGCCGGCCGGGAGTTCAACATGCTGCTGCTTACCATCTTTGGCGGCTCGGCGCTGGTGTTGGCTGCAATCGGCATCTACGGATCGATGGCGCACTCCGTCGAGCAGCGTTCGCAGGAACTCGGAGTGCGGCTTGCCTTAGGCGCCCAGCCTGGCGACGTACGAAATATGGTCGTTTTTCAGGGTGTGCGCGTGGCGCTGATCGGAGTCGCGATCGGCTGCGCCGCTGCCTTCGGCTTCGCACATTTCATGGCGAGCTTTCTGTTCGGGGTCAAATCGCGGGACCCTGTCGTTTTCGTGTTGGCGCCGGTGCTTCTGAGCACGGTAGCTCTCTTCGCCGTCTGGATGCCCGCCCGCCGTGCGAGCACCATCGATCCGGTCGAGGCTCTTCGCCATCAGTAAGAGTCTGGGCCGCGATTGCCATGGTAGGATACGGTGGACAACGGCATCGAGAAGCAAGGAGAAATCGACGATGAAATTGGCGAATGCGGCGCTTATCGCACTGGCGCCAATGGCGGCATGGGCTCAGGTCAACGTCGGCGAACAGAAGCCCGAAGCCAGCCTGCCCTTCACCATGACCACGGTGACCACATTTAACCTGCCCTGGCGGCTGGCTTTCCTACCCGATGGCCGCATGCTGATCACGGAAAAGGTTGGACCCGTCTGGCTGGTGACGCAGCAGGGCGAGAAGATCCAGGTGGACAACACACCCAAGGTTTATTACCAGGGCCAGAGCGGCATGCACGGCGTTTTCCTCTCGCCCCATTACGCCACCGACCACAATATTTATCTCACCTATGCCGCGCCGGGCGACTACGGCGGCGGACTGGCGCTGGCCCGCGCCAAACTGAACGTCACCGCCACGTCGGCGGCGCTCGAGAACTTCGCGGTGCTGTGGCGCCAGATGCCCACGGGCCGGGGCGGCCAGGAAGGCGCGCAGGTGGCCTTCTCGCCCGACGGCAAGTATCTCTTCCTCACGGTTGGCGACCGGCAGCGCATGACTCCCGCCCAGGATCCCGACCAGCCCGAGGGCAAGATCCTGCGGCTGACGCTGGACGGCAAACCAGCTCCCGGCAATCCCGACTACGGCAAAAACGGCGCGGCCACGATTCCCCTGATCGATCCGCCGCGCGACACCGAAGCGGCCAAGACGGCGAAGGTAGTCAGCACTTATACTTTTCCCGGCCCCAATCTGACGCCGTCTGAAACCTGGGCCAGCGGTGTCCGCACACCCTACGGCCTGGCATTTTCGCCCACCGGCGAATTGTGGGAGGTGGAGCATGGCCCGCGCGGCGGCGACGAGCTGAACCTCATCGAGAAGGGCGAGAATTATGGCTGGCCGCTCGTTTCGTATGGCGAGAACTACAACGGCGTGCCCATTCCCAAGCCCGACACGCGGCCCGACCTGGCGAAGCCGGTGCTCTATTGGGTGCCGGTGATCGCGCCGGGCAACCTGATGTTCTACCACGGCGCCCAGACCTTCCCGCAATGGAATGGCAACGGCTTCGTCAGCGGACTGGCGACATCGTCGCTCAACCGCATCATTTTTGACGGCCATGGCGGCGCCAAAACGGCGGAGCGCTGGGATGTGCATTTCCGCGTCCGCGACGTGGAAGAAGGCCCCGACGGCTCGCTGTGGATGCTGGAAGACAAGAATCCCGGCGCCTTGGTCCATGTGACGCCGAAGTGATCCGTTCGCGTGAAATTGGCCGGGGATGGACACGGATTCACACGGATAAACGGCACCGCTCCCTTGCGGTCGCGGCTCATTAACTTGCGGGTCAGTAAGCGGATCGTTGCTCCACCTTGTAGCATGGGAGATTGACCGCGCTGCTCATTTTCGCCGCTACTTATCTGGTCCTAGCCATCGGACGGCTGCCGGGATTTCGCATCGACCGCACCGGCGCCGCGATTATCGGGGCCAGCCTGATGGTGGCGGCGGGCGTTCTGACGGTGGACGAAGCCTGGGCTTCCATCAATTACGAAACCATCATTCTGTTGTTCGGCATGATGATCGTGGTGGCAAACCTTCGGCTTTCGGGGTTCTTCACGGTGGTGACCGCGTGGGTGGTGGAACACGCGCACCGGCCGCTGGTGCTGCTCTCCGTCATCGTGGTGGCGTCGGGCGTTTTCTCGGCTTTCTTCGTGAACGACACTATGTGCCTGGTGATGACGCCGCTGGTGCTGGAGATCACCGGGCGGCTGCGACGGAATCCGCTGCCGTATCTGCTGGCGGTGGCGATGGCCGCCAATATCGGCAGCGCCGCTACCATCACGGGCAATCCGCAAAACATGCTGATCGGGACTTACTCGCACATTCAGTATCGCGCGTTCGCCATGGCGTTGGCGCCGATCGCGGCTATCGGTCTGGTGCTGACGATCGCGGTGATCGCGGTGGTGTACCGGAATGAATTTCGACGCGAGGGGATGTTCGAAGTGGAGCATCGTGCGGTGCGCGTGCACCGTGGGCTGCTATGGAAGTCGGTGACGGCATCGGCGGCGATGATCGGTTTTTTTCTGGCGGGCTGGCCGGTGGGTAAAGTGGCGCTGGTGGCCGGGGCGCTGCTGATGATCACGCGGCGGGTGAAGCCGGAGCGCGTGTACCGCGAAATCGACTGGGGCCTGCTGGCGATGTTTATCGGGCTGTTCGTGGTGATCGCCGGACTGGAGAAGACGCCATTCGCGGCGGACCTTTTCGCCCGCGCCAGCCGCTACCACCTGGAGCGAGCCGCGCCGCTGAGCATTTTCGCGGCGATTCTCTCGAACGTGGTGAGCAACGTGCCGGCGGTGCTGATCTTCAAGGGATTTATTTCGCACCTGCCGAACGCCGGGCGAAGCTGGTTGACACTGGCGATGTCGACCACGCTGGCCGGGAACCTTACGGTGTTGGGATCGGTGGCGAACCTGATCGTGATCGAAAAGGCCCGCCGCGAGGTGAAGATTCCGTTCTGGGAATACGTGAAGGCCGGCGCGCCGCTAACCGTTTTGACGATCGCGGTGGGGGTGTGGATTTTGATGTAACTTTTTCAGCGCGTTTCCTTGGTATCCAATTGGAGGTGGAACCGATGGCTTCACACTTGTTCGAAGTAGCGAACGGCCGGGAAATCTTACGAAGGGGCCAAGAAACTGGAGAACGAGTACAAATCGGCGAAGAGTGCGCAAGAGATGGAGAAGCTGAAGAAAATGGCGGAGGCCTCCAAGAGGCAGAGGCTGGCGCAGTACGGCCAGGTGGATGCTGGCAAACAGAAAGACCTCAAGGAGATCATGACCATCCGCGAGGCAATCTCCAGCGCCAAGATGGGACGCGGGTGAGGGCCGTCATTCGGTCAGCGCGAAGGTTGCCGGGTCCAACAGTGTGACGAGACGCGGGGGAAGACTGGAAAACAATGATCACCACAGAGGCACGGAGACCACGGAGGAAGAAGAAATGCAATAGCAAGATCCGAGGGCACGGAGGTGGCGGAGGCCACGGAGAGGTAGATTCACCGCAGAGACGCCGAGACGCGGAGAACGGCTAAGGTCAAAACATATGGAGGACGCAGAGGTGGCAGAGGTAACCGCGGGTTGAGCGTGGGTGTTTGGGTCAGTTGGTTTTTCTCTTTGTCTCCGTGACCCTGTGGTGAATTCGAAAGGCAAGACCAAGATCCGAGGGCACGGAGTTGGGGAGACCACGGAGAGGTAGATTCACCGCAGAGACGCCGAGGTGGCAGCTTCTTCCAGGTACGCCGCGGCCTTCAGAAGATTGCCATCCTGCCGCCAGAAATCAGCCAGGGCGTTGAGCATCGCCACATGCGCCGAGTGGGACTCGCCCTGCGGCCCTGTTTTCGCCAGCGCCCCTTCCAGAATCGCGTGCGCTTGCGCGCCCAAGCCGGCCGTCTGGTACACCCATGCCACCTGGCGCGCCCGTTCGGGAAAATGCGGCGAACTCGTCGGCATCCGCTCGAGGATCGCGCGCGCCTCTTTCCGAGCCGAGACCGCTGCCTGCGCCCGGGATACATCCCCCTGCGTCAAGGCCCATTTCCGAAAGGTATTGTCGAAAGGATCTGGCGGAGGCGCGTTCTGCGCCGCCAACCAGCAGGAAGAATATCAGCAGGAGCAACAGGCCGTTCCGCATGTGCGGTCCTCCTCGGCTCTCTCGCCCGGTGCACGTGAAAGACCGCGCGCAACTCCCCGCAATTCCCGCAAATGCGCCCCGCGCGATGTGGTAGACCGTCTACTCCTGTGCTGCCATTGCGACAAACTCTGTCCCCGCTAGTTCTTCGTTTCTTTGCGCCGCGCAAAAGATTTCTCACGCTACTTTGTCCAACTGGTTGGTGATGCTGCGCCCCGCAGTGCGAACCAGTAGCTAGCTAGCATCGCGAAACGTCGTTTCGCTGACGTGGTCCCGATGTGTGCGCCGCGCTCATCCAAAAGCTGACCGCTGAGAGCTGATCGCTGAAAGCTCGCGGCGAAGCCGCGCTGTGCCTCTGTGGTGTACACAGGTCGTCTGTTGTCCCTCCCTTACCCCCGTCGCCTCTTCCGCCGCGCCAGCATCCGCATCAGCGCCCGCCGCCCCGCATCGGCATCGCCCGTCACCAAAAATGCCAGCACCGCTCCCTGATAGAGCTGCAGCAGTTCCTCTACCCCCGATTCGTCCGGCCAGTACGTCATCAGCAGCCGCGTCCACAGCCGCCGCTGCTCTTCATAGAATGCCCTCGCTCGCGCCGACCCGCTCCACGCCCGCCGCGACAGATCCATCACCAGCCGCAAAACGCCCGCCGACGCGGGAGCCGTCGTCCGCTCCCACAGCGCCGTCACCACCCTTTCAATCTTCACGCCCGCCGGAAACGCTTCGGGCGCGAACTGCGCCCGCAGCCGCTCCTCGAGGAGCGTCATCGCCGTCTCCTCGATCTTCTCGCGCCCGCCGAAGTAATGGACCAGCATCCGCTTGCTGATCCCCACCTTTGCCGCCAGTTGATCCAGGCTCAACTCGAGCGTGCCCGATTCCACAAACGCCCGCAGACACCGGCCGGCGAGTTCTTCCTGCTTCGGAATTTCCGCTTGTTTTCCCATGTACCATGTGGTACATTGATCTCACGTACCACTTGGTACATCGTACCGCGGAGGGAACATGAGATCGCAAAACGCACTCCTTTTATTCGCCGCCGGCATGCTCATCTGGATTCTCGGAACCTGGTATTACTGGGCGCGCGGCGCCGCCTTCCTGGAAACCACCAGCGCCCACCACTGGACCGCGTTCGTGCTTTCCCCGATTCTCTCCGCCGCCATGTGCATCGCCATCCTGCGCTGGCGTCATATTCCGCCCGCGCACTGGGCCTCCGCCATGCTTCTCCTTGCCATTCCCGGGATGATCGGCGAGGCCGTGGTGCTCTCCCACCTTGCCACCTTCATGCCGCGTCTGCAGGCCGCGTCCGGAGGCCGTTACGGCGCATTCCTCTTCGCCACCTACGCCGTCGTCCTCGGCGTCGCCGAACTCGTCACCCTTCGCGCCTGACCTTCACCGGCCCGCGGCCGAGCAGCGATTTCCCCACCCCGAATCTTCCTCCGTGGTCTCCGCCACCTCCGTGCCTTCAGATCTTGGTCTTGCCTTTCGAATTCACCACAGAGTCACGGCGACACAGAGAAAAACCAACTAACCCAAACACCTCACGCTCAACCCGCGGTTACCTCTGCCACATCGGCGGCGACGGGATCGGCGAAAAACCTGGCGGGATGGCTGATCGGAGAATACGGGCGCCTGGCATCGCTGTATCGAGCGTTGGGCAGGCCTGACGCGGTCGCCGCGACTACAGCGAAGGTTCGCGCCATAGCGGGCAGCGATAAGTTGGGGCTGGCATGGTACGAACAGCAGTACGGCGAGGCAGCGAGGGCGGAGGCTATCTATCGCAAACTGGCCGATGATTCCAGGGATGGACAATTCAAGGCCGGCGTTCTGCAGAACCTGGCGGGGCTGGAAGAACAGCAGCCGCGCGTGTCCTTTCGGTAAACGTGCGTGCTGACCATCTTCCGGAAATTAGTTCAAATAAACGGAACAAGCCGCGGTAGCACTGGGCGACGCAACCCGGCAGTTTGCAGGAAGGAGGACGGTGGCACCGGGTTAATCGCAGCGCAGTGCTTGAATGGGGTCGATGCGCGTGGCGCGGCGAGCGGGAATCCAGATCGCGCCGACCATCACGATGATCAGCAAGACCGAAATACCAAAGAAGACAGGTAGCGGCGCGCCAACAATTCCTTCGAGTTTCTCCCTCATTAGCCCGTCGAAGCCGATCGCGGCAGGAATTCCCGCCGCGATACCAGCTAACGCGAGCGGCAGCGCCTGCTTCATGATCAGTTCGACCACATTCGCCCCCGTTGCCCCCAACGCGATACGAATACCCACTTCGCGGGCGCGCTGCGCGACCGATTGCGCGATCACCACATATAATCCCATCGCGGCCAGTCCGAGAGCGAGCAGGCTGAACACGCCGATCCACGCTGCCGCCATTCGCTGCTGCCACAACGAATCGGCAGTGTGCTGGTCGCCGGTTTGCGAAAAATAAACGGGAAGGCGGCTGTCAAGCTGCCTTGCGGCCTGTCGAATTTCTGCAATGCCGGCAGCCGCATCCTCGCGCGTCCGCACTACAATATTTGCGCGGCCATTATAGCCGTCGATGAAGAGCGGAACGTAGAGTATCAGTGGAAACTCGCCTGCAAGCGAACGATGCTTGACGTCGGCCGCCACCCCGACGACTTCGAACGGCGCGCGCCGCGGACCATCCCATTGGGGATACGCGATCCGCTTTCCAATCGCATTTTCATGGGGCCACATCATTTCCGCGAGTCGGCGGCTTACGATGACGACATTAGGCGAGCCGCTCCGATCCGCCTTTGAAAAGTCGCGACCGGCGACCATTGGAATCTTGAGCGTATGGAAATAATTCGGCGCGACGGCATCGAGATTTACGCGCAATCCCAATTCGAATGATTGCGCCTGAAAAACCCCGGGAGTTGGCTCCTCGCCTGGATGAAAAATCGAAACCGTGCCGGGCCATTCTGTCGGTGGAACACTCGTCGCAAGCGACGCCCCTTCAATATCCGGCGCGGCCGAAAGCTTCGCGAGAAGATCGTCATAGAATTGGCGGCCCTGTGATTCGGAATAATGTTCCAGGCTCAAATCGATCGGCGCGAGGGCCACGTGTGACGCATCGAAACCCGCATTCGCGTGAACAATCTTGTATAGGCTGCCGAGCAGCAGTGCCGCCGCACTCAATAACGCAAAAGACAGCGCGACCTGGCCCATCACCAACACCGATCGCAAACGAGCCTTGCTGAATCCCGCACCCGGGCTGCCCGATTTAAGGGACCTGTTCAGATCGACTTTCAACGTTTGCAGCGCCGGCAACAGCGCGAACAGCACGCCGGTGGCGACTGAAATCGCGAACGTGAAGGCGAGCACTCGTCCATCCACCTGCGCGCCGGCGTGGCGAATGATCGATGGCGCGGATCCCTGGCTCAGATTGATTACAGCCTCCGTCGCCCAACTCGCGCAGAACACGCCCAAGCTGCCCGCGATCAGCGCGAGGATGAATCCCTCGGTCAACAACTGGCGCACGATGCGTCCTGTGCCCGCACCGACCGCGATTCTGGTGGCGATTTCGCGGCTCCTTCCGGCTGCACGAATCACCAGCAATCCGGCAACGTTTGCGCAGCCGATCAGCAGCAAGATCGCGACGGCCGCGGCGAGCAATCCGAGAAGACCGGTAACTTCGGCGCGATCGTCGGGGAAAATGCCGACGCCGCCGGCGATGCTCGCGCTGCGTTTGTTGTTCGTCAGCGGATATGCCTGCCCGAGCTGCGCCGCGATGGTCTTAATCTCCACGCCGGCCTGCTTCAAATCAACTCCGGCTTTGAGCCGTCCGAACAGTTGCAGCCAGCCTGACGATCGATTTTCCGCGATGTTCTCGGACAGATGGCCCAATTGCGTCTGATTTTCGAGCGTTGCCCAAACATCGAAAGGAAATGAGACCACCGTTCCGCGAAAATCCTGGTGAGCGACACCGACGATGATGAACGGAAATCCATCTAGAGTTACCGACTTGCCGACTACATCGGCTCCGCCAAATTTCCGCCGCCATAAGGAATAACTGATGACGATTCCGTTCCGATCGTCCGCGGCCAGCAATCTCCCCGCCGCCGGTTGGACGCCAAGCACGGCGAAATAGTTGTCAGTGACCAGGTCAGCACCCAGTCTTTCCGGCGACGAATCATTCCAGCCCACCGCCGCCGGTACATGCGCCGCGATGCCCGAAAACGACCGGTTGCGGTCGCGATAATCCTTATAATCGGGCAGGCTGAAATTGTCGTAAACGGCACCGTTCTGGATGCGCGACATCGATACCAGCCGCTCCGGCTGCGACACGCCGGGAAGCGAGCGAAACAGCACCGCGTTCACCACGCTGAAGACGGCAGTATTGGCGCCGATGCCGAGTGTCATCGTTAGAATCGCGCCAGTTGCGAAGCCGGGATTCTTGCGCAGCATGCGCAAGCCAAATCGAACGTCATCAAAGAAGTTCGCCATCGCGCGCATAGGTGCAATTTCGCTACCACGCATATCTTATTGAAATTCGGCTTACGTGCTCAGATGGACGTCCCATAAACGAACATCCCGATACCGCGAACGAAACCGCACCAGTTTTGCCCACTGCATGACTTCCACCAACTGTGATGTTGGACGCGCGAATGCAGAGGTTCTCGTAACTTCTTCGCGGCTCTGTGTCGGTGGCCAAAAACGTGTCCGGATTTTGCCGTTGGAGAAGCCCATTTGGCGGCCATTTCGGAGCGTCACCCTGCCATGGCCGCGGTCGATCCTTTTCGGCCAGGCATAACCTGGTCGACAGTGTGCGACGGCTTTCGTTCGGGTGGCGCTTGACCAGCGCGCGTATATAAAGGATGTCCTCCTGGCTGATCGGCCGGCCCCGATATCTGAACTCAACCATCGACCAGCCGTATGAACCACTTTTTCTTGGAACGCAAGGGGGGAAAGCTCGTATTTTTGCGGAATCTATTTCAGCACGCCCACTCGCCGCCACATCGGCGCGGCTCGCAGCCGGGAAAGGTCGCCGGCCGCCATCAACAACTGAGGCGAAGAGAATGGCAGGAGGCATGGGCTCTTATGCAGAAAGAGTGAGGAATACCCGCCAAAATGGGCGAAGGCGCCCCGCAAAAATCTCTTGGGTCTGAAACCGGTCCCTGTTAGACTGCCATTAGTGATGTACCGCACATTTGCGGCTGTGGCGTTTTGCCTCGTCGTAGCGGGCGCCGCACAAGCCAAGCATCCGGTGTTCCTGGACATTCCTAGAGGGGCGCGGCTCTACGTCGCACCCATGGAATGGAACCTCGACCGCTTCGTGGTGGAAGAGATTCGCAGACAGGGTTTGCCGGTGCAGTTGGTCACCAGCGAAGACCAGGCTGATTTCGTGATGACGAGCCTGTATCAGAAGCTGGGTTCGCATCTCATCGCGCCGGGCCACTACATTCAGGTGCGGATCGTCTCGGCCGAAAACGGTTCCGCGGTCTGGGCGGATGAAGTGAACGATTTCGCGATTGTATTCGGCCGGCTGCGCCGCCACGGCCCGCGGAGAGCGGCGGAAAGCATCGTCAAGAAACTGCGGTCGCGGTTGCCCTAGCCTTAGGCTAGGACCGGCTAGGACTATGACCGCATGGAAAAGTTCCTGTGGGGCGGACTTTCGAGGGAGTCGCAAAAATAGCTGTTCCGAACAAAAAAGCAGCGCTCCCTCGCGGTCGCGGCTCGGTAGCCGCAGTTGTTTCAGCACGTGGTGAATGAGCCGGGCCCAGAGGCACCCCGTAAGCAAGCGGTTTGCCGCTAATTTTGCAAGTGCGGTCAAAATACTAGGACGACGCCCGCGCGTGCGCCGCGGCCAGAACCGTTTCAATCTCTTCGAACAGCCTGGCGGCGTTGATGGGCTTCGACACATAGCCGTCCATTCCGGTGGCCAGACACTGTTCGTCATCGCCTTTCATGGCGTGGGCGGTCATGGCGACGATCGGCAAATGACCGCCGTACTCGGCCTCGTGATGGCGGATGGCGGCGGTGACGGCGAAACCATCCATCTCCGGCATCTGAATATCCACCAATGCGAGATCGAACGTGTTGGTTTCGAACGCCGAGAGGGCTTGGCGGCCGTCGCATGCCACTATGAGCTGGTACCCTTCCCGCTCCAGGAGCCGGACGGCGAGCAAGCGGTTCACCGGATTGTCTTCGGCCAGTAGCACGCGCAGGGGAGCGCCGGATTTTCGCACTTGCCCGGCGGTTCCCGCGGGCGCCGCGGCATTGGCGGCAGCGCCGCCTACCGCCTCGCAAATGGCTGCCAGAAGCTCTTCCTGGCGAAGCGGTTTATTGAGGTAGCTGTGGATTCCGGCTTTGCGGCGGCGGGCGCCATCTCCGGGGCTTCCCATGCTGCGCAGCAGGATCACCGGAACCGCCAGCCCAAGATCTTCGCGAATGCGCCGCGCGGTCTCGAACCCATCCATGCCGGGCATCTGCGAATCGAGCAGGATCAAACGGATCGGATCCGGACCTGGGGCCCGGCAGCGCAGGATGTCCAGAGCTTCGCGGCCGCTTTCGGCCGCCACGGGCTCGATGGACCACTTGCGCATCACGCGAACCAACAGGCGGCGATTGGTGGCGTTATCGTCGACCACCAGGAGCGGCAACCCGGCGACGTTCTGGACCGGCGCCGCCAACGGTTTGAGCAACTCTTCCCCGTGCAAGCCGAAACTGGCGGTGAAATGGAAAGCACTGCCCCGGCCATCGTTACCGGTTTCCACCCAGATATCGCCGCCCATGGCCTTGATCAGACGCGAGGAAATGGTCAAGCCCAAGCCTGTTCCACCGAACCGGCGCTGCGCCGAATCGTCCACCTGGGTGAACGGCTCGAAAATCAGGCGGCGTTTTTCTTCAGGAATGCCAGGGCCGGTGTCGTTCACTACGAAATGAAGCATCACGCCATCCGCGCGCTCGGCCTCGCGGGTGACGGTGACCACCACTTCGCCCTGCTCGGTGAACTTGATGGCGTTGCCGATGAGGTTCACCAGAACCTGGCGGAGGCGCCCCGGATCGCCCATTAGATGGAGCGGTACATCGGAGCGGATATCGTGCACCAACTCGAGATTCTTCTGGTGCGCCCGGTAACTGAGGCTGCGGGTCATTTCTCCCAGCAGGTCGTAGAGGTCGAAGGCGGTCAGTTCGAAATCCATCTTGCCGGCTTCCACCTTGGAGAAATCCAGAATGTCGTTGATCACCGACAGGAGCGATTCGGCGGAGCTCTTCACGACGGTCAAATCTTCGCGTTGTTCGGTGGTGAGCGGGGTATCCAGCACCAGATCGGTCATGCCAATGATGCCGTTCATCGGGGTGCGGATTTCGTGGCTCATGGAGGCCAGGAAAATGCTCTTCGCCTGGTTGGCGGCGTTGGCTTTCTGTTCGGCCTTCTTGCGTTCGGCAACCTCCCGTTGCAACACCTCGGTCTGGTTTTCGAACAACGTCACCATCATGCCGAAGGCAACGAAGTATTTGGGCAAATCCCAGATGACGTCGGCGGGAACCTGGACATGCAGCAAACCCAACAGCTCGGCCACCGGCCAGACCATGCCCCAGAGCAGGAAAGAGCCCGCCGTGAGCACGACTCCGGGGGTGAAGCGCCGGTAGTGGCGCCAATAAGCGACGCCGGTGAAAGCGTACCCCTCGAACAGCATGGTTTCCATGCCGAACATGGGATTGGACGCATGCCAGATGGAGAGCAGACCCGGCACGCAGGCAACAGAACACCAGAAACAGGTTTTGAAATCCGGTTTCGGCTGGCGGGTAAGCGCGAGGCCGACGCCAGTGGCGATGACGGTGGCGAGCAGCGCGCGATATACCCACAATCCAGGGACTTCAACCACCATGGCTGTCCAGTAGGCGATTGCCGGAGCGAACATCAGCCCCCAGAAGAACATGCGCCGGCGGGCGGTCCGGCATGCGCCCGAGACGGACTGGAAGAAGGCGGCGGCAGCTACCAGGAGGACGCAGTACAGCCAGCTATCCAGGGCCGGCGGAATGACGTGGAAAGTGGCGAGCAGGGCGGACGCAAAGTGAACTTCGATGGCAATCCAGCCGATCAGCCAGTATTTGGCTCTGGGCTGGCGGTCGCGGGCGTAGATCCAGGCAAATATCGCCACCAGGATCGTCATTACTACGACCACGAGAATGCGATTGAACGGCGCCACCATAACTTTTCGCCCTGTGGAATCCTGCCACCCCCCCTGGGAAGGCACAAGACACCGCAGAAAGATATTATCGGCAGGAGGTGGGCGGTTCTCTAGTCCCCGTTGGGTATTATCGACGTGTTCCGGCGGCCTTAACTTCCCTAGGCTCGTACCGGAGGTTCTATTAGTATCGGTGGTACGAAGGGGGTGAATTGGAATGAAGGGGCTTTAGCAGGATGCTGAAGAACTGTAAATGCCCCAGCCGCCGATGAACGCTGATAAACGCCGATTGAAAACAAAGAAATTATCCGCGTTGATCTGCGTCTATCTGCGGCCTATTTGCCTTTTTCAGCGGCCGGTTAGATTAGTGGCTCACTTGCCTCATTGCAGCGTTGCCAGCGAATAGCTCGTGCTGCGTCCCCCTTCGGGATTTTGAACGAGGACACCGAGCGCGAGGAGCGCCAGAATGTCCCGGTGAGCGGTGTCCTGCGAACACTTGGCGAGCTTTCCATATTTGGAACTCGTCAACTTGCCTTGGAAGCCGTCGAGCAATCGGTTGATCGCGAGTCTCTGGCGGTCATTGAGAGGCGCGTCTCTTAGCCGTTCCCAGAAGCGCGCTTTGGCCAGAACTGCGCTTAATGTGACCTGAGCTCCGTCGATGGCCCGGCCAAGGCAACCGAGAAACCAATCCATCCACGGCGTGATGTTCATCGTCCCTTTCTGGGCACGCTCCAGGATGCCGTAATACGCATTGCGCTCTTGCCGGATCTGCGCGGACATGCTATAGAATCTTTGCGAGCTGTTCTCGGACCGGGCTAACCCCATGTCGGCGATCGCGCGCGCAATTCGGCCGTTGCCGTCATCGAACGGATGTACTGTCACAAACCAGAGATGAGCGAGCGCGGCTTTGAGGACCAGGTCAATCGCGGGAGGGGTTTCAAACCATTCGAGGAACGATTTCATCTCCCCGGCAAGCCGGTCTGCCCTTGGCGCCTGGTAGTGGACGCGCTCTCTTCCGATCGGACCGGAGACGACCTGCATGGGTCCATTACTGTCTTCGCGCCAGGCACCGGCCCTGATCCTGGTCATTCCGCTATAGCCCGTGGGGAACAGCGACGCGTGCCACGCGATCAATCGTTCCTGAGTCAGAGGCTGATCGTAGCGGCGAGTGGCGTCCAGCATCATTTCGACGACACCCTCGACGCGGCGGTCCGCAGACTTCAGACCCGCGATGTCGATTCCCAAGCGGCGGGCGATTGATGAACGAACCTGTTCGGCATCGAGTTCCTCGCCTTCGATTTCGCTGCTCTTCAGGACATCGGCGGTCAGGGTTTGCAGGATGGCGTCTTGCCTGAGGGGAAAACCCAGCGCTTCCATGTGGCCGATCAGGCGGCCCTGCCGGTGGCGAACGGACGCGAGAGGTTCGGCAAGTTTTTTGGAATTCCAATGGAACTGAGGCCAGTCCTTGAGTTCATGGATATACATTCTCCGCACTTCCTGCGGAGATTATAGCTTGTAATCTCCGCAAGTGTCCAACGCGATGGGTACCATGGGGGAGTGGAGCCGGGAACGAGGATCGAACTCGTGACCTCAAGATTACAAATCTAGCGCTCTACCATCTGAGCTATCCCGGCGCAAAGACTATTATAAGCAATAAAGCACCGCTCCCTCGCGGTCGCGGCTCAGTAGCGGCGTTCACGGCGCAGTAGCGGCGTTCACGGCGCAGTAACGGCGTTCACGGCGCAGTAACGGCGTTCACGGCGCAGTAACGGCGTTAGCGGCGCAGTAGAAGCGTGGCGCGCTACACTGGGCTTCTATGTCGAAATATGCCCCACTTGAGGCGCCGAAGCGCCTGCTGTTCGGACCCGGACCCAGCATGGTGGCGCCGCGCGTGTATGCCGCCATGGCGCAGAACGTGGTGGGCCACCTGGACCCGTTTTTCTTCGAAACCGCCGAGCAGATTCGCTCGCTTCTGGCATACGCTTTCTCGACCAAGAACCAGTTCTGCCTGGCGGTCTCCGGGACGGGCAGCGCCGGAATGGAAACCGCGGTGGCCAATTTTGCCGAGCCGGGGAGGAAGTTCGCGGTGCTCTCCAACGGGTTTTTCGCCGACCGCATCGGCGAAATGGCGCGCCGGCAGGGCGCCGAGGTGGTGAAGCTGGCGAAGGAATGGGGCCAACCCTTCGACCCGCAGGAGGTGCGCGAATTCATCCGCCGCGAGCAACCTCACATGGTGGCGTTGGTGCAGGCGGAAACGTCCACCGGGATGTTCAACCAGGCCAAGGCGATTTGCGAGGCGGCGCACGAGGCGGGAGCGCTAACCATCGCCGATTGCGTGACTTCGCTCGCCGGCATGCCCGTGTTGGTGGACGAGAACGGCATCGATATCGCTTATAGCTGCACGCAGAAAGGGCTGGGCTGCCCGCCGGGACTGGCGCCGATGACGGTTTCGCCGCAAGCGCTCGAGCGGCGGAAGGCGCGGACCGCGCCGGTGCAGTCGTGGTATCTCGATCTGGAATTGATCGACAGCTTTCTTTCCGGCCACAAATATCACCACACGGCGAGCGCCACCTTATATTACGCGCTGCGCGAGGGTTTGGCGATGGTGGCGGAGGAAGGGTTGGAGAATCGCTGGGCGCGCCATCGGCGGAATCACGAGGCTTTTGTCGCCGGCATCGAGGCGATGGGGATCGGGATGCAGGTGGCGAATGCGGAGGACCGCTTGTGGACGCTGAATACGCCGCGGGTTCCCGCCGGAGTGGATGACACGAAGGTGCGCGGCTACCTGCTGGAGAAATACGGCATGGAGATCGCGGGCGGATTCGGTCCGCTGGCCGGGAAGGTATTCCGCATCGGCACGATGGGGTACGGGTCGACGCCGGAGAACGTGATGCTGACTCTGGAAGCGCTGGAAGCGGCGTTGCGGCAGCAGGGATTTTCGCCCGCGGGCGACGCGCGCGCGGCGGCGGAGAAATCGCTGGCGGCGGCGGTTCAGTAGTAATCCGCGCAGCTCATGTAATACCCGCACTGCGGGCAGAAGAGCTTGCACTTGCGCTCGACGAGCCGCACGGAGCACACGGGGCAATAGAGCATCGGCTCGTTTTCTGACGGCGATGCGGTGTGTTCGGGCGGCGCGGAAGGGTCTGGCTCCACGGCTGAAAGTATAGCAGCAAGGGCGAGACTACCCGATCTCATACAATGAAAGCATCCTATGAAACGTAGACTGGCGATGCTCCTGGCACTGGCGATGGCCACCGGATGGGGACAGATGCGGCGGCCATTTCCATCGCGGTTCGCTTCGCGCGGATTGCGGGGCGCGGTAGCCGCCGGAGCGGAAGGCTCGACGGAAGCGGGCATGCGCATGTTTCTCGCCGGAGGCAACGCTGTGGACGCGGGAATCGCCACCATGCTGGCGGCGTCGGTGGTGGAATTCTCACATTTCGGCTTGGGCGGCGAAGCGCCCATCCTGATTCGCACCAAGGAGGGCAAGGTCTTCGCCATCGCCGGGGTGGGCACCATGCCGCAGCTCGCGACGGCCGATTTCTACCGGCGCCACACGCTCACGCCGCTCGAGATCGACGAACCGCCGGGGCCGAACGGATTGAAAGACTGGGTGCCGGTGGTGGGCATCCTGGCGGCGCTGGTGCCGGGGATGGTGGACGCGGCGATTGTGGCGGAGCGCGATTTCGGCACCAAGTCGTTCTCCGAAGTGCTCGAGCCGGCAATCGAACTGGCGGATGGTTTTCCGCTGGACGAATTCCGCGCCATAACGCTCGCCAACACCGTGCGCTACCTTTCGGCGTGGCCCAGCTCGAAGCGCGTGTACATGCCGAACGGCGCGATTCTGCAGACCGGCAACATCTTTCACCAGCCCGACCTGGCGCGCACGCTGCGCAATATGGCGGAGGTGGAAAAGAAGGCGCTGGCCTCCGGCGCGTCGCGCGCGAAGGCCATGGATGCGGTGCGCGATTATTTTTATCGCGGCGACATCGCGCGGCGCATCGGCGAATTCTCGAAGCAGAACGGCGGACTGCTGCGCTATGAAGACATGGCGGCTTTCCACGTGGCGCCGGAGGAAGCGGTGTCGACTACGTTCCACGGGTACACGGTTTATAAGCCCGGATTCTGGAGCCAGGGACCGTCGATGATCGAGGCGCTGAACATTCTGGAAGGCTTCCCGATCGGCGAGATGGGGCTGAATTCGGCCAACTACATCCACACCATGACGGAAGCCATGAAGCTGGCGTATGCCGACCGCGACACTTACTACGGCGACCCGAAGTTCAATCACATTCCGGAGGACATGCTGCTCTCGAAGGCTTATGGCGCGGAGCGGCGGAAGCTGATTGCCGACGAGGCATCGCTCGAATTCCGGCCGGGGAAAATCGGCGACCATCCGCCGGAGCATCCCTCGCTCTCCGAAATGGCGCACCACAAGCTCGACCCGGCTGTGCTCGCCAAGGACACGACGTGCGTGGACGCCATCGACAAGGACGGGGTGGCGATTTCGATCACGCCATCGGGCGCGTGGATGCCGCCGGTGATCGCGGGGGACACGGGCATTCCGCTGACGCAGAGGGCGCAGAGTTTCCTGCTGGTTCCGGGCCATGCGAACGAGTTGGCGCCGGGCAAGCGGCCGCGGGTGACGCTGAGCCCGACCATCGTGGTGGGGCCGGGCAAGAACCTGTTCACGCTCTCCACGCCGGGCGGCGATCAGCAGGACCAGGCGCTGTTGCAGGTGCTGTTCGCATCGGTGGAGTATGGGCTGGACGCGCAGAGCGCGGTGGAGAATCCGCGCTTCCAATCGGAGCACCTGGTGTCGAGCTTCGACAATCACGATATGAAGCCGGGCGTGCTGGGGCTGGATGAGAGGCTGCCGGCGGCGGTGTTCCAGGAGTTGCAGAAGCGCGGCCACAAGGTGGAAGTGAAATCACGGTACGACAGCGGGTCGGCGCCGGTGATGATTCGCATGTATCCGAGCGGCGTGATCGAGGCCGGCGGCGATATGTTTTACTTCCGGTTCACACAAGCATGGTAGGCGGATTGTTCGACGAGGCGCCCGCGTTCGATCGCGGCGGGCTGGCGGAGAAACTGCGCGCGCTCGCGGAGCGGAACATCTATATTGGCGGGAGTTCGTGGAAGTACGACGGGTGGCTCGGGCAGATTTATTCGCGCGAGCGGTACCTGGCGCGCGGCAGGTTTTCGCAGAAGCTGTTCGAGCAGGAGTGCCTGCGCGAATACGCCGAAACGTTCCCGACGGTGTGCGGCGATTTCGCGTTCTATCAGTTCCCTACCGACGAATTCTGGCGGCGGCTCTTCGCGCGCGTGCCGGCGAGCTTCCGGTTCGCGTTCAAAGTGCCGGAGCAGATCACGTGCAAGCTTTTTTCGCGGCACGCGCGTTACGGCCCGCAGGCGGGGAAGGAAAACGAAAGCTTTCTCGATGCGCGGATGCTGCACGAGATGTTTCTGCGCCCGCTGCTGGCATATCGCGAGAAGACGGCGCTGCTGATTTTCGAATTCGGCGCGTTCGGGCAGCGGAGCTTCGCGGAACTGGGGGAGTTTCTGGCGCGGCTGGACCCGTTTCTGGCGTCGCTGCCGCGGGAATTCCGGTATGCGGTGGAACTCCGCAATCCGGAATTTCTGGATCGCGATTACTTCGCGTGCCTGCGGGCGCACGGCGTGGCGCACGTGTACAACGCATGGTCGAAGATGCCGGAGTTGCGGCACCAGATGGCGATTCCGGATTCGGTGACGGCGGATTTTCTAGTGAGCCGCGCGCTGCTGCGGCGCGGGCGGGTGTACGAGGATGCGGTGGGGCTGTTCCAGCCGTACACGCATATACAGGATGAGAATCCGGAGGCGCGGGAATCGATGCGGGTGCTGATCGGGCGGGCGCGGGAGAACAAGCAGTTTTTGTTTCTGTTCGTGAACAATCGGCTGGAGGGGAACGCGCCGCTGACGATCTTGTCGCTGGTGGGGGAGTGAGCGGCTATACCGCATTGCGGTATAATTATATGCGGTCGACGATGCGGTCGAGATCGTTGTTCTGCAGCTTCCCAGGTTCAAAGCCGAAGCGACAGAGTTGATCGGAACGGACGGGATCGAGGCGCTGGCGGTTTACCTGGCCAGCCACCCCGACGCCGGCGTGATGATTCGTTATCGCAGCCCGCGTTTACCTGCTCCGCTGTTACGCCAAGAACGTTCAAGCGGATTTGACGCCGGACGAGAAGAAGCAAGTCCGGCAGATCGCCGCTAACTTGAAAGGAGCGCAATAGGATGCAAAAGAAAGTAAGCACCAAGAAGAGCAGCTTCGGTACTGACTTGATCGAGGGAATGAAGCTCGTTCTGGCGCATCGGCGCGGCGAGGTGGAACTTGAGCAGGTTTGGCCGAGGCCAATCGACGTAAAGGCGGTCCGCAAGCGCGTGGGGATGTCACAGGCTGAGTTCTCGCGAGCGTACGGCATCAGTAAGCGCGCGTTGCAGGAATGGGAGCAGGGCGGTCGGCAGCCGGACTCAGCGGCGCGGGCCTATCTCACGGTGATCGCGAAAGCACCGGCGGTTGTTCGACGGGCGCTGGCTGGCCGCTAGCCCGGCTCATCGAGTAAGTCAGTTCGAGACATCAAGAGACGGCACCGCATGCAACCCGCGGCGAAAAGCCGTATTGTAGATCCAGAGATGCCCGCTACATTTGAGCCTCGCCTGGACATCCTGCCCGAATCCCAGCGCCTGCTGTGGCCGGAACTGGATGCCGTGCCATCGGAATTTGTGCTTTATGGCGGCACCGGCCTGGCATTGCAACTCGGTCATCGGATTTCCGAGGACTTCGATTTCTTCTCTTCCTCAGGCTTTGACCCGGAACACCTGCGTGCGCGACTGCCCTTTTTTCGCGACCTGGACACCGCAGACGAGGACGTCTGGGTAAACCACACGCGCGACAATCTGGAGGCGTTTGTGAACCGCGGCGGCCTGGTCAAGGTGGCATTTTTCGGCGGGCTGGACACTCTTCAACGGGTGGAAGATCCGCGCCGAGCGGCCGGATCGCAAGTGCAGGTGGCTTCGCTGGTCGACATAGCGGGTATGAAGATGCGGGTAATTCAGGTTCGAGGCAGTTGGAAAGATTACGTGGACATTCATACCTTGGTTACGCGCGGAATCGATGTGGCAACGGGTCTGGCGGCAGCGAAAGCGATCGATCGCCGATTCGATCCGATCACGAGTATCAGGGCTCTACAGTTTTATGGCGATGGAACGCTCAATCGTGTGCCGGTTGCTATGCGAAATGACCTGACTCAGTGGGCTCAAGCGGTTGACCTGAGCAATTTGCCGTTGCTCCATCCGCGGCGCGGGCTAAGCCCGGGAGGTCTGGAGAGATGACCCTCACCGCGCCGTATCCGGCCGAGTTGATCCGTATCGCCAGGAAGGTGGTGTGGTACGACAGCCCGGGGGAAGCACTTTCCGATCTGCCGGCGTTTCTGGCGCAGGTGATGGTTTATGGTTCGCCGGCGGATGTGCGAGTGGTGGAACAATATGTTCCGTTGGAAGAGTTTCGCAGGGTGCTTGAAAGCGCACCAGCCGGTGTGTTCACGAAAGATCTCTGGCAGCGTTGGCATGAGAGGTTCGGGATGCCGGTGCCGCCGCTCCCACGGCGTCGCTTCCCGGATGGGTCGGTGGGTCCGGAACCTGGCGAATTTTTCGGGAGATAATTGGGGACATGGTGGGCCCGTGGCGACTCGAACGCCAGACCTCTACCGTGTCAAGGTGTCACTCTAGAAGTGGTATCTCTTGTTGTTTCTGTAACTTACAGCCTAAAATCGTGATCGCCAAGGCACAAATAAGGCACAAACTCCCTGGAAATGGCTCGAACTCTGGAGACGTGGCTTGCCACGATACGTGAAACCAATCCTGGCAATATAAGCGCCCTGGAATCCGATACTTGCCACGTTCGCCACGTTGCCAGGATGTACTCAACGTGATTATGCTCCACAAAAACGCGTTTTTTCCTATATATGGACGAAGGTGGGAACGTTGGCAAAGGTGGCAAACCGGGCCGCCAGGGCGCGTCACGTTGCGCCCGGCGCGTGGTCCTAGGGGTATGGTGCCAGCCGCCGGCGAGCACTCGTGCACCGCCAGAAATCTGTCACTTCGCGTAATCAACGTTATAGTCGCCAAGCCCGGCGCCCCGGTGCGGCCGCAATCGGCCGCCCTTGTTGCTACCGCTTTCTTTCGTAGGTTGGCGACCTGAGAAGCAGGCGGGCACTCAGTAAATACACGCTTGCTCTGGCTTTAGCCAGTTTTGCGGTAAGTTCTTTCCCAGAGTCCACAATTAGTGCGTCGTCCAACGACCAAAATGCGTTGTACAACCCTGCCTTCCCATAAGCAACCAGCGTGTAGAAGCCGGGCTGGGCTTCTATTTTGAATCCTCCCTCCTCGTCGGTATTGGTGAATAAAATCTTGTTTCTGTTGCTCGGGTCATCCCACCACTTGTTCATGGAACCGATGGCGGACAGATACGTTTGCAAGTCTTCGATGCACTCGGCGGCCTTCGACACTGCATCTTCCCTGGTGTTTGGCGTTTTGGAAGCTTCTAACCTTTGATGTGCCAACTCGGCACGTTTCTCTGCTGCCTCAAGATTCAGCTTGGCCCAGACCCGAGATGCGCCGCCTTCCGCTCTTTCCTGTTCGGTCAAGTCGTTCCATTTGGTCCTCTGCATCCACAGAAGATACACGTTAGCCAAACGAGCAGGTTTCAGGTCTCCACTATCGGTAATGATGAACACGCGGCCCGACACTATCCCAGGCTTGGCGAGCGGCGCCTTTGTCGATTTGGAGGTGGCCCGTTGCTGGCCAAAACCAATAAAGCAGCTTGCGGCCACCGCCACAAAAAAGACTGCGATATAGCGTTTCATATCTTTTCCCTTCATCTAAACATGCAAGTGCGCGAGCCCGATTCAGGCTGTCTTCAAGTTACACAGCGCGACCGGGGAAGGCGTGTACCTAACGGCGATCTCGTTGTGGTAGCCGGCGAG